>WNFC01015673.1_pt1 | contig 21643 bp, 18 predicted proteins | sample 5400541 | NCBI WGS metagenome assembly WNFC01 (sample SAMN13153342, study PRJNA577476) | soil metagenome | isolation source: 120 cm saprolite under Douglas fir tree site 2 hole 2 replicate 1 | place: USA:California | collected 2015-04-18
TGCCCGCCACCTCGCCGCACCCGCGAGCCGCCATCGGCTCGCTCGCCATCCCGCCCCTGCTCGTGCTGGAGGAGATCGGGCTGTTCACCGGCGCGACCGAGTGGGTGGAGCTGGCGGTCACCCAGCTCCGGCGCCGCCGGGACGAGCTGGTCAGGCCGGGCAACGCAGCCGAGCGGCTGGCGGCGCGGATCGGGCGCACCATCCCGCTCGTGCACTCGTCGGGCGCCGTGGGGACGTGCGCGGCGATGCGCTGGAAGGCCCAGCTCAACGAGAACGCCAAGTCCCCTGCGTTCTCGGCCATCTACCCGGAGCTGTGCCACAACGAGATCCAGGGCTGGGGCCAGCACGGCGACGTCACCCGGCAGCTGATCACCATCGTCAACCTCCGCCACGACGCCGAGCACCCCCAGGTCAGCCGGCGCTTCGAGCTGGTGGGCGAGCTGGTACGCGAGGTCGTCCACGGAATCGAGGAGGTCCACGCCGAGGGGGAGGGCGATCTGGCCCAGCTGCTGGACCTGGTGCTGTTCGGCGACTTCGTCTCGCTGCACGCCGCGGCGCGAGAAGGCATCGACCCCGGTCCGATCCCCACCCTCACCGATCTCAAGCGACGCCTTGCCGGCACGTGACGTGGTGGTTTTCGCCACTCAAGGTGGTTGTTGTCCGGACCGACGATGCAAGGGTGCCCCCCGACCACCCCACTGCGACCGCCGCCGCCATCCCGGCCGGCATGATCGAGTCGCTGCTGGCTGACTGCGGGGTGCGCCAGGAGGCGGTGGCGCGGGCTCGCGCCCGCCTGGCCGGGGCCTCGCCCTGCCCGGCCGAGGAGCTGGCCGCCACTCTCGTGGACTGCATGGTGGCCGGCCGCCTGCCGTAGGGCTCACAGAGCCCCTGGCCACGGGGCCCGGGTCGCTGAGCCCCGGGGCAGACGGCCCATACACTCGGTCGATGGGTGGCGAGCGGGTCTGTGGTTGCAAGTCGATGCCAGTCGCAGGCGAAACGACCCACGTAAGGCAACCTGTGGTTGCTGAGCATGGTGCGGCTTAGGAGTAAGCCCTGCCCGCCGGCGCGCCGATCCCCGGTGCTCCGGGGGAGAGGGAGCGATGCGGGAGCATCCCGGAGCGTTGGGCCTAGAGCCGCCGCCCGGGCCCGTCACCTCCCCAGCAGGCGAGTGTGGGGCCAAAGACCAGGTCAGCCGCTCGCCACCCTTTTCACTGCTGATCATACTGGGGGAGGGCCCGTGTCGGTACACTTTCAGCAGTCCGGGCTAGACACGCCGGCAATGGCTCGGACGGACGGGAACATGACCAGGCCTCACTCACCCAGGCGCAGCAGTTGCCTACCGATGTGCTAACTCTCTCGGGCCAGACCCGGCGCCGACCTGACCGCACTCCAGCCACCAGGGGGACGCCGTGAGCGACCAACACTCGAGCGTGAGCGACGAGGTCATTCGCGTCCTGATCGCAGATGACCAGGCGCTGTTCCGCCGCGGCCTGTACGTGGTGCTCGGGACCGAGGACGGCATCGAGGTGGTCGGCGAGGCCGAGAACGGCGAAGAGGCGGTCGGCAAGGCCGAGGACCTCGCCCCCGACGTCGTGCTGATGGACGTGCGGATGCCCAAGGTCAACGGCATCGAAGCGGCCCGGGCCATCCGGGCCATGGCGCCGAGCACCCGCATCCTCATGCTGACCGTGAGCGACGAGGAGGAGGACCTCTACGAGGCGATCAAGGCCGGGGCCAACGGGTACCTGCTGAAGGAGATCTCGGTCGAGGAGGTGGCCGAGGCCATCCGGGCGGTGGTCCAGGGCCAGAGCCTGATCTCACCGTCGATGGCGTCCAAGCTGCTGTCGGAGTTCAACTCGCTCGTGCGCCGGGCGGAGGAGAAGCCGCAGTTCCCTGCGCCGGCCCTCACGAGCCGCGAGCTGGAGGTGCTCAAGCTGGTCGCCAAGGGCATGAGCAACCGGGAGATCGCCGACGAGCTGTTCATCTCGGAGAACACCGTCAAGAACCACGTGCGCAACATCCTCGAGAAGCTCCACCTGCACTCCCGGATGCAGGCCGTGATGTACGCCGTGCGGGAGCAGCTGATCGACCCCGACGACAAGGAGCGCTAGCAGCTCACCTGCTCACTGCCCCCCGTTGGCGCCGGACGGGGGGACGACCCGCCGGGCCACGATGACCTGGTCCCGGTCGTAGACGATCTCGAACGGGCCCGTGGCGCCGGTGAGCTCGTCGATCAGTCCGGCCTGGTCGGGGTTGAGCGTGCGGTCCAGCACGAGGAACTGGACCTTGGCCGGGTCGGGCCGCCGCCGCCGGTCGAGCCAGTTGCTGAGGACCCACGGGTTCGGGAACTCGTACGCGGTGGCCCGGTGGGTCAGGTGGGGCACGAGCGTGTAGCTGGCGCTGACGCCCGCGCCGGGCGGCACCTCACCGACGGCGGCGTCGAGTGCCGCGATCCGCGGGGAGGCCGGGGCCCAGATTCCGGAGTGGTAGGCGGTGCCCAGCGGGGAGGGGGAAAGGTCGACGTTGGCGGCGAGGGCCGTCGCGGCGACCAGGCCGACGAGCGCCCGGACCACGGCCGGGCGGTGGCGCCAGCGGCCGATGGCCTCGACGGTGGCGATGAGCACCGTCGCGGCCACGATCGAGCTGTAGTGGTACCTGATGTCGTGGGTGTAGCCGAGCGAGGCGGTCACGTTGACGGCCAGCTGCGGGGCGGCGATGAGGAGGGGGAGGGGGGCGCCCAGGGCCACCGCGCCGACCGGGGCTAGCAGCTGGCGGTAGTACCTGAGACGGTCGGGCTTGGTGGCCAGGTGCCAGAGCCGGCTCGGGTGGGCCACGAAGTTGAAGGCGATCGTGCCGAGCCCGTGCCCGAAGGCCGGGAACATGTCCTCGTAGAACGCCCGCTGGCCGCCGTTGAGCAGCGGGATGAGGGCCTTGGTGGCCACTAGGAACCACCCGGCCCCGACGGCCGCGGTGACGGCGCCCGCCTTCCACGCCCGCGGGCCGCGCTCGCGCACCCGTCGGATGACGAGGACCGCCCCGAGGGCGGCCACGGCCAGGGCGGCGTCCTCCTTGCACACGAGCAGGACCGCCACGGCGGCCGCGAACCACCGCCACCGCGCCCGGGCCGCCAGCCACCAGGCCAGCAGCAGCGGCGTCACCATCAGGGCGTCGGGGTGGAAGTGCCACCAGTTGATCCACTCGATCGAGGGGTACAGCAGGTAGGCCGCCGCCAGGGGCAGGGCGGTCCAGCCGTTGCCCAGGCGGTCGCGGGCGAGCAGCCAGACGGGCAGGGCGCCGACGGCCAGGGCGAGGGTCTCGGCCAGGTAGAGGAAGTGGGGCCCCGCCCCCAGCCAGTAGGCCGGCACGAACAGCAGGCTGACGAGGTTCACGTGGTGGCCCAGGTAGTTGCGGCCCACGACGGTGTCGTAGGGGTCCCTGAAGCGGGAGAGCAGCCAGATGCCCTGGTCGTGGATGCCCATGTCGAACCCGAAGGTCCCGAAGTGGCTCTGCTGGCGCCAGGTCAGCGTGCCGAACACCGCCACGTACGCCGCCATCATCACCGCCAGGACGACGACCGGCGGCGCGTCCGGGTGGCGGTAGGCCCGCTGCCACCAGGGCTCGTCGTCCACGGCCTGGGATGGTAGGGGGCCGCCGATAGACTCGGATGCCGATGAGCATCCTCAGCAAGGTCCTGCGCGCGGGCGAGGGGAAGAAGCTGCGCCGGCTCCAGGAGATCGTGCCGGACATCAACACCCTCGAACCTGCCTTCGAAGCCCTGTCGGACGACGCCCTGCGGCACAAGACGGTCGAGTTCCGGGAGCGGCTGGCCAACGGCGAGGACCTCGACGACCTGCTGATCGAGGCGTTCGCCACCGTGCGGGAGGGCGCCCGGCGGGTCATCGGCCAGCGCCACTTCGACGTCCAGCTGATGGGCGGCATGGCCCTGCACTTCGGCTGGATCGCGGAGATGAAGACCGGTGAGGGCAAGACCCTCGTGTCGACCCTGCCCGTCTACCTCAACGGCCTGACCGGCCAGGGGGTGCACCTGGTCACCGTCAACGACTACCTGGCCCGTTTCCACGCCGAGTGGATGGGCCAGATCTACCGGTGGCTGGGCATCAGCGTCGGGCTGGTGGTCCCCGACGTCGACGACTGGGCGGCCAAGCGGGAGGCCTACCACTGCGACGTCACCTACGGCACCAACACCGAGTTCGGCTTCGACTACCTCCGGGACAACATGGCCCGCAGCCTCGACGCCATGGTCCAGCGCAAGCACGTGTACGCCATCGTGGACGAGGTCGACTCGATCCTCATCGACGAGGCCCGGACCCCGTTGATCATCAGCGGCCCGGCGTCGGAGTCGGCCCGGCTGTACTACCAGTTCGCCGGCGTGGTGCGGGGGCTCGGCCGCGAGGCCGACTACGAGGTCGACGAGGAGAAGCGCACGGTCGTGCCCACCGAGGAGGGCATCGACAAGGTCGAGCGCCAGCTCGGGGTCGACAACATGTACGACCTGGTCTCTGTCAACTACGTGCACCAGCTCACCCAGGCGCTGCGCGCCAAGGAGCTGTACCACCGGGACAAGGACTACATCGTCCAGGGCGGCGAGGTGAAGATCGTCGACGAGTTCACCGGCCGCATCCTGGAGGGCCGGCGCTGGTCGGACGGCCTCCACCAGGCGGTGGAGGCCAAGGAGCGGGTCAAGATCAAGGAGGAGAACCACACCTGGGCGACCATCACCCTCCAGAACTACTTCCGGCTCTACCACAAGCTGGCCGGCATGACGGGCACGGCGGAGACCGAGGCCTCGGAGTTCGCCAACACCTACAACCTGCCGGTCGTGCCCATCCCCACCAACCGGCCCATGGTCCGCGACGACAAGGCCGACCTCATCTACAAGAGCGAGGAGGCCAAGTTCGAGGCCGTGGTGGGCGACCTGGTCGAGCGTTACGAGACCGGGCAGCCCGTCCTGGTGGGCACGGCGTCGGTCGAGCGGTCCGAGCACCTGTCCCGGCTGCTGGACAAGAAGGGGGTCCCGCACGCGGTGCTCAACGCCAAGCAGCACACCCGGGAGGCCCACATCGTCGCTCAGGCCGGCCGCCTCCACGGCGTGACGGTCGCGACCAACATGGCCGGCCGGGGCGTCGACATCCTGCTGGGCGGCCACCCCGAGGGCCTGGCCCGCAACGACGTGCTGGCCGAGGGCCTCGATCCCGACGCCGAGGAGGGCAGGGCCCGCCTGGCCGAGCTGCTGCCCAAGTACGACGCCGAGTGCCAGGCCGAGGGCGACCAGGTCCGTGGGCTCGGCGGCCTGTACGTCCTCGGCAGCGAGCGCCACGAGAGCCGGCGCATCGACAACCAGCTGCGGGGCCGGTCCGGCCGCCAGGGCGACCTGGGCGAGAGCCGGTTCTACCTGTCGCTCGAGGACGAGCTCATGCGCCTGTTCGCCACCGGCGCCATGAACTGGGTGATGGGCAAGGCCCTGCCCGACGACGTGCCCATCGAGGCCCGCATGGTGACCAAGGCGATCGAGCGGGCCCAGAACACCGTCGAGGCCCGCAACGCCGAGATCCGCAAGGACGTGCTCAAGTACGACGAGGTCATGAACGAGCAGCGCAAGGTCATCTACGCCCGCCGCATGCAGGTCCTCGAAGGCGAGGACCTCCGGGACAACACCCTCGAGGTCCTGGAGGACACCATCGACGCGGTGGTCGGCGACCACTGCCCCAACGACTTCCCGGAGGACTGGGACCTCGACGAGCTGCTCGCCCAGGTCAACCTCATCTACCCGACCAAGTTCACGGCCGGCGAGCTGCGCACCGCGGCCACGGCCGCCATAGGCCGTCGGCTACTACGAGCAGCGGGAGGCCTCGCTGCCCGGCGGGGCCGAGACCATGCGCCAGATCGAGCGCGACGTGATGCTCCAGATCATCGACCAGCGGTGGCGCGAGCACCTGGCCGAGATGGACTACCTGCGGGAGGGAATCAACCTGCGGGCCATGGGCCAGCAGGACCCGCTCGTCGCCTGGCAGAGGGAGGGCCACGACATGTTCGGCACCCTCATGGACGCCATCGACGAGGACTACCTCCGCTACGTCCTGCACGTCGAGGTCCGCATGGAGCAGGCGCCCGAGCCCGACCTCGGCCTGGCCAGCTACCAGGCGGCCGAGGACCCGGTTCAGGGCGCGGGCGCCATCCCGCCGGCCGCCGCCCCCGCCCCGGCCGCCGGGGCCGGCCCCGGGCCGCCCGACATGGGCGCCCCGCAGGCACCGGTGGTGAAGTCCGACCGGGACAAGCTGGGCCGCAACGACCCGTGCTGGTGCGGCAGCGGCCGCAAGTTCAAGACCTGCCACGGCCGGAATGCCTGATACACGGCCCGGCGTGGGGCTGGGGCCCCACGCTCGGGAGGAGGGCGGGGTTGGGGCCCCGCCCGGGCCCAAGACATGGCCCGGCGTGGGGCTGGGGCCCCACGCTCGGGAGGAGGGCGGGGTTGGGGCCCCGCCCGGGCTCAATTAGCGATGCGGGATTTCAGTGATGAGCTGGCGCTGCTGGGCAAGCGCCTGGGGGAGGCCGATGTCTACCTGGACCTGAAGGCCAAGCGCGCCCGGCTGGCCGAGCTGGAGGTGGAGGTGGCCAAGCCCGACCTCTGGGACGACGCCGACCACGCCCGGAAGGTGAGCACCGAGTACGGCCGGGTCAGTGACGACGTGGTGGTGCTGTCGGGTCTCAGGGCCCGGCTGTCGGACGCGGAGACGCTCCACCAGCTCGGCATGGAGGAAGGCGACGAGTCCGTCGAGGCCGAGGTGGCCGCCGCGGTCGACGAGCTGGGTCGCGACCTCGACGCCCTGGAGATGCGGTCGTTCTTCGCCGGGGAGCACGACGAGCGCGACGCCGTGTGCGACATCCACGCCGGCGAGGGCGGCACCGACGCCCAGGACTGGACCGAGATGCTGCTGCGGACGTTCAGGCGGTGGGCCGAGCGCCGGGGCTTCGAGCTCGAGCTGGACGAGGTGACCGCCGGCCAGGAGGCCGGCATCCTGTCGGCCACCATGATCGTCCACGGCCGGTTCGCCTACGGGCTGCTGTCGGGGATGCGCGGCGTGCACAGGCTGTACCGGATCTCGCCGTTCGACTCGCAGTCCCGGCGCCAGACGTCCTACGCCGCGCTCGACGTGGCGCCGTTCATCGAGGACCTTTCCGGCGAGGTCGAGATCGACGACAAGGACCTCCGCATCGACGTGTACCGGTCCTCGGGCGCAGGCGGCCAGCACGTCAACGTGACCGACTCGGCGGTGCGTATCACCCACCTGCCGACCGGCATCGTGGTCTCGTGCCAGAACGAGCGCAGCCAGTTCCAGAACAAGGCCCGGGCCATGCAGGTCCTGGCGGCCAAGCTGGCCGAGCGCCAGCGGGAGGAGCGCCGGGCCGAGATGGCCGCCATCACCGGCCCCCAGCACGACATCTCCCGGGCCGGCAGCATCATCTGCGAGTACGTGCTGGCCCCGTACCAGAAGGTCCGGGACAAGCGCACAGGCTTCGAGACGGGCAACGTCGATGCCGTGCTCGACGGCGACATCGACCCGATCATCGAGGCCTGGCTGCGCTGGCGCCGCGCCAACGAGGCATGACCCGGGGAGGTGCCCGGGGCGGGGACGGGGCCGCTGGTAACCTCCTGGCACCCTCATGATCCGCCTGGAGACCGTCACCAAGTCCTACAAGGGGACCACCGTCGCCCTGCGCGAGGTGTCCGCCGACATCCAGAAGGGCGAGTTCGTCTTCCTGGTCGGCCCGTCGGGCTCCGGCAAGTCGACCTTCCTGCGCCTCCTGCTCAAGGAGGAGCAACCCGAAGGGGGCAAGATCTGGGTGGCCGGCAAGGACATCGCCGAGCTGTCGCACTGGAAGGTGCCCTACCTGCGGCGCAACATCGGCTGCATCTTCCAGGACTTCCGGCTCCTGCCCAACAAGAACGTGTACGAGAACGTGGCCTTCGCCCTCGAGGTCATCGGCCGGCCGAAGCACGTCATCTCGTCCCAGGTGCCGCAGATCCTCGACCTGGTGGGCCTGGCCCGCAAGCGGGACAACCTCCCCAACGAGCTCTCCGGCGGTGAGCAGCAGCGGGTGGCCATCGCCCGGGCGTTCGTCAACCGGCCGCTGATCCTGCTCGCCGACGAGCCGACCGGGAACCTCGACCCCAACACGACCGTCGGCATCATGCGCCTGCTCGACCGCATCAACCGCACGGGTACGACGGTGGTCATGGCCACCCACGACGTGGGCATCGTCGACTCCATGCGTCGCCGGGTGATCGAGCTGGACCGCGGGACGGTCGTGCGAGACCAGGCGCGCGGCATCTACGGTTACGGGACCTGACAGCAGGTACCGATACGTCCTCCATGACCGCGCCCGACCGACCGGCCCTCTACGACGACGCCACGGCCGCCGACTTCGCCCGGCGCCAGCTACGCCTGTCGGCTGCGGCCGGTCTGGCCGGGCTCGGCGTCCTGCTCATGGTCAGCTCGCCCAGCTGACGGCCTTCCTTCTCCGACGAAAGGTGCATTGAGCATGGCGCTGTCCATCGACTACGTCGTCCGGGAGACCGCCGGCAACCTTCGACGCAACCTGCTCATGACGTCGGCGGCGGTGCTGACCGTGGCCGTGTCGCTCTTCCTGGTCGGTGGGGCGCTCCTGATCAAGCAGGGAGTGGACCGGGCCACCATCCAGTGGCGCGGCGGGGTCGAGCTCTCCATCTTCATGACGCCGGGCGTGACCGACTCGCAGTCCAAGGCGGTCGAGGCCCAGCTGTCCAAGATGCCGGAGGTCAAGAGGTACAGCTACGTGGACCAGGACGCCGCCTACCAAGAGTTCAAGCACATGTTCGCCAACGAGCCGGACATGATCGACAGCGTCACGGCCAAGGACCTTCCCCCCTCCTACCGGGTGGTGCCCCGCCAGGCCCAGTTCGTGAACGCCATCGGCGACCGCTTCACCAACTTCGAGGGGGTGAAGAAGGTGGTGTACGCCAAGGACACGGTGAACACCATCCTTCGGGTCACGGACGTGGCCCAGATCGCCATCCTCATCCTGGCCGTCATCCTGCTGCTGTCGGCTGTCGTCCTCATCCTCAACACCATCCGCATGGCGATCTACGCCCGGCGCCGGGAGGTGGCGGTGATGAAGCTGGTCGGCGCCACCAACTGGTTCATCCGCATCCCGTTCATGGTCGAGGGCATGGTCCAGGGCATCGTCGGAGCCGCGGTGGCGTCGATCTTCGTATACCTGGCGCGGAACCTCATCGAGCACTTCGTCCGGACCGCCAACCTGCCTCTCTTCGAGCAGTTCATCGTCAGCCCGAGCCAGGTCTTCGGCACGGGGGTGGTCATCGTCGTGGTCGGGGCGCTCGTCGGTGCGGTCGGCTCCCTGATAGCCGTCGGCCGCTTCCTGGACGTGTAAACCGCACACCTCTTCGGGCCGATACCTCCATGTGAGGTCGAGTCCAGCCACCAAGGGCGGGATCGCCGCCGCCGGGCTGGTCCTGGCGCTGGCGGTCCTGTCGCGGGCCTGGCCGGCCGCGGCATCGACGACGTCCACGACGACGCCGGCCTCCACCGCCGGCCAGGTGCAGGTCCTCCAGGACGACGAGGACGCGGCCGCCGCCCAGGAGGTCGCCGTGGAGACCCAGCTCCAGGCGTCGCTCTCGCACAAGAAGGACCTCGACGCCAAGGTGGCCTCGCTCGACGCGCGCATCGCTGGCGTGCAGTCGTCGCTGGACGGCGCCGAGGCCCGCCTCGATCAGCTCTCCGCCCAGGAGGTGGCCGAGGAGGACCACCTCGGCCGGCTGGAGGGCACGCTGGCCGGGGCCCGTGCCATCCTCTCGCAGCGGGCGGTCGAGGCCTACACCAACCCCACGGCCACGGGCATGGCCGACCTGCTGCTGCGGGCCCACTCCCTGCAAGAGGTGTCCGATTCGTCTGGGTTCATGGAGGCCGTGGTCAGGGCCCAGCGGGCGGCCGTCAAGGCGGTGGAGGCGGACAAGGCGCTCGTCGAGGCCCAGCAGCGCGACGTCGACGCCCGCCGCGACGACGCCCTCCAGGCCAGGGACAAGGTCGTGAGCCACCGTGCCGCCCTCGACGCGGCCCGGGCCGAGCAGGACGCCACCCGCCAGCAGGTCGCGTCCGAGGTCTCGACCCAGCAGGAGCTCGTCGCCCAGCTGGCCGCGGCCCGGGCCACCTACGAGGCGGAGATCGCCGCCCTCGAGTCCCAGTCCCGCGACCTGGCCGCCATCCTGCGCACCACCCAGGCGGGGCAGACGCCCGGGCTCTCGGGCCACGGGGTGCTCATGGAGCCGGTCCCCGGCGCGCCCATCACGTCGCCGTTCGGGCCGCGCGTGCACCCCATCTTCGGCGACGTCCGCATGCACACGGGCATAGACTTCGGGGCGCCGACGGGCACGCCCATCCACGCCGGCGCCGATGGCGTGGTCGTCCTGGCCGGGCCCTACGGCGGCTACGGCAACGCCACAGTGATCGACCATGGCGGCGGCCTGGCCACCCTGTACGGCCATCAGTCGGAGATGCTCGTGAAGGTCGGCGACCACGTGACCAGGGGCCAGGTCATCGGCCTGGTCGGCTGCACCGGGTCCTGCACCGGGCCCCACGTCCACTTCGAGGTCCGGCTCAACGGCACGCCGGTGGACCCGGCCGGTTACCTGTAAAGCGCCGCCCGTTGTGGCATAGTGCCCAACGCCTGTAACTAACGTCACAGCACCCAACGTCACAGTACCCAACGTCACAGCACGGTCGCGAGGTTGCACATGCGGGTGATCCTGAAGAAGCTCGTCTACCTGGTCCCGGTGCTCTTCGCAGTCACGGCGCTGTCGTTCCTGCTCATCAAGGCCCTGCCCGGCGATCCGGCCATCAACAAGCTCGGCTTCCAGTCCACTCCGGAGAGCGTGAGGGCGGTGCATCATCAGCTCGGCCTGGACAAGCCCCTCGTCGAGCAGTACGCCCTCTGGCTGGGGCATGGGGTGACGGGCAACCTGGGCCGCTCGTACGTCAGCGAGCGGCCGGTCATGACCACCATCAAGCAGAGCCTGCCGACCACCATCGAGCTGATGATCCTCGCCCAGGTCATCGCCCTGCTGCTCGCCGTTCCCGCCGGCATCTACGCCGCCTACCGCCCCAACGGGCTCTTCGACCGGTTGTCCACGACCGTCTCGTTCGGCATGCTCGCCCTGCCGGCGTTCATCTTCGGCGTGTTCCTCGTCTACCTCTTCGCCATCAAGGTCCACCTCTTCCCGGCCACCGGCTGGACTCCGATCACGAGGAGCTTCGGCAAGAACATCAGAGGCGTCGCCCTTCCGGCGATCACCCTGGCCGTCCCCCTGGTGGCGGTGTACCTCCGTCTCCTGCGCACCGACCTGGTGGCCACCCTCCAGGAGGACTTCATAACCATGGCCAAGTCGAAGGGGCTGTCGACCCGCCGGGTTCTGCTCCGCCACGCCTTGCGCCCCTCCATGTTCTCGCTGATCACGGTGGTCGGCCTCAACACCGGGGCCCTCATCGGGGGGGCCCTGATAGTTGAGGTGATCTTCGCCCTGCCCGGGATCGGGAGCCTGGCCGTGAACTCGGTCTTCCAGCGCGACTACCTGGTCGTGCAGGGCACCGTGGTGCTGATAGCGGTGGCGTACGTCTTGGTCAACTTCCTGGTCGACGTGCTGTACACCGTCGTCGTCCTGGCGGTGGTGGCCAGCTGGATCCATCTTCCCAACCCGAGGGCCACGGCGGCCCGGCCCCGCCTCCCGTTCAGCTCACACCACCTGCTCGGCACCGACGACCTGGGACGCGACACGCTCTCCCGGTTGATCTACGGGGCCCGGGTCTCGATGATCGTCGGGTTCGGGTCGATCTTCTTCGGCCTGGTCCTGGGCGGGGTCCTGGGGATCGTGGCCGGCTTCTACCGGGGCAAGGTGGAGACCTTCATCATGGGCTGCATGGACGTGCTGCTGGCCTTCCCGGCTCTCGTGCTGGCCCTGGCCATCGTCAGCTTCCTGGGCCAGAACCTGCGCAACGTGGTGCTGGCCATCTCGGTCCTGTCCATCGCCCCGATCGCACGGCTCATCCGCTCAGCCACCCTGGCCGTCGCCCAGCGCGAGTTCGTCCTGGCGGCTCGGACCCTCGGGGCCAAGAACCTGCGCATCATCACCCGCGAGATATTGCCCGTGGTCATCCTCCCGGTGATGTCCTTCGCCCTGATCGGCGTGGCGGTGGCCATCGTGGCCGAAGGGGCGCTGGCCTTCCTGGGCCTCTCGGTCCCACCCCCGACCCCGACGTGGGGCGGCATGATCGCCGAGGGCCGGATCTACCTCCACCAGGACGCGTGGATCTCCATGGTCCCGGCCATCGTGCTGTTCACCACGGTGCTGGCCCTCAACTTCGCGGGCGACACCCTCCGAAGCCTGTTCGACGTGCGCGAGGGAGCGCTGTGACCGAAGCGCGGGGACCGGCGCCGTACCTCTCGCCGTCGGCGCCCTCGCCGACCAGGGGCGCAGGCCCGCTGCTCGACGTCCAGGACCTCAAGACCAGGTTCCGCACCACCCGGGGGATGGTCCGCGCCGTGGACGGGGTCTCCCTCTCGGTGCAGAGGGGCCAGACCCTGGGGGTGGTGGGCGAGTCCGGATCCGGCAAGACCGTGCTGTCCCGGTCCATCATGGGGCTCCTCCCGATCCGCAACGTGGTCCGCGAGGGCAGCGTGATGTTCGAGGGCCAGGAGCTGGTGGGCCTCTCGGCGCGGGACATGCGCCCTATCTGGGGCGCCGAGATCGCCATGGTCTTCCAGGACCCCATGACCTCGCTCAACCCGGTGGTCAAGATCGGGCGCCAGATCGGCGAGGGTCTCCGGCTGCACCGCGGCATGTCCAGGCAGCAGGCCCGGCAGACCGCGGTCGAGCTGCTCCGATCGGTCAAGATCCCCGAGCCGGAGCGGCGGCTGGGGCAGTTCCCCCACGAGCTGTCCGGCGGCATGCGCCAGCGGGTGATGATCGCCATCGCCATCGCGTGCGGACCGAAGCTGCTGATGGCGGACGAGCCCACCACGGCGCTGGACGTGACGGTCCAGGCCCAGATCCTCGACGTGCTCCAGGAGAAGCAGCGGGAACGGGACATGGCCATGATCCTCGTGACCCACGACCTCGGCGTCGTCGCCGGACGGACCGACGAGATCGCCGTCATGTACGCCGGCAAGGTGGTGGAGAAGGCCCCTACGCCCGTCCTGTTCTCCGAGATGCGAATGCCCTACACCGAGGCCCTCCTGAAGTCGATCCCTCGGATCGAGTACCCCAGCCATACCCGGCTGGTGGCCATCTGGCCCAGACCGTGGCCGCCGTCGAGGGCACCGAGGTCGGGGCCTAGGTGGCCGGCACCGGCTCGGCCCATCTCCGGCCCCAACAGGCCCTGCTCAGCGTCGAACACCTGGTGGTCGAGTTCCCCGCAGGGCGTCGCCGGCGGGTCCACGCCGTCTCCGACGTGAGCTTCGACGTCCTCGCGGGCGAGACGATGGGCCTGGTGGGCGAGTCGGGCTGCGGCAAGTCGACCACCGGTCGCGCGGTCGTGCAGCTGCCCCGGCCGACGGGCGGCTCGGTCCTCTTCGACGGCCAGGACATGACCCGGCTCAAGGGCGAGGAGCTGCGCCGGACCCGGATCAAGATGCAGATGATCTTCCAGGACCCCATCTCGTCGCTCAACCCCCGGCGGCGCCTCAAGGACATCGTCGCCGAGCCCCTCCGCATCTGGAAGGTCGGCGACGAGCTGTCCCGGGAGGCCAAGGTCCGCGAGGTGCTGGACACGGTCGGCCTCGACTTCGACACCCAGGCCCACCGCCGGCCCCACGAGTTCTCCGGCGGCCAGTGCCAGCGGATCAGCATCGCCCGGGCCCTCGTGCTCGACCCCAAGGTCATCATCTGCGACGAGCCCGTCTCCGCGCTGGACGTGTCCGTCCAGGCCCAGATCCTCAACCTGCTCGAGGACATGAAGGCCCGTTACGGCCTGACGCTGATCTTCATCGCCCACGACCTGGCCGTGGTCAAGAACATCAGCGACCGGGTGGCGGTCATGTACCTCGGCAAGCTGTGCGAGGTGGCCGCGCCCGACGAGCTGTACCGCCGGCCGTCCCATCCCTACACGGCCGCCCTTCTCGCCTCCATCCCGGTCCCCAACCCGGAGGTCCGCCCGGGCATGACCGGCGCCAGCCTGGCTGGCGAGCTGCCGTCGCCGATCAACCCTCCCTCGGGGTGCCGTTTCCGCACCCGTTGCCCCCGGGCCCAGGTCCGGTGCGCCGAGGAGGAGCCCGTTATGCGAGAGATCGGCGAGTCGCACTACCTGGCCTGCCACTTCCCGTTGGGTGCGCCCGAGGCGCCCGCCCAGGGCATCCCGGCGACGGCCGCGTCGGGCTGAGAAGCAGCTAGGAGCCGGCGGCCCACCCCACGACCCGGGTGAGCGCCGACAGGAGGGACGCGGCGGCCTCGATCTTCCCCGGGGCGTCACCGAAGCGGTCTCCGGATGCAGCGGTCGGCACGAAGACCACGGTGGGCTCCATGGCCAGCTTCCCACCGCAGTAGCGGCAGCAGTTGTCCGGGGTGGCCTGGCGGGGCGCGCCGCAGGTGGGGCAGCGGAGGTCGGTCGCGGCCGTGGGCGCGGCCACCGCGGGATCGGCCGGCTGCTGGGGCAGAAGGGGCCACTGGTCAGCCGCCACCGCGACCACCTCGCAGCTCCGGCACACCTGGGCCTGGGCGCGGCCCGCCGGCCCCGGCGGCGCCTGGACCGGTCGCATCCCCTGGGCGCAGAACGGGCAGGGGTGATCGCCCGCGGCCACCGTCTCGCTGGCCAGCCACACGGCGGCCTCTGCCGGCCGGCCGATGGCGGCACGCAGCACGGGGAGGCCGACCACGACCAGGTGGCAGGCGGCGCACAGGTAGCGCCGGCCGCCCGGCGCGCTGGCCGGGCTGAGGGGGCGGCCGCACGCGGGGCACGGAGACATGGCGGTGTCCATCAAGGCGCGGTGTCCATCGAGGCGCGGTCCATCAAGCAGTAGTCGGCACGAACACCGCCCAGCATTATCCTGACCCGCCATTATCGTGACGCCCGTGGACGTCACGCCCGACCTCGTGCCCGAGGAAGTCCGGGTGCTGGGCGCCCTGGTCGAAAAGCAGCTGACCACGCCGCAGCACTACCCGCTTACTCTCAACGCCCTGGCGGCCGCGTGCAGCCAGTCCTCCAACCGATGGCCAGTCGTGAGCTACGGGGAGGCGACCGTGTCGGCCGCGCTGGGCTGCCTGCGGGAGCGAGGGCTCATCCGCGTGGTGCACAGCACCTCCAACCGGGCGGCCAAGTACCGCCACGTGCTCGACGAGGCGCTCGGTCTGGACCGGCCGGCCGTCGCCACCCTCGGCGTCCTCCTGCTCCGCGGGCCGCAGACGGTTGGCGAGCTCCGGGGCCGGACGGAACGCATGCACCCCTTCGAGAGCCTGGTCGAGGTGGAAGAGGTCCTCGAGGCTCTGGCCGGCCGGCCCGATCCCCTCGTGGTCCGCCTACCCCGCCAGCCCGGCCAGAAGGACGCCCGCTACGTCCACCTGATGAGCGGGATGCCCGATGGCCCCGCGGCCGCCGAGCCCGTCGGCGCCGAAGGCCAGGCGCAGGCGCCGGGCCCGGACGTTCCCGCGCTCGAGGGCCGGGTGGCCGCCCTGGAGGATGAGGTCGCCGAGCTGCGGGCCGGGCTGGAGGAGCTTCGCGAGCTGTTCCGGTAGGAGCGAGAAGGGCGGCCCCCTTGGTTCAAGAGGGCCGCCCCTTCGCCTGATGAGCGATGGCGCTGGTCGTTAGGGGGCAACCCACCAGTTGGCGAACCGCTGGATCCCGTCGGAGGTGTAGTTGACGCCCTTGGCGCCGTCGGGGAGCGTCCAGTCCACCACGCCGTGGATGTTGGGCTTGTAGAACGTCGAGAAGGAGTACTCGGCGAGATAGATGTACGGCAGGCCCTTGTTGAGCTCCCTGGCGATGTCCTGGTACGCCTGCTTGCGGACGGCCGGGTCCGCTGATGTCCGGCCCTTCTCCAGGTCGGCGTCGATCTGGGGGTCCTTGTACCGGTCGATGTTCGGGCTGAACGCGCCCAACGGCATGGCGCTGGCCGTCGACCACGAGACGTAGTTGACATCGGGGTCCGGCTCGCCGAACTGGCGGAAGTTGGCGGCCTGGAACTTCCCCTGGAGGGCATTGATGATGTAGGTGCTCTGCTCGAACTGCTTCAGCGTGACCTGCATGCCCGCCGCCTGCCACATGCTCTGGACCAGCTGCATGACCTGAAGGCCCTTGGAGTCGGTGGTCGTGTCCAGCTCGACGGTGAGCGGCTTGCCGCCGTGAGCCGCGGAGTAGGCCTGGACGGCCGCCTTGGCCGCGGTGAGGTTGAAGGCGGGGTACCCGGCCGAGTCGCCCGTGTTCATCGGGAACGACTTGTTGAAGACCTGGTTCGGCGCCGCGCTGTTGCCCGCATAGGCGGTGTCGATGACCCGCTGCTCGTCGGTTGCCAGAGCCGCCGCCATGCGGGCGTTCTGGTCGTTGAACGGTGGTGCCGCCAGGTTCAGGATTATGAAGTTGAGCTGTATGCGGGAGGGCGAGTTGGCCTCGGAGAACTCCTTGAGGTTGGGGAAGCTCCGGATGTTCTTGACCGTCTCAGGGTCGTCCATGATGGCGGACGCGACCGTGCCGGACTGGATGGATTGCGCCCGGGCGGTGTGGTCCGGGATCGGCCGGATCTCGACCGAATCGAGGTACGGGAGGCCCGTCTGCCAGTAGTTCGGGTTCTTCACTGCCGTCAGGTGGTCCTTGGGGATCCACTCCTTGAGGGTGAAGGGGCCGGTGCCGATCGGATGCAGGTGGCTTGCGGTCGGGTTGACCGCCATGCTCGGGTGAAAGACGAAGACGAAGGACAGGTAGACGTCGAAGGGGACCCACGGCTCCTTCATGTTGATCTGCAACGTCAGGTCGTCGACCTTGGTCTCGCTGGCGATGTTGGCGAAGGCCAGGCCGGTGATGAAGGAATCGTGGTAGGCCTTCAGGACGTCGATGACGTTCTGGGAAGTGAGCGGGTCGCCGTTGGTGTACTTGATGTTGGGCCGCAGCTTCACGGTCCACATCTTGTAGTCGGCGCTGTGGTCGACGGTTTGGGCGAGGAACGGGTGATAGGTCCCGTCGGCGCCGAGCGCGGTGATGGTGTCGTAGAAAAGTGCGCCGTAGCTGAACCCGCCCGGGTCCCACGGGTCGTTGGTGGGGAGAAGGCCGGGCTCGTCGGCCTCGTTGGCAAAGATCACGCTGCCGCCGGCTACCGGCTTGGCCTCGGTGGTCGCCGTGGTGTTGCCGGTGGCGGCTGGCTTCTTGCTGCTGCTGCACGCGGCCGCGACCATGGCCGCGACCGCCAGCCCTGCGATGACGCGAACCGCTGCTTTGCGTCGTTGTGCTCGCGCAGTGCGTTCTCTCACGCCGAGTCTCCCCCTTGTTGGTTGTCGAGCCGGCCGGGTTGGGTGTGCCGCCAGATGGCGCGGCCTGCCCTTGGCCGAACTGCGTGCGCATTCTACGGACTTCGACCTGTCCGGGCGAGGACCAAATCGTCCAATGGCTCGAAATAGTCATCTGTCAACCATCATGGGGTCGATCGCACGCCGCGCCAGAAGGGCCCGGGCAGGCTGAGTCAACGCGCTGGGTGTTGGGTAAGGACCCCGCATGCATTGGGAAAGTGAGTTCCCGTGCGCCACGAGGTCGGTCACGCGGGCGCGCCATGCCGTCCGGGACCTCCTCTCGGCGTGGGGGGTCTCACCTGATGTGCTCGACATCGCACAGCTGCTCGTGACCGAGGCGGTGGCCAACGGGGTCCGCCACGCCCACAGCGACGTGCGGGTCGTGGTCGACCTGACCGACCGCCTCCGGATCGAGGCGTGGGACGGCGACATCGTCGGCGCACCCCGGCCCCAGCACGCCCCGCCGGCCGCCGATCACGGCCGGGGCGTCGACCTCATCGAGGCGCTGGCCTCGAAGTGGGGCTACGAGCGGGGGGCGCAGGAGAAGCAGGTGTGGTTCGAGCTTCCCGGCCTGGCCGGGGTCAGGCGCTCGTGAGCTGTTGGGCGAAGCCGGCCGGGGGCTGGTCGTCGGGGCAGCTGCCGGGCGGGTTGTCGTAACGGGGATCACGGGACCACCGCCCGCTCCACCATGAGGGGGCCGGCGCGGGGAACCCGACCGCGACGGCCAGCTGGCCCGCCACCGCCGTGGCCAGCCGGGCGGCTCCCGTCGGGCACAGGTGCAGGGCGTCGATCTTGCGGGCCCGCGCCCAGGACCCGTCGCCGTTCTGGAGCCATGTCGAGAAGCGCCCGTCGATGTCGAGCGAGGCGGCCACAGGGAGGAAGCTCACCTGGCCGGGGTGGGCTGCGGCCCGCTGCGACGCGACCAGGTTCCACGCCCCCCGTCCCGATTCCTCGGAGGCGGCCTGGGCGGCCGTCTGCCCGAGGCGCGGCCCGCCGCGCGGGAACTCGAGGAGCACCACCCCTGCCGCGGCATGGGGCCCGCTGGTCAGCACGGTGATGCCCTCGTCCAACAGCTCGGCGTAGCCGGCCAGGTCGGCCCGGGCGGCGCTGTCGTCCCAGCTCCACGTGCCCATGACGATGTCGGGGCGGAATCGCGCCAGGTTGCTGGGCCAGTCGGTCCGCCAGCCCGAGCCCCGGGTCAGCCCCCAGCCGGGGAAGGCCAGCTCCGTGGTCTGCGCCATCCCGGTCGCCTGGAGCGCGGCGGTGATGGCGGGCTCGTCGTCGTACATCACGGAGTCCCCGATGAGCATCACCCGCAGCGGATCGGACGGGGAAATGACCCGACCGGCCGGCAGCTTGATCGGGGACGGGCCCGGGTCGGTGCCGGGTGGAAGTGGCGACGCGGCCGGCGCGACCGCGGTGGACGCCGGCGGGGCCGCGGTGACCGTCGCCACCGCGGCCGCCGTGGGAAGGGTCGCCATCAAGAGGACGGCGGCCGTCGCTCCCGTGGCCGTCGGGGCGAGGACGCGCGCCGGCCAACCGGCCAGCTTCCCGATCCGGATGGGCAGCTCGACCAGATAGAAGCTGATCGTGGCCAGGGCGAGGGTGAGCCCTATGCGGGCCGCGTCGAGGGCGGGGCCGCGCAGCGTGGTGGTGGCGGGCGACACGATCACGACGACGGGCCAGTGCCACAGGTACAGGCCGTAGGACACCCGGCCCAGCCAGCGCAGCGGGCGGAGCGACAGCAAGCGGCCGAGCCACCCGCGGTCGGCCTCGGTCACGCTCCACACCATGACGGCGACCAGCCCGGCCGCGCCCACCATGCCGCCCCGGAACATCCACGCCGGTGGCCCTCCGGCCGTGGCCCACAGCCCCCCGATCGCCGTGGCCGCCACGATGGCGGTGGCATGCAGGGCGCGCTGCCCGGACGGGCTCAGCCGCGGGCGGCTGGCGAGGGCGAATGCGAGGCCAGCCCCGACGAGCAGCTCGAAGGCCCGGGTGTCGGTGCCGAAGTAGACGCGGCTCGGGTCCTGGCCGGGATGGAAGAGCAGGGCCATCGCCGCCGCGGACGCGAGCGCCAGCGCCGAGGTGGCGACGAGCGGGAACCGGCGGATGCGCCGGCTCACGGCGAGGAGGCCGATCACGACCAGGGGCCACAGGGCGTAGAACTGCTCCTCGATGGCCAGCGACCAGGTGTGCTCGAGAGGGGAGGGGGCCGCAAATCGGGCGAAGTAGCTGCGGTGGGCGGCGATGGCGTGCCAGTTGGCCGAGTAGAAGAGCGTGGCCAGGCCGTCCGCCCTCAGCGGGTAACGGTCGATGCCGGGCCCGCCGAAGGCCACCCACGCGCCGATGGCGACGAGCACGACGAGCAGGGCCGGGAACAGCCGCCGGGCCCGCCGGGCCCAGAACGCCCGTAGCCGGATCGCCCCTCCTTTCTCCCATTCGTCGACCAGCAGCCCGGTGATGAGGTAGCCCGACAGAACGAAGAACAGGTCCACGCCGAGATACCCGCCCCGCATCCAGCGCATCCCCAGGTGATAGGCGATGACCGCGGCCACGGCGCAGGCCCGGAGGCCGTCGAGGGCGGGCTGGTAGCGATCGGTGGGTCGGTCTGCGGTCATCGGGGAGCCCCAGGAGATGGTACCGGCGGGCTCAGGTGCCGAAGGCCACGTCCGTGTCCGGGCACGTGTAGTCGCCGGAGACGTTGACCGCCCCCTGGCTCACGGCCCGGCCGTCGCCTCCGACGAACGTGGTGCTCACCAGGCTCAGCACCAGCGCCCCGGCGCGACCGGTGGCGATGGATGCCAGATGCTCCTCGTAGAGCACCTTTCCCGTGTGGTCGCGCAGCACCGCCTTTCCCGGCACGACGGTCATCGTGGTCGTGGCGGCCAGCGCCGATCGAGACGAGGTGCCGCCGGCGGGCACCTCCAAGCGCACGAACCGCCCGGCGGGAGCCGTCCCGCAGCTGACCTGGGACACGGCCGCGGCCGGGTAGAAGGGGTCCTGGTTCACGCCCGGGCCCACTCCGATGATGGTCAGGGCGCTCGGCGCCGCGGTCGTCGTCGGTGCCGTCGGGGCGGTGGTGGCGGGTGCGAGCGCCGTCGAGGTGGCGCGGGCTCGGGGCCTGGGCCGGCCCCGGTCGCCCAGCTTCGCCGCGACCGTGAGGATGCCGGTCCCGGCGAGCGCCATGGCCGCGGCCAGGACTAGCGCCGGGGCGCGGCCCCCTTCCGGAGAGCTGTGCACGAGCCAAGTATGTCTGACAAGCCCGAGGCGGTCAGCGGCTAGCTGGCCGCCATCTGCGTCCGGTGGGCTTCATGGAGCGGGTGGCGCTCTCCGCCCTTGGGATGGTGCGGGCTGGGTTGGGTCTTGGGTGCCTTGTGCTGATTGTGGGGCAAGTGCTGGGCCAGCTGGAGATGGGCGTTGTGGGTGTTGTGCGGCGCATGCGTGTTGTGGGTGTTGTGGGTGTTGTGCGGCGCCGGCTGGTGGTGCGGGGTGTGGTCGTGGTGCGCCGCCGGCTGAGCCGGCTGTTGGTGGGAGGCGTGCGGCTGGTGGCTCTGGTGGACCGTTGACGGGTTCCGCGCCGGCGGGGCCGGCGGGGTCTGTCCCGGTTCGGGAACGGGCTGGCTGTTGGCGTCGTAGTTGGTGACGGTCCCGTCGGCACCCCTGACCGTGCTCGACCCGTCGGGGTTGGTGACCGTCTCGGTGCCGTCGGCCCCGATCGTCGATTGGCTGCCGTCGGCCGAAGTGACGGTGACCGAGCCGTCGGGGCCGTTGGTGGTCTGCGTGCCGTCCGGATTGGTGGTCGTGACCGTGCCGTCGGCCGTCGTGGTGGTCTTCGTCCCGTCGGCGGCGGTCGTGGTGCTGGAACCGTCGGCGGCGGCGGTGGACGTGGATCCGTCCGGGTTGCTGGTCGACGAGGAGCCGTCGGCCCCCGTGACGGTGATCGTGCCGTCTGGCTGCATCACCGTCGAGCCGCCGTCCGGGTTGGTGATCGACGTGGTGCCGTCGGCGGCTGTGGCGGTCACCGTGCCGTCGGCCGACGTGGTCGTCTTGCTCCCGTCGGCCGTGGTTGTGGTGGTGGAGCCG
>WNFC01008470.1_pt1 | contig 21634 bp, 27 predicted proteins | sample 5400541 | NCBI WGS metagenome assembly WNFC01 (sample SAMN13153342, study PRJNA577476) | soil metagenome | isolation source: 120 cm saprolite under Douglas fir tree site 2 hole 2 replicate 1 | place: USA:California | collected 2015-04-18
CGTCTTGTAATGGTCGCAAGGACCAGCGCATCTCACCGCAACAAACGCAGGACTGGCAGGGCGTGTTCCTCCATTTCGATCGCGACAGATCTGGCACCATCGATGGCAACGAGCTGCAGGCAGCGCTGTCCCAGTTTGGCTACAGACTCTCCCCGCAGCTCCTAGACCTATTACAACGCAAATATGGTACGGATCGCTTTGAGGAATGTATGGCCTGTTTGTTCACGCTCACTCAACCCAGAACCACAAGGGACTGTCCCGGCGGCGGCGGGAGGTTACCAATCTGCTCCGGCCGGAATCACGTTTGACCGCTTCGTGCGCGCGTGCGTCGTCGTGAAGCAAATCACAGAGTCGTTCGCCGCGCTCGACACTGACCGCGATGGTTGGATCCAAATGGACTACGAGAAGTTTTTGAAAACTGTTTTGACCTTGCCGTGAATGTACTCAATACCGAGTATTCGGGACCCGCGAAATGTGGCCATGAAGCTTTTGTGCATAACAGAAAGAATCGTCAAACCTGCGGGATGATGAAATGAGCCCGCTGTGCTGTAGTACCATGTGACTACGATACACTGACGTAATGCCTTGCACGTCTGGCTGAGTTTGAACGTTTGAACTCCCACGTTGGCCCGGGTCAACTTTTGTGGCCTCGATGATTGCACTGCCAGTGCGCACTGCAACCGGAACCGGTGTCTTACTCTTACCGTAGAATCACTATTGTCCTGTTACCTGGCATATTCGGGGTGTTATTCGCGTGGTCCAAGCTCTGTACTCAAAGTTGTGCTGGAGCCTTCCTGTACATCCACGTTCACCAAGGCCCGAGACACAAGGCAGTCAGTAATGTGACCATTGTCCCCCTGAATAATCAGCACTCCAGTGTTGTGATTGCTGTGCGTTCCACCCTTTATATATGCTCCCATTTTGTGCGCGATCACACTTTGACCACCCATCAGTCAATACCACCAACCAGTCCTTGAAGCTTGAAGAATCATCATCACTCAACCACCTTGATGCCATTCAGCGATGTGAGTGTCCCATTCTCACCACCTGTCAAAATGTTGTTGACATTGAGGGTCGTAGCGATTCCGCAAGCAAGATCCTGTCCCTGTCCCTCCACCCTACACCCCAACCGCTGGCGGATATTCTACTAGTACTAGTACTGTCGCCGGGGCAGGTGGATTTACCATTCGACGAGATCGGGTGCCACCACCGGGTGCCGACCCCAAGTAAGCTATGCTCCATTGCGCCCTCTGGTGTTTCCTTACGAGGCAATTTTTTTGCCCTCACTAGACTTTGGTCTTTTTTCCTCGCCGTTGACGCGGATCACTCTGGGAGCATCTCTTTAGCCGAATTGCGTGAGTGATAGCGGACTCTGAGCGCTATGGGAGACCGAAACTGACGCAGTAGTCTTAGAGAAGGCATTGGTCAATGGAGACTGGACTCGTACATTTTTGTCTGCGTGGTGTGTTTGAGGTCACTCATGGTGACTTGTAGCTTTCGACCTTGATACTGTGAAGCTCCTAATGAGCCTCTTCGTAAGTCTCATCATAGAATTTCTCCTAAACGAGTCATTTACGTGCTGATATTTGCCAGGACATAGATCGAACCGGGGACATCGATTTCAACGAGGTAAGCATGCCCATTTCTGTTGTCACTTTATGTCTCATTCGGTGCTATTCTAGTTCACCGGCCTTTGGCGATACATCGAGGTGTGTCCTCTATCGCGGATCGTTGATGGAGGTATGTAAATGCTGACAAACCCTAGGACTGGCAAAATGTGTTCCGGCACTTTGACCGGGACCGCTCTGGCACCATCGACGATTTTGAGCTCCAGTGCGCCCTGAATCAGTTCGGCATGAAGCTTCCGCAGCACCTGCTGTCGCTGCTCGTGGCCAAGTTCGGTACGTACATCCACTCGCCACCGCGAACACGCGACTTGTTCGTGTTTTGTCTGACCCACATCGTATGAATAGCTTCTTCGCCCTCCGGGTCCGAAGTAGGCAAGCAGGCGATCACGTTTGACCGTTTCATGCGCGCGTGCGTGTTCGTGAAGCAGTTCACGGAGGCCTTTGCAAATCTCGACACGGACAAGGATGGCTGGGTGCAGCTCACCTATGAGCAGCTCCTGACGTTCTATTTTTCGCTACCCTAAACCGGGCCTAATAATCAAGTAAGATGACGGCTCAGGAGCCGAGTTTTACCGTAATATGGAACTCCTGATGGAACTATTGCGAGGACATGTCAATGATCGTGCCGGACCATTTCCATTTACTGGAATTGTATCTATCATAACCACTCTACCTATACCTCTCATTCAATTTGTAGATTACACATCACTAGCATATTAGTCATCGCATCGAATCAAGTAGAGGAATGACCATACCGCATAGTCGTTTGTGGTTCTCTCGCCAGCACCCATGAGGTCTGCATGAGGCAATACCTCAACCGATCAGGACAACTCTCATACAAGCTTTCTCGGTCCTCGGCGGTAGCCATCAATATTGGCGCGCAGACACACCGATCAAAATCAATGATAATCATAACCGACGTGACGACGACGAGGAGCACCTACGAGACGTCATCATTACGAATGCGGCCCCTAATACAGTACAGCACTCAGCAACTGATGGCCGATGATCGATGATCCCTCGGTGGACGGTCTCTAAGATACCCGGTACCCTGTGGCAACCGCCTCCGTCTTTCTAACCAGCATCAGCTATTATTCCCTAGCCCCCCAATTATACCCGGCTTGAGCCTTCTCGCTCTCCTCTGGAGGGCCCAATGAATGACGTGAAAAAAACTAAGAAGACCCTTGACTGGTGCGACTTGATGACCGCTCAACTGTTTTCTCACCCCTGAACCGTAGCATGCCTGCTAGCCGCCGTAAAAATCTACCACCATCGAAAGGAGAACATTTTTCATGACGACGGATGACGACGTGAACAAGGACACTGCCCGGTGGTCCAACAAGGAAAATATTGTCGGTTCGTCCCGCGAGTCCGAGGATGCTTTGGCCCGGGATGTCGAATTTACTCGCTGGGAAACTCGACCCACCAGTTGAAGGCCCTCGGCAGTCTCGGGCACGACGCTTCTCACGGACTCATTGTCGGCAACTCTCCGATGTCCCAGCTCTCCCTCGCTGTTTACACCAGGCGCTGGCTACTGAATACCCCGACGGTATGATAATAGCGACGCGAGCAAAAAAAATGCGGGCGAACTCACTGGTATTTCGGCCACGTTCCCATTAGTCAGACGGATCAGCTGCCACACTGCGCGGCGGCAATCTTATCATGCGATGTGATTCGTTGGGAGATCTTTTACGACGTGAGACGCTCCTTCGTCCGTCATTTCATTTGAATGATTACAGATATTTCGCATCGACCTATTTCCCAGCGGCGAACAACTAACAGTAAGGTACCTGCAGTATCGGTTATTGTGAGCAGCCAGAACCACGTTCTTGCAGTCCATCCTGGACGCCAGCAATTTGGGTGTCAGCCTCAATATGGACCATCACCTCTCGCCGCGCACTGGCAGATGTCGGCATTGTATGCCCTTTACTTATGCGTCGTCGCGCCTGCTCATCTCAGGCTCACTTTTGCTCGCTATCTCCCGTAATGTGTTGCAGGTGGCCTTCCATAATCAAATCCAAGAAACCCTGCAAGTTCCTCGACATGGAGCAAATAATGTGTTTCTTGTCAAGGAACGTGCAGGGATTCTTGCATTTGATTCTGACGCTGGCTCCACTTCTATGTTTTCTCCTTCACGACTCACAAGTCGCAAAAGGGAAGCCTACTCCAAAGAAAGCGAATAGAATTGGGTTGTCAGTGAGCCAAAGCGCCATTAGAGTGCTCACAGGTGCAATATGCGTGCCGATGTGCCGCTGTACCTGCGCAAGTACAGAGCCACCAGTTCAGTTTGAAACGCGATAGCTGAGTCAGCCATTCACACCAACCTTCAATATACGCGATTGACACATCTTTTCAAGCTGATGTGCGGACGAAGCCTAGTTCCCGCTAGCAAGCCGGACAGACGTGGTACTAATACCACCAATCGAGGGAATGGGCAGGCATCTATCCGGTGTTGGATCATCTGATTCCACCGCCCCCCAATCCGCTGAGTAGGTGGACTCGCCTGACTTCATGTTTCAAACGGCTGCTCTGTTTTAACCAATTCTCTCGCTTTTTTTGAACTTATTAGTACGTCTGGCATGGGAAGGTGTCGCTTCCCGGAGAACGTCAGGCCCCACTTGGTTTGGGTATACCTTTTCCTTTGCCGAGGAATCGAGCCCTCGGGAACTTGTTGGACAACGGTCCGGTGACAATGAAATGTAGTCGGATGATGCTGGGCGATGCCGACTTTGCCTGGGCTGCCCACTACTAGAATTGGCGACCGCTTTGCCGGGAATAGGGTGCGTGCATGCTTTATCTGCCTCAAACGTAAGAAATGATCCAGGTAGTAACATATGTCTATGCACGTGGTCGTCTCTCGGCATTCCACAGTTAAACTAACATTGATTTATCTATCTGTGCAGCTCCTTGTTTGTATCTGTGATCTATTCGTGGCCGTCGGTCGGCCTGGCTCTGCCGCGCTGCCCATCGCGAGGGGGCCCGACTCTCTCCATCACATATTTTGTGTATTCAAGGGACCTCAGAAAACTTTCGTCACGGCTGGCAGCTAGTCTCCCCTTCACGCTACATCCATGTTCTCATTCTACCGTCGAAGATATCGTTAGGGTGCGCGTGACCTCGATGTGGGAGCGTGTGGCACGTGGAATCAACGTCTTCTTTCACGAGGTCATTCAACTGACTCTGCACCCTTCAGATCGGAAATGTTCCAGCTGCCAGTGAGCCACATGAATTCGAGAACGTCAGAAGCGCCGTCCGAAGTGGGTATGATAAGGTAAGACATGTCCTCCTTTCTATCCAGGTTTTATTAAGCCTTCCCACGCGCAGTTTGAGAGGGCCACTGCTACTGTAGTAGGGTGGAGAAGACGCATTTGAATGACCTCGCAATGCCGCCTTTGGAAGTTGAATCCCCCTGCATGTGATGGCTGCTGACCACCAACAAGGCACTAATGCCACTTCAAGTCGGCGTAACAAGTGGGGAACACGTCTGGGTAAAGAAAGGAGGCCATCGCCAGAAGCTTTGAAAAAAAGTCGTCTCAATACGTATGTTTTCTATTGTGGGAGAAAGACGATGGTGTAGGTAAGTGGATGAAAAGTTTTCGCCACTGAAGCTGCCTGAGCAAGCCGAGCTGCCGAGGACACAGTCCAGCCTAGTCATTTTCAAACTTCGTGGCGTGTGGCGTATCATGCATGATCATGCCGCGTATGTTCTGTTCTTGATATGCTGTCCTGTAACGAGGTTGTCCTCGAACTTCTTTTGGATTTCAACGTTTCAACCTTTTTGTGGCTGTAGGGCTTCTCTGACTGGCCTCGTCTATTCATGTGTTCATAACGTGTCCACCATGTGATATGGCCGAAACTCCCTTTGTTTTCCGTTTCTTGTCGTTCGTCAACAATTCATTCCGCAAAGTACGCAACACTTTTTGGTTTTCCAGCCATCCTCAGTTGCGCCCCTTCTTTGGTCCCATTTCGAATCGGTCACTTTCCCAAGCCCGGAACTATAAACGTGCAGGATGTTTCGCCCACGAGTCTCAGAGTCCGACGCTTTCAACTTGGCCTGGTACCCGAAGAGATCATGTTTCCCTTGCTGCTGCCTTTCCTCCCAGTTGCGTTGGTGGTTGTGTTGGTGCTGGCTTCTCCCTTCCACCCCGATTCGCGTGGCGAAAATATTCCAACCTTCAATGACTCACTATCCGTCGTGCAGGCCGCCGCTGCGTCTGCCCCCACTTCATGGACCAATTCTAGCTCCAATTGTTTCCCTGCTATTGGGTTCAAGACACCCAGCAATGTTCCAAGCAGTCTCGAAGGGTGGTGGTGTGACCCCGACACAGAGTACGCCTTCGTCGGATTTAGCTATGAAGTCACTGCCTGTGAGTTTGCCCTCTTCGACAGGATCGTTCCTCATGAACTTACTCGGTGCGCAGGTCAGCCCCTATCCCAGCTACAAAAAGAGTTTTCGGATATTCGCAATAGATTTCATTCGAGATACGTCCGCCTATACGGTTTCTGCGACAACGATGGGTTCTACGACGACGTCGTTACTGCAGCCTGGGATAACTCCCTGGGTGTGCACGCTCTTATCTGGGTAAGCAGACACATCAGATGGACCCTAAGCCTCGACGCTCATTTCATTCGGGGGCAAGTTTGGCTTTGACGGCACAGACGAATGGATCGGTCGGCGCGAAAGTCTGTTCGCGACTCTTCATTCGAACCCGAAAGCCAAGTTTGTCACGCGCGTAGTCCAATTTGGCTCTGAGCCCCTGTTTGATGCGGTCCTGCCGCCCGACGAGCTTACCACGCAGGTGTTGAACGCCAAGAGTAGGCTGTCAGATTTAGGCATTCTGGTTACCGTGAGCGAGCTCGCGTACGGTTACCAGGAGAGGGGAGGAGCGCAGGACGTCCTCGACGCCATCGACTTTATCAACATCCACATGCTACCGTTCTTCGCTGGGACCGCATCAACAGGCAAGTCTCCCCATGATCTGAGTGACCCTCACTCAGTCCTCTGACCTCGCTCCGCCGTGACACATAGGCGATAAGGCTTGGCCCTCGGTTCTTAATGACCTGAATTGGTTTATCGAGCACGGGAATGGCAAGAAGATGTATTTTGATGAGGTGCGTTTAATCGCGAGATGTATGCCGCTGGTTTGCCGAGGCGGCGTCCGCAGAATGGCTGGCCATCTGTGACTTCATCGGGCGTTCAACCGAACAGCCCCAATGCCGTCGCAAGCATACCCAGTGAAAATGTAAGTACTTTCTTTATCATCAGGGCGGCGATGTGTTTGATGGGAAGCGCGACGTAACAAAAGTTGACATTGTGTTGTTATAGGCCTATTACAACCTTCTTGATCAAAACTGCGCCGTTTTGAAGAATGTTGTGAGAGGTGGCGTCGGCTGGTTCGCGCACATCTATTCTGACGATCAGGAGCCTGGATATGGGATATATAATACCTCTGGGAGGCTTAAGTTCCCTTTCGCTCCTCAAACGTCTTGCTGAGAATAACTCTGACTCTGGAGAGCCGGCAGGGTCAAATCGTGGGATGTTCAGTGGGGCACGTGAGGCGTGCCAGTGGGTGCGAGCTGCCCATGGGTGAGATACGTAGCGCGTAGTATGAATTATTAACACCATCAATCCAAGAATGTCATTCCGTCATCTAATTTCCCCTTTAATTTGGGCGGGAAGACGTTGGTCGTCATGCATCTGTTCAAAGACTTTTGACCGCCCACGTACGGCAAAGGCTCGACAGTGGCGCTTATCAACATGAATCATCTGCGTCGGTCCGTAGAAGCTGATTTTCTCTGCCAGTTGTACGCGAACCACTGGCGTCAGATCAGATATAGTGATAAGATTTATGGCACGCAGGGAGCACTGGACCGTCAAGGGGATGACGGCCTGGAGAGAGAAGGTCTATTATCTCACCCTTTGGGTGTATTTACTACTGTACTATCGGGATGTCCCAACGCGTAGCATCCGCTTGCTAAGGTAAGCGCTATCTTCGTCAGCGCATCCCAACATATAGTTTTCTCGAAGTTGATTAAGAAAATGAGATCGACCAAGGAGCCGTTTGGGCCGAAATGCCGCGCTTGGGGAATTTGGAATTTGCTTCCCGTAGCTATCGCCAAGATGTGGGGAGGGTCGTCAGAATGATCAGGGTCCTGGAACTGTCACGGTGCGAACTTAAAACCTCAAATTTCCGGAGAATCGCATGAGCGTGATCCGTGATCCTTTGCGATACTCAACTTTGGCGGCAACCCGCAATCGCTCACATGTCTCGTTCAACAAATGTAAGGTTGTCGGGACACGACATAACGACCTCATGGGACTTTCCCCACAGCGATAGAATCGTCACAGCTTTGGTCGCACTTTGGGTAACAGTACGTGTCCCTCGTCCTCCAAAACCCGCCGCGCCAGCTCGCCTATTAGGGGAAATATGTTGGCGTAGAGATGCGCCTGCTCCGAACTCGCTTGGCGTCTCGCATGTCGTGCCGCAATTCCCTGCGAGATGACCGCGAGCTGGAAAAGAAAGAAAAGGAGAGATACGTCAGCACATGACGAGACGGACGGACGGGGTCTCCTGCGCGGAGAAATGAATGATGACAAACCCGGAAGAGCATCCAGCTGCGCGCAAAACTCATCTCTGCGATTGGGTATGGCTGTCGCGTCACTTGACAGTAGTCGCGTTCGAGTTCCGCGAGTGATATCGGCTCCGTGTCTGGGCTATTCTTATAACCGACCATGATCCGACCGCCGAGGTCGTTCGGGTCAAGGACCCAGGGCTGCGTCAAGTTTGCCAGGTCCGCCAGCTGCAACCCGTTCGTCAGTGACACACGGTAAGGGTGAAAGACGAGGTTGTCGAGCTTGTAGTCGCCGTGCACGATGCGCACGCCGGTCTTGCGCTCGTCGGGTAGGTTCCGCTCGTACCACGCGATGAGCTCGCGCCAGCTGGGGATCTCACCCACCGGCGTGCCGGAATTGACGTCTGTCACCGCGGCCTGCGCGAGCGAGACTTTGGAGAGGGACTTGATCTGGCGCGGGAAGTACGGCTTGTGCGAGCCGAAGTTTTCCAGACCGACGTCCTTTGGGTCGAGGGAGGAGAGCGCGCCGAGCGTGCGCACGGCGGAGAGCCAGCTGTGTTTGAGAGGGGAAGATAAGCGGTCAAGGCGGGGCTGGTGAGCGAGAGGGCGTCGGAAGGGGGGGAAAGGCCGAGAGAAGCCGGAGGAAAAATCACGCACCACTCGCTCCGGACCTCGGGTGGCACGCCGGGCATGGACATGTCGGTGAAGATGCGACCCTCGAGGAACTCCATGATGTAGAAGGGAGTTCCGATGACGTCGACATCTTCGCAGAGCACGAATACTTGCGGGACGGGCACTCGGGACTGTGGGGGGTTCGTGGGCCGGGTGTTGTGTTTGTGGATCGCGGCGAGCACGGTGTATTCCCGCTCGACTTGGTGTGCGGTTTGGGACACCGTCTTTCCTGCGGGTTTCTTTCGCAGCACGAAACGCACCCCACTATTGGCAAGATGAGAGGCACGACAGGAAGAAGGAAGGAAGCCCGAGGGAAAGCTGACCGCGCATCTGTTAAGAAATACGTTGGATTCGACTGCCCAGCAAAACGTTTATCCGAGTTTTTAGTCCATGAAGCGGGAATCGTGACTGGTTCTGACCTGGCCAAACTGCAAGACGTAAGTTAGTCCGATGTAATGTTGCAAATCTAGTCAGACGACGCACTTTGAATTGCTTGACCGTGACAGGTACGGTCACGACGGGTACGCTCCTTGCGAGGTACGCGTTGAGCTTTACTTGATCAATACTTGCGCGGACTTCCCCGTAGTCTCCCCCCGTAGGCTTAGGTGGACCTGCATTGACCATAGTCGCAGAAGAAAGAAGTCCGGGGCCCCAAAGGGCGGAGAATGGGAGAGGGCGGCCAGAACCGGCCCGGGCAGAATGGGGCATTTCACGTGACCGAGCTTACCTAGTGTAAAATTTGGGGGCGGCGCCGAGACGCGAGTGCGCTCCTTTTCCTTTTTTTCTCACCCAACCATGTTCGCCGTCGCCCGTTCCCTCCGCTCTGCCGTCTCTCGCTCAGGCAACTATGCCGTATGTTCACCTACATCTACTCCAGACCCGTCATGCTTACTCTCTACAAGGGCCTTCCACGTTCCTCGATCGCGAGGAACATGAATTCAAAAGTCTCGGGTACGCACACGTGTCATCTCCCTTGCCTACAATATTCACATTCATGTAGGCCCTGTTGTCGGCATTGACCTGGGAACCACCAACTCTTGCGTCTCCGTCATGGAGGGCAAGACTTCCCGCGTCATCGAGAACTCGGAAGGTGCACGGACAACTCCCTCCGTCGTCGCGTTCACAAAGCATGGCGAGCGTCTCGTTGGCCTCCCTGCTAAGCGACAGGCAGTCGTGAACTCGCAAAACACCGTCTTCGCTTTCAAGCGTTTGATTGGTCGCCAGTTCAGCGACAAAGAGGTGAAGGAGGACATGAGGCACTGGTACATTTGCTCCGTTGATTTCACCCCTTCTTCGATGTTCTTATGCATCTCCGTTAGGCCCTTCAAGGTTGCCCCTAAACCCGATGGGCGGCCAGCCGTTGAGGTAGAGTTCAACGGCAAGCAGCAGAAATATGTGAGTCATGGGCGCTAACCTTCACTCTCCGACGCTTATATTGTTTTAGTCTGCTGAAGAACTCTCCTCAATGGTCCTCGTCAAAATGAGAGAGACTGCTGAGCAGTATCTGAACAAGAAGGTCAAGTAAGTTGATCCAAACTTCACGTTAATGCCGTGAACATTCGACCGCGCAGACAACTCCGTCATTGCTGTCTACGATCTTGGTGGCGGTACCTTCGATATTTCCATCCTGGAGATGCAAAAAGGTGTTTTCGAGGTCAAGTCGACAAACGGAGATACCCACCTCGGTGGCGAGGACTTTGATGTCGTCTTGGTCGAATACATAATCAATGCGTTCAAGAAGGAGACTGGTATCGATCTCACCAAGGATCAGATGGCAATTCAGCGTATCCGCGAAGCCGCAGAGAAGGCCAAGATTGAGCTTTCGTCAACATCCCAGACCGAGATCAACTTGCCCTTCATCTCATCAGGCCCCAGTGGCCCCCAGCATATCAACCAAAAGCTGCTGCGCTCGCAGCTTGAGTCGCTCACTGCGCCTCTCGTCCAGCGTACTGTCGAACCCTGCAAGAAGGCGCTGACCGATGCCGGCGTCAAATCCTCGGATATCAATGAGGTCATCCTCGTGGGTGGTATGACGCGTATGCCAAAGGTGGTCGAAACCGTCAAGACTGTTTTCGGTCGTGAGCCCTCCAAGGGTGTCAACCCCGATGAAGCTGTTGCCATTGGTGCTTCCATTCAAGGCGGTGTCCTTGCTGGGAACGTCACAGATATTCTTCTCCTCGATGTTACACCCTTATCGCTCGGTATGTCATCCCCTTTTCTGCCATCGTCTCTAGGTTAACGAGTTTGCAGGTATCGAGACGCTTGGCGGCATCATGACCAAGCTCATCTCGCGCAACACCACCATCCCGACCAAGAAGTCACAGGTCTTTTCGACTGCCGCGGACGGCCAGACTGCTATCGAAGTGAAGATCTTCCAGGGCGAGCGTGAACTTGTCCGTGACAACAAGCTTCTCGGAAACTTCAATCTAGTTGGCATCCCGCCCGCGCCTAAGGGTGTCCCTCAAATCGAGATCACCTTTGACATTGATGCTGGTACACCAACTTACTCCGCTCCTTCCGAGGTTTTTCTCATATCCTGAGTAGATGGTATCGTCAACGTGTCTGCCAAGGACAAAGCGACGAACAAGGACCAGTCCATGACCATCGCTTCATCGTCAGGTCTCAACGACAAGGAGATTGAGCGTATGGTCTCTGATGCAGAGCAGTATGCTGAGCAGGACAAGGCCCGCCGTGATGTGATCGAAGAGTCGAACAAGGCCGAATCAGTCTGCATCGACACCGAAAAAGGTGGGAACGTTGCGTCCATATGCGTCAATTCGGATACTGATAAACTCTTAGCCATGAACGAATTCAAGGATCAGCTCGATGCCTCGGAGAAGGAGAAAGTGACCAAGCACATGGCCGAGCTTCGTGAGGTTGCCGCCAAGGGCCAGGCTGGTGACGGTGCAGTCACTGCTGATGCGATTCGGGAGAAGATCAACGAGACACAGCAAGCATCCCTTGGCCTCTTCCAGAAGGTCTATGAGAAGAAGAATGCTGAGAACTCGTCGTCATCCACCCCAGAGCCAGAGGAGGAGAAGAAGGAAGAGAAGAAGGATTAAGCTCATTTCACTTTCCTCTTGTCCACTCTTCCTTATCTAGTACCCTGCGCCTATCCTACCCACCTTCCTTCGTTCGCGCTACCTCATGACCTACATGATCTCCATCACTCATTATAGAACATCAAAAGTATATCGTCCTGCTCAGTACCCACCGCTACGCATTTTCGCATGTTTATTATACTCACGCATATTCATCACCCCACCGCTTACGCTCCCCACTCAGTAGTACCCTCTGCCTAGACGCTTTCTTCTGCTCTTTACGTCTGTAACAGAGTTGAACTTGCTTATGGCCGCGACGAATCAGATTAATCAGAGTTTGAAGGCGTTCGCCGTAAGGTCTGATCTAAAGTTCCGCACATCAAGTTAACTTGTCAGACGGGTCCAGATATTGTACATGTACATATAGTTCGAACCAGACATTACGCGACTGCCTTATATCTTGGGTTTACGCTAAATATGTCCATTTGGTCTTCACACACCGACTCCAGACACCTCTTGCATCTCCGGATTATTGCGCCTCACCCCTCTCTCGACTTCCTGTTCCCAGTCCGTGCCGAGCCACACGACGCCGTATTCGCATGACCCGACGATGAACAGCGCCACCACCTGGCCTATATCCACAAAACAACAGGTCGGCGTACGCAAGCACATGTCAGAGGGCGCGGATGAGGCAAGGGAGAAGGATGCGCACCGATCCAGAGGCCCTGCAGACCGTACCCCGCGCGAAAGGCGAGCGTGATGCCGAGCGGGAGCGCGAGGACGTAGTAGGCGAACACGTTGAAGAACGCGCCGAGGTGCTGCCGGCCCTGTCCGCGCAGCACGCCGCCACACGAGCCGGCGAGGCCGTCGGCAACTTGGAACGAGGCGACGAGCGGCATCACTTTGCTCACGAGCTGCACGACCGACTCGTCGTGGCTGAAGAGATAACCAAAGACCTGTTTGTTTTTTTCTCTTTTAAGTGGGAGGAAGGGAGGGGGAGACAGGGGGAGACAGAAACGCACGTCTTTGGAGGCGAGGAGGGACAGCATGACGATTGTTCCTGTTAGCGCGCTTAGAAGCGCCGAGAGGTGCCCCGTGAACTTGGCCCTGGCGGGGTCGCGCCGCCCGATGGCGTTGCCCACTCGTGTGGATGCGGCGATACCTGCGTACCCAAGCAAATTATTCAAATGGAGGGGATCGATAGAATGGAAGACCGAGAGGGGTGGGCGCGCAGAGGTCAGCTATGTCATGAGGCACGCTCAAACGGGAAAGAGAGGAAAGTGCCGTACCGATGCCGAACGGGATAGTATTCAGGACTTTGAATGAGATGGCACAAAAAAAGCGGGGATAAAGTTCTGTAAGAGAGTGGGGCGTTGGGGTAAAACGACGTACTTTGGTCTGCGGTCATGATGATGGACTGTGCGGCGAGCGGGATGGGGCCTAGACGAGCGGCTGCTAGCGCGACGATCTCGAAAGCGATCCTGAACGTAAGAGAGTACGGATCATGATCGCATGAGCACCGACGTCGCCGGAGTAAGTGGGTGGTGGCAGAACAGAAGGGGGTTGAGGGTGACAGCAGTTACAAAAGCCCAGACGCACCATTCTGACCCGAACATCAGGATTCCGGGGAGAGCGAGTTGGAGGAATGCGATGCAGCTCCGGCAGTCCAGCACGGCGCGCAACTGGAGGCCGCCCCACGTCTGGTTCCGCGCGTGGGTCGGGGAGTATGCGGTGTATATGATGAGGAAGAGGAACGCGAAGGAGAAGGTACACGCGAGCGCGATGGGAGAGCCGTAAATGCCAAAATTGGTGTGGTGCACGAAATAGACGTTGAGCGCGATGTTGATGGGAGTTATGAGGACGAGCACGTAAGTAGACGCATCCATGATCCCTGGCGCGAAGCGGAGGTCAGCGGCATATATAAAGAAGTGCGTGTATGAATTTGTGTTGTGTCATACCTTGACACTGCAAATACTTCTTGAGGCTTTCAAAGCCGATGTAACCCGGGGCGGCTAGGAGTAACACGCGCAAATACTGTTGGGTATTACGACTAAGCTCCTCGTCTTGACCAAGGGCTATTAGAATAGGCGCCATATTTGCCCACATGATGCCGATGGGGATGAAGAGCAACCAAAGCATTATAACACAGCGCTGGAGGTGGATAGAGAGGTCTGTGGAGTTTTTCCCTCCTGTGAATGCTTGGGAACCTAACGTGTCCAGAGCAGTCGAGCCGCCGAGCGCGACTGTCCACCCTGTATGTTGCAAAACGTGGGATACTTAGTAGTGATGCGAAAGGAGCCAGTACTAGCCGGTCACAAATGCCAACATGAGGGAGAAGGCGGCAACGGAGAGTTCGCCCGAACCGAGCCGCGCGACGATGGAAATGGAAACAGCTTGGATAGAGTTTTGTAGAATGTAAGAGAAGATGACTAGAGGTTTCGAAACGAAACGATGTGAGTGGGTGACATGCTCGGGAACGAAGACGACGACGAGGGAGGACGAACGAACCCGGGATGGAAACCCTGAGGAGGTTGGCGATCTCGCGCAAGCCACGCGGCCGGCGTAGAGCTGCCGCTTCGGGCACACGAGAAGCACCGGGGTCAGTGGCGAGCAGCCGATCGGGCTGCATCATCGACGCAGACGACGGACTCGAGCATGACCGCGGCGGGAGAAGGAAACTCGTCTCGTCCATGACTGCGACAGGGTAAGAATATCACCCAGATCCCCCCCTCCGGCTCTTTATATATGTGTATCTATATCCATCTCTATCGGACTCGGACATGCCAGAGAGAGAATTTGACCAGTCATGCGTCGGATACAATTTTCCGTCTTTTTTTCGGGTATCATTGGTGGTCCACTTTTCGGTTTGGGGTTTTTGATATGTCTTTTTTCTGGTGTGTGACCTCGAATCGGCCGCCACAGCATAGCAATTTCGTGCGCCCGGCCCTCATGACTCATGCGCGCGGATGTGACGAAGGTTAGACCAAGCGCTTCCCCCGATTCGGGCCTCCAGGCGTCCTGATTCAGTTAGGCGCACGTAACGAAACTCCAGGGGGGGAACGACAACAGGAACAAAAAAAGGGCAAGCAAACAAACCGTCCAGCGCTGCAGGATTTCCACGAGCGGGGTTGATGGATGAGGGGAAGGGGTGAAAGGCGTTTCGCGATGTGCGCGTGCACGTACCCGTGCCTGGGTGATGTAATACGATAACGGCAACCTCCCTCCGCGTTTCCCGACGAAAACCAGGACTCGTTGATTTCCTTCACTCAGGAAATAGACCGACGTCCCGAGGTGGGCCTCCCCGGAAGAAGGCCGGCCTGTGACGTACCGTACATCATACTTTGCAACCCATCGCAGGTTGTCCGTGGGTCCACCCACCCCGAGATACTTTGAGAGGGCCACGAGGCGAAGTGGGTGTATTACTCATTGAGACCCACACTCTTGCAGGAGGGATATGCAGTTGATGGTGGCTAGTACTAACCGGGAAGGACACTCCATCCACGGTGCCACGTTCCCATCACATCGCCGGGTCCAGATGACGCTGTTTTCACCATCCCAATCCAGTCACCCCGATTTGGCAGCGCGTATGCATCCTCCGAGACTCTCCGTAACCCGACCCCACATGACGACAGAGACCCCACCCATGACCCACCTGCGAGCGGTAAAAAAAGGAAACGCAGAAAACAAAAAGAACGCGAGGGAAGGAAAGATTGTTATCGCGCATCCCGTCTCAAGGCATATTTTTCTCTTTTGTGACATTCCGATCGCACTGATTCTCCCAACCCCTTCGCGCCCACGCTCACGCTCGTCCTGATCAGTTGCTCAAAGCAATTTCATTTTCAAAGGTCACGTAATTCGGGAGGGTCGGCAAGCTCATCCAGGATGTGTCATCTACAGCGTCTCCATCCTCGTGCCTTACTGTCGGCCCATACCACAGTAGATTGCGTGCGTGTATGGACATGTACCCCCTCTGGGTGCGAACAGTGAAGATGTCCCCTATGCATGACACAAGCGATGCCACAGCATCGCGCATGCCCAATCCATAGTACGACACTGGCTATCGACGCTTGCCATGAAACTGGGTTGAAGCGAACGGGACACACCGTAGTACAGTACTGTATGTTCCGTTCGTCTCAACCCCCACCCCCGGATTGTCTCGTCACCGTGTACGGCAGCACGTCCCGTGCGCGCCCGTAGCTTACAGTATAACAGTTTCCCAGGGACATCCGCGGGTGTCTATCCATCTTCACGCCAGTTCCCGGGGTCGGCATCACATCATGACCCGTCCACAAGTCTCTTTGGTGATGATACTGTACATAATATCTAAAAGCATAAAACACGACACGAATTCCTGTATTCGGCGGCGAGCGACGCCGTTCATAAGCCTTGCGCCCACAGCCAGATGTGCCGCCCCACCACGGCCGAGTATAGTAGAGGGGCAAAACGTGGTGTGGTGGTGTGGTACAAAATGGATGCGAGCTCCGTCACGTTATGACGCGTGGCGCTCCGCCCGTGGCGTCGCTGGACCTTCTAAGCCTCAGCCCAGGCCCCGTTACATTCCCATCGGGGCAGATCACGAAGAAAAAATGGATGGGAGTTTCGTCCAGTCAATGCTCTCGACCCTTGACAGGAAACCCGATGCGCCGCTCGGTATCGGTATCGGTATCTAATATCGCATGTTCAACTCTCCCACGCGCGCGCAAGTCTGGCTGATAGGAGCGGGTGCAGTAAAAATCGCTGACGCTCGCGTATCATGGGTCTGTAGAACTTTCCGTTGGCCCGGGGCGTGATGTGGCCTCCTTGTTGTATTTCACAAATGCAAGCGCATCCTTTGCCTGAAAATGGGCGCACTTAAGGGGGGGAAAGTGTTAAGAGGTAGATAACATGACGGACGGAGAGGTGGTCTGAGTTGTCGGAATTGCAAGGCGTCGAAAGGGATTAACTTGAAAGGTGGCGGAGATCGACGTTAGACAGGTAATCCGGATCACCGATGATATCGCCCCAACTGAAGCTGCGTCCGCGTTCCACTAGTGTTACGCTGGTACTACCTCCGCCTTGCCCACCTTGCCCGTCGGTAGTGTGGGGGCAAATCGTTTTGACAATCGGACCTTATCGTAAATTTCACTGTCAAAAAAAATCCCGAGACCACAATCAGGGTCGCCAGTGTCCAAAAAAAATAACATCAAGGGTAACAGCGCCCGAAGGGAGCGGCAATGCGTACGGATCGGGCTTAAGCTAGGGCAGCGTATGCGCCATTATGGGGTGCGCGCGCTGCTGGTGTTTGGGCCTGAGAAAGTCGCAGACACCGGTGCCAAGTCGAGAAATGCCGGCGCGTTCGATTGCGTGCGTTGAGTGTGGGAGCAGGGGGTAAAACTCATTGTCCGAGACCCAGGCAAGTCAGTCTCGGCAATGGATGCGGTGACAGGTATCATTACCTGATGACGGCATGCATGTGTGCGCATGTACGCACACCGGTGACAAAACAAAAGAAAGGTACTTGGTCGTGTCCTTCGAGGACATCCGAAACGGCACCAAGGGACCTCCGTAAAGGGAAAGACTACGGTGACGCGATTGAAAAAAGCAATCTAGAGGCGCCACTACAGTAGCAATTACATACCCTTGATGATAAGGAGGGGAGTGAGTTTGATTATCAATGTGAGTAACCTCCACCTCCCCTGTAACGTAAGATCATGCAAGATCGACCGAGTAGCTGATTCTGGGGGATCACGTTAATGTTCCCTGTTTTTCTCTACCCATGTCAATCAGTCAAAGTAGGATAGCCTGAGAGCAGAAAACGAGGCGATTCCCAGAAAAATGGAATAGGTTTGCAAACCCTTTGCCATACTAAAGGGTACCTGGTACCTACTTTGCGTCTCTCCATTTTGGGGTATTCGGAGGACGAGCCCCTTTCCCACGTGCGCAGATTAGATGGGGTGAGAGGTCACCAATCACCAAACGGCAATGGAAGAGCAATGTTGCAAGTGATGGGGTCGTCAGCGATGAGCAAAGCTGGTTACCACATTCCTACTTTGGATATGCTTGCGGGAGGAGGGCGGCCAATAAACCTTTTCTCATATGAAGATGATAACAGCGCCCAGTGGTGCCATTGGCCACACAGCAGGATCGCTTAGCCCGAGTCGGAGCTTAAGAAACGAGGCGAGATTGCGTTGACGAACTCGCCGCCTAGGAAAGTATCAAGATACTGCGTGGCATTCTCGATCCCGGCTCTCTATAAGAAACGATGTTGCGTTTTTTTACGGCAGCAGCCTGCGTACACCGGGAACGCGTCCAATGAGCGCCAATCGGTTCCAGAGCCGAATTTACTTACTCGTACTTCCAAATCTAGGGACCATCGAGCATCGTCGAACGTCCATAGTTCACATGCAGGGAACATAAACAGAGATGCCTCAGCCTCACTTATTCTCAGATGACGGCAGCAGTCTGGGAAAATGGAAAGACGAGGGAAGTGGGGGTGAGGGGGGCTGGGGCCACATGGCTCCTGCATGTGCAAATACGTATGTGCGGTGCATGAAGCGGAAATAGAGCGTTCGAGGTATGATAGGTAAAAGCAGAGTCTGTAATAGATACTCGGTGAGCTCGGGTGAGAAATGATGCGCAAAACTGAATGAGATACAACAACAACTGAGACTGCCACCAGACCAAGGGAACCACGCACGCCAACTGTCCTATCATCATCATCATCATCATCATCATCACTGACTCGGGGGCTTTCATACGCTACGGTTTCCTCCCACGGGCACCGCCACTGCCGCCATCCATACTACCATTCCGCCTTCCTTCCTCTCCAGCACCCAGCTGCGACCGGGCATCTGTGTAGAGAGATAGCGATGATCCACTCGCCACCGTACCACTCAGTGGCCGGTCGCCCTCGCCCAACCGCTGTGCCCCGGGAACAGACAGCACTGAAGATTTTTGACTCAAGACCATGCTCGCCTGGCGTGAGGGATGAAAGCCATTCGACGGGCCCATGTAAACCTGCGGCATGCATTCTCCCACGCCACTGGGTTTGAGCCGGGCTGCCGAACCCGGCACCGGGAGCTCGCCATCCTCGGACGGCGGCGGGGCAAAGTTATGGCCCGTTGTGGGCCCGTCCGAGACGACGCTGTAGAATGTCTGCGACGACCTAGTCGAGCCGCTCGCGCTCTGCGCGTTCTGGCTGAAGGACGGGTAGTGCTGCATCGTGGGAAGGGAAGAAGACGCAGCACTCGTGACGGACGAGATGCTCCCACGAAATGCCCCTATGAGCGGTATGTTTGATGCTTTGGGGATGTGCAACCAGCTTGTGGGGGCGGGTGCGTGGGATTCCGTACTCGTCGCCGTTGGCGAAGGGCCGCGCTGTGGCGAGCCATCCGTGACCGAATCCTCGGGGAGTGGATCCATCGGAACGCGGGCGATGCGTGTGCGGGCATGACGGAGGGGAGGTTGAGGTGGGGAGGGAAAAGACCGCGATAATCCCGGTCCAAAATCTGGGGAAGGGGAGCGCACTGCGGACTTGAATGAGGGTGCGAACCGCCGTGAAAAGTGTAGGGAGTCGGTATGGAGGGGGCGCGGGGCGCTTGGTGGGGTGGTGTCTGATTGCGCAGGCGTGGATCCAAAACGTAAGTATTCAGTGTTGGTGTTTGATTCCGGTTCGAGGAGTGGCACGGATGCATCGACGGAGATGTTACGGTTATGGACCGTCGACAAGGTGCCACCGCTTGACGTTGAACTCTTGGTGTGCTTGGGTTGGTGTCTCGAGGCCCGGCGCCGTGCCGTTCGCACGAGAAGAAGGACGACGGTGATGATGATGAGGAAACCGCCGATGGTAGCGACGATGATGATTGCAAGGTTGCTTTTGTTTGGCGATTGTGATGGAGTGGGCGACCCTGTGGTTTGCTAGGGCAGTAGGAACGTACGTGGCCCAGTCAAATGACCCATTGCAGAAAAGGTCGAAATATCACTTACCATGGACCCAGTGGCTGATGTCGGAGCGCCGCTCATCTTTTGCTTCTTCGACTTTCACGCTTGGGCAATGGTGGGTCACCCGCGACGACCTACAGGGACGTAGAGTAGAATGGCTGAGAGAGCTAGTTGAGGAAGGATAACCAAGATGGGTAAGGCTGTGTTGGCATGGACCGTGACAAAGATGAACGTTGTTGTTGTTGTTGTTGAGAACGCCAATCCAAGGGAAAGTGGGCGCCTGCCAGTAAAGTTATATTAATGTTAACATGCACACACACAGGCGTGGTCCAGACGGTCTAGTTAACTGTAACTTGTTAAAGTAAGAGAAACGTGAGATCGCGTAATGAGCATGCGCGCCTGTGGTTCAGTCACGCGCCGCGATGATTATACAGCAGCCGAGTTGTTGATCATCATGTTCAAACCCAACGATGAGCTCGCTCCACTCCTGCCATTGGGACTGGTGCCGCTTCACAACTGTATTGCACGATGACTTTGTTCAACACGTCATATCGGCACATATAGACAAGGCTGAGCCAATCAAGAGGGGTGATATCGGTCTCATTCGCAAAGTCGAACAAGGTCCGTCTGGTCACAGTGGTGAGCTACTTTTACCGCATGCCTCTACTATTTCCTTGATAGACTCCTTTATAGGTGACGTCGTGAGCAGTGCGGCTACAGTTTCCCAATCAGAAGCACCCCAATCCGTTTTACAACCTGTAGGATCAATTGTGAGTCTGTACCTGTCCCCGTCGTGTTTCCTTTTCTCTCACCATCGACATTACCAAGGCAAATTACCCAGTTCTCTCCAAACCTGAAAGTACTCAAACGATAAACCATCCACTATCATTTTCCTCTGGGTTGACCTACATCCTCCCACTTTCTCCGCGTAAGCAACAGACAACTGCCTCTGACAGTGATGTGGGTCGTTGCTCGTGTTTCACTTTCAACCATCTGCCTTCGCATGATTTTGATATATTCCTAGGAACAGAGCCAGGGAATTTCCCAGTTGGAACTACAAACACAGGCAGCTTACACTTCCCAGAGTTTTTAGTAGCAAGCTCGATCTTGATTCAATCCGTTCTGATGTATACTTCGAGATTAGCGAACACCATTTTGCGCTGACCCTATATCGCAGCGCCTCGATGGCATTGTGAGGCATTGCTCATCTCCCCCGTACTCAAGACAAGACATGTCATAGGGTCATTTTTAAGTCACACTAGATCGTCGTTATTCCATGCAAATGACGTCCGGTTGCCGTTACCCATCGAGTGCTGTGGATTCTACTCACTTGTATGCGTATGAAGTCACCTCTATGTCTACTTTGCCTAGTACTGCGTGGGTCACTTGAGGATTCTCGAAAGTATATACAAACCAGGCGATGTATCCCCGAGAGCCGAACGGGCTAAAGACAACCGGGGCAGTACTCAAACCCACCAGAATGCATGATACCAACATACCTTGCTAACGCCAAATTCGAATCATCGACGCTCATCTTCTCACACGCCCGACAACAACACGACGGCCTCATCAAGTTGAAGGAGTGGCCCTTTAAAGGGTAGTTCAGTTTAGTTCAGATGGAAAGGAAGAATTCATAGTTTATTTGCAGATCGTGATCTATGGGTGTACCCGTGGTTCACGTTTATGGAGTCGAGAAAAAACCGAAGTCATCGCTGATGGCTCAGTGGTGAGTCTATCTGTTGTCATTTCTAAACTTCGTTACACTTTCGGAAGAGCTGGCAGGTCCCTTAGTGGAGCCTT
>WNFC01002042.1_pt1 | contig 21632 bp, 19 predicted proteins | sample 5400541 | NCBI WGS metagenome assembly WNFC01 (sample SAMN13153342, study PRJNA577476) | soil metagenome | isolation source: 120 cm saprolite under Douglas fir tree site 2 hole 2 replicate 1 | place: USA:California | collected 2015-04-18
ACCCTGCGTGAGAATACTGTTGGGATTGTAAATCGAATGAATACCTACGCCTTCATTCATAATCAACTGTGTTTCGTCGCCCACCTGAACCACTTGAATATAGTTGTAGATCGACTCCCGTTCAGTAATCAGTACACCACCACCATTGCTACCATCTGCCGCTTTAATTGGTCCTTGTATCGTCAAGATCGAGAGCGCCATCGGGATCAACAGTAAGAGCGGGAGAAAGCTGCTGTTTATTCGTCTCCTGCGTGAAGCAGTACTATCAAATCGCGTGCTTGCCAGGCCAACAATCGAGACGATCAACAAAGCCACGGCGAATGTAAAAAAGGTACGATAGGTGCCAATGGTAGGAATGAGGAAGAGCACCGTAAAGAACGTTCCAAGGATACTCCCAGCAGTTGAGATAGCATACAGTTGCCCGGCAGTACGCCCAGATTTGCCCAAGCGCTCGATACGCAGTCGAATGGCAAACGGTGAGACACAGCCCAGCAAGATCATAGGGACCGCAAAGAGCAGAATAACCGAGATGAGCGACCCATAGAAGACACCAACTGAGTATGTAGCGAAAGAACTCTGCGACCACTCGAGAATGGGTTTTGAGATAAAAGGGATCAGGCTGATCAGAAAGGCCGCAATGATTGTCAAAGTATAAAGTACCTCAGGTCGCGGATAGCGATCGGCCAATCGCCCACCGAGGTAATATCCAATAGTCAAGTAGAGCAATATCAAGCCAATGAGATTCGCCCACACGAAAAGAGAGGTTCCGAAGTAAGGTGCAAGCAAACGTGACGCCGAAAGTTCTACAGCAAGCGAACTTGCGCCTGAGACAAAAACGAGTAAAATGAGCAGCCAACCCTGTATATTACGACCAGCCGTTTGGGCAACTGCACCCTCATCCGTTTGTGTCTTATGTGAACTGGGAGTGGTGGTGGACATAGAAAAACTCTCTTTCTACACCGGTGGAAAGTATATAGTTATCCGGGTCAGCTCAAGAGCGACTCGTATTGCTTGCTTTTATCAAAATGCGGGTAAACTTCAACCAGTACATTGTTTAGCATGCAGTATAACATGTAGAGGGAATGTTGTGCTAGCTGAAATGAGGAATTCTGTTAAGCGTTTGACTGGCTGGCACCGACCATCGCCATCACCTCTTCCTGTCTCCCCAAAGCCTCCTGTCTCAAAGTTACAAACGCCTCTCGCCCCATCATTTGCTCCAGAGAATCCAGAAAGATTAACAGTGAACCAACTGTCATGTCTTGGACCGATTGTCTGAGTTCTAGTGCGGGAAATAGCAGGGCCAACGACTCTTGTAGTTGACTTTGATCGAAAAGTAACATCCCTATATTTGTGAGGATTATTCCTATGTTGGCGCGTTCTTGCAGATTTAGAGCCAGCTTCAAAGACTGCTGGTAATAGTGCATTGCCTGTTCATAGTTTTTCTCATAATGATAGAGCAAACCCAGGTTATGTAACACTACAGTTTCTAAGTGCACATCATATTCTTGCTTGTTCAAGAGTAGCACTCGCTCGAATTGAGCCTGGGCTCGTTGCGTCTCGCCCATACTACGTAGTATTTCTCCCTGGTTCGCAAGTGTAACGACCTCGTCGTGGAGATCGCCTGGCTCACTCTGTGTCGCAAGTGCCTGTTCAAAATAGAACATACTCTGTTTATAGTCACTCAATCGACCATAAAGCAGGCCAAGCTGACTGAAAATTTGCCCTTCATCACGGCGGGTCACTATACCAAGCGGTGGCACCATGGCTGTATAGAACTGAATCAATGTGTTCCATGCTCCCCAATGCATCATACTTTCGTCTAATCTCTCGTAGATGAACAAGTCATTAGCCTGTTGCCAATGCCAGCCAAGACACAGGTGATGTGCAATCGCTAGCAATGGCTCAACATCCTGAGGTCCCTGGCGTTTATGGAAAGGGGGACAATATCGTTGTGCCAGATGTGAATAATATGCAGCCACTCGTAAATGACCGGCAGCCAGAGCAACCTCCCGCGTCTCTGGATTGCCTATAATCGGGTTGGATTCGGCTGTTACGCCCAGCGCATCCGTGAAATCACCGCTTGTCTGTCTGTCGCTACCCTCAAGATAATGCTCCTTTACAAATTGGCGTAAAAGTAGATGCAGAAAATAGCTTGACCTGCCATTACCTTGCGAGTATCGTTGCACAAGTGCAAAATTTGTTAAGGCACCCAAATTTCTTTCAAAAGTTTCTATATCGAGAGCAGAATTATCTTGCCCTGTAGTCGCGATGATCACACCTTCTACTGGCGCTGGTTCGCTAAAGAGGCAAAGCGAACGTAAGATTGTGCGCTGAATCGGATTCAAGAAATTATTTACGCTACCAATCAAGTTGAATGTGACATCGCCATTCCACATCGGGATATAGTCAGGCGAATTGAGCAGATAACTCAGTGAAAATCCACTCAATGCACTCAGCGCACTGAACAATACCAATCCAAAAACGTGACCCGCGCAGCGCTGCCAGATAAGCGACAGCTCCTCAGGTGATCCCTGAACGCCTCGTTGTTGTAGTAACGCGACACCTTCAGGAATGCTTATTCGTGAAACCAGGTTTGTGCGTATGCGTGTATTCTCCCCATTTTGCTTGTGAAATGGCGAACGCCGACTCGTCAACAACACTTTGCTGCCACCAAGGTCCTCTTGGAGCATATCCAGAAAAAGAGCTGTAGCGCCTCGTCCAACCCCAACTATTCCCTGGGAGTTTTCAACGTCATACAGTTCCTCAAATTGGTCCAACACCACAAAAGCGTTTTCTTGTGGTCGACTCAACACTCGCCTCAATAATCCAATCTGCTCTTCCGGTTTCTGCATAAAAAAATCAGGAAAACCGTCATATAATGTAGGGGTGGGTAATGTAGGGAAGGGGTTTGCCCCAGTCCCTACATTACCCACCCCTGCCCCGTTACTTGCCCCAGTCTTTCTCCCATCCACTATTTCGATTTCACTGAGGATAGCGGCAATCACATCAGGCAATGTCGCACTTGACCCGAGGCTCAACCACACCAAATGCCGTATAGGTGCTTGTCCAGCCTGTTCAGCTATCTCTAAACGCCGGTACAGCAGCGCTGCCAGTGTTGATTTACCAACTCCCGCATCGCCTGTGAGCACTAAGGTGCTAGTTTGAGCATCGCTGAGCATACGAAAAGCGGCGCTGACCTCGTCAGCCCGTTGCAGCACAATCCGAGGATCAGTCAGTGGTGGTACTTTAGAATGTATACTGAATCTGAAAATGTAGGGTGATTGCTGCATATTTTCACATTTTACTATCGCTGGTATGTCTTCATGGTGAGTGCAAGTATACCATACAGCTATATTTAGCAGGCGAGGAAGTGTCATTTCTGATGACCTGGTAGCCTGAATATGCTAATACTTCCTTGTATTCAGAAACCCTGCGATCGCAGGGCTTCTGAATGCATTTGGGTATATAATACGGGAGCGCACTACTCTAACCTGCCTACGTAGAAGGGAATGCACTATGTTACGTATCATTTACATGGGAACTCCTCAGTTTGCCGTTCCCACCCTGGAAATGCTGATCGCTGGATCAAAACCAGGCCTGGTTCTTCCAGAGGGTTACGAAATTGTGACCGTGATCACACGCCCAGATAAGCCGGTGGGAAGGGGAAAAGAGATTGTATATTCGCCTGTAAAGGAGTTCGTGCTCTCTCAAGGCATTCCTGTCTGGCAGCCAGGATCACTCAAGCGTCCAGAAAACATCGAAGCGCTCGCAGCTTACCAGGCTGATTTATATATCGTAGCCGCATTTGGACAAATTTTACCGCAAGCTGTGCTCGATCTTCCTCGATACGGCACACTGAATATACATGCTTCCTTACTTCCTAAGTACCGTGGGGTTTCGCCCATCTCCGAGGCAATTTTACAGGGCGATACAGAGACCGGAGTGACCATCATGCTCTTAGATGCAGGAGTGGATACCGGACCAACGCTACTCCAACGCGCTCTTCCGATTTCCGATGATGACACTACTGGAAGTCTCACTATCAAATTAGCTGCATTGGGAGCCAGCGCGCTACTCGAAGTGCTGCCACTCTGGGTACAGGCTAAGATAACGCCACAGCCACAAGACGAGCAACTTGCATCTCATACTCGCATGTTGCACAAAGAAGATGGTGAGATAGTCTGGAACCATCCTGCCGAGGTACTTGCGCGAGCAGTGCGCGCGTTCACTCCATGGCCCAGCGCCTATACCAACTGGAGCGGTAAACTGTTGAAAATTATTTCTGCTCATGCAGTACCATCTGAACCTACTTTAGAAGCGAAACCGGGAACGGTCAACCAGCGCAAAGAAAACGATCGGCAGATACTCTCGGTTGTCACAGGTAACGGTCTCTTAATCGTAGATAAGCTTCAATTAGAGGGCAAGAAAGTGATGAGTGCAGATGAATTCCTGAGAGGATATTCACAAATCGTTGGAGATATGCTGGGCTGAATTTTTGTCAAAATCGACAAGAAAACCATCACAAGGTCAGGCCTGCCTGACCTTGTGATGGTTTTCTTGTCGATTTTCGTACCTTTAGTTCGTCGCAGCCGTCGGTCGTGCAACAAGCGCACCAATGATGCCAATGACGGCAAGGCCAAAGAACAGAATGGCGTGCTTAATATGCACATTGCTATCAGCAATAACATGGTTTATGCCTGGAATAAGAAAAAATACTCCGAGAGCAATACCAACAATAGCGAGTACAATTCCTCCGTAGAATATTGCCGGGTTCTTCAAAATGTATTCCATACCTTTCTTCTAAATTAGCCCATTTTGGGCATGTCCATTATATCAGGTTCGCACATCTTCTCAAGAGGTTGAGCTAGCAAATTTGAACCAGGTAAAAGAATTTGCCCAATAAAACACAAAAGCCACCAGGAATTACCACGTTCTTTACCTGGTGGTCGGTCGTATTGCTCCAAACCTGCCTACCTGGCAACCGAATTGGAACGAGTCATGAACATGCCTACGACGCCAACAATAAGCAAGATAGCGCCAACTACGAGTCCAGTAATAGCGCGGGCTGGATGCGCGCCACCTACCTGGTAATACACACCAACGGCTAAACCTACAATACCAATTACGATAGCAGCGTAGAAAATTGCGGGATTCTTCATTTTTAAAGCTACCTACCTCTTCTAGATGAGCGATCCTTAGATGACGATCGCCCTAAAATAATTACCCTGGACTCTCCAGAGCATATCTATTGTATCAAACGTGTAAAGCTCTTTGCGTTACATAGAAATGCACGCAATAGCCATTTTGGTTACTAACCCAATGTTATACCCTGCCATGTGCAATGGTAAACAGTAAGATAAGAGACAAAAGCCCCGCGCCCCAACAATAATAGGCAAAAGGATAAAGCCGCCCGGTCTCAAAATACTTCATCAGAAATTTAGTGCATAGATAAGCTACGATCCCTGCCACTACCATGCCAATCACTACATAGAGCCACGTTTGAGCCGTTTGACCAACAAGTTGCGGTACCTCGAGCAAGGCAGCTAAACCAATCAGCGGCGTACCCAACAAAAAGGAATAGCGAGCTGCATCCTCGTGATTCATGCGCACGCCTAACCCCGCGACCATAGTAACTCCAGTACGCGAGATTCCAGCTATAAGAGCCAATGATTGCGCGAAGCCAACGATCAGCGCCTCTTTCCATGATAGAGATGGTAGGCTCCTAAAATTAGCCTCGCGCTCTTTTGAAGTTGAAAACTTCATTTTCGCCTCCGTTCGTCGCCGCATACGTTCCCCGGCAAAAAGGATGGATCCATTAATTACCAGGAATGCGGCGGCAATTACAGGGGAAGCAAACACTCGCTTGAGCGGCGTTTCAAACAAAACTCCTAAAATAGCCGCTGGGATGATGCCGATAATGATCAGCCAGCTCACCCACTCTTCCGTTCCAGTATGAACTTCGCCTTCCTTAATGTTCTTGGCTAGCGTGAGAAATATTTGCAGCCAGTCTCGCCAGAAATAGATCACGAGGGCAATACTTGTGCCAAGATGTAAGGCTACGATGATGGGCAGAAAACAACTTTGCCCGCCACAACTTGTATCGTTAATCAGATTCCCCCAGCCTAATAGCCCCGGTATGATTACAGAGTGGCCCAGGCTGCTGATAGGAAAGAGTTCTGTCACTCCCTGAAGCACGGCCAAAAAGATAATCTGCCAGATATTTAAGTTCATCGCTTATTTACTCTCTAATGTACTTTTATCAATGCATGACACGCAGGGTAGCCGTAAAGTAGCGTTTGCATCAGTTTCAAGGTTACAGGTATTTCTTGACATCCATCTCGAATTCTGTTTTCGTTTTTGCGTAAACGATCGTTCCATCCTTCTTGGAGAGGAAGTAGTAGTAATCAGTCTTGGTAGGCGCAGCCGCCGCTTTCAGGCTGGCAAGGCCAGGGCTACAAATAGGAGTAGGGGGCAAACCCGCATGCGTATAGGTATTCCAGGGACTTTTCGGGGCAATGTTGCCACCGACATCCCGAAGTGGTTTCCAATAGATCGTCGTTCCGGGTTGTGAGTCGCGTGCATATTCCACTGTTGGATCATCTTGCAGTCTTCCTACAGTTTCATTATTTGGTTTGTAAATACGATTCCAAAAGACACTGGCTACAAGTGGCCGGTCCTGGTTAAATCTGACCTCTCGCTCAACTATTGAGGCAAGTATGACCATCTGGTATACCGATAGCCGGTTCTGCTTCGCCAATACATCAAGATGATTTTGCTGAACTTTGTCGCTGAACTCTGTCAGCATCATGTTTACAACATCACCTGTTGTAGCATTCACGGGTATCAAATATGTATCAGGAAAGAGCAGTCCCTCCATACCACTTCCCGAGGGTATAGATTTCAGGATAGGATATTTAGCTGCATCGGGGAATTGCGCCGGATTTTTTGTATATTTTCGGAATTCTTGCGTATTGAATTTGGGTATGCCAGCGGCCCCAAGCCGCTGTGCGATCTGCTCGATACGCAAACCTTCAGGAATAGACACAACAAAGTAGTCAGGCTGGGCAAGCAGTTGACTGATGATTGCGTCTATAGTCAAGTCTGTCTTTAGATTGTAAGCCCCAGCTTGTAAATGGATGTCTAAACCTTTAATCCTTGCCCAAATCCGAAAAGCGAGCGCATTACGTATTAAGCCTTTTGCCTGCAATTCATCAGCAATCGTGTGTGCCGTATCTCCATTCTGAACCACAATTATCACAGATTTGCCTTGATCTGTGTTCACAGGCTGAAAGATGTCCGTGATTGTAGTCCATGCAAAGTATACTCCTCCAAATATCAGGAGGCCAAGCAGAAGCACCGCAATGATAGCGCCGCGCTGTCCTCGTTTTTTCATACATCAGTGCCTCTCATTTTGCTCATTTGATGATCCAGGTACTCCTGTAAAATAATAGCTGCAGCCAGGGCATCAACCTCCTGTTTTCTGCGCCGCCTCCTTGTTTGATTTCGTTTTCTTCCACCAGCGGCTTTATAAGGCTTTCCCAGTTCTGCCTCTCCTCGTTCATTCAACAGGCGTTCCGCCTCAACAGTTGAAAGGCGCTCATCCCAGAATGTGAGCGGAACAGTAATGCGCTCTCTCAGATGCTCAGCGAAAGCTTGTACTTGTTTTGCCTGTGAGTGTATCGCTCCATCCAGGCTAATAGGCAGGCCTATCACAAGCCCCTCAGTCTCTGTTTCTTCAATCAGGCGTTGAATGGCTTTCCACGTTTGAGATTCATCACGCGTGACATGCAACGTCGTATAAGGTGAAGCCAGGAATCCAGTTGCATCGCTTATCGCTACGCCGATTCTGGCCTCTCCAACATCTAACGCCATCCATCGTGCCATGTCGCTCTCTCCTCGGCCCCTACGGATGACTGGATGCTTATGTGAAAACTCATCATTGCGCCCCTGACGTGGTTGAGCATTTACAATACATCGAGACATGCCCAATTAAGCCTTACACCATTCTAACGGAGGAAGGTCTTCTTTGTCTAGAACTTGCAACGATTGGGGGATATGTTCAGGACACTTTTAACCGTTAGGTGTGCCTATGGCTGGTCCAGGTTGCACAACCAGATGGATCTGCTCTGCACGGAAAGGCATGAAACCCAGGAATGGTGGGAAGTGCACAATAGAGGTTGAGTTTTTATCAACTCCCTTGATCCCATTGATAAAAGTTTTCGCCTGGTCCATACTCTTTCCAGCCAACTGCTGACTGATCTCTACCTTTTGCACAGCATACCCTGTTGCGTTAATGGTGACTGAAAGTTTTGTCCCATCTTGAGAGGGAATACTCTTCGTCACCTTAACGTTGACTGATCCTGGTGCCAGATTGGAGGGTGGGTTCATGTGCAAGGCTTCTGCCGTGAGCTGCGCTATGCCTTTCGCTTGGATGTCAGAGTTTCGGATCACCAGCACTTTGACGCTCAACACGCCAGTGAATTTCCCACCGGGCGCTTGCTGCCCTACCGTGGGTGTGGTGATGACGTTCTCCTCTGGTGTTCCTACTTCGTACCCTTGATTCTTGAGGTTCGTCACCCAAGCATTGATCTTACTTTGTTCTTGCTGCTGGAGTGTCACTGTAAGCGTATTCACGTCACTGCTGGTCACTGTCGGCACGTTTGATGATCCGCCTCCTATTGTGGGGTCAGGGTTCGTGACCGTTAAGATGCCTGCTGCAAGAGAGCTTAAATTATTGTTTTTTGCAATAATGGAAAGACTATCAGGAGGAATCAGCGTTATGCTGTTGGCCGCAACATTGCCGCTCTCACCCGTCATCTGGGCCTGCACCGGCGCAACAGAGGGAATGGCATTTGTGTTCTTATCAGATTGAACAAGTACATCAGCAACTGTCACAAACTGTACGGGCACAGGGCCACTGGTAGAGAGTACTGTGCCTGTTGGAATATCGAGTGGGTTCGAACCATTATTGGAAAAAGTGACTGTACCCGTTGCCACCTGGTTTCCCTGTTTGATTGTGCCGGTAGCAGTCCCTTGTCCTGAGGCGCTTGCTGGGTACTTAAGAACCTGCGAAGGAATGGTATTTTGTTGGCTGTTTTGCGGATTAGTGCTTGCTACATATTGACTAGATACAGGAGGCAAGGAGTGGGGATGTACTACAATGGTAACTGTGGCGTTCGAGCCAAAGTAAACAAATAGCAAAAGAGCCAGTAACAATGCACCGAGACTAATCGAAACGATAGCCAAATTCCGCTTGCCATTACGATTGGAATTTGAACCTGCCTTGCTGTTTAAAGGCGGAGTTGTGACTACACGGCTACTTTTTGTGGTCAAAGGTTTCTTTGATTGTTGCACGGTAGGATTGGTCGAAACATTGCGCTCTTGTCGTGAAGGCTGAATAATTGGTTGAGGTTCACGCTTGGCTGCTGATGAAGGAGTGGATGCACCAGACGCACGTGCCGGAGACGATGGAGTAACGCGTGTCGGTTGATCCGGAATCGGGATTGATGGCGGTAATAAGTCGTCTTCATTCCCAAGATCCTCTAACGATGGCCGCATGCTGTTTCCTACGCGGCTACTGCGTGGCGGCATGCCATAGATTCGCGGTGTTTCCTGCACGCCTGATTCCTTCAGCATTTGGTCGGCCCATGCATGCGGGGACAAATCAGGCTGCAGCATAACCTCCCCATCATCGCCCAAATCTTCGACTTCTACATCATGCACGTCAGTTGGGACATCCGAAATATCGGGAATACCTTGATCGATATCATGTATGAAAGTTGAAGCTCGTTGCTCTGGTAAACCGATTGGCTGAATGTCCTCCATATATGCAAATGGATCATCTTCTATCCCACTCGGCTGAGCAATCTTGCCAGATTGCTCTAGTTTATCACTCGATGTTTCTGTATTTTCATTTGCTGGGGATACTTCGCCACTATCGGAACTTTGCGCTGCTTCGCGAATACTACGCGCAACATAGTAATCCACCGTCAATGAGTCGACTTCACCCTCTTCCTGATCTCCTACTCCAGAACGAGGAGGAGGCACTGTTTCAATTGGTAATTCATAGTGAGAATCGTAAAATACGTCTTCTATCTCAAATGTGGACGAAGCAGCAGGATCAAACTCCCTATTCATGTCACCAGAGCTGCTTAACGTGCTACCATTCTTATTTGATGATAGTGGCATCTGTTGCTGATCTGGCTGTAAAGGTCGGCTAGCCTTGTTGCCGCTGCTTACTTGTTTATTCGTTCCTTGAGATGTTTTCCTACCAATGTCGCTGCGAACTGGACGATTGATGGGTCGAGGTCTGTCTGAGGGAGGAGACTCGAGCGAATCCGCAATTCGAAATCCAGCGGCTTTGGCTACGGCTCGAATTTGTCGATCAGAGCTAATGATCAGTACATCCAGGCCCAGTTCTCGCACACGAGAGCGCAGCAGCCGCCACCCCACGTGACTGCGCAATTGAGTTTGTGGTGGAATGACGAGTATAATACGTCCGGCGTTCGTGTTTTCCAGGCGCTCGCGCACATTGGTCAGTTCTTCTTCTGGACCAAGATAAATGATCTGTTCTTTAGCCATTCGCCCTTCTCCCCCTACTAGCTGCATTGCAGTAACGATACGGGTAATCTCAATGCTGTTTATGCATCTTAGATATGCATTTGATGAATCACCCGGGTGAGCACCCTCTCTAAAACGTTGTCCTCGTTTTGCAGTTCAATAGCCTGGTATGCCAGCGCCATTGGTGTAATATCCTGAGCATTTTTTAAAAGGTTATTGGGATCAACAATGCTGCTCACCATACTCGGCTGAATTGTTTCGATAATTGGTTGGCGAGAAAATGGGAGTCGTTCTGTCCATGGGAAATCCTCAAGTTTTTGACGCAAATCGGGCAGACTGGAGCCTCCTCCAACCAGATAAATCGCTGGAGGCAGTAGTTCTCCCTTGGCCAGTTCCTCAACCAGCAATTCTACGCTATCCATCCATGTCTGAGCTTCTGAGGCAAAAATGTTTTGAATCTCGTCACGTTCAGTCCCCTTTATACCTCCATTGCTGTAGCTCAACTTGAGTTTCTCGGCCTCTCTCACCGGCAGACCTTTGCTGACCGCAAGCCGACGTGTAAACGTACGCCCACCCAATGCAAACATGCGTGTCTCTTCGATCCCTCCCTGGCGCACCAGCGCTATGTCGGTTGTGCCACCACCGATATCAATAAAGACAGCGCCGCTATCCGCGCTCGCGTTGGCACTTAAGCACCTCGCCAGCGCATACGGCTCGGCGACTATGGTTACCAATGTCAAATCCAATCCCTGCGCGACTGTCTCCAGTGCACCTAGCTGCATGAGCGGCGCAAAGGCGCTAAACAGCGTTAACGTGAAGTGACGCCCGCGAAAGCCAATCGGATTGGAGACTGTTTGTCCATCAATTCGTACCGATATTACTGCCGCATTGGTCAAGCGCACTTCAATGTTTGGATAGCCTGTCTCTGCGGCGATACGCTCTTTAGCAATCTTCAGCAACTTTTGTTGCGCGCTTGAAATTACGCTTTCAAGTTCTTCCGGCGAAATGGGTTTAGTGGGTTGCTGCCGCTGTTTAGAAATCGTGATTGAGCTACCCTTGACAAGCTCTCCCGCAATGCCAATTACTGTTGAAGGAGCAATGATACCTCCAGCAGATTGCTCCGCTTTGGTCAGCGCTTCGTTACAGTTTGTAATTACGCCCGGAATATCGGTGACTATGCCATCTGACATGTGGCTGTAGCTCTGTTGGTGACGTCCCACCCCCAGTACAACCCCAACATCATCTTGTACCTCAATAATCATAGCCTTGGCATAGGCTGTACCAATATCGAGCGCGGTAAAAACTCGCCGCGAATCTTCTCCAACAGAAGAGCGTACATCAGCGCCGCGGCTTGAGTATCTACCGTTCTCTTGTCGTCCTAAGCTTGCTAAAAAGTCGAGTAGGAATTGAAAGGGATTATTCATGCATACATGTCTTCCTGGACAGTGTTGACTATGACCTTACGATAGAAGAGAACGTTCAACTCACTCAACTCGTCGGTTCCTTCGTATTACACGCTTCTTCAGTACGTTATAGCACGTTGAACGAATGACCGCAAGAGTCGCCTTTTCTAGAGCGCTTCACTTACCAGTTTTGTCACCATATTGAGTGCAGCGCCGAGTTCAGCCTTGTTTTTGCCTCCACCCTGAGCCGACTCTGGTCTGCCTCCTCCTTTACCACCCAGGCGTTGGCCCACTGCACTGGCAATTTTCCCTGCATGGAGGCCACGTTTGGTCAGTTCAGTTGAGACACTCACTTGAATCCCCACCCGATCCTGGAAACTGCCTGCCAACACTACTACCCCCGGGAGTTCAAGCTTGTTGAGCACCATATCGCCCATTTCACGCAATACCTTTTCATCCGGTACATCTACACTTGTCGCCACTACTGAAACCCCTGTTACCTCCTGGGCTTTACGAGCCAGCTCCTCGGTTTGTCGCTGAGCCGCTTCCCGATGGAATTGAGCAATTTGACGACGCGCTGTAGCCAATTCCTGTACAAGCTGTTCGACTCGTGTCTCAAGCACATCAGGCTGTGTCTGCAATTTAGCGCTGATTACCTCTACCAGGGAACTGCGCTCGCGCAGGTATGACTCTGCGCCACGTCCTGTCAACGCCTCTATGCGGCGAATACCAGCAGCAATACTCGTCTCCTGGATGGTAATATACAACCCAATCTGGCCCGTGGAAGAGCAGTGCGTGCCACCACAAAGTTCAATGCTTTTTCCCATTGAGACAACTCGCACTTCATTTTCATATTTTTCGCCAAAGAGCGCCATCGCACCTGTCATTAATGCCTCTTGTAAGGGCACGATATTTGTACGAATGGGAAGATCATCGCGAATCCAACGGTTAATCTGTTCGTCAACTAGTGCTATTTCTTGAGCAGTCAGTGCGCGCGGGCAGGCAAAGTCAAAACGCAAACGTTCCGGCTCAACTAGTGAGCCACGCTGCTCAACTTGAGGACCTATGATATCGCGCAGCGCCTTATGCAACAGGTGTGTAGCGCTATGGTTGCGCATAGTATCTTCTCGTCGCTGTGCAATCACATTGGCCTGTACGCTGTCGCCTACACGCATGAAGCCTTCGCTGATGCGTCCATTGTGGACAATCAAACCCTTCAAAGGACGACGTGTATCCTGAACTTGAAAGACACCCATCGAGCCACTCAGGTCGCCACGATCACCTACTTGACCACCACTTTCAGCATAGAACGGTGTGACATCAAGTATTACCAGGGCGTCTTGCGGAGCGCTGATACTATCAACCTCGACCCCATCCACAACCAGGCCAACAACCTTACTAGTACCAGTGATTCCTTGATAACCTGTGAATTCGGTTGGCCCAACGCGCTTTAGCACTTCCGAAAGGGCTTCATCATCTCGCCCTTGGGTAAATGCGCTTGCCGATCGACTTCGTTCCTGCTGTTGTTGCATAGATTGCTCAAAGCCAGAGACATCCACAGTAAAACCCTGCTCTGATGCTAGCTCTTGTGTTAGTTCCAGTGGAAAGCCATGCGTATCGTATAGCTTAAAAGCATCCTCTCCTGGAATAGCACTATGGCCGCGTTGCTTCAGATCTTCAATAAGATTATTGAGCAAGTACATACCCGCATTGAGTGTCTGTCCAAACTTCTTCTCTTCAAGGCTCAGTATTTCTACAATGCGGTCGCGTTGCAATCCTAACTCTACATAGTGCCCACGCATCAGATTAATCACTGTATCGGCTGCCTCAGCGAGGAAGGGCTTATCCAACCCTAACAGTTTGCCGTGCCGCACAGCACGGCGCAGAATGCGGCGGAAAATGTAGCCACGGCCCTCGTTACTCGGCAAAACGCCATCGGCCGCCAGAAAGACCAGTGCACGTGTATGGTCTGTGATCACCCGCAACGAGGTATCGATTTTCGTGTCCTTCCCATAGGTAGTATTAGCAAGAGAAGCAATGCGGTCGATGATAACACGAAACGAGTCTGTATCAAAGACCGACTCTTTGCCTTGCAGGATCATCGAAAGCCGCTCCAGGCCTAAACCTGTGTCAATATTTTTCTTGGGCAGAGGTGTACGTGTACCATCGAGGTCCTGGTAGAATTCCATGAAGACCAGGTTCCAGATCTCCAGGAAGCGCTCGCAATCACACCCGGGTTTGCAATCGGCTCTACCACATCCATGCTCGACCCCTCGATCGTAATAAACCTCGGAATCAGGGCCGCATGGGCCAGAGGCACCTGGCGGCCCCCACCAGTTATCTTCTAACCGTACAATACCCTCGTCAGGGATACCTGCGATCTCACTCCACCATTTGGGAGCCTCGTTATCTTCTGGATGCACCGTCGGGTGCAACCTTTCAGCAGGCAATTTAACCACCTGCGTCAGAAATTCCCAGGCAAACGCCACCGCTTCGCGCTTAAAATAGTCACCCACGGAAAAATTGCCCAGCATCTCAAAAAAGGTCAAGGTGCGCTCGTTCCCCACAATATCGATATCCGTTGTGCGGAAGCATTTTTGTGCCGAGGTAAGCCGCAGCGCAGGAGGAGTCTCTCGACCTAAAAAGTAAGGAATCATCTGCTGCATACCTGCCGTAGTCAGCAGCACAGTAGGATCATTTGGAATCAATGACGAACTGGGAACCCTCAAATGGCCCTTGCTGCCAAAGAAATCCAGGAAAAGCTCGCGAACTTCAGTACTTGTAAATTTCATTTCAACGGACACCTTGTCCTCCTCTATCTAAAAACTGGTGAATACTCGTTTTCTCTTTCTCATATCGTTTGGGAGTGCTGAGGGCATTGCCCTTTATTTATAGGTATAGAACCTCCCACTTTTCCTCCTCCCAACCCTTACAGAATAGATAAACACGTACTGAACGTTGTAAAATTGTTTAGAATAAAAACGCTAAGAATTTGCTTTACACCCTAATGCGACAAATGACCTTATATATGCAGGGCCATTATATCAAAGGAGGGAATGCATAGCAATGGCAAGAGAGCATAACACATGACCACGCCACACATCATCAAAATCCCACGTAGAACCCTGCTCGTCTTATGTGGACCTGCTGGCTCAGGTAAAAGCACCTTCGCTGCTCAACGCTTTCCTGCTACCACTATCGTTTCATCCGACCACTGCCGCGCCATGATTTGCGACGATGAGAACAATCAGAAGGTGAACCGCGACACCTTTGAACTCTTCCACCTGATCATTCAGAAGCGCCTTTCACTAGGACGCTTCACGGTTGCGGATAGCACAGCGCTCCAACCAGATGCTCGCCGCAAATTGCGAGCATTATCACGCCAATTCGGCTATAATGGCTGCTTGCTCATCTTTAACATTCCACCTGAGATCTGCATGGAACGCAATAAGAGCAGGCATCGCCAGGTTGAAAAGCAGGTCATTCCCTACCATAACGACTTGCTTCAACGTACACTAAACAACGCCCCAGGTGAAGGATGGGAACAGATTTATGTCTTAGGTGAGCAAGATATGGATGCTATTGTTGAAATTGAGGATATCCAGGGCCCACAACCCATGCCTACATTACTCCGGCCTATTTAATGTATACTATTGACACTAATGATTCGTGTAGAGTATAGACAATAATGATTCGATGGGGGCGAAATTCATACATGGTTCCGTTTACACCCGATAGGGTGAATCTCGTTGTCGTTCGATACGTTAATTTGCCAGGGAGCGAATGATAAACCATGGAACGTCGATGGCGCCAAACAGCAGACCACTATTCGCTATACAACGACGCTACTGAGCCAATGTTGTCAACCATCACGACACCGATGCCTCGTCTTGCTCTTCCGCGCGAATCATGGCTACAGAGAGTATTTCGTGGTCTGGAAACGTTTTTCTCTGTCATCATCAACAAAGTCAATCAACTGCTTGCGCTCACCCTGGCAGTGCTGATGCTATTACTCTTTACACGCTTCATCCTGTCTTTCTTTCACTTCTCTATTAGTGGTGGACCATTCACCTTCTCATACTGGGTATTTTTCTTGAGTACGCCCCTGGTCATTCCATTCCAGAATATGCTTCCAGCACTTCCTTATTACGGCAATAGCATTGAAGTTACCACGCTGATTGCAATCCTTGTTTATACAATGGGTATAACAATCATACGCCAGTTTCTGAAGGTGTTTGTGACAAGGTAGCCAGCACTTCCAATTTCTCGTTTTTGGAGATACTATATCTGTATACAAGGCGGATATGCTTCATCTATACTGAACATCGTCTTTGATAGGGCGCGCATGTGCGCCCTTCATCTATATTACTCACGAAAGGGCTTCTGATGAAGACCCCGATTTTCTGGAAAAGACCGGACCTGCAATTTCCAACTCCATTTAATACTATGCTCTTTGATATTGATGGTGTACTCATCAAAACCATCGACTCGTTTCATGCTACCGACATCGCAACAGCGGAATATGTCGCTGGCACGATTCATGGACTTGATTGGGGCCAGAGCGAAGGCAAAACGTTGGTCACGCACGAAGACGTCATCGCTTTTAAACAGGCTGGTGGTTACAACAACGACTGGGATATGTGTTATCTACTGGCAACCCTTTGCACAGCGCGGCTACGCGAATGGAAAGGTACACCCCTGGCCAAGCGCAGTTTCGAAGCATGGGCTGCGCTTTCACGAGCCGCCAACGAGGAGGGGCACGGTGGTATCGAATGGATCAGAGAGATCATGCCTGCCACTGCGCAACTTGATTACAACATGATTGGTGACATCTACCACGAATTTTACTGGGGTGCCGTTGAAATGAAAAAACGCTTTGGTTACGCACCTCGCTACTTGCCTGATTTTCCCGGTTTTATTCATAACGAAGAGATGAATTTCCCACCCGATTTCTTCATCAAACTGCGCGAAGCAGGCATACCTCATTTGGGGATGATTACCGGACGAGTGGGCCCGGAGGTGGATATCGCCCTGGAGATGATGAAGGCGCATACCGGCACACGCTGGTGGGATGTTGTCATCTCCGCAGATATTTGTCCTAAGCCTGATCCACTTGCCCTACAGCTAGCAATCGCAGGTATGAGTGGAGTAGTGGGCGGTGGCTTGTATATTGGCGATACTGGTGACGACCTCGATCTTGTCCTGAACTACCAGGCTATCAAAAAACAGCACGAGCCAGATATGCTAGGGGTGATGCTTGTTCAGCCCCATGAGACTGAAACCTACCAGAAACGTGGTACAGACTTCATTGTCGGGTCGGTTGTGGATGTGACCCGCTGTTTACCAGATTCTATGTACCATGCAAGACATCCAAATCAGAGTAACTGGTATGCTTAGATGAGAGCATATCTCCTAAATTTGGCAGCCACAGATCGCAACCACGTATAGCACAGGAGTGGGAAGACGATCACAACCAGCTTGTTGTAGTGAATAGCTCCCTTGAGATCACCATGGAAAATGGATGACATAGCTCTGATCATTCCACAACCAGGACACTTTATGCCAAACAAGTTGCGGATTAAGCAGACAGAGCGGCGTCCTTCAAGCCAGGCAGTGGGAATCGTTATCAAAGCCAGGGGAAGAAGGAAATACAATCCCACTTTCCCAAGCAATTTAAGTGATTCGCTCTTCATAAATTTTTCAACAATAGGAGACCATTGCTGTCTGTAAAACTGCCCGTTGCGATCATAATCAGGTCAATAAGCCACCAGATACCGCACCCACCAAAGGTGAACAGTTGAATCAAACCTATTACAATGTGGCCAGTATAGAAACGATGAACACCTAAGAATCCCAGGAAAATACACAAAAGGAGTGTAGTTAACCAGTCTTTTTGCATACCCATTTGTTGATAGGGTTGTTGCATTCCCCATTGGGATTGTTGAGGAAACTGTTGTGGTGGTACATAGTAAGGTGGTTGCTGGCTCCACTGCGGTTGCCCCTCTTGCTGCTGCGCATATTGTGGCGGTGGTTGCTGGCCCCATTGTGGTTGACCCTCCGGTGGTTGCCCATACTGTTGCGGAGGCTGCTCTGGTTGCCATTGTTGATTATCCATGATTCTCCTACCTACTATATGAACACGATTTCAGATTTGCTTATCGGCCAATTTTAACAGAAAAGTACAGATCGGATAAGACTATTATTTATCTTCCCTACTCGCGCCCTTGTGCTTCCTCGATTAAACTCACCAGGTATTGCAACTTCTTGATAGTGTGCTCTGCATTGCGTTTGTTGCGTTCGTATCCATCAGGCGCAAGCGGCTGAAACCAGGTGCGAATATCCTCCTCCGAGATATCGTACCACTTCGCATCCGCTTGTAACCTCAAATAGACACGCATCTGCGGATCCTGTTTCTTGCGTACAGGACCTTTTTCTTCCACACCCTCGCTCTCGCGTTCATCTGCGGCAACCGCCTCCGCGAGTTCAGCCGATGGATGCAGCTCACTATATAGAGCCTCGACTTCTGAGGTGCGAAAGAATGCTTCGCGTCCCACACCACGGCGTGGTTTTAAGCGACCATCACGCACCCATTGATCGAGCATCACCCGATCAATTCCTAATAGACGTGCCGCTTCACCAGCATCTACAAAGGCAAAACGTCCACTTCCAGGTTTGCTTACCATCCTCCTGCTCCTTTTCCGGCCTCAACTTCATAAAACATCAATAATGTACTGCCATAACGTCGTTCGTCGGTCAAAGTCAGGCGCGTAAGTGGAACAGCAGCCAATACTGGACGCTCTTTAGGGTGAATCTGGACGATTACCATGCCCGTATCCAGCACAAGGAGCGAGTGATCGAGCAATTGTAAAGCGCGAGCCGCCATCTCATGGTACTGAGGCGGAGCAACATAAATGATATCATACTCACGCTCACGCCCTTGTCCCTTTGACAACGATTGGTTCTCTGAACTGTACAATTGCAAAAATTTGAATGCATCGCTATGCAATGTCTCTGCACGATCCCCCAGGCCGGTAATTTTCAGGTTTTCTCGAACTAATTTCAGTACACTATAATTCATCTCAATGAATGTCGCACTGGCGGCGCCTCTGCTCAACGCTTCTATACCAACGCTGCCTATACCCGCAAAAAGATCCAGGAAGCGAGCATCTTCAACACGCGTCGAGAGAATATCGAAGAGGGCAGTCTTCACTCGATCGATAATAGGACGTGTACCAGGTGTCTTGGGACCCTTAAGTTTGCGTCCCTTGGCCTCACCTGTCACTACGCGCATGAGATTCCTCCCCATCTATGAGCGCCAGGACAGCCTCCACCTCTTCCACGAAGTAATCTTCCTTTGCCCAGGAAATGAGTGCCTCTATCTGGTCAACCTTTAATTTCTTCACATTTGTTACTCCCCACACATGTTGTATCAGGTGTTGCAACTGCTCATCGCTGATTTGCGAATTCAGCACGTTTTGCAATACCGTCAAGCGCCCCTGACTGGCAAGTGATGCTCCACGCACCTCTTTCAATTCATCTAACTTGATCCTTGCAATCACCTTCTGCTCCTGATTATCCTCCTCTTTCTCATCCTCCAGCTCTTCATCAAATTTATATACTCTTCTCGGCGCTTCTCGTATCATCTCATCCTTGATCGGGATTACTGGAATATTTGCGGGACCATCTAAAGCGCCAGGCACGGGACGCGCAGGAGGCGTAGATTGTGATCCCTGTAGAGGGAGCGACCCTTCTCCTTTCATCTCGCCTGACCCGTAGGGTAGCTGCGTAGCAGCGTTGGCGAGATGGATAGGTGCCGGTGGTCGCCCACGCTCCTCAAGAGGCTTCGGCTGAATCACTCCAGGCGCTTTATTACCTGAACCAGGTGTTGACGTTTCCCTGGTATTACCCTCAACGAGTGGCTGCAATTTTCTCAAAGCCTCACGGTAATTCATGCCATTTAATGTTTTCACATGTAACAAATCCATAGCCTGTTTCGGTGTCAATCCCCAGGCATCCCGAATAGTCTGCATGAATTGCGAGAGCTTCATATTGCTATTCGCCTCACTCTGAACGCCAGGTGTAACAGGCATACTTACCGGGCCACTCTGACGCACAGGCATCGTCGTAGGCTGTTTCTCATGTAACGAAATCGGTTGGGGTACCTCGCGAACAGGCGCTGGTGCTGGTGTGGTTGACCTCGTACCAACAGGGGGAGGAGTTCCTGCAGGACTCCGATTACCTCCATCTTGTAAAGACGCCTGGTTGGACCTCATCGAAGTAGGCTCTTGTGTTCGTACTGGTTCAGGTGGTCGAGTGTTACGCTGTAAAATCTGCGCTACCCGGTTTTCAACGCGCCGCGTGAGATGCTCCATCCCCATTTCGGCTTCACGAATCAACTGCTCGCGCAGTTCCGCACTTGCTCCCACTGGCACAGGAATACCCATTTCAATAGTATGCGTGCGCCCCCCAGCGCTAAACTGGGTTGTATAGCGCAGCCAGATATACGGATTGCCATCTGTTCCAGTTGACTTATCCCTACTAGTATCCATAACTACTCCACCTGCCTTCCTGATAGGAGCCTGGTTTGATCACACCTGTAACATTTGCACATACACATTATTATATCAAACGTAACAGAGGTTCGTAGTGGTGTCTGCACCATGAGATGCCAACTCGTAAAACCTTGCCAAAAAGCCTATTGTAGTGTATCGTACATAATGAGGGAGTAGTAGCATCACAAACCTACTAGAATCGTTACACGCAAGTGTAACATGAAGAAATAGGGCCTGTCCCTACCCTTAAGATCAGTAGTAACAATCGTATAAACGTGCTACATATATAGAAAACATACAGTGCAGCCTGAGAAAGTTGAGATGCGAGACGCATGCTAAGCCCATCACCTACTCAACAACCACCTGAACAAACAACGCCAGAACCAAAAAAAGTTGAATACGTATCAAGGCAAAGAGCAGGCCAATCCCCTACTGCCCGGTTCTTCAAAGCTATCTTTCGCCCTATCTTCAGGGGTATTTACTATCTCCTTCGTGGCATGAGAAACCACAAACTGATTACATTTATTATGATTCTGTTCATCCTTGGCAGCGCCGTAGCAGCAAATTACGCTCTTACAAGAGAAGGGCCTTTCGGAATTGGCAATGATCCTTTCAACTTCCATATACATGGCAGCAAAGGTGGAGGCGAAAAGGTGCAAAACTGGCTCTACGACATGCGCGACGGCAACGTAGCTGCTTTAAACCTACTTGATAAAGACATGTCGCAGCCTCCCAATGTCCAACAACTCGTTGCCCAGTTCAGCCAACCGCAAGGGCACCTGACCTGGAAAACCATCAATGTAATAAGCGTGTTTCAAGAAGCGGATAGCACTATTGATAGCTTTGTTGAAGTGGACCTCTCTGCTACTGGGCCAGGTGGAAATACCAGCGGTTACTTGACCTGGCATTTCATAACAGTCTCGCAGAATGGAGGGATTCTTGTAAATGCCACCCTTGTAGAATTTCGCCCATCTTTAGGATAAGAAAAGTAACTGTAAGGTCCTTTTACAGGTATCTGATTAAGAGAAGGGATAGATTGCTATGTCAGAAAAAAACAATACAAAACGCGATGACCTGGATAGATCCATTGATATTGGTATGGATCAATTTGGGCGTT
>WNFC01003639.1_pt1 | contig 21632 bp, 27 predicted proteins | sample 5400541 | NCBI WGS metagenome assembly WNFC01 (sample SAMN13153342, study PRJNA577476) | soil metagenome | isolation source: 120 cm saprolite under Douglas fir tree site 2 hole 2 replicate 1 | place: USA:California | collected 2015-04-18
GCGGCAATCAGGTCGCGCGGTTTAACGCGGATCAGCGGCACCGTGCCGGCCGCGCCATTGCCGCGGGCGCGGCGACCCATTGGCGTATCCAGCGTCCGCGCGTCCGCCGTCAACAGGAAACCCTTTCTCAGCGCACTCGTCGGGGATGTCACACACGAGCCGTCGGGCGCGCGCCATCCATCCGCCGCCGCGGCTGCGCTCGCCCTGGTTGAGTAGGCGCAGCGCCATCCAGAAGGCGCACCGCGGCGCCGGCCGAGTCGCCTCGCGACAGGAACGCCTGGTGCGCGCGGGTCAGGATCTCATTTCCGCCGACGCCCGACAGTTCGGCGGCCGTGCCGAGCCGAATCAGGTCTTCGGGCTCGAGCGGCGCCATGTTGTCGGCGGCGGTCAGCTTGTCCATACGCCGAACGCCACGACTGCGCCGCGAATGCTGCCCGGCCACGATCTAGCGCCTCGTAGTTCACGCCACTGGCTGCTCCTGGCTGCTGGCAGCCAGGAGGGCGTGGGCGAGCGAATGCCGCCTCTGCGTGCGGGCTGTCCGCGTGTAGAGTTCTTTACGTACATGCCTTCGCATCCATTCCGCTCGAGCCGCGCGGCCATCTGCGCGGCGCTGTTTATCGCGATTGTTCCCGTGACCCGCGTGTCAGCGGCTCCGCCCCCGTGTCCGCTGGCCCAAGACGCCCTGGTGGCGCAGGCCGTCGGTTCGCCCGTGACTGGCGGCATCATGACCGACTTCATCAGCGACAACCCGCTGGACACGGGTCCGGACAAGACGGTGTGCTGGTGGGACGCCCAGTCCGGCTCGACCGTCACGCTAACGCGACAGACCAACGCGTTCGGTCCAGGCGGCGCAACGGGCCCGGCTCAGCTGGCGCAGTCCCTCTTTCGCATCCCCGACGAGGCGAAGGCCGAGCTCGAGCTGCTCCAGACCCAGGGGGTAACCGACATCCAGTTGCCGACCTATCAGATGACCAGCGCCAGCGGCATCGGCGACGCGGCGGTGTGGGTGTTCCAGAACGACCCTGCGCTCAATGTGCCCAGCGGTGGCTTCCTGGTACAGCGCGGCGCAGACGCGCTCGTGGTCGGGATCATCGGTGAGGCTGAATCCACATCCAGGAGCCAGGCCAGCGCACTGGCCCAGGCGGTGCTGGCGACGCTCGCCCCTTAACGACGCGGGCACTTGGGGCAGTAGCTTTTGGGGGTGCGCGTCTTCTTCAAGGCGCGCTCCTGTTTGGGATCGGCGGTGGCCCAGACGCGGACCAGCTCGACGGTGATGCCGGCGCGCAGGGCTTGCTTAACCAGGCGGGCGCCGGCGCCGGTGAGGTGCTGGCGTACACGGCGGGTGATGTGAACGGAGTAGCCGAGGTAGTGCTGCGCGCCGTGAACTTTGCGGTCGAAGTGGAGGAGGTAACAGCCTGCAACACGCCTCACACCGGCGCTAGATCGTGGTCGTCGCACCAGGCGAGGACTTCACTGAACGCGTACGGTTCGAGGGCGCCGAAAAGCGCATGACGACTGAGGCGGGCCGACGTCAGGGCGGGACTGGTGAGGCCGCACAGGAAGCGCGCTTGTTGGCGCGCCTCGCCGAGAGCGACGGGATGCGCGGCGCAGAGCTCGGCAAAGGCGGGCGTGTTCAAGCGCGTCGGTATCGGTGGCAGTGATGAGCCAAGCTCGATGGAGCGAGCGGCGGCGGATTGGCAGGAGGAGCAGTGGCCGCACGGGCCAGGGAGTGTTTCGCCGAAGTAGCCGACTAACGCCGCGGTTTGACAGGCCGGCTCGGCGACGAGCGCGAGCACTTGCTGCATTCGGGCTATCTCCTGCGTTTCGCGGCGCTCGAACCGCTCGAGTAGTTTTTGGACCAGTGCGTGTGCAGGCCCGGGTGCGGAAACCAACGTAAAGCGAAGTCGCGGCTCGGTCGTGCGTAGCTCGATCGCGCCGTGTTCTTCCAGATAGTGCAGCGCGCGCACGACTCGCTCGCGCTCGGCGCCCAGCGTCTGGGCGAGGACGCTCGGGTCGAAGCTGTACCAGATGCGACCTTTCTTGGCCGCGCCGAAGACGCGCTGGATGAACTGGCGTGGCTCGCCCGACACCCGCGCGAAGATCGATTCGAGCGGCTCCAGTGGCTTGGCTTCGTAGGCCGCGTAGAACGGCGTCCCCTGGCGCAAGACGCCTAGCAGCTCCAGGTAGGTGAGCAGCGTGCGCAGCACCAGCAGCCGAATATCGTGGCGCGCGGACAGATCGGCCAGGCTCACGTCGAACGACACGCCGAGCGAAAGTAGCTCGTCGACCACGGCGGTCACCGCCGCACGGGTGGGCGTGTCGCCGTAGGCGAAGTTCTCCAGAATGGGCACGTCCGCGCCGCAGGCGAACAGCTCGACGATCGACGGTGCGCCGTCGCGACCCGCCCGGCCGATCTCCTGGCTGTAGCTCTCCAGGCTCTTGGGCAAGTTGTAGTGATAGACGTAGCGCACGTCGGCCTTGTCGATGCCCATGCCGAAGGCGATCGTCGCCACCACGATCGCCTGGTCAGAACGTGTCCACCAGTCCTGCACAGTAGTGCGGCTGGGCGTGTCCAGGCCGGCGTGGTAGGCGCGGGCCGGCAGACCCGCCGCGGCCAACAGCTCGGCGACGCGCTCGGCGGTGCGCTGGAGCGTGACGTAGACGATGGTCGGCCCGGGCAGACGGGTTTGCAGGCGGTCCAGCAACAGCTGATCACGCTCTGAGCTCGTGACTGGCGTTGTTTGGAGATCCAGGTTGGGCCGATGGAAGCCGGTCACGATGGCGCATTCGCGCGGGATGTCGAACGCGGCGCAGATGTCCGCGACAACGGCTGGCGTGGCTGTGGCGGTCAGGGCCAGGATGCGCTCGACGCCGAGGTCGCGCGCGGTTTCGGCGAGCTTGAGGTAGTCAGGCCGGAAGTTGTGGCCCCATTCCGAGATGCAGTGCGCTTCGTCGACCGCGAACAGGGCGATGTGGGCGCGGCGCAGATCCGCCAGGAACCGCTCGTTGTTGAAGCGTTCGGGCGCAACGTAGAGCAGCTGTAAGGTGCCGTTGCGGAGCTGCTCGCCGACCTCGCGCAGCTCGGCGGTGTCGAGTGACGAGTCCAGGCGGGCGGCGGCGATACCGCGCCGGCGCAGGTAGTCGATCTGGTCCTTCATCAGCGCGATCAGGGGCGAAACCACCAACGTCACGCCTGTGAACAGCAGCGCCGGCAGCTGGTAGCACAGTGACTTTCCGCCACCGGTGGGCAGGACGGCGAGCGCCGAGTTACGGGTACGGAGCGCGTCGATGACTTCGCGCTGGCCGGGGCGGAACTCGGCCAGACCGAAGCGCGAGCGCAAGAGCGCCGCGACGTCATCTGCCTCGCCAACGGCTGACTCGAACATGCGTTCGTATCTACTTTAGTTCAAATGCCGCCCGGCAGTGAGCCATTTTCAGCGGCCGTGCTGGTTAGCCCGACGACTTCGGTGTGGGAGTCGCTCGGCGGCCCGTTCGGCGCGCGTGTCGCCTAGCTTCGAGCGCAAGATGGTCAGTCGCGCCAACTCGTGCGGCGCGAGGTACGTCTTGGGATGACCGAACTGATACTCGGCGTCGAGGCTGGGGAGCTGGGCGGTCTGCTCGCTGCTCATGAGAAGGTGGTCCTTTCTTGGTTGTCTACTGATACGTCGAACCTGGCTGCCCAAAATCGACATTCTTTCGCGCGAAAAAGCCAAGCTGCTGAGAACATATGTTCGGCATACTGTGGGCCCAGGCGGGTGATGGCAGAGCAACTCGAGCAGTGCGCAGCGGTGGGGAGCCGCGAACTTTTGCGGAATGTAAAGCTGGGTTTGTTTTGCTCGGTGCATTGCCCGGGCAAGCTGGTCGTGCGGACCTACGAGCTGGTGCGCGGGCTGCGCGACGCGGGCGTGACCCTAGTCGGCGGGTTTCACTCGCCGATGGAGCAGGAGTGTCTGCGGCTGATCCTGCGCGGCGGCTCGCCGGTCATCGTCTGTCCGGCGCGGTCGGTGCAGGACATGCGGCTGCCGCCAGAGTGGAGGGCGCGGCTGCAGGCTGGGCGGCTGCTGCTGATCTCGCCGTTCTCGGCCGCCGTGCGTCGGGTTACGCGCGAGACGGCCCTGGCGCGCAATGCGTTCGTCGCCAACGTAGCGGACGTGCTGTTTGTGGCGTATGCCAACCCAGGCGGCGGTACCGAAAAACTTTGTCGTGAGGCGCTGGAGCGCGGCAAGCCGGTCCTTACGTTCGATGTCACCGAGAATACGCATCTCGTCGAACTCGGTGCCCAGCCAGTTCTGGACGCAGAGAGCGTCATCGACGTGATTGGCCTATCCCGCCAGACCGATCCCCAGGTCGGCATCGTGGACCGCGTATTCTGAGCGGCGTGGCTCAGCCAACTCTGCGCGGGTTCGCGCCGGGAGATGTCGCGGAGCACGTGCGCATGCGGGCGGCCTTGTGGCCGGATGCTGATGTGGACGAGCTCGCCGAAGAGAGTCAGGCGATGCTCGCCGACCCTGACCAGGTGGTGTTCGTGGCGGCGCGCGCTGACGGTAGGTTATGCGGCATGATCGAGGCGCGGGTCCGAGCCTTCGCCAATGGCGTGGACGAAGCACCGTGCGCGTTCGTCGAGGGCTGGTGGGTCGATGAGGATGTTCGCCGCGCGGGGATCGGCCGCGCGCTCATCGCCCTGGTGGAGGACTGGGCCCGCGGGCGCGGCTTTCACGAGCTTGGCAGCGATGCCGACCTGGACAACACCGTCAGCCATCAAGCGCACGCGGCGCTGGGGTTTGAGGAGCGCGAGCGCGTCGTCTGTTACCGCAAGCGGCTGTAATCAGCTGGTGGCGGCCTCGGCGGGAACAGTAAGCGCAGGCTCACCGGGCGGTGGTGCGACGCGGCGTTGGAACACGTACAGGTACCAGACCGCGGCGGTGATCAGCAGCACCACCAGCACGATGGTGACCCAGCCCAGGCTGATCACGTCCAGTGCGGCGAGCAGCGGCGCAATGACGGTGATGTACGCCGTGATCACATACAGCAGATCGACCAGCGTGTTCGACAGCCGCCGCAACAACCGTAGCCGCGCCTCGGCCTCTTCTTCAGTTTTGGGGGCCTTGAACGCGCTGATCTGACGTTCGAACACCGGTACCAGCAGCAGCTGCGCCGCGGCCCGCACTCGACTGCGAATCCCGAGTAACAGCGCCAGGATCGCCACGCCGATCAGGCACCTGGGCACCCAGTGCGCCCATGGCCCAAAGGCGACGGCCTCGTCGAACAGCGGCAGGCCCAAAAGCATCGGCGTCAGCATCAGCAGGCCGATCGTCGGCAGCACCACCCGCTCGATGCCGCGCAGATAGTTGACCAATACAACCGTAATGCCGATCACCACGACGGTAATGAACACGGCCGTGAACAACGGCCCGATCAGGGGCGGTAGCAGCTGTTTCAGCGGAGTCGCCAGGATCGGATAGGCAATCAGGAAGAACAGCACGTCGACGAGCGCATCGCATGACCGTTCAATCTCGCGCCGCTGGTTGGCAATGGCCTCGGTGGTGGCGGTGGCCGAGAAGCGCCCCAGCGAGCTATCCATGAATGACAGGACCACCTGGCGCAGCGCGTTCTGCACGTCTTTGCGCACACGGAACAGCGCGGCAACGACCAGTAGTCCGATGACCAGTTTGGCCGACCATTGCAGCGAGATACCGCCCCAGCCGGTTCTGTCCGCGGTCGGCACGCCGGCGAAAAACGCCCAGCACAGGGCCAGAGCACTTGTGCCGAGCACGGAGCCACTGGTGCGCCAGATGGCCAGCACATTGAACCCTGCGAGCAACAGCACGATGGCGGCGACGACGGTCGCGATCACCGGCTCGAGGCGGTAGTCGACTGCTAGGGCGATGGTCTGGATCAGAGGTGGACCAATGATCTGGTACAGGCCAAAGACATACGCAATGCCGACGATGCCTTCGGCTGAACCAACGATCGAATTGCGCCAGCGCTGGACACGCAAGGGTCCTTCGGCGTCAGTGCCGAGGCGCACGTACATGCGCGTGACGCGGTCGAGCCCATCGATCGTCGTGCTGAACAGCCGCGCCAGCAGCCCGACCAGGTGCCAGCGGATCCCGAGCAGCAGCGCCGACTCGATCAGTGCCAGGATCAGCATGATCGGCCAGTTCAGGGTGAGTGAGCCGATGACGGGCAGGTTCGGATTGGCCAGGCTGACCAACTCGGGCGTGACCAGCGCGACGCCGATCGCCGCGACCAGGTTGGGCGTGGCGTCGACGATGGCTTGCTTGGTCTCGAGCTGCATGCCGCGCGAGCGCTCGACCGATTCCACTAACGCGGCGGCGAACTCGTCGATGCGCGGAAAGCGGTGGTCGCGCGGCTTGGAGAGGGCCCGCTGGAGGACCTCGTCGACCGGCCCGGGCACGCCCGGATTGAACTCGCGCGGGCTGGGCGGCAGCACCGTCTGGTGCTGGGTCTTGAGCTCCGAGATCGTGTCGCTCTGGAATGGCAGTCGACCGGCGACCAGTTGATAGAAGACGAGCGCGAGCGCGTACTGATCGGCGCGGCCATCCAGCGGCACGCCCTCCCATTGCTCTGGCGCCATGTACTGGGGTGTGCCGACCACCTCGCCGACCGTCCAGCCGGCAATCCCAAAGTCGGATAGCAGGGGCCAGTCCGCTCCGCCGAGCAGGATGTTGGCCGGCTTGATGTCCTGATGCACCACGCCCGCGTCGTGCGCACACTGCAAGGCGGAGGCAACCTGGGCGACGACCTTGGCCGCGAGATTAAGATCAATCGGCCCGCCGATGGCGCGCAGATAGTCGCGCAACGTGCCGTTGCTCACGTAGCGCATCGCGATGTACATGACCGAGTCGTCTTCGTCGAGGTCATACACCTCGATGATGTTGGGGTGGTGCAGCGCGGCGAGCTTGTGCGCTTCGGCGCGGAAGCGTTCGCGGAAAGGCTCACTCTGAGCGAAGCGTGGGTCGAGCACCTTGACCGCGACGGTCGCGTCGAGCGTGCGCATGTGCGCGGTGTAGACGGTGGCCATGCCGCCCTGGGCGATCGTTTCCTGCAGCTCGTACTTGCCGCCCTGGAGCAGGCGGCCCCGCAAATCCATGGTCACCGCGGGTCCCCCGTTGGATTGGGCTGCTTGGGCGCTACAACGGTCCGTTCGGAGATGGCGGTCTTCTCGGAAACGGCGGTCTCCTCGGGGTCCGCGGCCGGCGCCCGAACGGTGACTTCCTCCGAGAGGCTTGGCGGCGTTTCGGGCGCAGTCCGTCTGACCGACACGGCCGTCGCCACGTCTTCAGCTGCGGGGGACTCGGTGCGGTGCGCGGACTGATCCGTCGCCGCGCGCGATGCTGTTCTGGCGCCGGCCAGCGCAGGGGCGGGCGCCGGCCCGGCCAGGAATCCAGCAGTAGGCACCAGGCGGTCCATGACCGACCACGCCAGGTAGGCGGAGACCGGCTTGCTGGTGCGGTACATGTGCGACAGGACGAACAACGCCAGAAGCACCACCACGACGACAAACGCAGCGTCCGCCAGGGCGGGTGAGGTGTATATGCCGGCCAGCATCAGCAGTGGCTCGCGGACGGTGTTCTGCATCACCAGGATCAGGACCAGGTCGAGCACCGCGCACAGCGCCGCGGCCAGCAGTGACCCGCGATCCTCGATCACGTACTGGCGCGGAATCGTGTCGGCGACGGCGAAGCGCGCGAACCAACCGCGCGCCCAGGCCCGCAGCTCCTGGCCAACGCTCAGGCGTGCCCAAATGATCACGGCGCACCACACCAGCGCCAGGACCAGGAAAATTACGGCCAAGAGCGGCGGCTTGCCGGTTGTCAGAACTTCGTTGCGGCGCAGCGTTTCGAAGAGCACCCGTGAGAGCTGCCCGAGGATGACCGCTCCGACGAGGGCAAGACCCGCACGTTGCGAGCCCACCCATGAGCCCGCGGCAGACACAAACCCTCGGCTATCGGGCATAGGTCCCCAAAGGTTAGCCCGGCTCGCCGGGCAACACCAACCTGAACTGCGTGCCACCAGCGCCGCGCGAGGTGACCTCGACCCGCCCGCCGTGCGCTTCGGCGATCTGGCGCACCAGAAAAAGCCCGATGCCCAACCCGGTCGAGCTGGGCGACCGCGCGAATCGCTCGAACAAGCGCGGCAGCAGCGCTGGTTCGATGCCCGGCCCCTGATCGGTGATCGTCACGACCGTCCGCGCCTGGCTTGCTTGCTCGCGCCTGATCCCGACGTGCACCGAAGTGTCGGTCGGCGCATGCTGCACGGCGTTCGCCAGCAGGTTCTCGACTGCCTGGCGAACTCGGGCCGGATCGGCCACGACGTTCACCACGGGCGGTGCCTCAACTTCGATGGGGGTGCCCGGGACCTGCAGCGCTTCCGCGGCGTCGCGCACCAGGGCGGCCAGGTCCATTGGCTGGGCGGTCACCTCGAACAAACCCTGATCGATGCGCGCGATGTCCAGGAGATCGGAGATGAGGCGCCCGAAACGGTCGATCGCTTTGCGTAGCTCGGCTGTATCGTGCAGGTTTGTGGCGTGCTGTTCGAGTGCGGCACGGCGCTGCAGCAGCTCGAGGCGGCCGCGGATCGGCGCCAGGTGGTTGCGCAGGTCGTGCGCCAGCACGGTGACGAGCTCCTCGGCGGCCACCCGCCGCCCTTGTTCAACGGCCAGCGCGGCGTTGCGCTCGGCCAGCTCGGCGTGCTGGGCGGCGTTGGCCACCCAGCGACTGACCGCACCGAGAAAGAGGAGATCTCGCTCCGCGAAGAAGTCTGGCTGGGTCGACTGGGCCGTCAACACACCGCGCCTGAGATCACCGATCTCCAGCGGTACGGCGATCTGCGAGCGCACGTTGAGCCCGCGCCCAATGCCAGTCAGGTCACCGTTGTCCTGGTGTCCGTCGTTATCGGCGTACGCCTCGCCGGTGAAAAAGACATTGTCGGCGCCGAGCGCGTCAGCAACCAGGGTGGCAATGTGGCCAATCGCCTCCTTGACCGACTCTGGCGGGAGCTCGAGCAGTCGTTCGAGCATCGTCAACAAGCGGTCCTGCCCACCGTGCAAACCGTGCTCGACGGCCCACGCGGCGATCTGCGTTCGGGAATCGAGCTGCAATCGCTGCAGGATGCTGGCGACGTGATTGGCGACTGTGCCTGACGTCAGAACCAGCTGTTGGGCGATATCGGCATTGGGCTGGCCGCGGGCGATCAAGCCGGCGATCTCACGCTGACGCGGTGTAAGCGCCGAGACCCGCGGCAGACCGTCCCGATGTGCGCGTGGATGGGGCGACCCGGCGACACGGTCGGAACGTGACTGCTCTGGCGGCTCTGAAAGAGCGATGTGCGCCCCCGGTTGCGTTGGCTGCCCTGCGGTGCCCGCACACTGTACGTCCGAACAGCGTCGCTGTCTGTTCGGGTTTAGCCTCAGTTAAGTGGCCACGCACATCGAGTGATCGAGAGCCACCGGATACGTGTATTTCTACACAGCACATACGCGCCGGCTGAACTTAGAGCAGCACCGCGCAGCCGCGCCGCTCCAGGTCGTCGACCCAGTCGGGAACGACGGTCAGCTTGTTCCAGCGCAGGTCGAGCTTGTGCAGTTTCGGCAGCCCCGCCAGACAGTCGGGCAGCGTATCGAAACGATTGTTGCGCAGGTCGACGTAGGCCAGCTCGCTGAGGTCGCCGAGCCAGTCGGGCACGCGCTGAACACGGTTGTTGCGGAAGTCGAGGATTTGCAAGCTGCGCAGGCCAGCCATACCGTCGGGCAGCGCGGTGATCGGGTTGTCGGCCAGGTGCAGCTCGCGCAGGTTGACCAGCCGCCCAACGGCGTCGGGCAGCCGTTCGAGCTGATTGCCGTAGAGTCGCAGCTCGCGTAAGCCGAGCATCTCGGCGATCGCGTCCGGCAACTCGGTCAGCTGGTTGTCGGTGACGTTCAGATATTTCAGACGGCTGAGGCGGCCCAGGAACGCCGGAAAACTGGTCAGGCAATTGTGGCTCAGATACAAGTAGTCGGTGAGATTGATCAGCTCGCCCAGCCCGTCGGGGAGCACGGCCAGCTCGTTGTGGCCGAGGTCCAGCATGCGCAGGCGGCCGAGGTTGGCAATCTCATCCGACACGGAGGTGAGGTGGTTCTCGGAGAGGTTTAATGTTTCCAGGCCGCTCAGGGACCACACCCATTCAGGCACGGCGTTCAGCCCCTGGTCGCGCAGGTCGAGGTGCTCGGGCCGGCGGAGCGGCGCGCTGGTCATCGCGCGCACGATACTTCCCTGTTGGGAGGGCGAATAGATCGACATGACGAGCACCATCACCGCCGGACAGCCCGCTGACCCGGCGCAGCTAGTCGACATCGACCGACTGATCGCCGCCTACTACGAGATCCATCCGGACCCGTCGGTGCCCAGCCAGCGGGTGGCTTTCGGCACCTCGGGCCATCGCGGCGCGGCCTTTCATGCCGCCTTCAATGAGGATCACATTCTGGCCGTCGTCGAAGCGACCTGCCGCTACCGGCATCAGGCTGGCATCGACGGGCCCCTGTTTCTCGGTCGCGATACCCATGGACTGTCGCTGCCGGCCTTTCGCTCCTCGCTTGAGGTGCTGGCGGCGCACGAGGTCGACGTCCGCGTCGATGCTGCCGACGGCTACACGCCAACCCCGGCGATCTCGCACGCGATCCTGACGGCCAATCGCGGCCGTAAAGCACACCTCGCCGACGGGGTCGTCATCACCCCCTCGCACAATCCGCCCGAGGACGGCGGCATCAAATACAACCCACCCAACGGCGGGCCAGCCGACACCGACGTCACCGGCTGGATCGAGGCCGAAGCCAACCGCCTGCTCGAAACCGGCCTATCGGGCGTGCAGCGGGTGCCGTACGAGCAGGCGCGCCAGGCCTCGACCATCCACCCTCACGACTACGTGTCCAGCTACGTCGACGATCTGGCCACCATAGTCGATGTCGAGGCGGTCCGCGCTGCGCAGCTGAAGCTTGGAGTCGATCCGCTCGGCGGCGCCAGCGTCGCCTACTGGCAGGCAATTGCGGAGCGCTATCGGCTCGATCTGACGGTCGTCAATCCGCGCGTGGATCCCACGTTCGGCTTCATGACGGTCGACTGGGACGGCAAGATCCGCATGGACCCGTCGTCGCCCTATGCCATGGCTGGGTTGGTGAAGCTGCGCGACGGGTTTGACCTGGCGCTCGGCAACGACGCCGATGCCGACCGCCACGGCATCGTGACCCGCGGCGCCGGCCTGCTCAATCCCAACCATTATCTTTCGGCGGCGATCGCCTACCTCTTCAAGAATCGGCCTGATTGGCGAGCCAGCGCCGGCATTGGCAAGACGCTGGTCAGCAGCAGTCTGATCGATCGAGTGGCGGAGGACATCGGGCGACCGCTGGTCGAGGTGCCGGTCGGCTTCAAGTGGTTTGTACCTGGCCTGCTCGACGGATCGCTGGCTTTCGGTGGCGAAGAGAGCGCCGGGGCGTCCTTCCTGCGGCGCGACGGCAGCGTCTGGTCAACCGACAAGGACGGCATCCTGCTGTGCTTGCTCGCGGCGGAGCTGACGGCCAAGCTCGGGCGGGACCCGGGTGAGCTGTACCGCGCGCTCACCCAGCGCCTCGGCGAACCGGTCTATAAACGAGTTGACGCGCGGGCAACCTCGGTCCAAAAGGACTTGCTCAAACGACTGTCACCCGAAGATGTGCGCACGACCGAGCTGGCCGGCGAGCCGATCGTCAACGTGCTGACGCGCGCGCCAGGCAACAACGCGCCGATTGGCGGACTCAAAGTGGTCGCGCCGAACGGCTGGTTCGCCGCGCGCCCCTCGGGCACCGAGGACACCTACAAGATTTACGCCGAGAGTTTTCTGGGCGAAGACCATCTGCAGCGGATCCTGGACGAGGCCCAAGCCCTGGTCGGCCAGGTGTTCAATGCAAAGATTGGTTGAGAAAATGTGCAAAATTGTGTGTCGATACGGCATAGAGGTCTGACCGAGTCGTACACTACCGGCAGGCAATGCCCCAGGCACACCTGTACGCGCAGTGGCGCGAGACGATCTTGCCATTGATGATGGACCTCAAGGAAGCGCGCGTTTCGAACGGAGTGGTACGGGTGGGCGATGCCGTGCGCGAGCTGCCAGCCGAGCATCACATCCAGCCGTGCGCGTGCACGCTGTGCCGCAAGCGTCCGGAAAGCGAACGGGTGGTGCGCGTGGCCGGGATTGGCTCGCGCAATGGGACGGTATACGTGGTGCTGCCGGGCTCGTACGAGTGTCCAGCCCTCGAGGTAGAGCGCGTCGACACCTGATCCCGGCGGGGCCGTAGTTAAGTCGGCCTTGACAAAAATCAATCCAACCATTAATTTTCTCAACATGAGCACTGAGACTAATGGTTGGACCGCGCCGCGTGGCGGCGGGCACGACCCTCGCGCCGCGCATCAAGTCCTCACCCGCTGTCCCGTCTGCGGTGACGACCTGCGCATCGTGCGCCTCGAATGTCCCGCCTGCGGCTCGGCGCTGCAGGGCAACTTCACCCTCGGCCGCCTGGCCCGGCTGACCCGCGAGCAGCTCCAGTTCGTCGAGGTCTTCATCCGCTGCCGCGGCAAGATCAAAGACGTCGAAGAGGAGCTGGGCATTTCCTATCCGACCGTCGTCGCGCGGCTGAACGAAGTCGTCCAGGCGATGGGCTTCGAGGTCCGCCAGGAGGACACGGACATGGCCGCCCGGCGCCAGCAGATCCTTGACGAGCTTGCTTCAGGCAAACTCACCGCTGCCGACGCGGCTAGTCGGCTTCGGTCGCTGTAGTTAGACCGGAGGAGCCTCAGATGCACAACAGCAACACGTGGGAGCTACCGTTCGGTGAGCCGGCAGAACTGGAGCTGCACTCCGACTGGGGCACGCTGGCGCTCGTGCCAGTCGAGCCTGGCCAGACGCCGCGGCTCGAGTTGACTCAAGGCTCGAGCGAAAACATTGTGGTGCACGTCGAAAAGCTCGGCGACACCGTGCGCGTGGCTCTGGATCCGCAGCGCTCGTTCAACTGGTTTGGCGGCTGGGAGTGTCGGGCCACGCTGTACGTGCCGCGCGATGTCCACGCCCACGTCCAGACCAACGCCGGGAGCGTCAGCGTGCGCGACCTCGAGAATTGCGAGCTGGGCGTCAAGGCGAACGCGGGCAAGATCGACCTGGTCAAGGTGCAGGGGCTGATTCACCTTTCGGCGGACGCGGGCAGCGTCACCGGCCGCGACGTGGGTGGCTTCTTCGACGTGGAGACGCACGCTGGCTCGGTTCGCCTCGAGATCTCCGATCTGCAGCCAGGCGAGCATCGCGTTCGGGCGTCGATGGGCTCGGTGCGGGTAGAGCTGGCGCGTGGACTCGACGTCGCGGTCGAGACCCACACGAGCCTGGGCTCGGTGCGCAACCACTATCCGCCACGCCCGTCGGCAGCGGCCAAGCTGGTGTTGACGACCGAGATGGGCTCGGTGCGCGTCGAGGAGTGTTCCACGCCGCGGCGGGATCGACCCTTTGAGGTGGAGCGACCAGAGCCTCCGACCGCGCCGACAGCGCGCGCGGCGCGCGAGGATCCCGAGCTCGATCGCATCTTAAAAATGGTCGAAGCCGGCTCACTCTCGGCGCACGATGCCGACGAGCTCTTGCGAGCGATGGGGCGCGTCTAACCCATGCCCGAGAACGTCCCCGGCGACGAGGCCGGCGACCGCGACCAGGCTCGCCTGCGGGTCCTCGAGCTACTCCAACAGCAGAAGATTACCGCCGCCGAGGCCTCCGAGCTGCTGGCCGCCCTGGGCGAGAATGATCGGGCCCCGGCCGGCCGTCGCGGCCGTGACCGCAATCGCTGGCTAGCCGAGGAGCTCGCCCCCGCCGCCGACCGCGCGCGCTGGTTCCGCGTGCGCGTCACCGATCAGCGTACGGGTCAGATGCGGACCAACGTGTCGGTGCCGATTGGCATGGTTGGCTTCGGCCTGGGCTTTGCGCGGCGGTTCCGCCACATCCCGGGCGTCGAGCACGTCGACGACCTGTTCGAGGCAGTGCGCGCGGGGCGGCGCGGAACCATCTTCGACGTTGCCAACGAAGGCGGCGAGCGAGTCGAAATCTTTATCGACTGAGGTTTCGGCCCGCGCGCAGCCCGGGTTTGCTAGCGTTCGGGTCCGATGCGACTGTATTGGGAAGTCGCGCGCCGCGCCCTGCAGCGCCAGTTCGCCTATCGCACCGAGAACCTGGCCGGGCTGATCACCAACGCGTTCTTCGCCTACATTCGCGCGGCCGTGTTCCTGGCGGTGTACCAGACCACGGCGAACGTCGGCGGCTACGACGCCCAGGCCGCGGTGACCTACACCTGGATAACCCAGGCCATGATCATGGTCAACTCGAACTGGGGCTGGTGGGAGGTCGAGGAGACCATCCGCACGGGCGACGTCGTGTCCGACCTGGCCAAGCCATTCTCGTACGTCGGCTTCTGGCTCGCGCGCGACTTTGGCCGCGCAGCCTATTTCGTGGTCTTCCGCGCATTGCCGATCTTGCTGGTTGGCCAAGTGCTGAACGGCTTGCACTGGCCGTCGTCAGTCGGCGCCTGGCTCGTCTTTGGCCTGGCGATGGTGCTGGCGGTGATCGTCAGCTTTGGCGTGCGGTTTTTGCTGAATGTCTCGGCGTTCTGGACGACCGACGCCCGCGGCCTGGGGTCCATTGCGTTGGCCGCGTCCCTGTTCCTGGGCGGCTTTATCGTGCCGACTCGCTACTTTCCCGATTGGCTGCAGCCGATTGTGCTGGCGCTGCCGTTCGCGTCGTTTACACAGACGCCGGCCGATCTGTTCGTCGAGCGTATCCAGGGCGCCGACGTGCTCGGCCCGCTGGTGCTGCAGGTGGTCTGGGCGATCGTTTTGCTCGCCGCGGCTCAGCTAGTGACGCTGTTGGCGATCCGTCGCGTGGTCATTCAGGGCGGCTGAAGCCTGCGGACTGGCTGTGTGTCGATTTCGCCGCATGTCGTTCGACGCGTAACTAGAACGGCGAAAGGAGCCAACAAAATGGGCAAGGTAGTGGTCACAGAGTTCGTCACCCTCGACGGTGTCATCGAGTCGCCCGGCGGCGGCGAAGGGTTCGCGCACGACGGGTGGTCGTTCAAGTTCAACCGCGGCGACGAAGCCGACAAGTTTAAGTCCGACGAGCTGATGGCCGCCGATGCGCAGCTGCTCGGACGGGTCACCTACCAGGGTTTCGCCCGAGCGTGGCCGTCGATGGGCGGCAACGAGTTCGGCGACCGCATGAACAACATGCCGAAGTACGTCGTCTCGAATACCTTGTCGGATGCCGACGCGACCTGGACGAATTCGACGGTCATTCGCGGTGATGCGGCGAGCCAGATCGCGCGGCTCAAAGAGCAACTGGGCCGAGACATCCTGGTCGCGGGCAGCGCCAAGCTGGTGCAATTCCTGGCCGATCACGACCTCGTCGACGAATACCGACTGATGGTGTTCCCGGTGGTGCTCGGTACGGGCAAACGGCTGTTCGCCGATCTGGCTGCGCCCAGCACCCTGCGCCTGGTCGATTCCAAGCCAGTCGGCCCAGACGGCGTCATCATTCTCACCTACCAGCCGGCGCGCTGAACCACGCGTTTCCCGGGGCGGCCGTTGCAGACCACCTCGGGAACGTCCGGGTCCAGCGATAATCCGTCGCGGAGAAGTGGAACCGTTCACCCTCTACGTGCGCCTGGTTGGCGCGCAGCTGCGCAGCCAGATGCAATACAAGGTGTCCTTCCTGCTGGCGTTGGTCGGCTCGTTCTTGACGTGCGCGACGGAGTTCGGCGTGGTGCTGGTGTTGTTCAGCCGCATTCAGCTGCTAGCCGGCTGGGGGCTGGCCGAAGTCGCACTGCTGTATGGGCTCTCGGGCACGTGCTTCGCCGTGGCCGAGCTGTTCGCCGCCGCGCTCGACAATTTCCAGGTCTACATCGTGCGCGGCACGTTCGACCGCGTGCTGGTCCGCCCGCGCGGCGCGTTGTTCCAGGTGATCGCCGAGGACTTCGCGCTGCGCCGGCTGGGGCGTATCGCCCAGGCGGCGATCGTGCTGGTGATTGCGCTCGGGCTGACCGGCATCAACTGGACCGTCGACAAAGTAGTTGTCCTGGGATTGGCGATGCTCAGCGGCACCGTCATCTACTTCGCCATCTTCGTCCTCGGGGCGACGTTTTGCTTCTGGACGGTCCAGGCCAAAGAGGTCACCCACGTCGTGACCTACGGCGGCGATGCCGTGGCCAGCTACCCGCTGGACATCTTTCGCGGCAGTGTGCGGCGCCTTTTCACGTTCGTCGTGCCGCTGGCCTTCGTGAACTACCAGCCCGCGCTGTTCTTGCTTGGCCGAGCGGACCCGCTCGGCTTACCAGACTTTGTACGCCTGTTGTCGCCGCTGGCGGCGTTGATCATGGCCCTGCTCGCGCGGTTCGCCTGGCGCCAGGGCGTGCTGCACTACCAGAGCACGGGTAGCTAGGTGTGCTGATTGATGTTCGTCGGCTCGAAAAATCGTTTCGCGTAGCCGAGCACCGCGCCGGCTTGGTTGGCGCGGTGAGCTCGCTGGTGCATCGCGAGTACCGCCTGGTGCGCGCGGTGCGCGACGTCTCGTTCGGGATCGAGCGCGGCGAGATGGTCGGCTGCCTGGGTCCGAACGGCGCCGGCAAGTCGACGACGACAGTGCCGGGCACGTCGAAGTGCTGGGCATGGTGCCGCATCGCCGCCGCAAGCAGGTAGCGCAGCGGATCGGCGTGGTCTTTGGCCAGCGCACGCAGCTGTGGTGGGACTTGCCGCTGATCGACTCGCTCGAGCTGCTGCGCTACGTGTACCGCGTGCCGGCCGATCGTTTCGCGCGCAATGTCGGCCGGCTGCGCGACCTGCTCGATCTGGATCCGTTTCTGCGCACGCCAGTACGCCAGCTTTCACTGGGCCAGCGCATGCGCGGCGACCTGGCCGCGGCGCTGCTGCACGAGCCCGAGATCCTATATCTCGACGAACCGACCATTGGCCTCGATGTGGTGGCCAAGCATCGCGTGCGCGACTTTCTCAAGGAGATGAATCGCCAGGACGGCGCGACGGTGCTGCTGACAACCCACGACATGTCGGACGTCGAGCAGCTGTGCTCGCGGGTGCTGATCATCGACCACGGCACGCTGCTGTACGACGGCACGCTGGACGACATCCGCGACCGCCTCGGTACAGAACGGACTCTGGTAGTCGACCTTGCCTTGGACTTTCCCGATGCTGCTGTTTTGGAGGTGGCTGGTGCGCGCCAGGTCCGCGGCGATGGCCCGCGGCGCTGGTTGCAGTTCAATCGTCTCGAGACAACTGCCGCTGAATTGATCGCCGAAGTCGCCGCCCGCTATCCGCTGCACGACTTGACGATCGAAGAACCCGACATCGAAAGCATCGTCCGCCGCATCTATCTGGAAGGACTGAACCCTGTCGAAAACCAAGCGCGAGTCTGACGCTGACGTTGCAAAGCGGCCGTTCGATCTCGATATCGCCATGGACCGAATCCGCGAGGCGATCAAGCCTTTTCCACGGGCGATGCTCTTCCAGCTCTACGACGATGGTCACACCTCGGCCTTCGAGATGCTGGTCGCCTGCCTGATCTCGGTGCGCACCCGCGACGAGACCAGCCTGGTCATGGCCCAAGCGCTCTTCGCCCGCGCGCGCACCCCCGCCGCGATGGCCGAGCTCGACATCAACGAGATCGACGCCCTGATCGGCAAAAGCGCCTTTCACCTGGTCAAGTCCGAGCAGATCAACACGATGGCGCGCCTGATTCTCGAGGAGCACGACGGCGAGCTACCGTGCTCGTTCGAGGTGATGACGAGCTACCCCGGCATCGGCCCCAAGTGCGCCAATTTAGCGTTGAGCATCGCCTGCAACCAGCCCAAAATCGGCGTAGACATCCACGTCCACCGCATCACCAACCGCTGGGGCTACGTCGAGACGCCCAGCCCCGAAGCCACCCTCCGGGCCCTGGAAGCGAAGCTCCCCCAGCGCTACTGGGTAGAGATCAACGCCTTATTGGTCCCCTTCGGCAAGAACATCTGCACGCCCATTGGGCCAAAGTGTTCGATCTGCCCATTGCTGGACATGTGTGCGCAGCGCGGGGTGGAACAGCATCGTTGATCACGCGGAGACGCTGTCGCGTAACGCCGGCGGAGCCAGATGCTAATGCTCGCCTGGTTCGACGGGCCAACGCTGGGCACCATGTAACACGCGCAACATCTCGAGGACTTCGCCGCGGACGCGGTAAATCAGGATGTACGGCGTGCGAGGCACGACTAGCTCACGCGTCGCGGTCTCTCGACCGGGCCGGCCGAGGTGGGGAAACTGCTCGACGCGCTCGGCAGCGTCCAGGATCCGATCGGCAGTGCGCGCCGCGGCTGCGGGATTATCGCGCTCGATATAGGCCCGAAGCTGCTCGAGGTCCCGACGGGCGAGCAGACTCCAGGCGACGATCACCGATTGCGCTTAGAGGGTGGCGGTGGGAGTTCGTGGTCGGTACCCCAAGAGCGCAGCCATGCGACCATATCTTCAGGGGCAATCCATTCGGCGTTCGGGCTGTCGGCGTAGGCAACCGCTTCATGGATCATTGCCCGTTGCCACGCGTCAACCTCGGGATCTCTGGCGCGTGCGAGCACCTGGCCTGCCGACTCCTGGGCGCGTACGGCGTCCAAAAGCGAGGAGGCGTCGCCGAGTTGGGCATCGGAAAGCGCGTCGATTTGCCGGTGGAGGTCGTCGCGCAAGGTCATCTGCGCCGTCATTCTAGGATCGCGGTCGGTGCCGCGGGCGTAATTAGTCGCCGTGGGGGCAGCTGGGATAGTTGCAGCGGAGGGCGTCTTGCCAGAGGCGATGGATATTGACGGAGTTGAGGGCTTCGTCGATGGCGTGGACGCCTAGGCGGTCGGTGTCGCCCCATTGGTGGCGGAGCTCGCTGTAGACCCAATCGGCCAGGATGCGGCGTTGGCCGATGGGCATTTGCAGGAGGCGGGTGCGCAGGGGGACACGGGCGATGTCGCCGGCGGTGTGGGACAGGACGTGGGCGCGGCGGACGGCGTGGATCGCCCTGATGCGGGCCGGAACGTTTAGCGAATCATCGAGTTCGGCGTACAGCGAGATGCCGCAGATGGGGCAGGTGCCGACACGGCGGCCCCGGTGCGGGTCGGCTTCGGGTCGGGCGGAGGCGCTGCCAGCGGACGACAGGTCGACATCTTCGATCGACAGTTCGTCCGGGACGGAGAGATCACCAGGCGATGACGCCTCAGCGGGTGCCGCGCTGCTGTGCGACAACCGGGTGCCATGGGCGGTGGACGACGCGCCGTTAGCCGTGTCGACCTGGAGCTTGCGCGAGTCGCTCAGGACGTGTTCTAAGACGGCGGCGAGGACGTCCAGGTTCAGCGGTTTGGGCAGGACCGCCGTCGCACGCAGTGCAGAGGCATCATGCAGGCCTTCGCGGCCAGCGGCGGAAAACACCACGACGGGCAGGGCGGCGAGGGCGGGCTGCACGCGGCGCTCGCGCAAGAACGCCCACCCGTCGACCCCGGGCATCAAGAGGTCCAGCAAAACAGCGTCGGGGTGAAAACGGTACACGCTGTCGAGCGCTTCCGCGCCGTCGCGCGCGATCAGCACCTGGTAGCCGGCGTCGGTCAGACCTTCCGCCAGGAACCTGCGAATAATCGGCTCGTCGTCGACGACGAGAACTCGGCCGGTCAACCGTCCTTACTCGGGACCTCGGCGAGAAGACACTCGACCTGGGCGACGAGCTCGTCTACAGCAAATGGTTTGCCTACGGTCACCTGAATCCCCTGCTCTCTAGCCGCCTGACGTAGGGCGGGCACGGCCGACATGATGCCCACTGGAATCGCGCACAGATCCACATCGCGCGCAATCTCATCCAGGAATGTCCAACCGTCCATCACGGGCATCATCAGGTCGAGCAAGATGGCATCCGCGGGATGATCGTGCAGTTGGTCCAACGCGTCGGCACCATCCGTGGCTTTGGCCACGGCGAAGCCAGCGTCAACCAGCGCATCTGATACCACCTCGCGCACGACACGATCGTCCTCGACGACGAGAATGCAACTCAAATGGCGAACCCCGTCCGTTCGAACCTGAGTATCTCAAGTATGTGGCCGCAGAAGCGTCCGGCACAGCGGCGCCGAGTTACGGTTTGAGGGCAATTCGGTTACGGATCACAATCTAACGGCGGTGACCTCCCATCCCTACGAGTGCTCCAGGTGCCTTGTGCCGACCGCTGAGCTCCTTGGCGGGTGACAACGAACTTTCTTCCCCGGAGGGGTCCTCCTCTCTGCGGTGACGAGGGCAGAGTGGCGACTGTGGGGCTCGTGCCGACCGCTGCGCTCGTTGGCGAGTGACAGCGAAATCCTCTACGGGGAGGGTCCGAGTACACGGACACTACCGCGACGGTGGGGCTCGTGCCGACCGCTGCGCTCGTTGGCGAGTGACAGCCAAATCCAGACTGGAAGGGATCCTCTCGCGGGTGACGGCGAAATCCGCGCGCGAAGGGGTCCCCTCTGGGGAGTAAGCCTCGGGCACAATGGGCGGCGATGGCAGCGTTCAAGTTGGGCGTGCATATCCGCCCGCAGCACACTTCGGTGCAGGCCTTGCGCGACGCGTGGAAGGCGGCCGACGCGCTAGGCGTCGACAGCATCACTACGTGGGACCACTTCTATCCGCTCTCGGGTGACCCGGGCGGGACGCACTTCGAGTGCTGGTCGCTGCTGGCGGCGATGGCGGTCGACACCAGCCGGGCGCAGATCGGCGCGATCGTCAGCGCGATTGCGTATCGCAATCCAGACTTGCTGGCCGACATGGCGCGTACGGTGGACCACCTCAGCGGCGGGCGGCTCATCCTGGGTCTGGGCGCGGGCAACGCCGAGCGCGACCACAACGCCTATGGCTATCCGTGGAGTCCGCCCGGCGCGCGGCTGAAAGACCTGCGCAATGGCCTGGAGAGGATCAAAGCCAGACTGGGCCAGCTCAACCCCGGGCCAGTGGGTCCGCTGCCGATCTTGATTGGCGGTGGCGGCGAGCAGGTCACGCTGCGCCTGGTCGCGGAGTATGCCGACATGTCCAATACGCCGGGTGCGCCCGATGTCCTCAAGCACAAGAACCAGGTCATCGACGACTGGTGCGCCAAGGTCGGCCGTGACCCGCGCCAGATCGAACGCACGACCAACATCCCCACCAGCGCCGTCGACCGCATCCCCGAGTACGTCGAGGCGGGCGCGCAGCGGCTGCAGCTGCAGCTCGACCACCCGTTCGACCTGAAGCCGGTCGAGCAAGCCCTCAAACAGCGCGGGTAACTCACAATAGCGGCATGGACTACCTCAGGCGCGTCGATCAGGTGGCACTGGCCAACTCAGCCCCGGGCGAGCGGTTCTCTCAATGGCTGCTGGATCACGAATCGGGCGCAAAGCACGCCAGCATCAACTACATCCGCACGCCCGCCGGTAGCGGCTCGCCCGCGGGCATGCACACCCACGTGGTCGACCAGATCTTCTACATCCTCAGCGGCACGATGAGCCTGGAGATCGAAGGCAAGACATACGAAGCCGACCCAGGCACGCTGGTCTTCTTTCC
>WNFC01003595.1_pt1 | contig 21630 bp, 22 predicted proteins | sample 5400541 | NCBI WGS metagenome assembly WNFC01 (sample SAMN13153342, study PRJNA577476) | soil metagenome | isolation source: 120 cm saprolite under Douglas fir tree site 2 hole 2 replicate 1 | place: USA:California | collected 2015-04-18
AGCGCCAGGAGTTGGTTGATCTTCTTGATCATGAACGAAAAGAAGGCTCCTATCGCACGCATGAGCCGACTGATCCATGATTCCCGAGGAAGAGCACTCAGCGGTATGGGCACTGTGATGTCTGGTAACATCGGTTCAGTATGCTCGTGGTAGAAGGCGTAATCGTTCTGTGATGTGCGCCGATGCTGTTTCATCGTATTTTGCTCGCTTGCCAAAGAAATACTTACATACCCCTGACGGTTAAAAAGCGCAAACTAGACCGATTTTTAGATCCTGAAGGACTTGATTACAATGCTCAGCAATATGATGCATCCATCCGGTATACAGATGCCAAAGCCAGATGGCCTTGCATGCGCGCCATCTCTCGTAGCGTGCGCTGTGTGTCTGGGTGAAGCGCTGTCCTCTCTGCCACAGTGAAACGCCCCAGAAACATCCTCTTACAAATACTATAATAGAAGAGGTCAAATGCATCACGATTGACCTGCTGATCGTTACCAACATCACGCTGAATCAGCGAGCCTGATATTGGTGGCGAACTGTTACTAAAACCTACTTTTTGGGGCGTTATGTGTAGCTATCATAGATTATCTGCATTATCGTAAGAGGCTCTTTCTTTCCTTCTCGTTGTTCCTGGTTCCACTGTACTTCACAGGCCGATTCTCTCTCTCCTCTGCTTCTGGTGAGAGCCGGAGAGAAGAAGGTTGAGGAGAGAGGTGTCTTCGTCTGTATCAATCGCCTACACAGGTCTGATTTTGCTGTATTATAGAGGTGATACAGATACTTGTGAAGAGCAAACCAAAGGAAATGGGCCTCTCCCAAAGCCAGAGCGTCGGGATCTAAGCGAATCAGCATTCTACAGAAGATCATAGCGCCTTTGTGAAGGCACCGTGGGGTACGACTTTACAAGACTCGACAGACTGATAGATGAAACGATTGAGATGCGAAATACGTGGAAAACGTAGTAAGGAGACACTCTCATGTTGAGACGACGAGATAACAACCCTTCGGGCTCCTCTCACCATGCACGTATGCGCACGCTCGCAGGTGCAGGGAAGGGAGTGAATACCAAGCAGCCAGTGCTCGCCTTGCAGGTGGGATCCCACCTGGATCCAGGCATAAGACGCAAGCACAAACCGAACGAAGATACCATCCTGGTCACCCAGGGCAGCGTGCCTTCCGCCTCTCCCTCCACTTTGCCGAAACCATTCGCCCTCCTCATTGTGGCAGACGGTATGGGCGGACAGGCGCGCGGGCAAGAAGCGAGTCGGCTCGCTGTGCAGTCCCTGGCCACATATGTGTCTGGCTCCCTCGGCTCGCAGCAGCCAGGGGCAGTTCTCGCCCTCCTCACCGCAGGCGTCCAGTACGCCAACCAGGTGGTGTATCAGCACAACCGGGAACAGAGAGACACTATGGGCACGACGATGACGGCAGCCCTGGTCATGGAGACCACCGCCTACGTAGCGCATGTGGGCGATAGTCGGCTTTACCTGTATCGCGACCCCACCGGACTCGCGCAGATCACACAAGATCACTCGGTCGTGGCCTCGCTCGTAGCAGCAGGTGTCATCGAGTCTAAGGACATCTATACCCATCCCATGCGCAATCGCATCTATCGCAGCCTGGGCGACAAAGCCAGCGTGGAAGTGGATGGCTCTGCCGTGCCGCTAGCTGCTGGTGACCTCCTGCTGTTGTGCTCCGATGGGCTGTGGGAAATGGTGCGCGACCAGCAGATCGCCACCATCTTGACCACACATAGGCCTCACCCATCAAAAACAGCCCATGCCCTTGTCCAGGCAGCATTGGCAGGTGGAGGGGAAGACAATGTCAGCGTCATTGTGGCGCAGGTGAGCAACGTATAGGTCTGTGCTGGCTACCTGGGCCATCTGTTCGGAAAAGAAGCTCATGAGAGGAGGATGGACGCTCCCTCTCTCTCTCATTGCTTTGTGTGGTGAACAGGAAACGGGAAGAAGAAGCCGTGGGGCAGAACCAGAGGAGCAGGCGGAGCGCAGAGCCCATGTGTGAGGTGGTGGAGTGCGTCGAGGAGAAGAGAACGATCACCTCATTCTATCATATCTAGATATGTATAGAGATAAAGAAACACCACATTCTACAAGACGTATTGTGTGACAGGCAGACAGCTTCGACCATACACTCATCTTCTTCTCGAAAAAGCTTCAATGGCTGACAGCAGGTGAGGCAACATCATTCCCCTGTTTGCCATTTTAAAGCCCTTCTCAGGCTTGTGGAAGATGGAGGAAGAAGTGTGGGAAAAAAGAAAATATCCTCTTTATCATCTCTGTTGTTCTCCTGTACGTCGCTTATTTTAGAACGGATATTCGAAGTAGCCAGCACAGCCTGGCAGCATCCCCTATCATATCCGCACAGCAGCATCCAGGCCCACGTGATCCTCAACATGGCATCCCATCTGAAGAATGGCCGAATGTGGTGCGTCGTGTCCCTGAGAACCATGAACCCCTTCGCCAGGTTGCCGCTGATTATGGCGTGTCCCGCGAGACAATCAGGCGTATTCAGCGTACTTCTCGCAAGAAAAGAGCAGGATAAGCCTTTTTCATTCCCCTGCCTGTCTTTGAGAGCACTTGAGCGAGATGCGATCTATCACGGTGTAACTCTGCTCATAACGTGTTCACGTGTTGCGCCCGTTCATGTAGCACGACAAGTTCTTCAGCCAAGTCAATACGTTTCGGGCTTGCCTCTCGCGCACCTTCCCTGGCATGTTCCTCATGCAATGTCTGCCAATGCAGGGACATGACAGCGAGGTTCCCTCGTGTGAGGCTGGACCGTCGTTACAGTACGAGTGTAGCAGCGGAGAGCGGAATGGACACCGGTAGCACCTGGACAGAGGACGGGAAAAAGCGGCAAGCAGGGCCGCTCGTAAGTTTACGCAGGCTCTATATCTGCACTCCAGCAGTGCGCTTTCTTGCATTTGTGATCTTTCTCTGCTATTTTAGCAAAAATTAATGGCCTGTGCATAGATGGCAGGACCTCGTCTCAAGGGCTTGGCTTCCAGAGAGAACCCAAGCCCTTCCCGTTCTTGTGTGGTACAATGGATGAGGGTTTGTGTACGACATTGAACGAGAATCGCTGTCAGGAAGAAGTTTCCACGCGTTCCTTGAGAGAAATGGTTGCGTCCGGCTCTGATACGAGTTGATCCCCAGCCGTTGTATGAGCCTGCTCCTTCAATGAGACAAGAAGCGTCAGACCAAAAAGGTCGGCTAGTTCCTGGGACATCTCTTTTATCCTGGGGGTGCTCTTGCGGCCCGACCAGCAAGATTTCCGTTTGCACATCGATAAGTTGAAGTAGCCAGGAAGTAGCAGGTCTGAATTGAGCCAAATGAAAGATGAAGTAATCACAAATCAACCTTCATCCATCCCTGCTAGCTCGCTCCTGGTCGTGGACGACAACAGCATGAACCGCATCATGCTCTCCCGCTACATTACCAAACTCGGCTATCGGTCCAGCCTGGCCGAAAACGGACGACAGGCGCTGGAAAAACTCCAGGCCGAGCCATATGACCTGGTGTTGCTAGACGTGCAGATGCCTGAAATGGATGGCTATACAGTGCTGGAATATCTGAAGGCCGACCCGTGCCTGCGCGACATCCCGGTGATTATGATCTCAGCCGTGGACGAGCTCGAGAGCGTCGTCAAATGTATTGAATTGGGGGCCCAGGATTACCTGCCCAAGCCTTTCAACCCCGTACTGCTGCGTGCCAGGCTCACTGCTTGCCTGGAGAGAAAGTGGTTGCGCGACCAGGAAGTCGACTATTTGCAGCAGGTGGGGCGAGTTACGGCGGCAGCGGCAGCCATCAAGGGCAATACCTTTCAATCTGAAAGTCTGGACGAAGTGGCCCGGCGTCCCGATGAACTGGGGCAATTGGCGCTGGTCTTTCAGGAGATGGCACGCCAGGTCTATGCCCGCGAGCAGCAACTGCAACGACAGGTGCAGCAATTACGCATTGTAATTGATCAGGCCAGGAACGCCAGCGAGGTCGCCGAAATACCGAAAGCGATTTTTTTCAGCAGTTGCTTGGCAAAGCGGACGAACTACGTAACAGGATCAAGGCAGATGAGGAAGACGGCATGCAAGAGAAGACGGCCAGAGAGCCGGATGCTTAAGCGTGAAAGGAAGAGCCTGATGCACTGGCGGTTAACTCCGTATGCGATTCCCGAAGCCATCTCCGGAGCTATATTGATCTGGCTCGTGATCGTTACCTGGCGACGCCGCTCTGCATCTGGTGCATCGCCTTTTATTGTCATCTTGCTGGCAGCGACTGTATATTCGCTGAGTTATATGGTGGAACTGGGAAGTACTGACTTATCCGCTGCGATCTTTTGGAACAACGTTGCGTGGTTGGGGTCAGTTCTTTTGCCACCAGCTTGGCTTGCCTTTGCGCTTCAATACACAGGCCGAGCGAGCTGGCTGACACGTCGCATGGTGGTTCTGCTAGCCATTGTGCCTCTCGTCACCCTACTGCTGGTCTGGACGAATACTATGCATGGGTTGATCAGCAGCAACAATAGCCTGGATAGCACTGCTCCGTTTTCGGCGCTTGTATCCACGCCTGGTGCCTGGTTCTGGGTCTTTCTTGTGTATGCTTATACGTTATTTTTGCTCGGCGCACTTGTGATCGGTTCGTTCATCCGGACACTTATGCGTTCAGCATCCCTCTATCATGGACAAGTCATCGCCTTGCTGATTGCCGTGATAGCCCCGTGGGTGGGGAACGCAATATATCTCTTTCGCCCCAGACCACTCTCCCTGTTTGATCCCACCCCTCTGGCGTTTACGATTAGTGGCCTGGTGATGGCCTGGAGCCTCTTCCGCTATCGGATGTTGGACCTCGCGCCAGTAGCACGCAACGCTGTGGTCGAAAGCATGAGTGATGCGGTGCTTGTGCTGGACCAGCACAACCAGATTACGGACCTTAACCCGGCTGCACAACGTATCACGGTCCAACGCCTTCTCAAGCCACGCACTCCACTTGATTGCCCCGCTTGTCGCCTCTGCTGCACCCCCTGGTCGGGTGTGAGACCTGCCCCTACGCCTGTACGCCCCTGGCGCGAGGTGAAAAGTCGGCGGGGCGCATGCCAGGCCTGCCGCACCACGTTCAGTGCCCGGCGCCATACCCCTTTGTACCGTTTGAAAACCCCCTCCCAGCAGGTTGCAGTCGTGCTGACGGCGCTCGCTGAAGGGCTGGATGCTTCCGCCGCCGAGCGGATCTTCGGCTATCGTGATTCCACGATCACTACCTGGCTAACTCGTGCTGGTGAGCACGCACAGACCTTGCACAAGCGCTCCTTCTCCAATCTCCGGCTCCCACATCTCCAGCTGGATGAACTGCGCACCAGGCTACGCAGTTATCAACAAGTACTTTGGCTATGGCTAGCTATCGACCCCTGCACAAAGATTCTTCCCGTCCTCCATCTGGGTCCCCGCACCCAAAACGTGGCACATCTGCTCATCCACTCCTTGCGACAGATCTTAGCCTCTGACTGTCTCCCACTCTTCACCAGTGATGGCTTACATGTGTACTTTTATGCCCTCACAGCCCATTTTGGCCAGTGGCGAGAAGTGGGACGTCGAGGTCAGCACGTACGCCAGTGGCAGGTGGCGGCGGGCCTGATCTACGGCCAGGTGAAAAAAAGCTACCGACGGCGCAAGCTGGTACGCGTCACACACGTGATGCGCCTTGGGACAGAGGTCGCTCTCAAGGTCGCTTTGCAGGGACTGGGCTTCTCTGGACGGCTGAACACCGCTTTCATCGAGCGAGTGAATCTGACCGTCCGACACGGAATAGCTGCGCTGGCTCGTCGGAGCTGGGCGACGGCTCAGCAATCTCCACCCCTGCTGGCCCATCTGTATGACTTCCTCACCTCGAAACCAGGCTGTTTACGCCACAGCGTGTCCCAGCAAACAAGCCGCAAAAATGCGCTTCCTTCGCCCTCTCAATGAGATATACTCGAGCAGAAGGAGTGATGTATTTGTCTAACCATGGAGGAACCGATGGAGGCACAATGGATTGCCGATCGTGCAGCTCTGCGCTGTCTGTCTCAGCAGCATCCTGACTGGACACAGCAGGAGCTTGCCCTCTGCATTGGCCGTTCCCGTAGTTTCGTCAAGAAATGGCTCAAGCGCTTCCGTGAAGTGCCACCCAATGATCTGGCGGTGCTCTATTCCCGTTCGTGTGCTCGCAAGACGCCGCCTCCCACCGTTCATCCGCGCATTATTGAGCGGGTTGTGGAGATGCGAGCAAGTCCACCAGAGCACTTACAGCGTGTCCCGGGACCCAAAGCCCTGCTCTATTACCTCCCCCGCGATGCCGAACTGCAAGCCTTAGGAGCTCCTCTGCCTCGCTCCACCAGAACGATCTGGAAGATTCTGCGGCAGGCAGGCTGCATTCTGAAGGAGTCAACCCGTCGTCATCAGAAACTTGCGCCACGCGAGCCTCTGGAAGAGGTCCAAATGGATTTTAAGGATGCCAGCACCGTCCCTGCCGATACGGAAGGCAAGCAGCAACACGTGGTGGAGGTTCTCAACTTTGTCGATGCTGGAACCCCCATCCTGCTCAACGCCCAGGTGCATCAGGACTTTCATGCCGAAACGGCTTTTGAGGCGGTGGTCCACTTTCTGCGGCAGTATGGTCGGCCTGCCATGCTGACCTTTGATCGTGATTCCAGGTGGGTCGGAGGCGCTTCGAGGCGTGATTTTCCTTCGGCTCTGCGCCGCTTCTTGCTCTGCCTGGACATCGAGCCGAACGTATGCCCGCCTCAGCGACCAGACAAGAATCCGTATGTGGAGAGATATCATAGAGCTTTCAACCAGGAGTGTCTCCAAATCTATCGGCCGGCGACTCTGGAAGAGGTGCGAGCCGTGACAGAGCAGTTCATGCAGCATTACAATCTGGAGAGACCACATCAGGGGCGCTCGTGCGGCAATAGGCCCCCGCGTGTCGCTCATCCCGCTTTGCCAACCCTGCCAGCACTTCCTCAACACGTCGATCCCGACCACTGGCTCGTAGCCATCGATGGCCAAGCCTTCGCACGCAAGATCGATGCGCATGGCTGCGTGTCGATTGATCTGCAGACCTATTACATCAAGCAAGCGCTCTCCGGCCAGCATGTGGTGGTGTTTGTGAATGCGCAGAGTCGAGCCTTTGACGTCTACTTGGGAAGCCAGCAGATCAAGCAGTTGCCGATCAAGGGCTTGCGTGGGGAGATCATGCCCTTGGAGCGCTATGTGGATCTAATGCGCAAGGAGGCCCGTTCTGAAGCACGGCAGCTTCACATGAAAAGAGCAACTCCGCGACAACAGCGCTTGTGGGCGTGAGCTGAAGGGCTACCGGGAACCTTCACTTCTACTGGTTGCTTGCTAGGACTCGATCTGGAGTAAACAGAGCAGTCCCGAGGTGAGGAAGCCATACACCCATCTGGAATGGTGGCGCGCCTACTATCATTTTGTGTGTCCTCACGAATCTCTTAGTTAGTGTTTGATTCCCGTCACCTAGCCGATAGATAAGAGAAAGGAGAGTGCAAGAAAAGGAGCAGAAGAGATGAAAAGAAGCCACCAGCGCATGCCCATGACCCTGGATCGCCAGGCCTATCCATCCGATCTCACCAACGAGCAATGGGAGCTCTTGGAGCCCCTGGTGCCAGCCCTTTCGCCGGAGGCGGCCTATCACGTACACGCCAGACGCGAACTGGTCAATGCCATCCTCTACGTGTTGCGCAGCGGGTGCCCCTGGCGACTGCTGCCCCATGAGTTTCCGGCCTGGGGCACCGTCTACTACTACTTTCGCAAGTGGCATCGCGAAGGCATCTGGGAGCAGCTCTTGCACACCCTGCGCAGGCAGGTGCGCAGCAAACAAGGGCGAGACGAAGAGCCCAGTGCGGCCAACACCCTCAGTCAATCGATCAAAACCAGTGCGGTGCGCGGTCCCCAAAAGGGCTACGATATGGGGAAAAAAAATCTGGGGAGGCATTCGCCACGCGCTGGTTGATACGCAGGGCCATCTCTTGGCCGTTAAGGTGACTGGAGCCGAGTACTCCGATCAGGAAGGAGGTCGAGCCTTGCTCTCGCCCTTAAAGAAACTGCTTCCCCGCGTCAAGCTGGTGTGGGGAGACAGCCACTATGGAGGCACCTTCCAGATCTGGACCAAGCTCACCTTGGGGTGGATCATCCAGACGGGGAAGCGCGCTCACTGTTCCCAAACGGGGACTGCTCGTCTCCGAGGGTGAAGAGGTTGATTGGGAGAAGCTCTTCCCAACAGGCTTTCATCCCCAGCCCAGAAGATGGGTCATCGAGCGCACCTTCGCCTGGATCATCCGCTGGCGTCGCCTCTGTCGCGATCACGAGGGACTTCCCAGCAGCAGTGAGGCGTTGATCAGGATCGCGATGGGCTCTCGCATGTTGTACATCCTTCGGCCCACCTATTTCTCGTCCTGAGAATCAAACACTAACTTTAGCAAGCGCACGGCAAAGCGAACGACAAGCCGCTTATGCGCTGCGGATCTGCACCGCAGTGTTCCAGTCCAGAACTGAACCCAGTGGAACATCGATGGCGAGCAACTGCTTTTCGCGCAGTTGCTCAATCTGGCTCTGGACACGCTTGATGAGGTGATCGAGAAGGTCTGCGATGGGCATAAGCGCGCTTCTCGTCTGATCCCGAGCGGCTGCGTTCTATGACCCTCCCCGCATTTCAGGCTTGCCAGTTAGAACGCAGGTTGGTATGAGAGGCGGAGCTAGGTCTCCCACTGCACCTCACCCGTGCCAGCTTCTCACTGTACTGGCTACTTTGAATATCCGTTCTAAAACAGAACAGTAAATAGCTACATGAGTAATTCTCTCACCAGTTACCCAATGGAAAGATGGATTGGGAAAGAATCTGAGAGCACTATCGGCACCAAATTCTAGAATGGATGTCCTAAGTAATCAGCACAGTTGGTAAAGAAACACATCCAGGCTGTGAGGCTTCAGTGGTTGGATCGTGTGCGGAACCGATGGTTCGGATCCGCGATCTACTGACAAAGCCCGCTGGGAAGCGGGCTGAAAGCCATCTGACGGAACCGACGGGCATCGAGCCATCGGTCGCACCTGGCACGCATCCCGCTTGACAAACTCTGCTCTGGCAGAGGCGATCTCCTTGTCTACCAGGAACACGCTGCCACTTCCTCACCCCGAGCTGATCCGTTCACCTCTGCCCTTGACGATCCGAGGCTTTTGTCTCTGCCTCCCCACTCTCAAGCCGTACCTGATCCTCGCTGGAAGATCCCGCCCTCTGCATGGCTGACTGTGCTCCAGCGGGTCGAGCAGGGGGAACCACTGCGACGGATTGCCCGTAATTACGGCGTGTCGTATGAGGCGGTCCGGCGTGTGCTGCGTGCCGCGCGTCGCCGCTAAGTGGGACGTGTGAGCACGGATCACCCACGTGGCCGGTATTGCACACAGCGTCTGCATGGGCAGGCAACGGACGGAGCAGGTCCACCGTGTGCTCCAGGTCCATCTTTACACGACAAGTGTATCACGAGAGGATGGAGCACACACGGGAAGAACCTGGCTAGGGAACGGAAGCCAGGCGGGAAGTAGGTGCGGCTCACGGCGCACTCAACTGTACCATCGATCGTGATAAGGACGCGCATCGTGTTTGCTTCCTGGTTCACGAACGGATGTTGAAAGTTGAGTAACCAGCACAGCAGAACACCGCCTCACTGATACACAGCAGCATAGCAGGTGAAAGCCGGACACGCCTGGACAAAAGGCGGATTGCACCTGGGGAACAGACGGAAAAGCCGTCGTGATCTAGACAACCGTGCCCTTCCTGCAGGCTGCCAGACCCTGGTAAGAAAGCGGGAAAAGACGGATCGCATCGGCGAAATGCGAGGATGAAAACGGTCTCTTTTGAGAACGGATATGCCAGGTAGCCAGTACAGCCGGAACAATGGGGTTACTGCTCTTGCAACTCGCTCTACGCGGTGGCGCGTCGCATGTCGCGATGGTCGATGTGAACATGCAACGCCTGGCGCGTGCGGAGCAGCTTGGAGCCACACGCACCTACCGCGATATGCAGCAGGCGTTAGCAGATGAGCCGCTTGGATTCAATTGTGTCATTGACGCTACAGGGGTTCCAGCAGTCATTGAGCATGCATTTATGGCGGTCAAACGTGGTGGAAAGTTGATGGTCTTTGGGGTTGCATCACACGAAGCGCGCATCTCGCTTTCTCCCTTCCGCATTTATAATGATGAGATTACCATCATCGGTTTGATGGCGGTTCTCTTCTCATTTCAAGCCGGCCTCGACCTTATCTGTAGTGGCGTGATGAGACCTCCTCATTAATGACTTCACGCCGTTGGGGAGTCCAAACTGGCAAACCCTCTTGCCATCCTTGCGGCCATTGCCTACACTCATTCCTGACAAGCGCGATCTCGGGAGGACCGCGTACTCTGACAAGGATTGGTGCAGGAGAACAACCAGATGCTCATTGTGAACGACGAACAGCGCCTTCGGGCAGGAGTTGGGAGCCTGAGTAAACGATGCCAGTACTGTTCCAAAGCATTAGCGGCCTATCCACTCATTCTCTCGGATGATGCCAGGCTGGTCGTCTACCATGCGGCGTGCGCTGTGCAGTTAGCCACGGAGATCATGGTGGATCTCTACACCTTTCCTCAGCCCGCCTGCTCCCTACTACCAGCTCTTTGTGCTCACGCCACCTGGCGCAGCTCCCGCTCATGAGACAGAACACCACTAGGCACATGAAGGGGGCAGGGGGCATGTCGCGCATCGGCGGCATCGCAAAAGGAGTGACAAATGCAATTGACGAATATCCGCCAGATCAAGGCGGCTCTTGTGGATCAAGCCTTCCTGGGCTCCCAACATTTTCTTCCCCCGATTTCCCCTCTAAGCAAGAAGGGTAAGAGAAAGGAGAAGAAGTATTTGAAGAGGAAACGAGACCCTTCTTGCTTAGAGGGAATTTACCAGGTAAAAGTATTGGGACCCCATAAACATGCCTTTTCTCCGATCATACTCGACCCCGCTCCAGACGCCCACGAGGAGACCTCCTACGCGAGATGTGGTGACGTTCGAAACGCCCTGGCTATCCCTGTATTACCTAACAGGCCGCTCTGTGTTATACTGCTGGCGGGATGTTAGGTAATATCCATTTTTTCTCAGGATGAGGAGGGTTCATGCCCAGACGCACAACGTACCTGCTCCGCTGGCTGGAGGAGGAGCAGGCATACGAACTCACCGGCGTCGGCGTTCCCATCGTCGAGCCGCAGGATCTCAGGCTGGGCACTCATGCCTGGTTTGACTGGCTGGAGCAGGTGACTTCCTTTGCTTTTGCCAGTCGCTTTGGAGCAGACTATACTGTGCGCAAGGAGCAGATGCAGCGCGGCGGTTTGTACTGGTATGGCTATCGATCTTTCCAGGGCAAGACTATCAAGCGGTATCTTGGTCGGACGGCTGATCTCTCTCTGGCCCGTCTGGAGGAGGTTGCGGTTCGCCTGAGCAGCCAGCCACAAAAGAAAGAGGTCCATGAGAATGGTGTTGGCCAATGGCAGGCTCTCGTGCCTCAATTACCCGCATCTACTACGGCAACGAGTTATTCATCTGAGCCCGCGCCAGCGCAGATGATGCCGCTACTCGAATCCAAGTTGTACCCGCCCAGGCTTCCGGCCTCACTGGTAGCATGACCCCGACTCAGTGCCCGGCTTGATGCAGGCACAGCCCATAAGCTCACGTTGCTCTCGACACCGGCAGGGTTTGGCAAAACAACGGCTGTCAATCAGTGGCTGGCCGAGCGCAACGCGCGCCATTGCCAGTCCTCGGACGAGGTTCTCTCTTCTCCTCATACCTCTCCATCCATTGCGCTCGTGGCCTGGGTTGCGCTGGAGGAGGGCGATAACGACCCGATGCGCTTCTTACACTACATCATTGCTGCCTGCCAGACCTTTCACGCTGATCTGGGACGCTCGGCCCTGGCGCTGCTTTTTTCTGCGCTCCAGTCCCCCTTTGAGTTGCCTCCGCTAGAGACAATGCTGACATTCCTGCTCAATGATATCGTCCACTCTGTGAGCAATGGGCTCTTCATCCTGGATGATTACCATGTCATCACCGAGCCAGCTATCCACGAAACCATGGCTTTTTTCATCGATCATCTTCCCCCGACGCTGCATGTGATGCTCCTGACACGCAGCGAACCGCCACTGCCCCTGCTCCGCTGGCGAGCACGAGGAGAGGTGCAGGACATTCGGACCGCCGATCTGCGCTTCTCCCTGGAGGAAACAACCGCGTTCCTGCATCAGATGGGGGACGCTTCGTCGATGCCTGCACTGTCACTCTCACAGGAAACGCTCCAACACCTGACCGAACGCCTAGAAGGATGGGCTACCGGACTGCGTTTGCTGTTGTTAACCTTACAAGGGCAAAAAGATCAGCACGAGGTTGAGCAGCACCTGGCCCAGCTGGCGAGTAATCCTCTTCCCTCCAGCAGCCCTCTTGCTTCTCCTCAGCGAGCCATTATGGCGTATTTTATCAGTGAGGTTCTGAGCGCCCAGTCGAAGCCGCTCCAACGCTTCCTGCTCCAGACCAGCGTGCTCGGTCGCCTGACTGGCTCACTGTGTGACAGCGTGACCGGCAGGCAGGATAGCACGACGCTGCTGGCAGCGGTAGAGCGGGCCGGGCTTTTTCTGGAATTGCTGGATGGACCAGGGCAGTCCGAGCCGTGGTATCGCTATCATACGCTCTTCGCAGAGGCCATGAGAAGCGAGGCGCGGAGCCACCTGGGAGATGCACGCTTACAAGAGTTGTCACGGTTGGCAGGCCAGTGGTATCAGCAACATGGCATGCCGATGGAGGCAGTAGAGGCGATGCTACGTGCCCAGGAAGTCGAGCGAGCAGTGGCCCTCATTGAGACGATCTGCGAACAAGAGCACTTCTACGAACTGCATACCCTGCTGCACTGGATGAAGCAGATACCAGAAACGGTGTTTCCCTTGCATCCCACGCTCTGCTTCTCCTATGCGCGGGCATTGCTTTACACGCGGGAGAACACTCCATTCAGTCCGCTCAAAGCAGACAAGATGACGGAACGGATGGAGGAGATGCTCCAGATGGCGGAAAGAGGCTGGCGTGAGCGCGGGAATGTGCCCAGGCTTGGAGAGCTTTTCGCCTTTCGTGCGCTGGTCACCTGGCAACTGGAGGAGCTTAGGAACGCAGCTGAGTATGCTCGCAAGGCTCTGGAGATGTTATCCACGATACAGGAGCGCACGCACCCGCAGGACACGAAGTGGCGGAGCTTCTGCCTGGCGGTGCTGGGCATGGAAGCCGCCGGAGAAAGGGGGCTGGACGAGGCCCGGCAGTTCCTCCAGCAGGCCTATGAGAACTGTGCCAGCGCGCAGCATCGCGGATTCACACGCGCGACGATGATGATGCTTGCCTCCGTTGACCTGGCACGGGGAGAACTCCATCAGCCAGCCGAGGTTCTTCGCCAGGTCCTCTCTGAGGCCAGAGCAGTCAACGATTGGGGGGATGTGACCGCGTCGCTTTTTCGCCTCTCAGGCATCTATTATGAATGGAATGACTTGGAAATGGTAGAGCAGTTAGTAAATGAGACCTCTGAGAGAGGCAAACAGGGCATCGAAGCGGAAATGCGCGAACTCGCTTTCCTGCGTCTCGTGCTTATACAGCAGAGACGTGGCGAAACCAGAGCAGTCCAACAGCAACTGAACACCCTGCTGGCTCGCTTACAAAGCATCCCATCTACTCCCCTGGAACTGACGTTCGAGGCGCTGAACTGGCTGATCCGTCTGCAACTCGCCCTTGGCGATCTCTCCGCCGCACAGCGCCATCTGGAGATGTTTGCACGATACACTGGGCAGGCTTCCGCAGCCCTCATGTTCAAGCCAAAGATGCTCCAGATTCGTCTTCTGCTCGCTCAGGGGGAAACGCAGGTCGCGCTCCCACTCCTCGAACAGCTCCTCAGTCTGGCATCGGCCAAAAAGTAGATGCGCAATGTGCTGGAGATTCTGATCCTGATGACGCTGGCATATGCGGCCAACAAGCAAGAACCACAGGCACACAAGACGCTCCAGCAGGCACTTTCACAGGCACAGAGCGAAGGGTTTATCCGTCTCTTTCTCGATGAGGGAGAGTCTCTGGCCGCAGTGCTGCGTTCTTTCCTGCCCACTTTACAGGAAAAAGGACTCTCTCGCTATACACAGCACCTCCTGCACCTGTTTCGGGTTGAGCAGGACACAACCATCACCAGCGCTCCGGCTCTTTCCACAGAAATGCCGAAACGTGTGGAGACGAGCCAGCGCTCTCTGCACACGCCCGATAGCCTGCCAATGGAGCCGCTTTCAGCGCAGGAGCGCCGAGTGCTCCGCTTGTTGGCAGCCGGATGCACCAACCCAGAGATCGCGCGCGAGCTGGTGATTTCGGTGAACACGGTAAAAGATCATGTCAAGCATCTCTATCACAAGCTCCAGGTGAACAGTCGCATGGAGGCCAGCGAAGTGGCCCGCCGCTTACACCTCTCCTGATCGCTCCTCTTCCATCCAAAAACCACCCACTCAACCACCCGGCCGGAGGATGTGCCTCCACCCGTCTGCTGGCTATACTTAAGGAACGGTCCACGCTCGATCTGTTCCAGCGGACATGGGTGCTGGTAGCCTCGGACGAGCGGTGGGGACCCGCTGTGTCGGCAGCCGCCCAGGGACTGGGCATCGAGCTGAAGTTCGTGCGCATTGGCGTCGATGCGCGGCCTTCCGAACGAATTTGGGTCTCTTAAAGGGGGCGCCTCGTTGGTCCGCCCAGATGGCTACCTCGCCTGGCGCTCCATCGACTGGCCGGCGAATCCCGTCCAGGCACTCACCAACGCTCTGGGGCAGGTGTCGTCGGCTGTACGCCGGTAATCTGTCGCCGGGCCCGGCGGCCTCGTGAGTCGTGTGAGAACCATGAGGCTGGCTGAGTTTATCTTCGGATAACGAAATGTTGGGACCCCTATCTGGTAAAAAAAGATGCAAGCATCAATTGCTTCTCATGCTCTATGGGAAAGGAGTGATGCTCAATCGGCAGCTTACTACCGTAGATCTTAAAGCTGATGGAGGTTTTTAGTGATTCATCTTGATTTAAGCAGCAAAAACGTATTGGTTACTGGAGGAACTCGAGGTATTGGGGCCGCTATTTCTCGCCATTTTGCACAAGCAGGAGCCAATACGGCTGCCGTGTATCACTCTAATGAGGATGCAGCTTTTGCTTCACTGCAAGAACGTCAAACTTTTGGCACGGGAACCCATCGCAATTATCAAGCTGATCTAGGAGATGCTTCCTCAATTACGACGCTTGCTCAACAAGTACGCTCGGACTTTCCGGATCATCTCGATATTCTCATTCACAATGCTGGTATTGGCATACGCGGTTCTATCGAAAACATCACTCTTAGTCAATGGCAACAGGGTCTTGAGAGTAATTTCACCGCCGTCTTTCACCTTACCCAGGCACTCTTACCTGTTATCCCCTCTGGTGGCTCCATCATTACGATTGGAAGTAGTGTCACCGCTCATCCTCTCCCAAACATGGCCGCCTATGGTGCAGGAAAGGCTGGAAGTGCCTATTTCACCCAGGTACTTGCACAGGAACTTGGCCCACGAGGTATCCGGGCCAATATCGTTTCTCCAGGGAGCATTGATACTGGATTTGGGGGACCGGGGTCCGAAGCTTTCAAACAGCAAATAGTCGCGCGGACGGCCTTACGTCGCATTGGACAACCAGATGATGTTGCCGCTGTTGTCCTTTTTTTAAGTAGTGATCTCGCTCGTTTTATCAGCGGTCAAAATATCTTTGTTGATGGTGGTGTTCTCTAGCCGCTCGTAGCATTTCTTGTCCTTTTTCAAGAACCGAAGGTGCGATCTACGAGCAAGTGCTGGATAAGAACACGATATATCGTAAAATAAGGAAGGACTGAAATCATGGAAGAAAAGACAACTTGGGAAGCTGTTGCAGGACCCTCGAACAACCGCATCGAAAGCTCCCAACCCGATGTGCCTCAAAGCAGGGTTGACCTGATAGTTCTCTCTGACTCTGCTCCCAATACCGATCTGGAAACCATGTCAACAAAGGATGGGGCTGGTGAAAAAGACCAATATTATCTGGAAAGGGCGCCAGTTTGGCGCGCGCTGGTTCATCTCTGTGTGCCTATGATGCTCGCTCTGTCGGCAAATGTCATCTATGGCATCATTAATGCTTACTTTATTGGGACGCTTCACGACACCGCGATGTTGTCGGCAATCGCACTCGGCTTGCCGGTACTGAGTCTGGCTATGGCAATCGGGGGGGTATTCGGTGTTGGAGGTGGCGCCTACATCTCACGCTTACTGGGTGAAAAAGACACGGGGAGGATCAAGCATGTTTCCGCCTTTGTCCTCTACGGAAGCCTCCTCCTCGGCGTAATACTGACCGTCATCTGTTTCATTTTTCTGAATCCGCTGGTCCATATCCTGGGTACCGACCAGCAATCATTTCTGCCAACGCAAGACTATGTGTCGGTCCTCTTGCTCTTTTTGCCAGTGTTGATTGCGAATTTCGCTGTCTCACAAATTGTGCGAGCAATCGGCGCCGCGCGGCAGGCGATGAATGGGATGATACTCAGTATTGGAACAAACCTTCTTTTCGATGTCCTGTTTATCTTGCTTTTACACCTCAATGTTACTGGTGCTGCTCTGTCGATTGCAGTATCAAATATGGCATCACTGGTGTATTACATTCTTTTCTTGCAAATGCGTGATGGCCCCGTAAAGCTGGCAGTGAAGTACTTTCTGGTGACGAAAGAGCTACTCAAAGAGGTATTCGGCATTGGTCTCTCTGAATTAATTCTGTCTTCATTTCTTATTGTTACCACCTTGCTGGTGAATAACCTTGCTGTTCAGTATGGTGACTATGTCATTGCGGCGTTTGGTGTGTCGCTGAGAATTGTGCAGTTGCCAGAATTTATATGCATGGGAGTATTCGTGGGAGTCATGCCGCTGTTGGGCTATTCCTATGGTTCCAAAAACTCCGCGCGCTTAAAAGCAGCCCTCCAGCAATCTTCACTTGCAATTGCTGGAATAATAGCCATTTTTTCGACGATCGTCTACCTGTTCCGTAGTGAAGTATTCAGCTTGTTTAGCTCAAGCCATGATGTTGTATCATTTGGGAGCTATATACTTACAGCCATGCTTATTTCGACGCTTTTTAATGGCTTTACGGGGCTGATTATCGCCTATTTCCAGACGACGAATAAGCCTCTCCAGACAACGATCATGTCCTTTGCGCAGGGGAGCCTCTTTATTCCTGTTATTCTGGTTGCTCAGGCACTCGCGGGGTTGTCAGGCATTGTGTGGTCGATGACCATTACAGAAGCTATAACTTGCTTGATAGGTATCGGACTCTTCACATTCATGTGATTTGAGGCAATTTATGGCAATACTAGTGAAGCAAATCGTGGCGGTGCTTTTAGACCAGAAGCCAGTTTAGAGCAAGTAAGCTCTAAAGAGAGAGAAAAGGATTTGTAGGATATCGTGGTTCTTCGGCAGGTGACCATCCCCCGATCTTGTGGAGTCAAAGAGTTGGGAATATACTCCACAAGAAGGGGAAAAATCGATGCCAAAAGAAGCAAGAACTTATACCCACGAGTTTAAGCTAGAAGCAGTGCGTCTGGTAGAAACCAGTGGAAAGAGCATGAGCCAGGTGGCACGAGACCTGGGAATTGCAGACAGTACGCTGCATCGACTTCAGTAAACAGGTGAATGTCCATGGCAGTGAGCAAGCATTTCCTGGGAGCGGGCACCAACCAGCTCTTGAAGAAGAGAATCGCCGACTCAAGCGAGAGTTGGAGATCATGAGATAGGAGCGCGACATTTTAAAATGAGTGGTGAGCATCTTCTCCAGGGAACCCAGATGAAATACGCATTCATTGCTCAACAGCAACAGGAGTTTCCTGTGAAGGTCTTGTGCCAGGCACTCTCGGTTTCGGAGAGTGGATATTACGCCTGGCGGAAACGGCCACGAAGCCGCCGCAAGCAGGAAGATGCTCTCTTAACCCAGGAAATCCACCAGGTGTTTGAGAAGAACCGCAAGGTGTACGGCAGCCCCAGGATTCATGCGGAACTACGCGAACGGGGATGGCACTGTGGACGCAAGCGGATTGCGCGTTTGATGCGGGAGCAGGGCATCAGCGCTCGTAAGCCGCGTCGCAGGGTATGCACCACCGATAGTTGGCATGACGACCCTGTGGCAGACAACCGGTTAAAGCGGGATTTTCAAGCCGCAGAACCTAATCAGGAATGGGTCGGCGACATCACAGGAGTGCCAACCGCACAGGGATGGCTGTACCTGGAGGTGATTGTCGATCTCTGCTCACGCTTGGTGGTTGGCTGGGCGATGTCGATGCACCGTGACGAGACGCTCGTCGAGAACGCGCTCCTGATGGCTCTGGCCCGGCGTAGTCCACCCAAGGGACTGCTGCACCACACTGATCGCGGTAGTCAATACACGAGCCAACGTTACCGAGCACTTTTAGAGCAGGCCGGCATGCAGGTCAGCATGTCGCGCCGTGGCAACTGTTACGACAACGCGCCCATGGAGTCGTTCTTTGGATCGTTGAAAACGGAGTGTGTCGATGGTCAGAACTATCGGACGCCTGAAGAAGCCAGACGGGCCATCTTCGAGTACCTGGAGGTCTTTTACAACCGTCAAAGGAAGCATTCGTCTTTAGGATTTGTCAGCCCAGTTGTGTATGAGCAACTGCTGAGAGAGTTTTCAACCTAGAGGACTCCGCAGAATCGGGGCAGGGTCAAGAGAAGGTTGCCCCGCTCACCGTATTCATGCCCACGATGCGTGCCTATGAGCCCATCACCCTCAGTTCGTAGCTTCCTGGGTCGTGAACATTCAGAACCCCTTGCAAGTCTGGCTGCCCCTGGACTTCCTGCGGAATGGCGGTCATGAGCCAGTCCAGGCGCGCTGGCTGCTCTGCCGATTCCTGCCAGGCCAGCCGCTCGCGCTCGCGCAGGTGATCAAAGAAGATCGTGTCCATCTGCTCCATCGGGCCAAAAACCAGGACAGAGCTGGCGATGCTCGGTTCCCCGTGAGAAACACTTGCTCGCGGAAGACCACGCTGATCGTTGGTGATGATGCAGAGCGCTTCCGCCTCTTTGGTCATGATGGCCTCTCCCACCAGCATCTGATCAGGACAAGGAAGCAGCACACCCGCTGGAGTCACGAGAGCGCTGCCCTGGCTCTGACCAGCCCCGGATGGAAGCACGAACGGTCTGCCATGCCTCCTGGCAGACCGGTTCCTCGCCGCAGCCGTCTCACGGCAGCAGCTTATCCAGGGTGATCGGCAGATCGCGAACGCGGATGCCGGTGGCGTGATAGACGGCGTTGGCGATGGCAGCAGCGGTGCCGACGATCCCGATCTCGCCAACGCCCTTGGCGCCCATGGGGTTGACGTGCAGATCCTCCTCGTCGATCCAGGTCACGTCGATTGTGCCGACGTCGGCGTTGGTCGCGATGTGGTACTCCGCGAAGTCGTGGTTCACGTAATCGCCGAAGCGCGGGTCCAGCACGCTCGCCTCGTGCAGTGCCATTGACAGACCCATGGTCATCCCGCCCAGGAACTGCGAGCGCGCCGTCTTCGGGTTGATGATGCGACCGGCGGCAAAGATCCCCAGCAACCGTGGGACACGCACCTCACCGGTGTCCACGTTGACGCGGACCTCGGCGAACTGCGCGCCAAAGGCGTGCATGGAGAACTGCTGCGCCTCAGGGTTCGTCTCGAAGGTGCCGCTGGCCTCCACCCCCCCGACGGGGACCATCCCTCCGAACTCCTCATGCAGCCGCCTGCGCATGGCGCTCGCCGCATTGTAGATCGCCCATCCCCACGAGGCGGTGCCCGCCGAACCCGCGGCCCACAAGGCCCAATACAATTCAAATAAGAAGAACGACGAAATCAAGAAACTGATCCTTTGGATCGAAAGGAGGCACAGCAGGCTCGTTGGGCGACTTGCGCTTGTACTTGCGGTAGAGCTTTTTGAGCACGCGAGGATTGGCCCGCAAGCGACGAGCTGGCAACACATGAGCCGTCAGTCTCGCGCACATCTCCTGTCGCAAGGGTTCCTGCTGCTCGCGCTGCACCTGCGCCAGTTCGCGGGTGGTCTCACCCAGGACAAAGAGCGCGTCGGTAAAACTGAGGCGATCGGGGTCCACCTCGGCCTGGCAGGCGGCCTGATGCATCAGGGTCCGCACCGCATAATGGGCCAGGAGCAGTGCATAGACTTCCTGTCGCACCCCATCCGGGGTTCGCGAGCGCAGCACGGGTTGTTGCAAGCGTTGATGCGTTTTGATCTCATCAAGCACCACTTCGACCTCCCAGCGCTCATGATAGCAGTCGATGAGTGCGTGAGCCGGGGCAGTGCAGGGATTGAGCCAGGTGGTGGCCAGGCGGTAGACCTTTTCTGGCTCCCCCAGCCGCTCATCGCTGATGCGATATTCGATCACCCGCAAAAGCCTCGGCTTGATGCCCGCTTGCTTCTCCTGTTTGCTGGGCTGGTAGGCGGCCAGATAGCTGCCGTCGCTCAGTTGGCGCAGGTAGCACGACAGATGATGGCTGGGCACCGGCCCCATCACGTGCGCCCCGCGTGCGCGGACCGCTCGCCAGAAGCGGGGTCCGGTGAATTGGGCGTCATGCAAGAGGAACATGTCGGGCGAAAGTGCGGGCAGCAGCTTCTCGGCCAGACGCTTTTCCGCGTCGCGCCCGTCGCTGATCGTGGCAGCGACGGTGGCATGACTGCCACATTCGGTGAGCATGAGCAAGCGGATCTGAGGAAACGGCCCCGGCCCGTATTGATTGCTGGGGCGGGAAAAGGCCGCCGCGTTGGCCGGAGTATCGGGCACATCCTGCATCGTGCCATCGATGGCCATCAGCCGTTTGCCGAAGCGGAAGGCTCCGATGGTCTCTGGCGTGCACAGGGGCCGACAACAGCGCGCCAAGAGTCCTTGCAAGGGGGCGCTCCCCAACTGCTGGCGACGGTAGCTGATGGCCGAGCCTCTCACCCGCATGGCGCTCAGGGGGAGACCCAGAAGGTGCCATGGGCGCGCGAGCCGCTCCAGCACACGCGGGAAGGCCAGTCGCGTCCACAGAGCGGCAGCGAGTAAGAGATGGATGAGCGCGAACATGTTGAGAGCACGTTCACGCTCTTCCCACGCTTGGTGCAGGCTCAGTTGTTCGCAGATGATCTCTCGGGGGTAGACCTGTTCAAAGACTTCCAGGCTGACTTGTTGACACATCTTGTCATCGAGCTCCAGATGGCGTAGTCTGTAACGCATGAGAGGGTCCTTTCTGACCTATGGATGGTTTGCTTATCCTAAGTACAATCACACAATGTTTTCGGCATTGCACGAGCCTGATAAGGAGACTTTATGCCAAAAAAGTTTCGTGAATGTACTTAGTGCAGGTTCAAGAGATCTTCTGTGCAAGATGGTCGACTAATGCAGAGCCAAAGTAGTCACAGACGCGACTCTCTACTTCGTGAGCGGTGAGCAGACGGGCAGGTTCAACGATGGCCCGTTTGCCATGCAC
>WNFC01012279.1_pt1 | contig 21628 bp, 16 predicted proteins | sample 5400541 | NCBI WGS metagenome assembly WNFC01 (sample SAMN13153342, study PRJNA577476) | soil metagenome | isolation source: 120 cm saprolite under Douglas fir tree site 2 hole 2 replicate 1 | place: USA:California | collected 2015-04-18
CAAGTATTCATACTCGAATCCCAACAGCGCGCCCGGCGCAGTGCTTTCGATAATGAAATCAGATTCACTCGCCAATTGATCAAAGAGACCGCGTCCCTTCTCACTTTCCAGATTGAGAGTAATCCCACGCTTGTTCGCGTTATAGGCCAGCCAGTAGAGGCTTTGCGGCGAGCCGTTGCCGTTTTCGAGAAAGGGAGGCAGCCGTCGTGAGACATCACCGCCGGGTGGCTCGATCTTAATGACGTCGGCGCCAAGGTCACCGAGGATTTTTCCAGTCAGAAAACCAAGCGGACCGGTCAAATCGAGTACCCGATATGGACTTAGTAACGTCATGTTTTCGTCGAGGCGCAAGAGAAAACCGGAAGCAGAAGGCGATCTTAAAGTTCAAGTAGGAACGAGATGTTTATAGTCACGCGAGCCCCTGTGATTTTCCAGCCTCGTGGGGACGACAAATCTCTACCTGCCGCTCCTGCGGAGCTATCCATCTTTATCGATGTTCGGTTCTATAAACATTCGGATCCTCTGGAGCTGACCAGCCTGGCCCCTGCCAACAACTTCGTGAACTACTCAGACTCGGGTCCAGTTTCACCTTCCGGTCCGCGCCAGCACTTCAACCCATCCGTGCATTCGCTCTTTCGCTCGGTCCAATTCCGACTGGGAAAAGAACTTCAACGGATTGACTCTATCCACCGGATAGACGGGACGATGGAAATCCTGCTCGTATCCGTAAGGCACGGTGGCATCGATGCCCATGCCGCCTTCGAACCGAGTGTTCGAAGCGGTCCATTCTTTCTCGCCCGCTGTCATGCGCTCCTGCGGCTGGAATGTCTGCCCGATTCCTCCTGTCATCCATGCTGTAAATATCGATATCAGGGCTTTGGGCGATGGCTAACCGCATCCCTTGGTTGCAAGCAAGTATGGCCGCCAGGAAGTTCCGCTGCCATCCTTCTTCGATCTTATTGCGTTTCTTCACCTGAATGATGCAACCGCCCCAGTCAGTCATGCAGTAAGGAATGTGCACGTCCTGAATGATTCCCGGCTGCAATCGTTCGCACAGCTCGTAGATCGCCGACTCGCGCAAGGTCGTGTCGATGTTATTGCAATCCAACATGTGCACGCCCAGCAGGTAAATCAGCGGTTTAGTCGCGCGCTTGCGCATAGTGATCGCCGTAACGTGGAAGGTTGGCGCCTTATAAGCCTTCCCCATATAACCAGCCCACTCCGGATGGAAGAAATACTTCCCCTGTGTATCAGCCTTTTCCGCTTCCGCCGTTTCATAACGTTTGTCACGTGGATAGAGATAGCCTTCCAGCACGTACTCGGATTCAGCAATCGCGTAGGCATCGATCGTGCGCGCCTTAACGATGTTGACCGGGCTGCGTTGAATCGCGCCGGCGACGCCAACTTCGTCGCATCCTTTTGGCAGAATTACATAGTCGAACCCACCGCCTGCAACCAGCGTGCAAGCTGGCGGAACGCCGAAGCACATCGTTAAGGGAATCGGTTTCTCGTCTTTGTAGTGCTCGGTAATCACCTGCCACATGTGCGAGCCCGGTGATGCTTGAAAAGTGCCGATGTTTCCCCAACGGAAGTTCATCCGGTTGTAGCCAATATGACTGCCGCCTTTGAAGTAATCGCCGATGATGCAACTGATGCCGCTGCCGATGGTCAATTCTGATTCGAGCTCGGTATGCCGAATAGCCGTGATGTATTTGTTGACGTCGAGGTCGTCGGTAATGACTTCCTCCTGGCAAGGCGCCTGGTCTTGCGGAACCTCGACCGGCCTAAGGGGGTGTGTCATTGCGTCGGCAATCTTACGCGTGCGTTCTTGCGGATTTTCATAGCCGAATAATTTATCGACGACATTCATGTCCGCGAGCAGGTTTGTAATGGCCCGTGCATGCGGTTTACCTTTCACTTTGTTGAAAAGAACCACGGGGCCGCCATCAAGGTGCTTCTGCACACCTGTGATCTCCAAATCCGGATCGACTTCGATGTCGGTTGTCATCACGTCGCCTTGGGAGTCAAGCCACTCCAGCGCTGACCGCAGTGAAGTAACGTCCTTCTTCACTTCCTTCTCGGTTTCTTCGGCAAGTACTGTTGCCATGATTTCGCTCCTTGTCCCTTGTTTTGATTTAATGTTTCTAGGAAAAGACTCCCTGCTTCGAGGCCTCCTCATACTGCTCCCGCGATAGACCCAACCAACCTATGAACACTTCTTCGTTATCCGCTCCGAGACACGGCGCCGCGCGACGCACGCTGCCTGGCGTTTCATTGAGCTCGTAAGAGACCATTCGATAGTTGTGGCTTCCAATTTCCGGATGCTCTTGCTTCTGCCAGACGTTGCGAAAAGCAATCTGCGGATCCGAAAAGAGATCGCGAATCGCGTTGACCCTGGCCGCATGGATTCCGCGGCATTGCAAACGCCACATCAGCCGTTCAGCATCCTGTTCGTTGGTCCATGCGGCGATCAGTTCATTCAGTTCAGTTTCGTGTTCTTTTCTCTGCTTCATCGTCGCAAAACGCGCGTCCGACAACCATGATTGTTTGTCCGCAGCGTGACAAAGCCGCCCCCACTCCTGATCATCCCAACAACTAATCACGCACCACTCGCCCTCCCTGCACGGATAACAGCCGTGCGGAGCAGCGGCTTTGTCTCGATTGCCCTCGCGGTTTGCGACGACACCGTTCACCGAGTAATCAAGCAGTGCGCTGCTAATGAACTGAACTCCGGCTTCGTATTGCGACAGATCGATGTACGCCCCTTCACCAGTTCGCCGCCGATGGTCGAGGGCGGACAAAACGGCGACGCCGCCAAAGGCAACGGCCACGAAATCGATGTATGGCCCATACAAGAAGTAAGGCGGGCCCTCAGGTTCACCGATTAGATGAGTGAACCCGCTTAACGAAGAGAGCTGCGAACCAAAACCTGGATGTGTCGCGTGCGGACCCGTCTGGCCCATGTTGCTCGTACTCAACATAATCAAATTCGGCTTTCGTTCGCGCAGCATTTCATAGCCGAGACCCAGACGCGATATCACCCCGGGCCGCATATTCTCAATTACGATATCAGCCCAATCGATCAATCGGTACGCCAGCTTCAACCCTTCGGAGTTTTTCAAGTCGAGTGTGACACCGTGCTTCGAATCATTGAAGAAGGCGAAACAGCCCGAACGGTTAAGCCCAACCTGTCCGTCTTTGAATGGCGGATATTGCAATCGAAAGCCGTCCGGGCGCTGCCTTGATTCAACGTGCACCACGCGCGCGCCAAAATTTGCGAGATATTTGCTAATGCAAGGTCCGGCGGCATAAGCGCCAAACTCGACTATCTTCACCTTCTCAAGGGCGTCCGTTATCTCCGGACACTCTTGGTGCCGGACCGGACTGACGAACGTCCGCTGCTCGGTTTCATTTGGTTTTCTTTCCAGAACCTTCATCACCCTATCCCAGCGATTTAGTGGTCGAGAACATAACGCCGTCCCAGCGGTTCATCACGTCAAGATGAATATCGAACTGATCCAGAATTCGCATCGTTACATGATTAATCATGTCGTCGAGACTTTGCGGGTGGTTGTAAAAGGCTGGAACGGGCGGCAGAATCACTACGCCCATCCGCGATAGTTTCAACATGTTTTCGAGATGAATATCGTTGAATGGCGACTCCCGCACTACCAAAACCAATTTGCGGCGTTCCTTTAGAATTACATCGGCGGCTCGATGGACAAGATTGTCCGCCAATCCGTTGGCGATGGCTGCCAGAGTTCTCATGCTGCACGGAACCACAACCATCCCGAGCGTGATGAAAGAGCCGCTGGAAATCGCCGCTCCTTGATCGCCGAGCGGATAATTGTGCGTTGCTATGCCTTGCACTTGTTCGACCGTGTAATCCGTTTCATGGATCAGAGTGCGGGCGCCCCACTTGCTCATCACCATGTGTGTCTCGACGCCTGAGCCGTGCAACATTTGCAGCAGACGCACGCCGAAGATCGTCCCTGTCGCGCCGGTAATTCCAACTATGAGCCTTGTCGGTCTTGTGTCATTCATCAAAAAACCTCTTTCATGCGCAATTGTTCAAATCAGCCGCCGCTTCCAATCCTGCCGCGTAAACAAGATCCCGCCATGATCGTCATGGTCGTGCGCAACGTGGTCGTGCTCGTCGTCGTGATGGTGGGCGGCACTCAGTTTTGCGGTGGCGGCTTTCTTCAGTTCTTTCTCGAACCGCTTTTTGATCTGCGGGTCTTCGCGATCGGCTTCGATTTGCTCGACCTGGAGCGGTATTCCGAGACGCTTGGGAAAGTCGCCTTCCGTCATCGCGAAGTAGCGAGCTTTGGTTGCTCCGGTATTGAAATGCTGGTGGTACCAGAAGTATGGCGGCGAAACCAGCGAGCCGGCTTTCCAATCGACCTTCACCGAATTTGATTCCTTCAGGCTGTCTTTACCGGCCAGTGAAAAGCCGGTGCCATTCAGCGTCAGAATGATCGCTTCGTATGGGTGACGATGGCCCAATTTGTAACCGCCTACTTCGAACTCGGACATGTGCGGCTCGAGAATCGTATTGCCGGACATGTCCCAAAAGATGCTGGCGTTTTCGCCACCGCGTTCGGGCCATGGCACAACTTCGGCCGTGCGAATGTCTTTCACAAAATTGGTTTTGTCCCAGCGCTTGCGCACGCGCTCGGTCTTGCTGAAATAGTCGGCAGCGCCGTTGTAGCGATCGGTAAACTGAAAACTGAGTTGGTTGATTAGTCCGAGATTGCCAAATACCTGCAACATGAAAGGAAAACTCGTGATTGCCAATAGCCGCGCCGGCTTGGCGCTCGAGTTGTAGTGCCGATGCATGACATTGAGGGGGCCGGCGAAGAGACTCCCTTCACCCCACTCGACTTTGTTCTTCCGTGGACCTTCGCCGAACAAGGTATAGCCATTGCCGCGCAGGCCGATGAAAACCTGCTCGAAGAAATTCTTGCGCGGCGCGAGTGCCTTGCCCGCAGGAATTTCGAAGATCACGCCGTCCATGTGCACATTGCCGGTGAAATTCAAGTAGAGACCACGACCTTCGATCTCCGGCCACGGGAGGACCTCTTGTGTGACTACATCGTAAACGGAATACGGGTCGTCAATTTTCGGAACCTTCGTATGCTTGGCCCAGTCACGATAGAAGTTGCGCTCGATGCGCCCGCCGCCACCGATATTTGCGGGACTGTAAACCGGATTTTCCTGCTGCGGACCAGTTGGCCCATCCGGTTTTGTTTTCGGTTTCTTATCCTGCGCTGCGACGGTCTCAGCCAAACCAGCGCCCACCAGCGGCAGAGCCATTCCCGCCACTGCTGCCCGTTCAATGAACTTGCGCCGCGATACCGTGCCGGTGAATAAGTCATCCAATAATTCCTTCATTATTCCTTTGCCTTTCTTGATGGCATGCGCATTTCTACGCCGTTCTTTCGCAATTCCGTCTGGAAGATTTCCTTGATTGCCGGATCTTCGTCTTCATATTCGATCAGATTGCCGCCCTTACGGGTGCTGGTTTTGCCGAGCCGATGCGTGCGTCCTCCGCCGCCAAGCGATCGCATGAACCACTTGCCGTCGCCGCCCCATGTGGGCGCGATGTAGCGCGCCGGGTCATGCCCGGTATTGAAGTGCTGATGAAACCAACCATCAGGCGGCACGAATAAACTTCCTTCGATCCAATCCACGCGCTTCTGTGTCGCGGACGGCGCATCTGAATACTTCAAAGAACCTTTCCACATCAGCGTGTAGCCACGGCCGTTGAGCATGACGACGTGCGAGCCCGGTCCGTGGCGGTGCGCTTTCTTGTAAGTGCCGGTTTCAAACTCGGAGATGTGCGCCTGCATCGTGTTGTCGGCGAGTTGCAGTTCGATGCGATAGTTACCCGCGCCACGCTCTTTGCTCTCGCGGAGCGCCAACTCGCGCGCGTCCGGAACGAAGCCACTGTCCCATGTATCGACGCCACCGGCCTGCTCGCTTTCCGAGGAGGTTGTGTTCTTGTGGTGCACTTTGTCCTGGCCGCCGCCGAAGAAATCGGCCTCGCCGTTATAGCGATCGCGAAACGCATGATCGTTGTTGAAAACGAAATCGAGACTGTGAAAGAGATCGATCACTACGGGCGCGTTCGTCATCACGAGAAAGCGCGCCGGCGCGCTCCCACGATTGATGTGTTGGCGCCAGACATTTAATGGCGGAGCCAGCACGCTGCCGGCTTTCCAGCGCACAGATTGTTTGCGCTTGCTGCCGGGATTCCAGATAGTGCTTTCGCCTTCGCCGTTCAACACGTAAAGCACTTCTTCGAAAAGATAACGCTGCGCTTCGGTCTTCGCGCCGGGAGCAAGCTCACACAGGTAGCCGACATTAACGCCTTCGCCACCAACCAGATCAATGTAGGCGCCATTTACTCCGGTTCCCAGTCGCGTCCACGGCCTAACTTCGGTCTTACGCAAATCGGTGATGTAGTAGTCCTTATAAACCGGAAGATTTTCCTGTTTCAGCCACTCCTCCCAGGGATTTACGTTCGTTTGATTCCACGTGCGACGCTGTTGAGTCGTCAGACGCCGCTGTTCGACGTGATGATGATCATGATGACCGTGATGATCGTGAGCGTGCTCGTGCTTGACCTCGCTCGGATGGTCGTTGGCGTGCGCCGCGACACTCAGAATCGAAGTCGTCGCTAACAAACTCAGCCCGCCGGTCGCCGCACGCTCAACAAACTCGCGTCGCGAGACGCGCCCGTTCCTAAAATCATCTATCCAATCTTTGATCTCTTTCATCTTGATTATCCAAAGGTCATAGTCGAAAAGGTTTAACCCCTCTTGTCAGGCATCCGCTGGTTGACGCCGTGTTTCTTCAATTCCGCTTCAAACATTTCTCGAATCATTGGATCTTCGTCGGAGTAATCAACCATATTGCCGCCGTGTCGAAAGCTGATCGTATTCAAGCGATGCGTGCGGCCGCCGCCGGCCATTCCCTTGACCCAATACTTGCCGCCGATCCAGGTGGTTGCCATGTACTTGGCCGCCGTTGCGCCGGCGTTGAAATGCTGATGAAACCAGCGGTCGGGCGGCACAAACAGCGTCCCGTCCTGCCAATCAACGCGCATCTGCTTAGGCGCTTTGGAATACTGCGGCACATCGGTCCACATCAGGCTGTAACCTACGCCGTCGAGCACCAACACATGCGAGCCCGGTCCATGACGATGCGCGCGTTTGTATGTGCCGGTCTCGAACTGCGAAACGTGCGTCTGCATCGAGTTGTCCGACAGGATTACTTCAGCGCTCTTGTTAGTCAGGCCGCGCGCCTTGGCCACGAAAAGCTGAATACCGTTGAGATCGGGAATCAAACCCGTGTCGAGCACGCCAACCGCACCCTTCTCGCCTTCGCCGAAAGTTGCGGCACTGCCGGCAATTCGCATCTTAGATTGATTGACCGTGAAATAATCGGGTTGATTGTCGTAACGATCGCGAAAAACGAAATCGTTATTGAAGATGAACTCAGCGTTGTGATAGAGATCCATAGTCAGCGGCAGATCCATCACCGAAATCAAGCGCGCGGGCGCATGGCCCAGGTTCTTATGAATGCGCCAAACGTTGAGCGGCGGCGAGAAAAGCGTGCCTTTTTTCCATTTGAAAGTTTGCTTGGGTCTGTTCTCGTGCCAAACGGTCGTCTCGCCCTCGCCATCCAGAACGAAGATTGATTCCTCGAACATGAACCGGACCGGCCTGGTACTGCTGCCGGAGGCGATCTCAAGAAGATAAGCCCCATCAGTTGCTTCCGCACCCTCCAGGTTGAAGAGAGCTGCGTTCGTTCCAAATCGTTTCCAGGGTTTCACTTCGATGGCTCGAACATTCGGAATGTGATAACCGCCATGAACGGGCAGGCCTTCGCTCTTCATCCACTGTTCGTAAGGTGTTATCTCACTGAAAGGCTCTGCTCGGAACGACTCAGCGTTTTTGGACGCGCCGCCTCGCTTTTCATTTGCGACAGTGACGGTATCCAGGATCGACTCGGCCGTCATCATGCCGAACCCCATCCCAAGCAAGCGCGCGGCAAAATCGCGGCGAGAAATTTCTCCGTTTACTAGTTTTGCAATTAGCCCTCTCATCGTCTCAAGTCAGAGTTCAATCCTCACTTTGAATGCGCGCAAGCTGAAGCTTGAACTCTGAACTCCCTTCAAAAACTAAAACGCAGTTGCAACTCGATGCGACGATTGCCCGATTCCGTCCCCCCAGCCGCCGACGTTCCGCTCTGACTCCCAAAGCCAAACCCTCCGGCCAGCGTGTTCGACAGACCGAAGAGCGGCGAACTGAGATTTCCAATCACCGGCCCAGGATTTACGTGATTGAGCAGGTTGTGCGCCAAAACGGAAACCGTCAGGTTGTAGCGTTTGTCCGTGACGCCGCCGGTGGAGGTGCCGCCCATCTCCGATCCAAAGACGCTGCCCTCGCCACCACCTCGCTCTGCATTACTTCGGCTGCCGCCCTCGGAGCGATCACTTCGTTGGGCCGCGGGCGATCGCCCGTCAGGTGGCGATGCTGAAGCTGAAGAGCCCCTCTTTTCACCGAAGCCAAACACCTTCGTCAAGCGCAGATGTATGTCGAAAAAGCCTGGACCAGTTCCAGAGTATATTAAATGGGAGGCCCGAGCGCGCGGTTATAAGCGGGCTCATGGTCAGACCCCAAGACATGCGCACCAGGCCGCCGATGATTGCGCGATGACGCACGTCAATGGCCGCGCGTCCATACTCCGTGTTCAGATCGTATGTGTTTGCCGGAAAGGTGTTGAAGCCGTCGGTGTCACTCTTTGCTCGATTCAGAACATAAGTTGCAAATAGATTCAACCGGTTGCGACCGAACCGGTTTGTAGCAGTCACAATCAACTGGTTTTGGTTAAGCCGGCCGCTCGACTCGTATTCATAAATGTTTCCGATATTCCCAAGCGGGCGCACGCCACTCGCCGGTACTCCAGGAACGAATGTTCCCGGCATCGGCGCGTTGATGTTGCGCGAACGCAGCAGATGCAACGCTCGCGAGTTCGTGAAAGTAACAGAGAGCGTTGTCTTCAACGGCAGTTGTCGCTCAAAGCCAATAGCCGATTGGATCGTATATGGCGACTGTAAATTTTGGGCTACGCGGATTTTGGTTTGCGGGGTGGCCAGAGCCGCGAGTGTTTGAGCGCTTGGGACCGAAAAACTCGCGGCGGCCGGATCGGGAGCAACAATATCTGGATTGCTGACGATTAACTGTTGCTCAGTTACGCCATCGAAGCGGTGGGCTTGCAGCGTCAGGGTTTCCGAAAAACGATCGTAGAAGACGCCCAAGCCGCCGCGAAAAATCGTCTTCTGCTGACGTTGCTGGTTTCCAATAAACGGCGCCCAAGCGAAAGCGATGCGCGGCGCAAAGTTGAATTTGCTGCTGATGTTGTTCTGCGTTTCGTAACGAAGTCCGAAACTCAGTAACAAATCAGGGCGCGCGCGCCAGTCGTCCTGAATGAACGGACCGAAATCGATCTGGCTGGCGTCAGCTCGAGGGCTGCCGGCATTGATCGAAAACTGCGTCGGTCCACCGCCGAACGTGCGCACCTGCGCGGGCATGAAGCCTTGCCGCTGAAAGAAGAGCGTACGGCGATAGCGCTCGATACTTGTGATCGGTTGCAGGACCGGCTGACCTTGCGCATCGCGAACGATCTGATTATTGGCGTCAAGTTGCGGTGCTACTCCACCACCGAAGGTAAACGTGCCGCCAAAGTTGAATGGCGATATGTCGTCAATGCGCACTCCGCGGAGCCGCGCGCCGATTTTTATGGCGTGATGACCTCGAGCGATCGAAGTGTAGTTCTGAAATTCGTAGCGATCTTCATCATTGAACGCTAAACCAATCTGCGCGCCGCCACCGATAAACGAATCGAGAACATTAATGGCCGGCATTGAATTAGACCCGGCCTGCCTGGCTCGGCGATGGATAAACTGAAATCGAGTTTCGTTGATCATCTTCTCGTTGAGCACCGCTGTCTCGGATACTTGAACAGTTTGCTCTGTGCTTGACGAATTGTAAGCACGTGACAAAAGCGAAAAGTTACCCACACCCGCGTTCTGAAACGTCGAACGCAAGAACGTATAACGCGCCATGATCGTGTTCTTCGAGTTCAACTGATAATCGAAGCGCGGACTGAACGTCGTACGCCGGCGGGGCACGATTACAGCCAAACCGAATGGAGCGATTTGCAAATTTGAATCAAGAATGGTCGCGCTGACGATCGCGTTATCATTAATATCCCTACGCTCAAAGTCTAAAAAGTAAGAGGCTTTCTTTGCTACCAGCGGACCGCTCAGGCTGCCTCCGTACAGTCGCGACTGGTAAGGCGCGCGCGTGGCCACGAATGGGTTGCGTGTGTTGAAGATTTGATTATTGAAATTGAAGAACGCCTGGCCGCGCAGCTTACTGGTCCCTGGCTTGGTGAGGATTTCGATACGGCCAAAGCCGAGCCGATCAAATTCCGAAGAAAAAGGATTTTGATTCACGCGGATTTCGCGAATAGATTCCTTCGGCGGCAAGCGTCCGTCGCTAAATCCATCTATGAAAATCTGGCCGCCGTTAGGTCCCGCCGATGGTCCAGCCAATGCTTCCAACATGTTGGCAATCTCTTGTGAATCGTCAGGCAGACCTTCTATCTCGGCGCTGCGCAGCACCAGCGCGCTCCGATTGTTATCGGGTTCGATACTTAAGGTTCTTTCCGAGCCAACTGTTATTTCCTGTTTTTCCAACGTTACGCCCAGCTTGATGTCCAGGCGCGTCGTGCGCCCGCCGACGATCAGCAAATCGGCGCGTTCGTAAGCAGCAAAGCCGGACGCGCCGCAGCTAAGGCTGTACTTGCCCGGCGCCAGATTCGAGATCACGTAGTTGCCTTCCCGGTCAGTCGTTACTGTCTTTGTCACACCGTTGGCATCAGTCAGCTTTACGCTCGCGCCTACGATCAAGGCGCCGAGTTGATCCACTACTTGCCCTCGCACCGAGCCCGTCGACTGTTGTGCAGACAGATGGAGAGCAAAGAGTGTCAAAGTACCCGTCAGAAAAATGCCCCGTTTGAAACTATCTTTAACCCGATGCATCGACTTCTAACCGAATCTAGTTCGTACTCCCCAGCAATCGAATTCTTTCGGCGCGCGTCTTAACCGCTCGCGAGGGTAAGACACGCGGGTTCGCCCCTACAGTAACTTCAAAGAATCAGGTGTTCGCGAAAACCGTAATGCCAAGCCAGGAATAACCCGAAACTGAGACTGAACAGACCGACAGTGACTTGCAGTCCTTCACTTAGCAAACGGAATCGTTTTCTCGTTAACACGAACGGCATGCTGATCAAGCTGCTCATAATCAGCATGCCGCCAACCGAGCCAAGACCAAACACCGCTATGTAAAGCAGACCGGCCAGCGCGGAAGGAATCGTCGCCAGCACCAGGATCATCAGCGCCGCGCTGCCAGCCATCCCGTGTACCATGCCGACGAAGAATGGCCGCGCGCCAAAGCCGATCAAATGCCGGTGGTGATGCGCACCCTCCTCACCAGGACGATGCAGGTGCAAGTGAATGTGACTACTGCCGTCATGACTATGACGATGGATGTGAACATTCCAGCCTCGCAAAGGTTTGAGGAGCGCCTTGGCTCCGAGAATAACCAGCATCAAAGCGACGGCGAACTCCATCCACAGCGCCATGCGCTCTGGAATCCGGATTCTGAAGGCGATCACCGCGATGCCCGCCAATAGCAGTGACATCGTATGTCCCAGTCCCCAGAAAGTTCCGACTAATGACGATCTCGCTATGCTCTTTGATTCGCTGACGATGGTCGAAACAGCTACCATGTGATCCGGATCGAGAGCATGTTTGAGCCCAAGCGCGAACCCGAGCACGAGCACAGTTACGAACATTCCATTTAGCATTCTTCGTTCACCTTGAGATTCGTTTCAGCCGATGCCAATCAACGGCCAGTAAAACGGAACAAATATGAGCAGCAGGAGTGATTCGATAAGTGTCAGGCAGATTCCTACGCGAAACATGTCGCGGGCCTCGAAGTAGCCATACGAATAGCCGACAATCATCACCGCTGATTGGTACACAAAAATCTTGCCACCCGCTGCGAACGTCCAAATCATGCCAAGCGCCAACGGATTGATATGATTTTCTGTCGCGAAGTTCATCAGCGGCGGGATGGACGTGCTCAGCATCGAAATGTCCGTGCCCAGAAAGATGTGATAGAAAAACGCCGTCCAGTATGGCACGAACGCCAAGGCAAAGACGTTCTTAACCAACGGCTCCATCCAGGCAAACATGACGTTGGTCACCAGATCGAGTGCCTTGGTTTGAATCAAAACTTCGCTCAGGCCGATTGCCGTCGCTACGAAAATGATCGAAAGGAAATTTAGATTCTTGACATCATCTACCTTTAGTACGCCCAGCCTTGGCAGTGTGGCTACCAGTCCAATCCCGAGACCGATCATCGAGGGCGGGATGTGATGTATGAAATCCGTCATCCACAGCCCTATCGCCAGCAGCATCAAAATCAGCGAGTGTTTCTCCCTCGCGCTCCATCCTCCCATCTTTTGCAATTCGACTTTGAGAAACTCAGTTCCTCCCGTGAGCACCGCCTTCTCAGGCGGATAAAGCCAAAGCACCAGCCGCCAGGTAGCAAAGATGGTAATGATGCTCAACGGCAGATACGCGAGCATCCACTTGCTCCAGAGCACTTGAACGTGTGCATTCTTCTCAATTAATCCGCGACCCAGGATCGAAGCCGGCCCTGCTATAACCATCTTGTCGAACATGCCCGCAGTGTACGTGAGCGTGATAAAAATTCCACGGCCGATGTTGCTGCCCACACCGAAGCCATAGGCATCCAGCAACCCAATCGCAATTGCCGCCATGATCACGACGCAGGCCGTGCCTGAGGGCACCAGGAACGTCAGCATGAACGACAAAAGGATCATGCCGAGTAGAATATGGCTGTATGAGTTACCGACGCGGAGCATCACCAGATAAGCCAGCCGGCGAGCCAATCCTGAAGTGGTAGCCATCAAACCAAAAAGAAGCGCGCCGAAATAGAACCAGGGAGTCTCAGTTGCAAATCCGTTGAAGGCGACTCCGAATTTGACGACTCCCAGGACCCAAAAGAGATAGCATCCGATTAAGCCCGTAATAGCGTGAGGTAGAGCTTCGGTGATCCAGGCGATGATCATGAAGAGCGCAATCGCCAGGGCATGCTTTGCCGTGGGGTCGATGCGCAGCGGTGCAAACCAAAGAGCTAAAGGAAGAACTACGGCGAGAATCCGGCCGATAAAAATGCGGCTCGGAATCCGCAGCGGCCTCGAGATGTCGTCGTCTACGGCGGCAGCAGCTCGCGCATCAATCTCTGCCTGCGCGACTTTATCGAGGCCGGGCAACTTTGCTCGCGTATGATCGATCGTTGACATCATGCGGAAATTTAACCGACGACTTTGTAAGTCTTAACGGTAACCTCAGCCTTGATTCCTCGCGTGCTATGTTTGACGCGATCGTGCGCTTCGCTGGTGCGATAGGCCTGGATGGCGTCCATGCTTTCCCAATTCGATAAAGAAATGAACTCGTCAGGCTCTTCGTTACATCCCAGCAATTCCTCGGACAAACAGCCGGGTTGAGAAATCATGATCGGAGCGCAAACCTTCTTCCAGTCCTCGATGGCTTCTTGAATCTGTTCTGGAGCGACTTTGACGTAGATCATTCTGGCAATCATCTGTCACCTCTTTCGTTTAGAGTTCAATCTCTCTAGGTTGCGGCAAGCTAAAGCTTGAACTTTGAACACGGCTTTCGCTTACTCATCCAGAATCTTGCCCCACTTCTCTTCCGCAGCACGACGAACTTCGGGACTGGACTCGGCGACCGGCGGAAAGTCGCTCATCCATTCGTAAGGCCGGCACGCATCGATCACCGCTCGTGAGCTGTGTCCCTTCTGACCTTTGGGAATGATTGGATCGAGCGGGCCGCTCCAACTGCGACGGATAATCTCTAAATCGATTTCCGGATTGGAACGCGTGGTGAGCGCCCACAACACATCGTTGGTGTTAGTCACGTCGATGTCATCGTCAACTACGATCACGTAACGGCCCAGATAACCACCAGCGTGACAGTAAGCAGCAACCATACCGGCCTGCTTTGCATGACCCGGATACCGCTGCTTGATCGAAACGATTGTCAGCAGCCGCGCGCCGCCTGCTTCGTGACACCACACGCCCTGAATGTCAGGAATGCCCGCTGCCTCCATCTGTTGCCAAATCAGCGCCGAGCGCATGAAACAACGCATGTAGTTGAATTCACATGGGGGCCGGGTTGGGGGCGCGCCGAGAATGATTGGATCGTTGCGATGATAGAGCCGCTTGACCTTCATGATCGGCTCTGGACGCATCGAACTCGCATAGTATCCGGTCCACTCGCCGAACGGCCCTTCGTTCATCTCCTCACCGGCGATCGCTTCGCACTCGACAACGATCTCTGAGGTGGCCGGAATCGGCAAACCAGTGTATTCACCAATAATCACGGGCACGGGCGCGCCTTGCAAACCGCCGACCCAATCGTATTCCGAAACACCACGAGGCACTTCGATGCCGCCCGCCAAATAAAGCAACGGGTCCTGGCCAAAAGAGACTGCGACCTTGCACGACTGCCCACGCGCAAAATATTTCTCGCGCATGATGCGGCCCTGTTTGCCCGGCGAGATGTAAAAACCCAGCGTGTCACTGTCATGAATCATCACCCGATAGGTGCCGAGATTCACCCAGCCTTCGTCCGGTTCGACTGTAATGTCAATTGAGCCGGTGCCGATGTAACGGCCACCATCCAACTCGTGCCACTTCGGAGTTGGGAACTTCCACATGTCGATGTCTTTGCCCTCGAAGACGTTCTGCATCACCGGGCCGTCTTTGACCACGTCGGGCTTGATGTAATCAACTTCGCTGATGTGCCGCTTGATGTCCTTGACGAACTCCAGACGCCTGTAGTTCGTGTCCATGTGCAGTGTAGTCGCGATGCGCTTCACGGTGTTCAGCGTGTTTGAGAGGACGCGATAACCTTTCGGATAGTCTTTGATGTTATCGAAGAGCAACGCCTTGCTCTGCTCGCCTCGATGATGGCCCATCTCTGTAATTGCGCCAATCTCGACGTCCCAATCCGCGCCGTCAATTCTTTTCAACTCACCGAGCTTCTCGACTTGGTCGATCCAGCCACGCAAGTCCCGGCCTTCCACGATTGACTTTGCGTACTCTTCGGTGATGGTTGCCTCGGCTTTCATACAGGTCCTCCAATCGACTCAATTTGGAATTTCAACTCAAGCGTCTTCGCGTCGCTGCGGCCATAAGTCACGCGTATAGCGTTTACCTCGTCACAATGCAGCAGTCTCTGCTTCTAGACGCGTGCGCTCTGCTACTCTTCTTTGCATTTGGCTGTTTACTACCACCGCCAAAAAAATCCGGAACCAGATAGGTAAAGAGACCATTCCTGACGCTGTCCGAGACGTACATTTCTCCGTCCCTGGGATTTATAGCGAGGCCGATCGGGTGCAGCAATCCGCTGAACGGCCCGCCAAGCTTCGCCAGCGGTGGCGTGTCTCCTTTGTCCGTGATGTTCCAAACTCCGATAAAGCCAAGATTAGGATCGTTCCACGGATCTTCAGGAATGGTTTTGTAAGTTCCTTTCAATGCTACGCCTGCGTAGACGTTCTGGTGAAGATGATTCGACGCGGCCACAAATATTTTCCCCTGGTACATCTGAATCTGCCACGGTTCGTCACCGATACCTGTTTTAGGACCTTCGATACTCGCCCGAGGAGCCACATCGCCATTATCCGTACGATTGAAAATCAGAATCTCACGCGTATTGGCGACGGCAACCAACCCAGTTGTCTGATCCACACCGACGCCGACAACGTGGCCCAACTTAGTTTTTGGTCCGCGGATTATGCGCGATGGCGCAACGTTGCCATAAGCGTTCAGCGGAAATACATAGACAGTCTTGCCCGTCAGGCTCGTCACCCAAATCTCGTTGTTTGCCAGGTCGAGACTCACTGAATGCGGTGTCACAAGCTGAGTACAAGCTCCCTGGATGATTCGTATGGGAGCCTCGCCGCCTTTGGCGCTGGCGCGAAAAACCAGAATCGCATCAGCCAGCGGATTGGGCACTATGATCTCGTCGTGAATCGGATCATAGGCGATGCCATGGACCGTCCGCCCCAGTTTTGACGACTGACCTGAGATCACTCGTTTAGGTTCCACGTTACCATTTGCCACCCGGGCGAATGCCGCAATCCGCGGTTGGCTTACTCAATTAGGCACGAGAATTTCTTCTCGTTTCGAATCGTAAGCGACTGCCATCGGATTTCCGAAACCGGTGGAAGGCGCACCAGCCGGGGCACTGCGGATAATTCGTCTGGGGAGGACATCGCCGCGCGCGTCGCGTTCGAAAACCAGCGCCGTGTGATCGCCAAAGTTCGATACCCAGATTTCGTCGTTCTTCGTATCTATACTGACTCCCATCGGGCGATTGATCCCGGTTCGCGAGCCGCGAATTACCCGCAGAGGCGCTACATCACCGCTCTGCGCGCGGGAAAAAAAGAGAATCGAGTTGTCGCCATTGTTTGCTACCGCAACTTCATCGCGAGCCGCATCTACATCAATCCCCATGGGCCAGTCGAGTTGTGTGCGCTCACCCTCAAATATGCGCAACGGCCTTTCATCGCCGCTTGCCGTGGCGCTGTAAAACGTAAGCGAAGGAGGCTGAAATCGTCCGCCCTCAGCAGGCACGTCCTCAGCCGCGACTTGCACGCAACCGAGACCTGTATTCTTCACCAGCCCGCGAAAGTTTCCGTGGTTAGCCACCGCAATTTCGTTATGCTGCTCATCCCAATACACTCCATGCGGATCAGCCATGCCGGTTTGCGCGCCGCGAATGTAGCGGACGGGCGCTTCCAAGCCGACGGCTTCGCGCCGATAGATAACGACGGCGTTTTGCAACTCGATTGAAACCGCGATCTCATCACGCCTGGGGCTGAGAGCTAGACCCCACGCTTGATGAGGCACTGCCAACATGCGCGACGGCTTCGCGTTACCTTCGGCATCGTAAGACCAGACCATCATCGTGTCTTCAATGTCATTGTTGACCGCGTAAAGCTCGCGATATGCGGGATCAACAGTAACCCCAGCGACAAATCCAATGTTCGTCTCCGGCCCAATGATCTGCCGGCGCATCGCGCTCGTGTCGTTCGATTTGCTCCCGCCGAGGCGACGGTCATAGCTCACCAAGCTTTTACGGTTCGTGTCGGCCATAACTACGACGTTGTTGACCGGATCGACAGCTATACCGACGAACGCTGGATGAGGATCCACGATGGAACGGACGGCGGGAATGTCGCCGCCGAGAGGTTTCGCTTTATATGAATCCGCTTGTCCTTTCTGATTCTGTTTGCCTCCCAGTTCAAGTCCATCAACACATACTTCTTCGCCCGACTCAGTCCTCAGCATATACGACTGATTGCCATTTTCATCGCTCGGGCATTCTTTGGCGTCAGTCGGCCCGACGGAGGAATATTGCCGGCTACCGAAAACCAGTGAGAGTGAGACAACTCCGAAAATCAGAAGCAATCTCGCAGTCATACCATAGTGTCCCCTGATCTGTTTTCCTCGCTGGCGTCATTCAATCGTCTAAAAAATGAATTTGAGTCCAAACTGGATTTGCCGGGACGTCGTCGTCGTGTTCGTAAGCTGGCCGAAGGTCGGCAACAGATTCCCGCTCCCATCGAATATCCGCCGGAAGTTGAGACTCGGTGCTTCGAAGTTCGGATGGTTCAAAATGTTGAAGACTTCCGTCCGAAATTGCAGCTCACCCTTCTCGGAGATCCGAAAATGCTTGTTCACCAGAAAATCGATCGTTGAACGTCGCGGACCGATCAGAGTGTTCCGCCCCAAATTCCCGAAGGGCGCCAGTGACCAGGTTCGGACGATCAGAGAAGTTCGAGCCCGTGGCCTGGTTCTGGGAGCGATTGGCGGAGTCTTCGACGGTAAAGGGAACGCCGGTAGAGAAGGTGCCGATACCCCCGATTTGCCATCCACTCAAAAGCTGCCCGCCTACACCTTTAAGGCTCTTTCCGAATGGCAGTTCATAGATCACGTTGATGACGGCGTTGTGCCGGACGTCAAAGTTTGAAAGGCCTTTTTCGTTGCGGATATTGTCGGGAATCTCGACCCCAGTAGCAGCGTTGTCAGCTTCCTCGCTGAACAATCCTGAGCTCGTGTCGAGCGACTTGCTCCAGGTGTAGGCCACTTGCACTTGCAGACCACTCGAGAACCGACGGAGCACCGACACCTGCATCGAGTCGTACCACGAAAGTCCATTCAGACTACGCGTTTGCAGGTCCGCCCACTTGGAATTTCTTCTCGTCGCAGTCTTTGGGGTGCATAAAGTACCCGCCGGCAGAATCGGGTTCGTAGCGCTGACTGCCCCGGCGTTGCAAGGCACTCCGCCCGGCAACACGATCGGAACGGGAGTGTTCCCATCGATTCGTTCAATCAAGTGCTTTCCGCGCGATCCTACATAAGCGACAGAGGCCACCAGATTTTTTGCAATTTGTCGCTGCACTTCCAGACTGTATTGATACAAGTATGGAGTCTTAAAATTGCCGAAGACGACATTTTGCAGGCTGAAACCCGCGCCGGCGTTTTGCGCCGCCGAGAGAGGATTTGGAAAAGGCGCCGGAACCGCCGGCGGGCCGACTTGCGGCAATGTCACAGTTAGCCAGCCGCTTTTTAGATCCGGATTTGGGTTGCGGTCGAACAAATTCAAGAACTGATTCAGTAGGATTTGATCGTAGTACATTCCGAACCCACCCCGGACACTTGTCTTGCCATCACCCCTGACATCCCAGGCAAAACCAACTCGCGGCGCAAAGTTTTTGTGATTCCCGGCAAACGGTGTGTGGATCTGCAACGCCGTGTCCGAAGGAGAGAGCAGGAACGAACTTTGCCCAAACTTTTCCGTAGGCACCGTGGTCAGTTCATAGCGCAGTCCCAGATTGAGCGTCAGTCGCCGCCTAATGCGCCAGTCATCCTGAAAGTAACCCGCGAATAAAGTGGCCCGGATGCTGCGGTGGGGGTCAGCGCCGGGAAACGGCACTACGACCGACTTCACCTTCGCCTGCAAAAAATCGCTCAGAGAGGCAAATGAATAATCTCCTCCTATGCGGTTGAAGGCGGCCGTGTTCCATTGGAATCGTTCGATGAAGACGCCGGTCTTGAGGGCGTGTTTGCCGTGCGTGATGCTCAAATCGTCTGAAGGCTGATACGAGTTCATGAAGAAGTAACGCGGGTCGTTGACCACAGTTCCGAGAGGGGACATACCGCTGACACTAACGTGGCCGAACGGCTGTCCGGGAATAAATGACAAGGAGGAGGACACATTCGCTTGATTGAGTAAGTCCACCTTCGCTACGGAACGGTTGAACCCGAACCGCAATTGATTCACCTCATTAGTCGAAAGTACGCGCGTGTCCTGCAACGTAACGTACTGGTTCCGGTGAGTCTCGTTTTCAGCAAACAGGCCCATCACGTGGTCGGCCTGGCGTAGTTTGGTGCTGTCATCGATTGTATAGCGGACAAATAGCGAGTCCTTCGCGGTCCGATTCCAGTCAACTCTGCCCGTAACATAATTGACGTGGGTAGGCTGCGCCTGGCTGAATTGCAACTGAGCGAATCCAGTTGGCGCACCCGTCGAGGTAACGATCAAAGGGCCGTTAGCGGAGGGAATCAGATTGATATATGGAACGACGGCCGAGTTAACGGTAATCGGCGCCGCAGTGCCCACTTTTCCCAGGCGGGCATTGGCATCCGGCACAACGGCATTCTTGGTTACGCCGAGAGTTTCTCTCAAGCCCTCATAGTTGGCGAAGAAGAAGAGCTTGTCCTTTCCTTTGTAGCCGACGAATGGACCACCCTCGCCAAAGCGCGGCAGCACGACGGGGCCACCCACGGAACCTCCAAATTGGTTGCGCCTAAATGGAGGTATGGGAAGGTTCGCGTTGTCAAAATAGTTCTTGGCGTCCAGCGCGGAATTTCGCAGGAACTCAAAAATATCTCCATGAAAGGTGTTGGTGCCCGTTTGGCTGACTGCGTTGATAATACCACCCATCGAACGCCCATACTCTGCCGGCGCGTTATGGGTGATTACTTTGAATTCCTTGATCGATTCCACGCCGAACATCTGCCCACCAGCACCACCGGGCGTGAAGTTCTGGGAATCATTCATGTCAGTGCCATCCAGCATAAAAAGATTGGATGTCAAGCGCGCACCGCCGACCGAAAACTTGGTGCCGCGACCCTGATTCGGGCTGGCGCCTGCCGACGTCGCCACGGTGACTCCCGGCTGCAGGTAGATCAACTGATCGAAGCTGCGGCCGTTCAACGGCAGATCGCGTATCTTTTTCTCGTCGACCAAACCGCCCATCGTGGCGCTCGTGGTCTCGACCTCAGTGCCCGCACTAGCAACCGTCACTTGCTCGGACACCGAGCCAACCTCCATCTTGAAATTGACCACTGCCTCTTCAGCCACGGTGAGCGTCAGGTTACTCACATCAACTTTGAAGCCAGCGCGTTCGGCGCGCACCACGTAACGACCTACAGGTAAAGCCGCAACGCGATAATATCCGTTGCTGTCAGTCGACACCTGTCGTTGAAAATCGGTATCCAAATTCTTGATCGTCACAGCAGCGCCTGGTACCACCGCGCCCTGTTGATCGGTCACCGTGCCGGCGATGATGCCGCTGGTCGCTTGACCGAAGACCAACGGAGTGCAAAGAAGGGAGAACAGAACGAGGAGCATTAGTCGCTTGTTTAGCATGTGGTGTCTCCTTAGGTTGAAGAGCTGCTGGTTCATTTTTCCTTGCATGCTTTCTGAAAACACGTTTGAGCGAAAACCGTATCTGCCTGCTTGGAGTATCCGCCATTTCCTTGCCGACTGCTTGAGCTGTGAAAGCTTAGCGACCCCGAGGCCGTCGCCTGGCGTTCCTGTTGTCTGACAATGGGGGTATTGCGCGCCGTAACTTGAAGTTGGTAGAACCCCGAGCAAACAATCGCGGCTCCGCGATCCGGCCGGCATCCTCTACATCCCAGCTCAAGAGTTAACACAAAAAACGCGTGCTGACATTGCGCCTGCTCCTTTGCATCGAGCTGAAAGCGCATCGCGGGAAGACGAAAGACTCGCAAACAACTGGCTATAAAGACGCGCCCCTCCTCAAAGGTATGTTTATTAAAAGGTCGGACCACTCACCTACATGGCGCGATTTTATGCACCCGTCTGATGTCTTGTCAAGGAAAAACAGAAAGCTGGAACGCAGCTAAACATACCTCTGCAAGGCTCGATTAACTTGAGTCGTACTCATTCTCGTGTTGCTGGCTTATCGCCGGCCCGTCCGTTGCACCGAGTACCTATCGGAAATCCTCGACAACCGATTGGCTTCGTGCATATGGAGCCCAATTACCTGAGACTTTGACTTAGGTCGATCAGCGCGGCCTGCCGGCTTATAAACCGATCGTTGAGGCATGCCCGTGCATGCCG
>WNFC01003542.1_pt1 | contig 21624 bp, 19 predicted proteins | sample 5400541 | NCBI WGS metagenome assembly WNFC01 (sample SAMN13153342, study PRJNA577476) | soil metagenome | isolation source: 120 cm saprolite under Douglas fir tree site 2 hole 2 replicate 1 | place: USA:California | collected 2015-04-18
TTATCCGCCGACCCTACCGATTATGCCAATAAGTTATATTGGGGCAATCTGTTAGGCGTACCTCTTCGTACTGCGCACGCGCGGAACTCTTTTCTCGCCGGTGGCATCAAATAGACATAAAATAGAGCCCATGTCTTCGGTGGAAAAGCCGGCAGGATTGCCTTCGCTGGTCGGCGCCGTCGGTAGGACGGAGCGCACGACACGCGCGCTGCAGTCGCGTTTCCTTGAACTGGTCGAGAAAGTTCGGCAGACGCGTCCGGCGGGCGACATTGAGCTGCTTCGCCGGTCGTTCGAATTCGCCGCCGAGCAGCACCGCGCGCAGTTGCGCAAGTCCGGCGACCCGTACCTCTCGCATCCGCTCGAAGTGGCGCACATCCTGGCGGACATGAAGCTGGACATTACGACGCTTTGTGCCGCCCTGCTGCACGATGTCGTCGAGGACACGCGCATTTCCACGGCGCGCATCGTCGAGCGCTTCGGTTCGGACATCGCCCGCCTGGTCGAAGGCGTCACGAAGATCAGCCGCCTGGATTTGCTGGCTCCCGAGGCGCGGCAGGCCGAAAACGTCCGCAAGATGCTCCTGGCCATGGTCAACGACGTTCGCGTCGTCGTGGTGAAGCTTGCCGACCGGCTGCACAACATGCGCACGCTCGGCTTTCTTCCGGCCGAGAAGCAGCAGCGCATTGCGCGGGAGACGCTCGATATTTACGCGCCCATCGCGCACCGTCTGGGAATGGGGCTGATTCGCGGAGAGCTTGAAGACCTGGCCTTCAGTTATTTGGAGCCGGAAGCCTATCAGGAGCTCCAAAAGACGGTCGTATCGAAGAGGAAAGAGTTCGAAGCGTTTCTGATGGAATTGCAGGAAACGGTTCGCAAGCGGCTGGAGGAAAACGGGATTGCCGCCGAAGTGGAGGGCAGAGTAAAGCGGCTCTACTCGATTCATCAGAAAAGCCTGCGCCAGCATCGCACCATCGACCAGATCTACGACCTGCTGGCCGTGCGCGTGATTACCGACACCATCCGCAACTGTTACGCGGCTTTGGGTGTCCTCCACCAGGTCTGGCGTCCGGTTCCCGGCCGGTTCAAGGACTACATCGCCATGCCGCGCCCGAACCTGTACCAGTCTCTCCACACGACGGTGATTCATTCCGGGCAGACGTTCGAAGTACAGATTCGCACGCAGGAAATGCATCGCATCGCCGAACAGGGAGTTGCGGCGCACTGGAGGTACAAGGACGGCAAGGACGTCTCCGATGCCGACGATCAACGCATCCTGTGGATGCGGCAATTAATCGAATGGGTCAAGGAGATGCAAGAGCCGTCGGAATTCATGGCGACGCTCAAGGTCGACCTCTATCCCGAAGAGGTCTACGCATTCACGCCGAAGGGAAAGGTGCTCGCCCTGCCACGGGGCGCCACACCCGTCGATTTTGCTTACGCCGTCCACACCGAAGTGGGCAATCAGTGCATCGGCGCGAAGGTAAACGGACAGATCGTACCGCTGCGCCACCGTCTTTCGAACGGCGACGTCGTCGAAGTTCTGACGCAGAAGGGACACGTCCCCAGCCGGGACTGGCTGAATTTTGTGCGCACCTCGCGCGCCCGGAGCAAGATCCGCCATCACATCAACTTCATCGAACGCGGCCAGGCGACTGAAGTTGGCCGCCGATTGCTCGAACGGGAAGCGCGGCAAGTGGGCCGCAGCTTGAAGAAAATCCCGGAGGCTGACCTTCTCCGCGTGGCTTCCGAATACGGATGCGCGAAGCTCGAAGACCTATTCGCCGATTTGGGCTACGGGAAATTTTCCGCTCGGCAAATTCTTTCGAACGCGCTGGGCGAACCGCTCGGAGAAAAGCCGGATCAAACCGAGGAGCCCGCCGCGCGGCTGGTTTCGACCGTCAAACGCATGCTGAGGGTTGGCGAGGCTGCCTTGCAGGTCGGCGGCCATGACGACTTGATGGTCTTTCGAGCCAAATGCTGCAATCCGATCCCGGGGGACGACATCGTCGGTTACGTCACGCGCGGCCGCGGCGTCGCCGTGCACGCCAAGTCCTGCCCAAACGTTCAAAACCTGCTTTACCAGGTGGAAAGGCGCATCGATGTTGAGTGGGGAGGCGCCGCAGGGTCCATCTATCCCGTCAATTTGTTGATTCGCGCCCAGGACCGCCCCGGCATGCTCGCTGACATCACGAGCGTCATCAGCGATACGGGTTCGAATATCCGCACCCTCGCCAGCCACCCTGACAATTTGCACGCCCGCATCGATCTCACACTGGAAATCACGGACCGCAAGCACTTGGAACGCATCATGACGAATATCAGGAAGATATCGGGTGTCTTTGGTGTCGAGCGCCTCTACAAGGTTTGAGCTTCCGGCACACACCCTTTCCTGGCGCCCTTCCGTTTCTCTCCGCCGTTAATCTTCCCGGCACACGACGGCGCAACTCCTCGCCAGCGCGGCTACAATGGAAGCGATGCCCTCTACTCTCTACTTGCGGGTTTTAACCAAGCCACACCTTTTGCCTGGACTGTTGTTCGCTTTATTGTTGCCGCTTGCCGCTTGCAAGCGCGTTGAGCAAACCAATACGCAGCCGCTGGACGAGGCGGGTATGTGGTCCAACAGCGTCAGCGAGCTTCGGACCTTGAACGTTTCCAACGCTGAAATCGGCGAACTGACCAAAGCGCGGCAGGGCGGCCTTTCCGATCCATCTTGCATCGAGCTGATTAAGCTTGCGCGCAGCCGCCGGCAACCATTTTCCGGCGGCCAGCCCATCGCCGATTTGCTCGCGGCAGGATCCTCCGAGCAGACCGTGGTGGAGCTGGCGCGCTTGGATCAACTGGGGCTGTGGGCCGGGGAGGCGCAAGCCTTGCGCCTGGCCGGACTTTCCGACAAAGTGATTTTGGCGGTCGCGCAACGCCGCTCGCGGGGTTTGCCGGTGCTTTCCGGGGGAAAACTCGCCGGGCTGAAGAATTCCGGCGCGAGCGATGCCGTGATCCTGGATTTTGTGCAGAAGGGCATCACCGATGAGCAGGCCTCCAATTACATCGCGCACCGCGAACACACCACCGGCACCGGGTGGGTCTATCAGGGGCGCGCGCGCAGGAAGCGCTGAAAGTTTTCACGAATTCGGTTCGTATTTGCCTCGCCCTGGGCGAAAATCCGCCTTGAGAATCCAAATCTCCAGAACAGCGCACGTTAATCGCCGATGTGCGCGAGAATCGAGATCGGTGTGGAACTCGAGATCGTAAAGACCGGGAATCCGGTTCTGCGGCAACAGGCCCGTCCGCTGACCCCCGCTGAGATCGCCGGCAAAGAAATTCAGAAACTGATCGAGTCGATGCGCAAGACCATGTATGACGCCCCGGGTGTCGGGCTTGCCGCTCCCCAAGTCGGCCTTGCCCTGCAACTCGCTGTGATCGAGGACCGCGAGGAATACCACAAGGAGGTTCCAGCAGAGCAACTACGAGAGCGCGAAAGGCGTCCCGTGGCTTTTCACGCCATCATCAATCCCAGAATTACGGAAATGAGTGGTGATACGGTGGAGTTTTTCGAGGGGTGCCTCAGCCTGCCGGGTTTTTCCGCCCTTGTTCCCAGAGCGCGCACCGTCCGAGTGGAATTTCTGAACGAACGTGGAATGAAAGAAACACTTGAAGCATCGGGATGGCACGCGCGCATCCTGCAACACGAGATCGACCACCTGCGCGGGACTCTCTATATCGATCGCATGCACCCCCGCACATTCACCTCTCTTGACAACTGGAACCAATTTTGGAAAGGCAAACCGATAAGCGAGATTAAAACTCTGGCGGGGTCCACGCTTCACTCGGAGCATTCAGCGTAAAAGTAGAGCGCGCACCCGACAGCGAGTTTTGACGCGCTCGGCCAGCCCCGGTAGAATCGTTCCGTCTTGTCTAAGGAAACGCGCCTCCGCATCTTTTTTCCCTTCGCCCTTTGCGCGTGGGCGTTTTTGACGACGAGTTGCGTGCAGCCACTGGGCCCTGGTTTTCGGTTCGTCGATCGCCAAACTGAAATTCGCGCTGCCGCCGAGGCGCCTGACAGCGCGGGGCTTCACGTACGCGTTGTCGATCGCTTCGACAACGCCGGCAATCGCCCGCTTCGTTCGATGGAAGTGCGCCTGCCTGAAGGGCCGACGTTCGGACCCCAGAATTTGCGCGTGACCATTGACGGCCGCGAAGTCATGCCGCAGCGCGCCTCCGATACGGATCGCCGATTGATGCGTGCGCCGTTTGATCCCGTCTGGGAACAGCACCAGCCGCGCGAGATTGTCACCGAGTGGGACTTGATGCCTGAGTCCGCTGGCCGCGGCACCGTCGCAGCGTCGCCCCTGGCATTTTACATCGCGGATGAAACCGCACTGCCTCTCTGGCAAGCGCCAAGCGGCGTATTTGTAAAAGGCGGCCCCAATCCGATGGATGCGAGCCTCACAATCGTTGCCCCCCCGGATTTCCACGTCCTCGCTCCCGGCCAACCGCTCAAGCCAGGCGCCGCTGGGAACCTGGTTGCCCGCCGGTTCAAGATTCGACCGAGCGAGGACTTTCTCCCTTACGTTGTCGCGGGGCGCTATCTGGAACAGAAGATCCGCGGGCCGCAAGGTGAGGTGAGTTTCTGGACGCTCCAACCTCTCGACCGGCAACAGGCAGAAAATGCTGCGGCGCGTCTCGCCTCTTCCATGCGCAACTACACGGATTTTTTCGGCCCCGCATCAAAGAGCAAGACCGCACTGTTCATCGTGGAAGGGCCTGATGATCTGCCTGCGGAGTTTAGCGAGGCTGGCGATGCGGGCGGCGCATCGTTCCCAGGCGGCGCGCTGCTCGATCGCCGAGCATTGGCGCAGGGCGTCGCGAACGAATCGATCCTCGAGCTTGCCGAATACGAACTCGCCCGAACGTGGTTTGGCTGGCGCGTGAGGCCGAGGCCGGAAGCCCAAATTTTGATGGGCCGCGGCATGGGATTGTTTGGTCTAATCGTTGCCGCCGAGGGGCGCGGTCCGGACGAGCGCCATCGCATGGTCGCGTTACTTCTCGACAGATATGATGAGTTCAGGCGCATCGCGACGGATCGGCAGCTACTCGAGCCGCCGGTGGGATATTCGCGCGCGGAGCGTATCTCAACCGGCTACAGGGCCGCGCTGTTTTTTGTCGCCCTGGAAGACCTGTGTGGCCGTGACAATCTCCGCGCGGCGTTTCAGCAGATCGTGCGGGCTCGCGCGGGAGACGAAGTGGCCGACGAAGAACTGAGGGCCGCTGTGGAAGCCGCATCCCAGCGCGACCTCGCCGAAATGTTTCGCACCTGGCTCAATCGCCCCGGCATCCCGGATGACTTTCGCGCCCGCTACAGAACTCCACCGAGCACGCCAGGGCGGCAGTAACATCGTTTCAGGAGGATCGCGTGATAGAACCTGTCGCAACGGACCGAGGGCCGAAGGCCATCGGGCCATACTCGCAAGCCATCAAGGCGAATGGATTTGTTTTCCTTTCGGGGCAGATTGCGCTCGACCCGCACACGCAGCAAATCGTTGAAGGCGACGTTGCCAAGCAGACCGAGCGCGTGCTCGAGAATCTGAAGGGTATCGTGGAAGCCGCGGGCTCATCGATCCATCGGATCGTAAAGACGACGGTGTTCCTCGCCGACATGAACGATTTCGCCGCGATGAATGAAGTCTACGCGCGCTACTTTGTCGCGCATCCGCCGGCGCGCTCGACCGTCGAGGTGGCGCGCTTGCCCCGCGACGTCCGTGTCGAAATCGATCTCATCGCGTTGCTTTGACGGAATTCCGCGAGGACGCTGCGAACTGCGCCCGGCCTTGTTCAATGAGCGCGCCAACAATTGATTGGGCTTCCAGATCCAGCTTCGGCAGAACTCCCTCCAAGATGCTGATGGCCTCGGTCCAACGGCTGAGGCTCATGAGCATCGCGCCGAAATTTATGGCCGCCTCCGGCAAATTTGTTGTTCGTACCGGTCTGACCAGGACCAGGGTTTTCCCGTGTATCGTAAAGATAATCCGCGCGTCTGACACTTCGCGTTCACTCACGGCGAGAGACGCGGGTTAGAAAAGGTCCAGAACCACCTCCGGGGATGCCAACTGAACAAGGCTTTTCCTCTACTACGCTAGGGTGGAAGCCATCCCATCCTCGTCCAAGCGCCCGGCGGGACTGCCGTTTGCGATTTCCGGTTCATCTCGTCCTGGGGGGCCCGGTTACCTGAGTTAAAGTCAAGGCCATCTGTCTGCGGCACTTAGATGCCGCTATAGAGCAACTCTTTGCAGATCATATTTGCTCCGGGAAGTCTTTTGGCCAGGCGGGGGCCATTGACCATTGAAATCGCACAACCAACGTGTTCCCTCAAGTATCCAACGGAGTGGGTATCGGCCTGCTCTTACTCTCTAGTTCTGTAGGTCTATTTTCGATATGTCACGGATCATATTGTTCGATCAACTGCGGTTGCAGTTTTAGTTTGGAAAGCGGGAATCTTGGGGTAGATTGGAGTCAGTACTTGCCCCGGCGGAACTTGTAGGGGAGGCATTCATTGCCTGCACGAGGGAAGATAGAATCAGTGGCGCCCGCGGTTATATCCGGGCCTGCCCTCTTCTCCGCCCTCAGGAATATCTGGAACGGTAGTTCTGCTGCGAACGAGCAGGAATCTCGCACCCGCCTCGTGTCCCACGGTCCCGACTTCGGAAATCTTGATTGGCCTACGGGACTGCACACACTCGTGAATCCTCTTGTTGTGATTCGCCGAAGAATCCTTACCAACACGTTTCTTGGCGGGTGGATGAAAGTGTGGACCTGGATTCTGACTGGTCTGATCGTGGCCGCCGCGTTCAGTCCAAAGCTAGCTTGGGCGTGGGTTTCGGCCGCGGCCCTGATAGCCATCGGGGCCGTTGCCGTTGGAGTGTTGACGTGGCGCGCGCGGCCCTCCGCATACCAAGCAGCTTGCCGGCTGGATTCGGCCGCCAGCCTTCACGACCGAGTCTCCACGGCGGTCCACTTGGGAGGCGTTGAGAATCCCAATGGGATGATCCTGCGGCAGCGCCAGGATGCAGTCATGCGTCTCGCGCAAGTGAGTCCGCACGCATTGTTCCCATTGCGATTGCCTGCCGCGGCTCGCCGCACGTTCGTGCTAACCGTGGCCGCCGCCGGGTTGTTTGTCTACCGCATCTACTACAAGCCACCGATAGTGGCGCTGCTACAAGCCACGGCGCGATCGCAGTTGGTGCAATCGATACTTTCTCCGATCGCGCACGCCATGGAAAAAGACCTCCAAAGAACGATGGCCCTTATAAACTCGAAACCGGACTCACCGGCCGATGAGGTCCGCGCGAGCGCGTCGGCGGCACCTGACGATCTCTGGAAGTCGAGTGATGGGCAGGGGGCCAAGCTGGGAGAGGGACAACAGGATTCCCTAGAGGCAAACGCTGGCGATCAGATGCAAGACCAGCCTTCATCTTCCATGCAGGGTGACCAGGGAGAAGCGCAGCAAGCCGATTCGCAACAGCAGGAGGACGGCGAACGTCAGTCACAGCAAGCCAACAATGGCTCCGAACGCATGGGCGGAGACGCCCAGCAGCAGCCGGAATCTCAGAATTCCGAGAACAACCGCCAGTCCCTGTCGCAGTCGCTGATGCAGGCGCTGAAAAACATGTTGTCGAACTCGCAGAACCAGCAAGCGAACAACCAGGCGAATCAGAAACAGCCCAACTCTCAAGGCATGCCGCAGTCCGGCAATTCACGCCAACCGGGTTCAGGAGAGGCCGACAAGAAGGGTGATTCACGGGGCACGTCGGACGCGCAACAAAAAGCGTCGCAAAATAGCAGCAGTGGGGCGGGGAGCCAGCAAGGGTCCAAGGAACTGAGAAGGGGTCAGGCTTCGCGGCCGGTGAACGCGGTGCCCGATCGCGTCGCGCTCGAATCCAACGGTTTCAAAGAGAAAACGCGGATGCACATCGATAATGGGACGGGCACGGCGCGGCTACCCCTTCGCGATTTGTCTCCTCAGGCAGTGGCGGTGACGAATGGCGCGGAGCAGGAAAATATCCCGGCGCGCTACCGTCTATACGTGCAGCACTATTTCGAGCACGCTGAGAATGGGCAGAAATAAGTTTTTGTCCGGGGCCAATTGGATGTCAGGCAAAAGGGTGCGGGCTCTACTTTTAAACTGAATGCCCCGATCAGATCGGGGCGTGGAGCCCGCCGGAATCGGATGGATTCATGACGGGAACGGTACGGATGGAAGGCCAGAGGGACGACAAAACGCTCGGCCAGCAGGCTGAGTCTCTCGCCGAAAAGATGCAAGAGGTTCGCGGCGAGATTTCCAAGGCGATTGTGGGCCAGGTGGAGGTGGTTGATGGCGTGCTGATCGCGCTGCTCGCGGGTGGCCACGTGCTTCTGGAAGGCGCGCCCGGTCTCGGGAAAACCATGCTGGTGCGCACACTCGCGCAGGCCGTCGCGCTGAAGTATTCCCGGATTCAGTTTACCCCCGACCTGATGCCAGCCGACGTGATCGGCACGGCCGTGGTACAGGAAAGCGGCGAAGGAAGAAAATCGCTTGGTTTCCAGCCCGGCCCGATATTTACCAATTTGATGCTGGCTGATGAAATTAATCGAGCCACGCCCAAGACGCAATCGGCGTTGCTGGAGGCGATGCAGGAAAAGCAGGTTACGGTGGCGCACACCTCGCACCAGTTGGAAGAACCGTTTTTCGTGATGGCCACGCAGAACCCGCTGGAGATGGAAGGCACCTACCCGCTGCCGGAGGCGCAGTTGGACCGGTTTTTGTTCAAGCTGCGCGTGCCTTTTCCCGGACGCGAGGATCTGCATGACATCCTGGACCGCACGACGCAGGGGGCCGCCAAGGTGGTGATCTCCGTGGTCGATGGCGCGCAGATCATGGACATGCGCCAGGTGGTGCGCACGGTTCCCCTGGCGCCGCACGTCCAGGAGTATGTGGTGAAGCTTGTGCTCGCCACGCATCCCGAGGGCAGGGAAAACTTTCTCGCGAATAAATACATTCGTTATGGGAGCTCTCCGCGCGGCGCCCAGACCTTGATCCTTGGCGGAAAGGTCCGCGCGCTATTGGACGGGCGGTTCAACGTCAGCATGGAAGATATTCGCGCGCTCCTGCTGCCTGCCCTGCGCCACCGGATCATCTTGAACTTCGAGGCCCAGGCGGATGGCCGGACGACCGACGATTTGCTCGATGAAATCGCCGGCAAGATCAGCTAAGCCCTCGGGCGCGGGCTCTACGCGCCGTCCCGCCTAGGCGGGCTGGCTTCCCGCTCGCCGCGCTGCTTTGGCGGACGAGTAGCGCGCCGGCGAATTGAAGCCCGCCGGAAGAGGATCCAAATCTGAAGTGGAAATGCGGTTTTGCGGCGCAGGGAGCACGCCGGGAAGACCGCCTTTTCATTTTTGACCTGATCGCCATGTCGTCGCCACTCTTACTCGACCGCGAATTCTTGAAGACGCTCGAACAGGTCACGCTGTTGTGCCGCAACAATCTGGGCGGCGCCGTGGGCACCGAGCATCGCTCCCGCATGCGTGGACCGGGAATGGAGTTCGCCGATTACCGCCGGTACAGCTTCGGTGATGATCCGCGGTCTCTCGACTGGAGCGCCTATCTCCGGCTCGGAAAGCTCTTCATGAAAATTTACGAGACCGAGCTGCATATTCCCGTGCGGATTTTGCTCGATCGCAGTGAATCGATGGATTGCGAAGGCGCCGAGGAATCGAAATATTTGTACGCGCAACGCCTGGCGGCGACTTTCGCCTATCTGGCTCTTCTGCACCTGGACACGGTCACGGTCGTGCCGTTCGCCGAGCGCCTCGACAAGCCATTGATTGCCTCGGGAGGGCGTGACCGCCTGTGGCCCGTGCTTCAGTTTTTGGGCGGGCATTCTTGCGCGGGCGGCACCAATTTGTTTGGCGCGACTAAAGAATTCATGGGGAACTTTACGTCCCGGGGTATCGTCATCGTGATTTCCGATTTCTTCGATGAACATGGATGCGAGCGCGCGGTGGAGATGCTGCGATCGGCCGGCCACGATTTCGTCCTGGTGCAGGTGCACAGCGCGGAGGAGCAACGCCCCTCGGCCGCGGGCGAGTTGATTCTGGAAGACGCCGAAACGGCGGCGCAACGCACCGTGGATTGCTCGCCGGAAAGCACGGCGCTTTATGAGCGCAGATTTCTGGAATTCTCCGCTCGATTGCGGCGGCTAGCATTGCGCAATGGCGGAAGGTACGCCCGCGCAGTGACCAACATTCCCTACCAGGATTTTGTGCTGCGAAGCCTGCGCAGCGGCCAGGTGGTGGCATGAACTGGCTGGCGCTCAGTCCGGTGGAAGTGGCAGCGGTCTGGTCGGCGCTGGCCGCGCTGGCGCTGTGGCTTTACCTGCACCATCGCCGGCCTCAGCACCGGCGAGTTTCCACCCTGCGGTTTTGGGCCAGCGTACAGCCCGTCGCGCAGCCGCGTCGCCGGCGCCTTAGGGAACCCTGGGCCTTGCTGGCGCAAGTTCTCTTCCTGATGCTGCTGATCCTGGCGCTGGCGAATCCTCGCTTGGGCATAACGAACGAGGGCCGAAGTGTCGTGATCGTGCTCGATACATCAATTTGGTCGCAAATGCGGCCTGCGGGCGCATCCCCGTGGATCGACACGGAGCGTGAGGAGGCGCGGCGCATGCTGGATTCGCTGCCCTCAGCTGACCGTGTGCTGTTGCTCCCCGCCGAGGCCGACGCGCCGCCGATTCTGCCGTTCACTACAGACCGTGGAGCTCTGCGCCGCGCGATCGCGGAAGTGCCCACTTCCAGCAATACTGCGGATATTCCACGCGTCCTCGAGATGGGCAGGGCCGCCTTGGGCGGCTCGCGGCGTGGGGTGCTTGTTTACGTGGGCCCGGGAATGCTCGACGAGCGGCAGGCGCGCAGCCTGGACGAATTTCGTGCGGTCATCGAAAATCCGGACGACGACCGCGGCCAGCCTCAATTTCTAGTCCGGCTGGTGGGCAGCGAAAAGCCAGTCCAGAACCGCGGAATCACGCGGCTTTCTTTGCGGCGCGATGCGGCGCAGCCCGATCTCTGGCACCTGCTCACGCAATTGAAGAATTACAGCGATACCAAAAGCAGTGTGGTCCTGAAGCTGTCGGTCAGCGGACAACCGCTGGGCCAGAGGACGATTTCGCTGTCTCCCGGCGAACTGGCCAATGCGGAGAATGAATTTACCTGGGCGGAAGGCGGGTTGTTGCAGGCGGAAATCAGCCCGTCTGACGCTTTAGCCGCTGACGACCGCGCCGTCGTCAATCTGCCCACATTCCGCGTGATACGTGTGGCCGTGTTTCCCGGTAACGCTCCGTTTCCAACGGACTTGCTCACAGTGCTTTCCAGCAACCCCTACTTGCGCACTGAGGTTGTGACCCCGGCAATGAATGCGGACGTCTCGCCCGATGTCGCCATTTACCAGGGATCGGAAATGCCTTCGCAGTTATCTTTCAACTCCATTTATTTTCTCAGCGGACCAGCCTCGGCCGGCTCGCATTCAGTCCGCGTCGTAGGGTGGAACTCGCAACACCCGGTCACGCGCTGGGTACGCACTCACGACGTCAGTGTGCGCAATCCGGCTCAGCTCAACATGCTATCCACCGATACAATATTGGCTTCCACCGAAGGGAACCCGCCGGCGCCGTTGATTCTGGCCCGCGAACAAAATGGACGCAGGATGCTCATCATCGGCTTCGATCCTCAAAAATCCAATTTTCCTCTTCAGTCGGCTTTTCCGCTGTTGATGGCCGGTGGCATGGAGTGGATGACGCATTCGGTGGATGAATCCGCGGAGTCGCTTTCCACCGGAGAATTGGACCTGCCGGGCCCCGCTGCTCGAATCATTTCTCCGTCGGGGAGGGATGTGCCATTTGCGCGCAAGGGGCAGGACGTGCATCTGCTCGCGACGGAAACCGGGATGTATCGCGTCGTTCCACCAAACGGTTCACCAAGCGGTGAAACAAGCGTCGCCGTGAACACTCCGTTGCTGCCCGCGCAGCGCATGACGCTGACTCCTCCCGAAACGGCCCGAATCGAATCGGAACCACTTCAGCAACCGGGGTCGGATTTGTGGCGCGGGTTGGTGCTCCTGGGCATCGTCGCTCTGTGGTTGGAATGGTGGCTGTACTATTCTGGCAGGGAAAATCGGCGGGCGATGGAAATGCGGACGACCCCCGATGATGGCGAATTGCAGAATACGGATCTGGAATTGGAGGGGACCCCGGAGGAAGCCGAGGTTCGCAAGCCGAATTTCGTTAGGATGGATGGCTGAGTGACATTCGATCAACCCATTTTTCTGATTCTGCTCGGGTTGCTGCCGGTCCTGTGGTGGTGGATGCGGAAGGCCCCGGGGGCATCGCCCATCTGCTTGGCGTTGAAGTGTGCGGCCTTCGCCGCCCTGGCCATCGCTCTGGCGGGTCCCTGGGCTCCCATGCGGGTGGAGAAACTGGCCATCACGGTGCTGATGGATACTTCCGCCAGCATGCCGCGCGAGTCATTGCAGCATGGTGAGGGCATGCTGCGCGACCTGGTTCGCAAGAAATCCGGTGCGGATTTGCGGCTGATCACGTTCGCGGAGCGCCCCAATCTTCGTGTGGTTCCCCAGCAAGCGGACCAGGTGAGCATTCCAGAAGGCGTCGACCCGAAAGAAGGAATGGCTACGGATATCGAGAGTGCGCTGCAACTGGCCCTTAGCACGTTTCCCACACAGGGAGCGAGGCGGATCCTGCTGATCAGCGACGGCAATGAAAACCGCGGGCACGCGCTTACCGAAGCCCTGCGCGCACGGGAACGCGGCATCGCCGTGTTTACCGTGCCCGCGGGCGGCACCGCGCCGCTGCCGGTGAAGGTGCTGAGTGTCGCTTCTCCGCAAGACGTTTTCTCCGGCGAACGGTTCACGTTGTCGCTGCAGCTCGACAGCGCGGGCTCGATCCCTGCGCGCGTCTGGATTACCTCCCAAGGCCAGGAACTCGGATCCACGAAGGCAGACTTGCACGCGGGCAACAATGCCGTGGACCTGGAGGCGCGGATCGCCCAGAGCGGCGTGAATTTAATGGAGGTGCACATCTCCAGCGCCGGAGCCGAGCAAGTATTGTTGTCGCAGGCCGTGACCGTGCGCCATCCTCGAGTACTATACATTTCTGGCGGCTACGAGTCTTCGGCGCCGCTCTTGCAGACGCTGAAGCGTGCGCAAGTGGACGTGGAAAGGGCAGCGGCCTTTCCCGTGAATCATGGTGCGCGGGACTGGGATGCCGTCCTGCTGGATAATTATCCCGACCGCGTTCTTGCGCCCGACGAAGACGAAGCACTCGAAAGATACGTCTATGCGGGAGGCGGCCTGATTTTCATCGCCGGCTTCAGCAATGCCAAGCTCGCCCAGGAGCCAAAGACGCCTCTCGAAAAGATGCTGCCGGTCCGCGCCGCGCCCCCACCGCAGAAACCCACGGCAGTCGTGCTGGTGTTGGACAAGTCCGGAAGCATGAGCGGCCCGAAAATCGAGATGGCCCGCGAAGCGGCGCGCGCCAGCATTAAGACGCTGCGTCCCATCGATAAGATCGGGGTCATTTCTTTCGACGAAACTTTCAACTGGGTGATACCCATGGGACCGGCCGGCGATCTCGAGGGCAAGAGCAATCTGATCAGCCAAATTACGGCCAACGGCGGCACGAAGATCTATCAGGCCTTGCAGTCCGGATTCGAGACGATTGTAAATGAACAGGCCAGCCACAAGCACATCATCCTGCTCACCGATGGCGTTTCGACTCCGGGTACGCTGGAAGATTTTCCGCGGCTCGAGCGGGACGCGCTCGCGAAACAAGTCACTATCTCGACGATCGGCGTCGGGGACTACATTAATCGTGAACTGCTGGAAGAACTGGCGCGGAAGACAAAGGGCAAGGTGCATTTCGTCGAGAATCCGGAATCGATCCCGCAAATCATCAACGCCGAGGTGCGCTCCCTGGAAGATTTGGCGATCCAGGAACGCTCTGTACGTGCCGTCCGTGTCCGGCCTGTGGAAATTATCGACGGCATCGATTTCGCCCGCTCGCCGCGCCTACTGGGTTTTGTCAAAGCGGAAGCCAAGGAAGGCACCGAGACCATCCTGCGCGTGGATGTCGACAAGCCGCTTCTGGTGCGCTGGCGTTACGGCTTGGGCCGCGTGATCGCCTTTATGTCAGACGCCAAAAGCCGCTGGGCGGCGCCCTGGGTTCGCTGGGCTTCCTTTGGCACGCTGTGGCCGCAAATGGTGCGCGACGCTTCCCACCGCGACCGTACCGTGCGCGCCGGCGTTCGTCCGGGAACCGGCGAAGGTGAAGCGGTCGTGTACTACGACGTGCTGGGGAATGCGGACAATCCGACGGCGGCGGCTCTCAGCGTTTCCGGACCTCCGCACATCCTCGTGGAGGTGCCGGGGGAGGCTTCGCACACGGTCTCACTCGAGGAAACTTCTCCGGGCCACTATGAGGCGCGCATCCCAGCCGGTCAGGGCGGCCTTTATCGAATCGTCTCCGGCAGTTCTGAATTGGTCCTGCCCGAGGCCGGTTTCTATCGCGAAACGGAAGAAATGAAGCCGCAGGCGGTCAATACGGCCCTCCTCAGCGAAATCAGCCGCGTGACTGGCGGCCGCATGCACCCCTCGATGGATCAATTGTTGAGCAACAGGGGGAGCCTGGTCCGCGAACGAAAGGCTCTGTGGCCGTACTGGCTGATCCTTGCTTTGGTGCTCAATTTTCTGGAGGTTGCGCTGCGAAAAGGATTTTTCGAGCGGCTGGCTTCGTGGATGCGGGAACATTCACCGCTTCCATGGCACCGGCAGCCGGCATGAAAAATTGTGAGGAGATTTTTTGTAGCACAGGCTTGAGCCTGTGTACTGCCGCTGAGCCGCAACTCAAACCTCACAGGCTGAAGCCTGTGCTAGGAAAGCGCATCGACCTGAGATCGCTGAATTTCACGAGTCACTATTGACGACTCACCAGTCACTTCCTAGCGAGGCGTCCAATTCGGATGGCTGGTGAACAGCCCGTCGACGAATCCAATCTGGTAGCACAAGAATAACCCAAAACTCAAACTCAGCATTCCCGAGGCCATGGCCAGGCCTCGATTCAATCGCACAAAGTGCTGCAGAGTATAGGCGAACGGAAGCGCGATCGCCGCGGTAATCAGCATCATCCCGGCAATGGTCCCGAGTCCGAAAACAAGCAAATATCCGATGGCCCACGAAGGGCGATTGATGGTTGCGAGGACCAGCAAAGCCACTGCCGCCGATCCAGCAAGGCCATGCACGATGCCCACCGTCAGCGGCCGCAAGATATGAAAGAGACCCAGCGTTTTCGGCCACTGCGGAGTCCATCCGAAAATGGACCCGGGTCCCGCGGATAGCGGCTCGCCATCTTTATCGTGAGTGTGAATTATCAATCGTCCCAGAATGACGTGCGAGTGTGCGCCGGGGCCCAGCCGGTGAATCGTGACCCACTCGATGGCCCGCCGCATGAGCCCAGTCAAGTTCAGTACGCCCAACAGAATCAGCATGAACCCTACGGATAATTCCATGCTCAGCCCGAGCCTCGGTGGGATCGTCAATTTGAACAGGATAATTGCGGAACCAACCAGGAGGATGGTGACGGTGTGTCCCAATCCCCAAAGAGCGCCGATAAGCGCGGCGTGCAGCATCGTCCGCTCGCGGCTGACGATGGTTGTCACCGCGACGACGTGATCGGGATCAGTGGCGTGCCGCATGCCGAGAAAAAATCCCAGCAGCACGATTGCGAGCAGTGTAGCCATTTCGTATTCCACCTTCGGCCATCGATGATTGTACAAGCAATGCCGGCCGCTTACGTGAAATTCAATACTTTCTGTGATCGAAGGGTGGGAGCTGCACCACCAGTTCGCGGGCCGCATCACACAGTTTCTTGTTCGTGCGAGTCAAGTCCGAAGCGGAAGTCGCGAGATATCGAACGACGCAACCGCCTCTGAAAAGGACACTCGCTCCACCCTTTACCTGTGGGGCGTTTTCCAACTCCGCATTCATAGCGGCCACGATACGCGGCCAGTTTTCGAATCCATCCGCAAATAAACTTAGGGAAGCCATGTAGTTGAATTCTTCCATCCAGCCAAGATGTTCGGGCTGTTGCGCGGCAGGATTCATTTTGGTGCGATTGAGGTAGGCGGGCTTGCCGCACAGGATGACTTCCGTTCGCGAATCGATCTCCGAAAAATTCCAGCGCTCCCCGCGTGCGACGCGGCCCGCGGCAATGGATTCCAAAATTACGGCGCGGCTTCCTCGCGCCATTTCCACGCGCAAAGATTGGCGCAGAGCCGAACCGGTATGCGGAATCACGTGGTCCGGGAGGTATTCGAGCGTGGCTCCTTCCCCTAACTGGATCACGCTTTCCAGTACTGCCGGCTTTTCCGCGGTGCGATAGATTCGAGTTGCCGAAGGTGTCGTCAAACAGACGTGTGTTTCCTTCTCCTGAACGATCTCCGTAAGAAGGTGATCGCCCCCCAAAACTCCTCCCGTCGGATTGAGAAGCATCAGGTACGCGGTCCCGTCTTCCAGCGCAAGCGGGGTGAGCGCTTGCAGAGGCAGCGTGAAACGCGATTGGCTGAGGATCGTGCTTTGGCCGCGTCGTTCGAACCGCAGCCGCAGGTATCCGTCTCGCCCGACGCGCTCAGGATTCCGTTCACTATTCAAAGAGCAGGGAGTGGCGGATCCATTCGATGAGCGTGTCCACACCCGTACCGGTTTTGAGATTTGTGAAAACGTATGGCCTCTCCCCGCGAATGCGCTTGGCGTCCCGGTCCATCACAGTCAGGTCCGCGCCCACGTAAGGCGCCAAGTCGATTTTGTTGATCACCAGAGAATCTTGTCACCTTCCGCCACGTCGATCACGTAGATCGTCGCGTCGACAAGTTCGGGGCTGAATGTGGCGGCGAGGTTATCTCCCCCGCTTTCGATGAACAAAATGTCCAGGTCCGGAAAACGGCGGATAAGCAGGCTTGACGCTTCCAGGTTCACCGAAGCATCTTCGCGGATCGCCGTGTGAGGGCATCCTCCCGTTTCCACGCCGACGATCCGGTCGGGAGAAAGCACACCGCGCCGTGTCAGGAATTCCGCGTCTTCGCGCGTGTAAATGCGCGTGCAGAGGGATTCGACCAACGCAGTCTTACCCGATCCCACGGGACCGCCGATGCCGACCTTGAGAGGTTTGCCGATCACGACCGGAACAACCTCGCATCGAGCGACGCGTGGCGCATGGCGGCGATTTCGAGGGCCGGCGCGAAAGTCCACATGTCGGTCTCGGTTTTGCCTTGCACCTCTTCAGCAAGCTTCGCGATTAGGGGCCTGATGTTCCAGAGGATGCGCTGACCTGCAAGCTGGCCCAACGGCATGAGCCGCAGGGCTGCCCCAACCAGCGCCGCGCTCGTCGAATAGAGGTACGCGCCAGCCATTTCCTCGGGGGGCCATGCCATCACGCCGCCCATGATCCCGAAGACGACCGGATGATGCCCGGCTGTGACGTCCTTCCCTACTGCTTCACCGAATTCTGTTAGCAAGTGATGACCGGACAAATGATTCGCGACGCGCAGCATCTGCCTTCCCATTTGGCGGCTCGCGTCCCGCAATTCACTCACTGTCTTTATCGCATCGAGTGTTTCATCCAGGGAAAAGCACGCGGCAAGATCTCCTGTTTTTCCCGCGCGTGCAGCACACAAGAGGGCAACCGCATCGGTGGGAGCGGCCGAGCCTTCTAAATAGGCTCGAAGAAATTCTTCAACTCCCGCCGCATCGCGCACTTCACCACACTGCACGTAGTACTCGAGACCGAAGGAATGCGCGTACGCGCCTGCTGGGAAGAGTCCGTCCGCGAACTGGAGCAGGCTTAGAAAACTATCCATGTTGATGGCCCTGCGTGTTTGCGATCGGATTGAACACCGCCTGGCGCCTCTCCCACGGCGCGCCCAGACGATCCATCAAGCGAACCATTGCCTTGTCGTCCGGCACTAGCAATTTATCCCCCTGCATGGCGAGCGGGAAATGCCGGTTGCCAACCTCGAATGCGATCTTCACGGCTTCCGCGTAATCGGATGGGAAAATCTCAAGAACAGATTCGGTGGCCGCCTCGACTCTCAGATACCAATCCTGGTCGACCCACAAAATCGCGTCTGGTGCGAGCGTCGTGCCGGTTGGGAGTGCCAGACCGATTTTCCTTCCCTTGTCCGTCGTGAAGCGGCCGCGGACCCACCGGCGCTGCTCCCAGGTGAGCACAAGCTTGTCATCTTCTTTGGCCCGCAGGATTTCTTCGCTGACGGGGGAAATCAAGCGGTCGATAATCAGTAGGCTGCCCCACATTTAGAATAGATAGTAGCGCTGCGCCATCGGCAAAACTTGCGCGGCTTCGCAGGTCAGGAGTTGGCCATCCGCTCGCACCTCGTAGGTGTCCGGATCGACCTCGATGCGCGGCAGAGCATCATTGTTGACCATGTCCCGCTTGGTGAGCCCGCGGCACCGGTTCACGGCGACAGCGGTTTTCTTCAGCCCCAGCTTGCCGGGTATGCCAGCCTTCAAGGCAGCCTTCGAGAAAAATGTAAGAGACGTGCTATGCAGCGCGCCTCCGTAGCTGCCGAACATCGGCCGGTAAATCACGGGCTGCGGAGTGGGAATTGAAGCATTGGCGTCACCCATCACCGACCACGCGATCATGCCGCCCTTCACTACCATCTCTGGTTTGACCCCGAAAAAGGCGGGTTTCCACAGCACGAGGTCCGCGAGTTTTCCGGCTTCCACCGAGCCGACTTCGTGAGCGATTCCGTGGGCGATGGCGGGATTTATGGTGAACTTAGCCACGTAGCGGCGCACGCGGACGTTGTCGCTTCCTGATTTTTCGCCGGGCAATGGCCCGCGCTGGCGTTTCATTTTGTCCGCGGTCTGCCAGGTGCGGGTAATGACTTCACCAATCCGGCCCATGGCCTGCGAGTCGGAAGACATCATGCTGATCGCGCCCAGATCGTGGAGGACGTCTTCGGCGGCAATCGTTTCCGCGCGGATGCGCGATTCCGCGAAGGCAACGTCTTCGGGGATCGCAGGACTCAAGTGGTGGCAAACCATGAGCATGTCCAGATGCTCATCGAGCGTATTCACGGTGAACGGCATCGTCGGATTAGTGGACGACGGCAGGCAGTTCGCCTCACCGCAAACCTTGAGGATGTCGGGCGCGTGCCCGCCTCCCGCGCCTTCGGTGTGATACGTGTGAATGGTGCGTCCCTTGAACGCGCGGATGGAGTCCTGCACGAAACCTGCTTCGTTAATCGTGTCCGTGTGAATCGCGACTTGCACGTCGTACTCCTCGGCCACCGAGAGCGCGCAATCCATCGCTGCCGGAGTCGTTCCCCAATCTTCATGCAGCTTCAGGCCGATTGCGCCTGCCTCGATTTGTTCCCGTAAAGGCGGGGCAAACGAAGAATTGCCTTTTCCTAGAAATCCAAGATTAATGGGAAATCCGTCGGCCGATTCCAGCATGCGGTACATGTTCCACGCGCCCGGAGTGCAGGTGGTAGCGTCGGTTCCGGTGGCAGGCCCCGTGCCGCCGCCAATCAAAGTTGTCAAGCCGCCCGAAAGCGCCGTCTCCACTAGTTGGGGGCAAATGAAGTGAACGTGCGCATCGATCCCGCCGGCGGTGACGATTCTTCCTTCCCCGGCGATTACTTCCGTTCCAGCGCCGATGATCATTCCGGGCGTCACTCCACTCATCACATCAGGATTGCCCGCTTTGCCGATCCCCGCGATTCGGCCGTTGCGTATTCCGATGTCGGCCTTGTAGATTCCGCCGTGGTCCACGATCACCGCATTCGTGATCACCACATCGAGAACGCCGTCAGCCCCGGTGGCGGACGCCGACTGTCCCATTCCATCGCGAATCACTTTGCCGCCGCCGAATTTGGCTTCCTCGCCGGGAACCGTCAGGTCTTTTTCAATTTCGATGAACAGCTCCGTGTCGGCGAGCCGGACGCGGTCGCCTGTGGTCGGGCCGTACAAGTCGGCGTACTGTCGGCGTGGAATTTTCAGACTCATGGGCGTGTGGTCCTCTAGTGCGGCGTCCCGCTAATTTTCTAAAGAAGTCCCAGACTTCGTCAGGGGCTAAAGAGTCTGTGTGACAACTCCGCGCCGGCCCCCTGTAGCGCTCACCTTTAGGTGAGCATGTGCTTGAATCTACAGTGCCCGCCTGAAGGCGGGCTCTACAAAAGAGCTCAAAACCTGCGTTGCCACACAGACTCTAAAGCCCCTTTGTTTTCAGTCCTTTTTGTCAGGGCTGAAGCCCTGACCCGCAAACCAGATTGCGACTTATTTCCGCGACGGAGCACTAGCAAGTTGCGGAAAAACTCCTGAGTCTTGTGGGTCGTGCCTTTTCATCCTGACGAAGGAAGGATAGGCACGACGTAAAGCTTACCTTTTCTTCAGGGGTTTTAACCCCTGAGGGTCCGAAACTTCATTTTTCTGCGAACTGCTCGAAACCTTGCTCGGCGGCCCGCTTCAGAGCCATCGCCTTCGTCGATGCGTTCGCAGGGCCGTTCGTCAAACCATTGAGGCCGTGAATCGTGGCGGACCCACCGATCTCGACCAAGGTAACTGTCTTCGAATCTCCCGGCTCGAAGCGCACCGCGGTTCCGGCGGGAATATTCAGCCGCATTCCGTAAGCCGCCGCGCGATCGAACCGCAGCGCGCGATTCACTTCGAAAAAATGAAAATGAGAACCAACCTGGATGGGCCGGTCGCCCGTATTGGCAATTTCCAATTCGATCTCGCGGCGCCCTTCATTTGCGATCACGGGGCTTTCCGCCAGCTTAAACTCCCCTGGAATCATTGGAAACCTCTCAATTTTCTGGATGCCTTCAGACCGGGCCTAGGCTAATCGGCATTTCCCACAAGAACTCTGTGGAAGCTCCCGGCCTGTTTTATCGCAAGCAGCTATAGCGCAAGCCCGGCGCGGTCCAGTAGCACAGGCTTCAGCCTGTGTGGTTTGAGTCTCGGCGCATCGACAGCACACAGGCTGAAGCCTGTGCTACTCAAGACCTCCCGGCACCGCAGCGCAATTCGACGCCGCAAGCTATTCTCGCAGGGCAGATCTATCACGCACTCGTGTGATATCCGGACTAACGAATGGGCCGGTGGACCGTCACCAGTTTCGTGCCGTCAGGAAAAGTTCCTTCTACCTGGACCTCCTCCACCATTTCGGGCACGCCTTCCATGACATCATCCCGCTTGAGAATCGTGGCGCCGTATTCCATGAGTTCCGATACGGAGCGGCCATCGCGGATTCCTTCGAGGATCTCGGCTGTAATGAGCGCGACAGCCTCGGGGTAATTCAGCCGCAGTCCGCGCGCGCGGCGCTTGCGGGATAGTTCCGCGGCGCTGGCGATCAGCAGCTTGTCAATTTCCCTCGGTGTGAGGTGCATGTCTCATTCTTCGCGCGCCGGGCGATAAATTTCTCCAGCGAGGCCTTCCTGCGCATGATATCGAAGCGATTGGCGATTGACCATGCAAAATCTAAATGCTCTGCATACGTGGGCGCGGCTATGGTT
>WNFC01013269.1_pt1 | contig 21623 bp, 11 predicted proteins | sample 5400541 | NCBI WGS metagenome assembly WNFC01 (sample SAMN13153342, study PRJNA577476) | soil metagenome | isolation source: 120 cm saprolite under Douglas fir tree site 2 hole 2 replicate 1 | place: USA:California | collected 2015-04-18
TCACGACCACGATCGCCAACGTCACCTCGGCCACCGAAGGCGAGGGCGCGCGGATCTACAAGTGGCCGATCGATCCGAAGCACGTGGCGCAGAACAACGGCAACGACTTCGCCTGGTTCCGCCTCGCCGAGATGTATCTGGTCAAGGCGGAGGCGCTGAACGAGATCACACCCGGAAGCGCGGGAGCGCTCGACACGTTGAACCGCGTACGCGCCCGCAAGGCCCCGGTCGCCGCCGCGCTGGCGGGGCCGATCACGCGGGACCTGATCCTGAACGAGCGTCTGTTCGAGCTCAACAGCGAAGGGAAACGGCGGCAGGATCTGGTCCGCCATGGGAAGTACACGCTCGCCTGGGAGTTCAAGCCCGGGCCGACGGCGGACTCCCGCGTCCTGATGCCGATTCCACAGACGCAGATCGATGCGAATTCGCTGATCACGCAGAACCCCGGGTACTGATTGACGGGGGCTGTCATCGAGCGTAGCAGAAGGGTAGGGGCGCGGGTAGGGGCGCAGCATGCTGCGCCCCTACATCGTTTTATTCCCATGCTGGGCCTGCTCGCCGGCTGCTCGGCGGCCTCGGAGCGGGCGCTGCCTCCCGCCAGCGGCCGCCTATTCACCCTCCTGCCGTCGAGCTACACCGGGGTCCGCTTCGAGAATCGCCTCACCGACACCCGCGAGCTCAACGTCTTCACGTACCGCAACTACTACAACGGCGGTGGCGTCGCCATCGGCGATCTGACGGGAGATGGGCTGCCGGAAATCGTGCTGACCTCGAACCTCGGGGGCACCCACGTTTACCTGAACGAGGGGAAGTTCCACTTCCGCGACATCACGGCGCAGGCCGGGCTCCACAGCAAGGGGTGGACCACGGGCGTCACGCTCGCCGACGTGAACGGTGACGGGCGGCTCGACATTTACGTCTGCCACGCGGGGCTCGGCGACAGCCGGCTCCGGGCCAACGAGCTCTACATCAACCAGGGGACGAACGCGCAGGGCATCCCGACCTTCGTCGAGCAGGCGGCCGCCTACGGCGTCGCGGATTCGGGCTATTCGACCCAGGCCGCGTTCTTCGACTACGATCGCGACGGCGACCTCGATTTGTTCGTCATCAACAATTCGCCGCGGCCGGTGGCGAGCTTCCCGCTTACGAACACCCGCAACGAGCGCGACCCGCTGGGCGGCGCGAAACTGTATCGCAACGACGGCGGACACTTCGTCGACGTGAGCGCGGCGGCCGGTATTTACGGGAGCGAGATCGGTCTCGGCCTGGGCGTGGGTGTAAGCGACGTGAATCGCGACGGTTGGCCCGACATCTATGTGGCGAACGACTTCTTCGAGCGTGACTACCTCTACATCAATAAGGGCGACGGCACCTTTGTGGAGCGACTCGAGCAGGAAATGCCGTACATCAGCCTCTCGTCGATGGGGCTCGACATCGCGGACGTCAACAACGACGGCTGGCCGGATATCTACGTGGCAGACATGCTGCCGGACGACGAGCATCGCCTCAAGACCACCACTTCGTTCGAGACGTGGCACCGCCTCGAGAGCGAGCTGCGCAACGACTTCTACTATCAGTTCACGCGCAACATGCTCCACCTCAACAACGGCGACGGCACATTCTCGGACATCGGCCAGATGGCCGGCGTGGCGCGGACGGACTGGAGCTGGAGCCCGTTGATCGCGGATCTCGATCTGGACGGCTACAAGGACATCTACGTGACGAACGGACTCGCCAAGGACGTCACCTCCCAGGACTACATCGCGTTCCTGGCGAACCGGGAGACCATGGTCCAGGCCACGAGCGGCGGCCGGGTGGACTTTCGGCGCCTGATCGACGCGATGACCTCGACCAAACTGCCGAACTACGCCTTCCATAACCGCGGCGACCTGACGTTCTCGAACGAGAGCGCCGCCTGGGGCCTGGACACCCCGACCTTCTCGAGCGGCGCGGCCTACGGCGACCTGGACGGTGACGGCGCGCTCGACCTGGTCGTGAACAACGTGAACCAGGAGGCGTTCGTCTACCGCAACAACGCCCGGTCGCTCACCCAGAACCGCTACCTGCAGGTGCAGCTCGACGGATCGGGCGCGAATCGCTTCGGCGTGGGTGCCAAAGTGACGCTGTGGAGCGGCGGACGGGAGCAATACCAGGAAGAGGAACCCACGCGCGGCTTTCAGTCGAGCGTCGACTACGTCCTGACGTTCGGGGTCGGGGCGCGCGACACGTTGGACTCCGTGAAGGTGGAGTGGCCGGACCGGGAGGGCCGCGTGTCGTTCCTGACCCACGTCCCGACGAATCAGCGGCTCAGCGTGCGGCAGTCCGAGGCCGTGGTGCCCCGAGCCCACAGCCCCAAGCCCCTAACCCCTCTTGTCACCGATGTCACGGACGCGATCGCGCTGCCCTACGTCCACCGCGAGAACGAATTCGTGGACTTCGACCGGGAGCTACTGATCCCGAAGCTGCTCTCGACTGAAGGGCCGATGCTCGCGGTGGCTGACGTGAACGGCGACGGCCTGGACGACATGTTCATCGGCGGCGCCAAGGGTCAGGCCGGGAAACTGCTGATCCAGCAGCCCGACGGCCGGTTTGTCAGCACCAACGAGCGGCTGTTCGAGCAGGATCGCATGTCGGAGGACCTGGGGGCCGTGTTCTTCGATGCGGATGGAGACGGTCACCCGGACCTGTACGTCGTGAGCGGCGGGAGCGAGTTCGGAGCGCAAGGTGATCCGGCGCTGCAGGACCGGCTATACCTCAACGACGGACGGGGCGGCTTCCACAAGGCGACCGGCGCTTTGCCCAAGGAGGATGCCAGCGGCTCGCGCGTGGTGGCGGCCGATTACGACGGCGACGGCGACATCGATCTCTTCGTGGGCGGGCGGGTCGTGCCGTGGCACTACGGTGTCGACCCCCGGAGCCTGCTGCTGCAGAATGACGGCCACGGCCACTTCACCGACGTGACCGCGCGGCTCGCTCCCGACCTCGAGCACGTCGGCATGGTTACGGATGCGGTGTGGCGCGACGTGGACGGCGACGGGCGCCTGGATCTGATCGTCGTGGGTGAGTGGATGCCGATCACCATCTTCCATAATGCGGGCGGCGGGAAGCTGGTCCGTCTGAAGACGCCGGGCCTCGAGCACAGCGAAGGGTGGTGGAACCGCATCGTCGCGGGTGACTTCACCGGGAAGGGTCGCGTCGACTTCATCGTCGGCAACTTGGGCCTGAATACGCGCTTGCACGCCAGCAACGCGGAGCCGGCGACCATGTACGTGAAGGACTTCGACGGCAACGGCGTCAGTGAGCAGATCGTGTCGGTCTATAACCATGGCAAGAGCTATCCGATCGCGATGCGCGACGAGCTGCTCTCAGCGCTGCCCTTCCTGAAGCCGCGCTACCCCCGCTACGCCGACTACGCCGGCCAGACCGTCACCGACATTTTCACGCCCGCGGAGCTGGCCGGCGCGACCTTCAAGCAGGTACATACGTTCACCACGGCCCTGGCGCGGAACAACGGGGATGGATCGTTCACGCTGGCCCCGCTGCCGCCCGAGGCGCAGCTCGCCCCGGTCTACGGCATCCTGGCGCAGGACCTGGATGGGAACGGCAGGCCCGACCTATTGCTCGCGGGGAACTTCGATGGCGTGCAGCCTTCAATCGGGCGGATGAGCGCGAGCTACGGCCTCGTGTTGCGAGGAGATGGCAACGGGCAGTTTACACCGGTGCAGGCGACGCACAGCGGCTTCCTGGTCCACGGGCAGGCCCGCGATATCCAGCGCGTTCGGACCCGTCGCGGCGACCTCTACGTCGTGACCCGGAACAACGACCGGGCGTTGGTGTTCCGCGCCACACACCCGGCGCGACGCTCAACGACCGTTGCGAGTCACTGACCGGGACGCTTGGTCCTGATGACGATTACGCCATTGGCGCCGCGCACGCCGTACATCGCCATACCGGCGGGGTCCTGCACCACCTCTATCGACCCGATATCGTGCGGATTGATGGCTCTGACGTTGGAGCCGCGTGAGAGGTCCACCGGCACGTCGTCGACCAGGCAAAGCGGCTGGTTGCTCGCCATGAAGGAGCCGACCCCGCGGATGCGGAAGCTCAGGCCGCCGTCGGGCGTCTCCGTCACCGTGACGCTGGGAAACCGTTCCATGATCAACTGCCCGATCGACCGGCCGGGCGTCCGCTCGATCTCCTCCGACGTCATCACTGAGTGGGGAACGGCGCTCGCCGGGGCGACGTCTTCGGATCTGCCCCCGCGGTGGGAGCAGGCAGCGACGCCGCACACGATCAAACCCAGCAGTCGGTGGGCGTGGGCGGTGGACATGGAGGACCTCCTGTGAGTCATGGATCAACCCGGCCGCTTGGTCTTGATGATGATGACGCCGTTGGAGCCGCGCACGCCGTACAGCGCCGTCTCGGCGGGCTCCTTGAGGACCTCGATCGACTCGATGTCGTTGGGATTGACGCCGGTGAGGTACCCGTTGGGACCCGGATCGATCGCTACTCCGTCGAGAATGTACAAGGGAGTGTTGCCGCTCCTGATGGACGAGCCGCCACGGATGCGCACCGCGAAGCCGCCGTCTGGCGTCCGCGTCACCTCCACTCCGGGGAAGCGGCCCATCAGCACCTGCTCGATCGATTGCCCGGGCGCCTTGGCGATGTCCTCCGCCGTCACGGTCGAGTTGGGAGATGCGGTGGGGGCAGGCGCAGCCGCGGCGTCGACTGGCTTGTTCCGATGTGAACAACCGGAACCCAGTCCGATGAGGAAGCTGACCGGCAGCAAGGCGCGCATCGAGAACGAGGTCATAGGGACTCCTCCCATGGCACGCTACGTTGCAATATACGACCTGGAATGGCTCACGGCTAACCCCCTCACCGGTGAATCGCGATGACCACGTGGCTGCGGTATTTCGCTCGTCGCCTGACCCTGACCGTCACGTGCGCGCTGGTGGCGCGCGTCTCCCCGGCCCAGGACCGGGCCAGCGTGGCCTCCCCCGACGGCCGGAACCGGGTCACGGTCGAGATCCGGGACGGCGCCCTCACGTACCGCGTCGACCGGGATGGTCGCGCCGTGCTCCTGCCCTCGCGCCTCGGCTTCACCTTTCAAGGGGCGCCGCCGCTGCGCGACAGCCTGCGGGTGGTCGACACGTCGACCAGCACGGTCGATGAGACGTGGACCCAGCCCTGGGGCGAAGTGGCCCGGGTACGCGACCATTATCGCGAGCTGCGGGTCTCGGTTGCTGAGGCAGCCGCACCGGGCCGGCGGTTCGTGGTGACGTTCCGCGCGTTCGACGACGGCATCGCCTTCCGCTACGAGTTTCCGGCGCAGCCCGGACTCGGCGAGTTCGCGATCACCGACGAGCTCACGGAGTTCGCGTTCGCGGATGACGCCCGCGCCTGGTGGATTCCCTCGAACCGCCCGCGGCTCGACCGCTCCGAGATGCTGTTCTCGTCCTCCCCGGTGAGCGTGCTCGACAGCGTGCAGACGCCGCTCACGCTGGAGACGCGGGACGGCCGCACGTTCATCGTGATTCACGAGGCGAATCTGGTCGACTACGCGCGCATGTTCCTGAGCGGGCCGCGCATGCAGTCGCGTACGCTGCGCGCGGCGCTGGCGCCCTACGCCGACGGGATCAAGGTCCGCGGGCGGACGCCGTTCGTGACGCCGTGGCGCACCATCCAGCTGGCCGACCGCGCGACCGATCTGGCGCCGTCGGTGCTCGGCCTGAACCTCAATCCGCCGAGCGTCATCCCGAAGACGAGCTGGATCAAGCCGATGAAGTATGTGGGCATCTGGTGGGGCATGCACATCGGTACGATGACGTGGAGCTCCGGGCCCAAGCACGGCGCCACTACGGCGAACACGAAACGCTATATCGATTTCGCGGCCGCAAACGGGTTGGGCGGCGTGCTGGTCGAAGGCTGGAACGTGGGCTGGGACGGCGACTGGATCCAAAACCGCAACGCGTTCTCGTTCACGAAACCCTATCCCGACTACGACCTCGCGGAGCTGGCCCGCTACGCCCACGAGAAGGGCGTCAAGCTGATCGTCCACAACGAGACATCGGGCGGGATCGAGAACTACGAGCGGCAGATGGACAGCGCGTTCGCGCTGTACCATTCACTCGGGCTCGACGCCATCAAGTCGGGGTACGTGACGGACTTCGTCGGCGAGGGGCACTCGCACTACGGCCAGTACATGGTCCGGCACCACCGCCGCGTGATCGAAAAGGCCGCCCAGTACGGAATCGTGCTGGACGTCCACGAGCCGATTCACGACACCGGCGAGCGTCGGACCTACCCCAACATGATGAGCCGGGAGGGTGCGCGGGGGCAGGAATACAACGCGTGGAGCGCCGAAGGCGGCAATCCGCCTGAGCACGAGACCATCCTCTTCTTCACGCGCATGCTCGACGGTCCGATGGACTTCACGCCGGGCATCTTCGACATCCTGATCGAGAGGGGTACCGGGCGGCCGCGGCGGCCGGACGAGCCCCGCGTCCGGACGACGCTCGCGAAGCAGCTGGCGTTGTACGTCGTGCTCTACTCGCCGCTCCAGATGGCGGCCGATCTGCCCGAGAACTACGAGCACCAGCCGGCGTTCCAGTTCATCCGGGACGTCGCGGTCGACTGGGATACGACGCGCGTGATTGCGGGCAAGATCGGCGACTACGTCGTCGTGGCGCGGCGCGAGCGCAATGGCCCGACCTGGTACCTGGGCGCCATCACCGACGAAGAAGCCCGTACCTTTGACGTCCCACTCTCGTTCCTCACGCCTGGGCGGAAATACGTCGCCGAGATCTACGCGGATGGGCCGGGGGCCAACTGGCTCACGAATCCGCTGCCGGTGACGATCTCGAAGCGCTCGGTCGACGCGACCTCGCGGCTGCACATCGTGCTAGCTCCGGGGGGTGGGCAGGCGATCCGGATCCGGCCGGCGCGTTAGTCGAGATGATGATGACGAGCGACACCGAGGGGCGGTCCCTCCAACCTTTGAGTCTTCGCCTTCGGGACCGCCCCTCGGCCTCGCCTGCACATCGGCGACGCGACCGGTGGCCCCGGAGGTGAGGCTCCCAGGGGTGCGGGGGGTCCCGGTCGAGGAGCCGAACCGCAGGGGCCACCGGTCGGCGGAGCCGAGGCTTGCGGCGCCGATGCTGTTTCTGTTCGCGGCGTTGGCCCTCGCGAGCTGCGGCCGCGCGCGCCAGCCGCAGCTCTTCGAGCTGCTGCCGCCGAGCCGAACCGGCGTGACATTCGCCAACCGGCTGCCCGACGATACGGCATTCAACATCCTCACCTACATGTACTACTACGACGGTGGGGGCGTGGCGGTGGGTGACGTCAACAACGACGGCCTGCCGGACCTCTATTTCACGTCGAATGTCGGGCCCAACCGGCTGTACCTGAACAAGGGGGATTATCGGTTCGAGGACGTCACCGAGCGCGCCGGCGTGGCCGATTCCGACGGCTGGAAGACCGGCGTGACCATGGCCGACGTCAACGGCGATGGCTTGATCGACATCTACGTCAGCGCCGTCGATTTCCTCACGATGCATGGGCACAACGTGCTGTACATCAACAATGGCGACGGCACCTTCACCGATCGCACCAAGCAGTACGGCCTCGACTTCGCCGGTCTATCCACCCAGGCCTTCTTCTTCGATTACGACGGCGACGGCGACCTCGATATGTACCTGCTGACCCATTCGCCCCACCCCGAGCGGACACCCGGCCCGCGCGCGCAGGCGACGACGGACCGCGCGAGAGCGGGCGACCGTCTCTACCGGAACGACGGGGGCCATTTTGTCGACGTGAGCGACCACGCCGGCCTCCGCAGCGGCGCCGCGCGGTACGGCCTGGGCGTGGTCGCGAGCGACCTGAACGGCGACGGCTGTCCCGACCTATACATCGCCAACGACTTTCAGGAAGACGACTTTCTCTACTACAACAACTGCGACGGGACGTTCACCGAGTCGATCGCCACCGCGGTGGGACACACGAGCCACGCCTCGATGGGCGTGGACGCCGCCGACTTCAACAACGACGGCCGGCCTGACCTGATGGTCCTCGACATGCTGCCCGAGCAGGAAAAAATCCTCAAGACCTCCGCCAATGCCGAGAGCTTCGACGTCTACAATCTAAAGCTCGAGGCGGGCTACCACCCGCAGTACGCCCGCAACACGCTCCAGCTCAACCGCGGCCACCGGCGCTTCAGTGAGATCGGGTATCAGGCGGGCGTGTACGCGACCGATTGGAGCTGGGCCCCCTTGTTCGCCGACCTGGACAACGACGGCCACAAGGACCTGTTCATCACCAACGGCATCTATCACCGGCCGAACGACCTCGACTACGTCGCCTACGTCAGCAACCCCGTCGTGCAGGCCTCGCTGCGCGACGGGATGGCGGGGCTGCGCCGGACGCTGATCGGGAAGATGCCTCGGATCCCCATCGCCAGCTATGCGTATCGCAACAACGGGGACCTCACGTTCACCAACCAGGCGCAAGCCTGGGGGCTCGCCCAAGCGGGTTTCTCGAACGGCGCGGCCTACGTGGACTTGAACAACAGTGGGGCGCTCGATCTGGTGGTGAACCGGCTCGAGGCCCCTGCCGCGATTTATCGCAACCGCGCGCATGATGCAGATGCTTGAGCAGTATCCGACGCGCGGGTTCCAGTCGTCCGTTGACCCCCGCCTCCATTTCGGACTCGGGACATCCACCCAGGTCGACTCCCTGATCGTCACCTGGCCCGATCGTCGATTCCAAGTGTTGACCAACGTGGCGGTCGATCGTACGCTCACACTGTCGCAGCAAGACGCCACGTTGGCGCCCTTGTCGCCGTTGCCGCCCCCGCCGTTGTTCACCGATGTCACGGCTCGGCTCGCGCTCGATTTCACGCACCGGGAGAACCGCTTCTACGACTTCCACCGCGAGCCGTTGATCCCGCATCTCCTATCGACCGAAGGGCCCGCGCTGGCCATCGGTGACGTCGACGGCGACGGCCGCGACGACATCTACGTCGGGGGCGCCAAATGGCAGGCGGGCCGGCTGTTCATCCAGCGACCCGACGGCAGCTTCCGCGCCAGCGCGCAGCGCGCGTTCCAGCTGGACAGCCTGAGCGAGGACGTCGACGCGGTCTTCGTCGACGCCAACGGCGACGGGCGGCCGGATCTGTACGTGGTGAGCGGCGGTAACGAGTTCGAGGGGGACGACGCGGCGCTGCAGGATCGCCTGTACCTGAATGACGGCCGCGGACACTTCCGGCGTGATTCCGCGGCCCTGCCTCGGCTCTCCGAAAGCGGCTCGTGCGTAGTGCCGGGCGATTGGAATGGCGACGGGCACATCGACTTGTTTGTCGGGCGGCGGGTGGTGGCGCGTCATTACGGCGTCACGCCCCGCAGCTATCTCTTGGAGAACGACGGCACCGGTCACTTCCGAGATGTCACGCTGGAGAAAGCCCCGGGGCTGGCGGACGTCGGGATGGTGACGTCCGCCGCGTGGGTCGACTACGATCACGACGGGAAGCTCGACTTGATCGTCGTCGGGGAATGGATGTCGATCCGTGTATTCCACCAGGAAAACGGCCGGTTGGTGGACGGGACGGCCGAAGCAGGCCTGACCGGCACGGAAGGCTGGTGGAACAGCGTCACGGTCGCCGACCTGAACGGCGATGGGCGCCCCGATCTCGTGCTCGGCAACCTCGGGCTCAACTCTTATCTCCGGGCGTCACCGCGCGAGCCGGCGCGGTTGTATGTCGGGGACTTCGGCCATAACGGGACGCTCGAGCAGATCCTCACGTTCTACAAGCACGGCGTGAGCTACCCGATTGCAGGGCGGGACGAGCTGATCAGCCTGATCCCTCGGCTGGGAACGCGATTTGCCACCTATGCGGACTTCGGCGCCGCCCAGGTCGAGGACATCGTCCCCGCCGCGGAGCTCGCCCAGGCCACCGTGCGAGACGCGCGCCTGTTCGCGAGCTCGGTGGCTTTGAACAACGGGAACGGTACGTTCACCCTGCGGCCGCTTCCCGCCGAGGCGCAGTTCGCCCCGATCCGCGCGGTGCTGGTGGGCGACTTCGACGGCGACGGCCGGCCGGATCTGCTGGTCGGTGGGAACCTGTACGGCGTACCGCCGGTCCTCGGGCGCTACGATGCCAGTTACGGCCTGCTGCTCTCCGGGACAGGGGACGGCCGCTTTAGCGCCGTGGATATGGAGCGGAGCGGTCTCCTGATCGACGGGCAGGTGCGCCACATCGGCATGCTGCGACAGGCGGCAGGTGGCCGCCTGATCGTCGTGGCCCGTAACAACGACAAGCTTCAGGTGCTGCGCCCGCTGCGCGCTCCGCGGTAGAGGTCGATCAGGTTCGCGACCGGGCCGACGATCGCGAGGGCGAGGATCGGCGGCGCGGGATAGAGCGCGTTGAGCGCGGGCACGTGAAAATCACCCGCTAGCCGAATGCCGGCCTCCGCCACGGCCACGGCGGCCGCGACGATGATCCGCCCCCGCACCGTGCTCACCGTGGTCTTGGGATCCGTGATCATGAAAAAGATGAACAGCTGGTACATCGGGCCGGTGATCGGCGCGATTTCCGCGAGCAGCGGGCCCCCCACGATCCAGTGGCGCAGCGCGGCGAGCGCGACGAAGCACGCCACGTAAGTGAGCGTCACATGGAGCATGCGGACTCGCGACACGATGAGCAGCCCGAAACCCCAGATCACCGCGTTGGTGGCCAGGTCGTTGCCCCACTGGCGGCTGAGGATGGCGACGCTGGCGGGCGCCGCCAGGAGCAGCAGGCTGATGGCAAAGTTGCTGGGGTTCCACAGGTGCCGGCCGCGGTAGCGCAGCAGGTACTTGGAGGCGATCGCGATGAATCCGCCCAGAGCGAACGGCCAGAGCAGATCGGCCCGCGGCTTGATCAACAGCGCGAGGCTGATGCCGGTGATGTAGGCGCTTTGCACGTTCGCGAACGAGCCCTGCACCAGGCGTGACAGCGCGAGCTCGGTGGCCGCGCAGACGCCGAGCGCGATGACGAGCCGCTCGTACCCGCCGAGGATGCCGTAGCGCGCCTCGCCGAGCACGAGGATGAGCGTGATGAGGAACGAGACCGGGTAGCGCGGGTCCAGCCGCCCCAGCCGGACCCACAGGCTGCGGCTAGCGGCTAGGCTCGGTGATGACATGCAGGCGGTCCACGTCGAGGTGCTCGAGGGTCTGTACGGTGCCCGACGGCCAGTGAATCACGACACGGTCCGCGCGCCCGGTCGGTCCCAGCCCGAAGTGCAGCCGCCGGTCGTTCTGGCTCGCGAATCCCATGCCCCCGTCCACGATCTGCAGCTGCCGCGTCGCTCCGGTTTCAAGCGTCACCTCGGCGCCGATGGCGCTGCGGTTCGACCGGGTGCCCACGAGCTTGAAGGCGATCCAGTGGTTGCCGGGCGCCACGCTGTTCTTGTAGACCAGCGCCGGCTGTTTCTGGTTGGCGATCACCACGTCGAGCACGCCGCGATTGAACAGGTCGACCAGCACGATGGCGCGGCCGTCGTACTCGTCGGTCACGCCGACCTGGGACGCGACATCGCTCCAACCCGCCAGGCCGCGGTTCACCAGCACCCGCGAGCGCTCGTACCCCGACAGGCTCGCGGTGCCGATGGCGGGCCAGGCCCTCGCATCCTCGAACACGCCACTGTACGCCCCGGCGATCTTCGACGCCGCGTACCAGTAGCTGCGATCGCGGTCACCCGACACGTAGCCGTTGACGATGAACAGGTCGTTGCGGCCGCCGTTATCCAGGTCGCCGAGCTGCGCTCCCCAGGCCCACCCCGCGTCGGCGACCACGCCTTCGGCCGCCTGCTGGAACCGGCCCAGCTCCGGCAGGAAGTTGAGGCGCAGGTTGTTCCCGTGAAACAGGTAGCCCCGCTCCGAGATGTTGGTCACGAAGGCGTCCACGCGCCCGCGATTCAGCACGTCGCCGAGCGTGGCCGACATGCCGCTCTTGGAATCGCTCTCCAGGCCCACGCGGCTCAGGGTGAAGTGCCGGCCGTGGTCGTTCAGGTAGAGCTCTTCCGGGCCGTAGTCGTTCGCCAGGAACAGGTCGGGCCAACCGTCGCCGTTGAAGTCCGCCGCTGCGACCGCCAGGGTCCAGCGGGTGCTGCCCACCCCCATCTGATCGGTGACATCTTCGAAGCGTCCACCCCCGAGATTGTGAAACAGACGGTTCTTGCCCCCGTTGGTGGCGAACTCGAAGCTGTTCTCCATGATGCGCGTGGTCTTCAGGTGCCAGAAGTCGATGTCGGAGCGGTAGTAGCCCGCCACGTAGAGGTCGAGCAGCCCGTCCCGGTCGTAGTCGAACCACACGGCCCCGTTCGCGTTCATCCACTGGCGCAACCCCGCGCTCGCGGTCACGTCCTTGAAATGGAGATCGCCCATGTTCTTGAAGAGCTGGAGGTAGCCCCACTTGTAGATCAGCACGTCCTCGAGGCCGTCGTTGTCGAAGTCGCCCCATACTGCTCCCATCGACACGCCTTCGCCGGGTCGGTTCACGTCCGCCAGGCCCGCGGCGCGGGCGGTATCCACGAACGTGCCGTCACCGCGGTTCAGATACAGCGCATTGGGGAATCCGAAGCGGCTGTTCGTGAAATAGAGGTCGGGCCAGCCGTCGTTGTTCACATCCGATACCGTGACGGACGCACCCAGCGAGCTGATGAGCGGGGCGATGTTGTCGAGCGGCGAGACGGCGCTGCGACAGCGAGAGGGAAATCACGGCGTGAACCATACCATGCACCGCACCCAGTTGCCAGCGCGGAGTGATGGGCTAACTTCTTGACATGTCGCGTCTTGGATACAGGCACCTGATCGCCATCTGCGTCGCTCTGCCGCCGCTCAGCGCCTGCAGCCATGAGACGCGCCCCCCGCTGTTCAAGCGGCTGACCCCGGGTCACACCGGGGTCAGCTTCGCCAACACCATCACCACCAATGATGCCGTGAATGTGCAGACCGACCCCTTCGTCTATAACGGCGCTGGGGTGGCGGTCGGTGACATCGATAACGACGGATTACCGGACATTTTCTTCGCCGGCAACATGGTCTCGAGCCGCCTCTATCTGAACAAAGGCGACATGCGGTTCGAAGACATCACCCAGGCGGCCGGCGTTGGGACCACCCGCTGGGCCACCGGCGCGACCATGGTGGATATCAACAACGATGGCTATCTGGATATCTACGTCTCGGTCTCCGGGCCCCCATGGTCCACAGGGGCGCAGCGGGCCAATCTGTTGTTCGTGAACAACGGGGATCACACCTTCACGGAAGCAGCTGCCCGATACGGGATCGCAGACACCGGTTTTACCACCCACGCCGTGTTTCTCGACTACAACCATGACGGATACCTCGACCTCTTTCTGCTGGAGAATTCTCCGGAAGATTTTGCGCGTGGCGAGGCAAACCGACACCCGGCGGGCGTCCCCAGCGTCAGTCCCAGCAGTTGGAATCGGCTCTATCGCAACAACGGCGATGGGACGTTCACCGACGTTTCGCGGGAGGCCGGGATATTGCGGGACGTCGGGTATGGCCTCGGCGTGGTCGTCGCGGACTTCAACCGGGACGGGTGGCCCGACATCTATGTCTCGAACGACGATGCGGCCAACGACGTCCTCTACATCAACAACCGGGATGGAACGTTCACCGATAAAGCGACGGCCTTGCTCGGGCACACGAGTTTTGCCGGCATGGGTATCGATGCAGCCGATTTCAACAACGACGGCTGGCCCGATATCCTCCAGGTGGACATGATGCCGCAGGACCTGCGGGCGCGACACCGGATGAGCGGTTCCGCGACCTATGGCGGTCTGTTGGAGTTCGGTCAACGGGGAATTCACCCCGCCTATGATCTCAACACGCTGCAGCTCAACAGCGGGCCTACCAAAGACGGAAATGTCGGGTTCAGTGAAATTGCCCGGCTGGCGGGTGTCGCCTACACCGATTGGAGCTGGAGCGCGCTGTTCGCGGACGTCGACAACGACGGCTACAAGGACATCTTCATCACCAACGGCTATCCCAAGGCCGTCACGGACTATGATTACCAGACGGCCATGTTCGGCGTACGCCGAGTGCGAGATCCTCAGGCCGCCCGTCAGCGGGGACTAAAGCTGCTGCGGGACCTGCGCAGCTACACGCTGTCGAACTATCTCTTCCGCAATAAGGGCGATCTCACGTTCGTCGACGAGACCAAAGCCTGGGGGATGGATCAGCCGGGGGTTTCCTATGGTGCCGCGTATGCCGATCTCAACAACGACGGCAGACTCGACCTGGTGGTCAATAACATGGACGCTCCGGCGTCCATTTACCAGAATGTCAAACCCCCGGACGACTCGAGTCACTACCTACAGATCAAGCTCCAGGGGGAAGCTCCCAATATTCGGGGGATCGGGGCGACGCTGATCCTCACCGCGGGGGGACAAAAGCAATACCTCTACCACTCCCCCTACCGGGGTTACATGTCCACCATGGACGACCAAGAGCATTTCGGGTTGGGTGCGGTCAAGCGGGTGGACAGCCTGGAAATCACCTGGCCCGATGGACGGTATCAGCTGCTGACCGGTCTCGACGTTGACCGGCTGCTGACCGTGCGGCAGGGAGAGGCTTCTAAGAGGGGAGCAACCTCCCCATCCTTCACCAACCTCCACAACCTCCCTAACCCGCTTCAGCGCTTCCAGCCGAGTCAGGCGCTCAAGTACAAGCATCAGGCTGGGACGCATGTCGACTACGACGTGCAACCCCTCTTGCCCTATATGATCTCGAGGCAGGGGCCTCCAATGGCGGTGGCGGACGTGAACGGCGACGGCCTGGACGATGTATTCATCGGCGGGGCAGGGGGCGTGCCCGGAAAGCTGTTCATTCAGCGGCGGGACGGCGGTTTCGTGGAGTCCGCACACGGTCAACCCTGGGTGGGCGACACTGCATACGACGATTGGGGAGCCCTGTTCTTCGATGCCAACGGCGACGGACTCCCCGACCTGTACGTGGCGAGCGGCGGGTATCACCTCGCACCGACCTCGCGACGGCTGCAGGACCGTCTCTATATCAACAAGGGAGGCGGCAGGTTCGTGAGAGACAGCCAGGCGTTGCCGGAAATGTTGACCAGCACGGCCACGGTCGTGGCCGGCGACTTCGACGGCGATGGCAAATTGGACCTGTTCGTCGGCGGGCGGCTGGCGCCGCGAAACTATCCCTATCCGGCTCGGAGCTATGTGCTACACAATGACGGGGGCGTCTTCAGGGATGTCACGGAGCAGGTGGCCCCGGAGCTGGTACGGCCCGGAGGCATGATCACCGCCGCGGTGTGGATGGATTTCGACGGCGACGGGCGGTTGGATCTGGTCACGGCGGGGGAATGGATGCCGCTCCAGTTCTATCGCAACGATGGGAAGCGATTCCACAACGTCACGGCGTCCCTGGGCCTGCCACCGCTGCGGGGTTGGTGGTACAGCCTGGCAACGGGAGACTTCAACCACGACGGCCATCCCGATCTGGTGGCTGGGAATCTCGGTTTGAATCACAGCTACACGGCGTCGCAGGCGGGCACGTTCGGCGTCTATGCGGCCGATTTCACCGGGAACCGGACCACGGACGTGGTGCTCACCCAGGAAATCGGTGGGACGGAATACCCGTTCAGCGGTTTGGCGACCCTGGGTCGCGCGATTTATCCCGTAGGACTGAAATTCGCTACGCATGAAGCGTTTTCGCGGGCGTCCATCGAGCAGGTGTTCAGCCCGTCGCAGCTGCGTCAGGCTCTGCACTACCAGGCGGACACCTTCGCGAGCGTCTACCTGCAGAACAATGGGAATGGGACGTTCACCACGTACGCGTTGCCCAATCGCGCGCAAATCGCACCGATCAGAGGGATCATCGCCTACGACGTGGACGGTGACGGCAATCTCGACCTGATCGTGGCGGGGAACCTCTACGACGCCGAGGCCAACACGCCCAGAGCGGATGCGGGCAACGGTCTGTGGCTGAGAGGCGACGGCCAGGGTCACTTCACCCCGGTTCCTCGGGTCGAAAGCGGCTTCCTGGCGCCGGGGAACGTCACCGGGCTGGCCCTCGTGAAAACGCCTGCAGGGAGCGCCGTGCTCGTTGCGAACCACGGCGACTCCCTGCAGGCGTTTACGATCCGGCGCCGCTAACGGGCCCGGCTTACCACCCCGGGTTCTGCTGTAGCGTGCTGGTCGACCCGACCTTGCTCAATTCGATCTGCAGCGACGGGATCGGGTACAGATTGTACTTACTCGTGAACGGCGTCGCGGCGTTGAGGTACGACCTCCGCGTTGTCTCGATCGTCACGTAGTCGGTGATCGTTTGCGTGGCGATTCCCCAACGGCGCAGATCGAAGAACCGCTCCCCCTCCATCCCCAGCTCGAGACGCCGCTCGATCCTCACGGCATTGCGCGCCGTGGCCTGATCGGGGAACGTTGGGTAGAGGCCAACTCGGTACGTCGCCCATTGGATCTTCGGATCATTGATGGGCACGGCCATGCGACTATCGCCGTTGCATCCCGAATACTTCGCCACCAGGAGTGACTCGGCGTGCGCCGTGAAGCCAACGCCGCATCCCTGCGCCGTCGCACCGGCCCGCGTCCTGATCAGATTCACGAGCGTGGTCGCCGGCCCGAGGTTGCCGAGCTCAACGTTCGCTTCGGCCAGGAGCAACAGCAGATCCGCATAGCGGTAGATATGGATGTGCACCGAATTCAGCTGCGCCGGTGCCCAACCCACCTTGCTCTGGGCTCCGCTGGCGTTCTCATGGATGTTCTTCTTGGGGCTGTAGGGCCCGCCGTATCCCGGCGCCCGGATCCAGGTCCCGAGGTGCAATCCCCAGTCCTTGAAGGGCACGCTGTCCCGGCCGACCGTCCAGTCCAACCGCGGGTCGACGGTATCGGCGGTCGACGCCACAAACACGGTGCTGCGGGTGTTCCACGCCGGATCCGTAAAAGCCCTGGGAAGCCCGGTCGTGCTGTTGACGACGTAGAAATTGACCAGGTTCTGGGACGGCTGGTGGAACCCGCAGCAGCCGAACGGGCTGTTCGAATGCGGGAAGTTCAGCCGTTCGCCGTAGTTGGCGTTGTTGCCGTTCGGCTCGCCGTCGTTGGCGGAGGCCTGGTAGGCCAGGATGGTCTCCGGGCCGTCGGCGAACTGCTGGAAACCGGTCCAGACGTGATCGAAGCTGGTTTCCAGGGCATAGGTGCCGCTCGCCACCACCGAATCCAGCACCCGCACCGCGCCGGCCCAGTCCCGGCGGTAGACCAGCACTTTGCCCTTGTAGGCCTTGGCGGTCCAGCGTGAGGCGCGTCCCTTGTCTCCGCCGCGCGGCGTCGCCGGCAGGAGCACGAAGGCCGAGTCCAGGTCCTTCAGGATCTCCGTCGTATCGTTGACGCCGACATTCGTCTTGCGGAAGGCGGCATCATCTTCGCGGTAATAGGGAATCGTCCCCCACATCCGCATGCCTTCGAAGTGATAATGGGCCCGGAGGAAAATTGCTTCGCCTTCGATGCTCTTGGCCGTGGCATCGTCGATCTCCCCCGGCTTTTGAGTGCGGACTGTCCTCAGCAGGCGGAGCGTCGCGTTGGCGCGCACGACCCCTTCATAGATGTGGCTCCACTTGTTGTCGAGGTAGTCCTCGGCCGAACCCGTGGTCCAGTTGTACAGCTCGATGTCGGTCGCGCCGGGCTGGTCGGTGGCCTCCGACCCCTTGTAGGCGTCGTCGCTGGTCACGCTTCCCCATACCCAGTTGCTGGCGGCGCATCCCCAGTTGCTGTTGGTCGAGTTGGTGCAGTCCAGCACGCGATAGGTGGCTATGAGCGAGCCTTCGACGCCCGCCCGCGTCGCGAGCGTGGCCGCATCCAGCGTTCCCTGGGGTTTGGTTTCCAGGAAATCGTGACACCCATACGTGACGCTCCCCAGCAGCATCAGGAGCCCGGTCCCAAAGAGCAGTTTGTGCCGATATAGCGTGTTCATCGTCTTCCCTTCCCCGAAAAGAGACGATCCGCTAGAAAGTCGTGCTGATTCCGACGGTGAACGTTCTGCTGCTGGGGTACGAGCCCCGGTCTACACCGCGATACTGATCTCGGATGTCGCCCGCCGCTCCGGTGAAGTTCTGGGCCGGCAGCGACGGATCGAGACCCGAGTACCCGGTAAGGGTGAACAGGTTTTCCGCCTGCACGTAGATGCGCGCGGCCGGGATCCAGCGGACCAGCGCCGGTGGCAGGGTATACCCGATCTGCAGGCTGCGGAGCCTGACGTACGACCCATCCTCGACGTAGAAGCTGTTGACCTGGCGACTGAACACGTCGTTGTTGCTGATTCTCGGATACTTGGCGTTCGGGTCATGGGGATTGGTGCATCCCGGGTCACCCGTCTCGCACCACGAATTCGTCAACAGATCGTTCCGGACGTTGGTCGAGAAGTCGCGGAACACGTAGAAGTCCTTCTGATCGTCGAAGATTTGGTTGCCGAAGGTGCCGAACAGCGTGAAGCTCACGTCCCAGGCGCCGCGGCGCAGCGAGAAATCCAGGCCCGCGGTGAAGTCCGGATGGGGACTCCCGATGATCGTGAAGTCGGCCGGCGTGATCCTGCCGTCCCCGTTGATATCGCGGAACCGGAGGCGACCGGGAGCCGCCCCGGCCTGGTAGCGCACGCTGGTATCTCCCGCGGCGGCCTGGGCCGCGGCGTCCAGCGCCGCGATCTGCGCCTGGCTGTCGAAGTATCCATCCGCCTGGTAGCCATAGAACGCCCCGATCGGATCGCCGACCTGGTTGATCACATGGTTGGTGAGGCGGGTGGGATTCGGACCGAAGAAGAACGGTGCGACACCGTCGATGCTGATGATCTTATTGCTGTAGTGACTGCCGTTGAAGTTGACGCTCCACGACGTCTTCTCGCCCAGGGTTCCCCGGTAGCCGATATTGAAGTCGATGCCGCGGTTGCGCATCGAGCCGATGTTGACGATGGCGGGATTGGCTTTTCCTGCCGTGGCCGGAATGCGCGGGTCGAACAGCAGGTTGTCCGTCTTCCGTTCGTAAACATCCACGCTGAAATTGCCACGGCCCTGGAACGCCGCGAGATCCAGGCCGACGTTCACCGATTTGTTCTCTTCCCACTTCAAGTCCGGGTTTCCTAACGCCGTCTGCCTGAACCCTTGCCGCACGGTCGACCCGGTGTTCCCGATATCGTAGAAGGTGTCACCCCGGCCGCCGCCGAATTGGCTCACGATCCGGCCCTGCGGGATGTTCTGGTTTCCCGTCTTCCCCCACCCGAACCGGAGCATGACGTTCGAGAAGAAGCCACCTTGCGAGAAGAACGGCTCCTGGGACAGCCTCCAGCCCACGCTGACCGCGGGGAACGTTCCCCACCGATGACTGGGCCCGAAGGTGGAAGAACCGTCGCGCCGCAACGTCACGCTCAGGTAATACCGCTCGGCATAGCTGTAGTCCGCCTTGCCGAAGAAGGACAGCAACGCGGCGATGCTGCCGGTGCTGCTGTCGTTCTTGGTCGCCGGGTCGGCGAGCGCGTCGCGGATATAGCGGCTGCTCGGGTCCGTGTTCAAGAGGTTACCGATGTGGCCCGCGAGGAACCGCGTCGTGTTCTTGTTCGCCTCTTGCCCGGCCAGCACGTTGACGGTGTGGCGACCGAACGTGCCCAGATAGTTGACCGTGTTACTGACGGTCCAATCGGTGGTCGTCCGAATGTTCTCGTCGATGGAATTGGCCGTTCCTGGCTCGGAGTTCTCCGGCGTGATCGGGTTGTACCCTCGGAACGTCTGCTGCGAGAGATTGAACCCGAACCTGGACTTGAGCGACAGCCGCCGCGTCACGTCCAGGCCGGCAAACACGTTCCCGACCATCTGATCGTTGGTATTGCGATCGAACTGGCGATTCCAGGCGTATCCGAGCGGGTTGCTGTTATTCCCGAGGCTCGTGGCCTTCCCGGAGGCGAAGTGACCGCCGATGTCGTAGATCGGGACGACGGGCTGAGTGAGGATGTTCTTGCCCAGGATACCATTTTCGCCGCCGTCATCGTTCGGGATACCGCCGTAGTGCTGCTCGCGCGCCAACGACACATTCTCGCCGACCACGAACTGATCGAGGTTGAAGGCGGTGTTGACGCGAACGGTCCCCCGCTGCAGCCGATTGTACGCCGCGGTGCCGTTCTGATTCAGGAAATTGAAGGACACGTTGTACGCGTTGTCCGTGCCGCCACCCGAGATCCGCAGGTTGGCGTCCGTCACGCTCGCCGGACTGAACACGGCCTTCCACCAGTTGGTCCCGGCGCTCCCGGGCATGATCAGCGTCGCGCCGTTGTTCCCGGGACCTGGCCACGCGTACGCGCTCAGGTTGAGCGTGTCGGTGGTCTGCGTGTGTCCGTTGTTCGGAAAAATGAACGCCGGAATCGACGGGTTGTTGCCGAACTTATCCACCCCGTAGATAGCCTTCACGGCATCGGGGATCGTATCCCGTCCGCCCGGGCATGCCGCGCATACCGAGTTGAGATAGCCCCGCTTGACGACCTCGAAATATTGCAGCGGATCCTGCATCAGGAAGTCGTCGTAGCCGTGGGCGGGGGTCGCGACACTGGTCCGCACATCCAGCGTCATGTGGCGCTGGCCTGGCTTGCCCTTCTTCGTCTCGATCATGATCACGCCGTTGCTGGCGCGCGATCCGTAGATCGACGCCGCCGCCGCGTCCTTCAGGATCTGGATCTCGGCGATATCGTCCGGGTTCAGCCAGTTGAGATAGGAGTCCCCGGAGACCGGCGTGCCGTCGATGATGTAGAGCGGATCGTTGTTCTGAAACGACGTGATGCCTCGGACCCGGACGGTGGTGCGCGCGCCGGGAGAGCCACTCGCATCGACCGTGACACCGGAAAGGCGCCCATCCAGCCGTTGCAGCGCGCTGGTCGACGTCTGCCGCTCGATGCTCTCGATATCGACGGTGCTGACGGCGCCGGTGATGTCCGCACGGCGCTGCGACGTGTAACCGGTCACGACGACCTCTGGCAAGATGGCCATGGCCCGGTCCATCGCGACATTGATCGTGGTGCGTCCGGCAACGCCCACCCCGGTACCGCGGAACCCGATGAGGTTGAACGTCAGGACCCCATCCCCCGGAGCCGAGATCGTATAGCTCCCCTGCGCGTCGGTGGCGGTACTGGTCGCGCTCCCCCGGACGCGGACGGTCACGCCGGAAATGGGATGACCCTCCGGCGTGGTGACTTTGCCGGAGACCTCGATCGGCGGCGCCGGCTCCTGGCCGCGCGCCGTGCCGCACACCGCCAGTGCGAACAGCACGCTCAACCCTGCCGCGCTGAGGAAGTGGAGATGCCTGCTCGCGAACCAACGCTTACCCTGCAGCATGTCGTTCATGGGGGCGCCCTCATCCTGCGGGTCGTCGCATGGCCTTGAGGCCGTGCTTGGTGATCACATCGCGATACGTAATGAGCACCACGTTCCGGGCCTTCAAAGCCCCGGTGAATCGTTGAGAGGTGAGCGCATCCAACTCGCCCTGCCGGTTCTTGCTCATCTCCGGGAGCGGCTCGTCGGTGTTCATGTCCACCAACGCGCCGAGCTCCGCATCGTCCAC
>WNFC01002045.1_pt1 | contig 21622 bp, 18 predicted proteins | sample 5400541 | NCBI WGS metagenome assembly WNFC01 (sample SAMN13153342, study PRJNA577476) | soil metagenome | isolation source: 120 cm saprolite under Douglas fir tree site 2 hole 2 replicate 1 | place: USA:California | collected 2015-04-18
CGGTGGGAAATCGTCGTCGTCGACAATAACTCTCGGGACGCGACACCACAGGTCGTCCACACGTTTTCGGAGACCTCGCCCGTCTGCGTGCAGTACGTTTTCGAGTCGCGCCAGGGTCAGAGCCATGCCCGGAATCGGGGAATTCAGGAATCGCGTGGCGCGGTGATCGCCTTCACGGACGACGATGTCCTCCCTGCGCCCAACTGGGTGGCTGGGATTCATGCCGCATTTGATCGGTGGAAAACCGACGGCGTGGGCGGCCGGATTCTCCCGCAGTGGGACGCATCGCCACCTCCGTGGCTCTCCCAGAGCCGCGACTTGCTGGCTCGCCTCGCCTTGATGGACTCCGAGGAGAGCCGCCTCCTCACATTTCCCACGCAGGGATGGCCGCAGGTGTGGGGCGCGAACATGGCGTTTCGGCGCGATCTCTTCGAGAAGGTGGGGACCTTCGATCCCGACCGAGGCATGATGGGCACGAAGCTTTTCCGCGGAGAGGAAGTCGACCTGATCAATCGAGCGTTGCAGTCCGGGTTGACCGTCGCCTACGATGCGAGCCTCACGGTCTTCCATCGGATCGGACCCGATCGCATCCGCCGGGCGTACTTCTACAAGTTGATGTACGACATTGCCCAGGGCGAGGTTCGATCCGAGCCTTCAGTCATTGGACGGACCTTCCTTGGTGCGCCCCTCTGGCTATACCGGGTAGCTTTTACCGACTTCTGGAAGTGCGCGGCCTCCCTGCTGCTAAGGCGACCGCAAGCCTTCGAGCGGCGGCTCGACTGGGTCTCGATACTCGGGCGGCTCTCCGGTCACTGGAAGACGCCCAGAGCTTTACGGTGATCCTGAGAGAATGCCCGAAGCAACAGCTTCGATGGTATGCTTCGCCAAGAGCTTTTCCGGTCTTCATTCATTCATCGTCTCGGTTGATCGATTGGGCATCGGCACTGGCGCCGCGAATCCGCAACCCGTACAAGGTCAGCGCCGGGTGAGAAAATGAGCACAGACAATTCTGGGACGTTGCCTCAGAAGGCGAGCGACGGAGACTCCCTCGCCCGCGTCGTCGCATTCTACCTTCCCCAGTTCCATCCAATTCCTGAGAACGACGAGTGGTGGGGAAAGGGGTTCACGGAATGGACGAACGTGGGCAAAGCTCGACCTTTGTTCCCAGGGCACTATCAGCCGCGGGTGCCGGCCGACCTCGGTTTCTATGATCTCCGCCTCCCGGACACGCGCGTGGCCCAGGCGGAGCTGGCCCGCGACTACGGCATCGAGGCATTCTGCTACTGGCACTATTGGTTTGCGGGCCGACGCATTCTCGAGCGTCCATTCACCGAGGTCCTCAAGTCGGGAGAGCCCAAGTTTCCATTTTGCCTGGGCTGGGCGAATCAGACATGGGCCGGGATCTGGCACGGCGATCCGGATCGGATCCTCATCGAGCAGACGTATCCGGGCGTGGCCGATCACGCGGCCCACTTCCACGCGCTTCTCGAGGCCTTCGAGGACGACCGCTACCTTCGGGTGGCCGAGAAACCGCTCTTCCACATCTACCGCCCTCGAGCAGTCCCCGAGGTTCACAGATTCACCGATCTGTGGAGGACACTGGCCCACCGCGCCGGCTTGCCGGGTCTCTACCTCGTGGCAGAGGGGGGCAGTGAGTGGAATCCCGCCGAAGATGGTTTCGACGCCTCGGTCGCGCTGAGCCTTCCATCGCTCCAGGGTTGGGAGCCCGGGTGGCACGCGATTCGGCGGCTGCGGTGGGAGTGGCGGAAGCGGCGCGGGATCCCGACGGTCGTCCGGTATGAAGATGTCGAGGCGGAGATCGTGCCATCGCGCCAGCCTGGCATCAGGAGCCACCCGTGTCTCGTCCCGAACTGGGACAATACGCCGCGGAGCGGTCGCAATGGCCTTGTCCTTCACGGCTCGACCCCGGAGCTGTTCAGGCGACAGGTGCGACGGGCCCTCGCAATAGCGGCGAACGATCCGCCCGAAGAGCGCCTGGTCTTCGTGAAGTCGTGGAATGAATGGGCTGAAGGGAACTACCTCGAGCCCGACCTCAAGTTTGGGAGGGGGTACCTCGAGGTGATCCGCGAGGAGTTGGAGGTACGACGGATTCGTGCATGACGGATCAACCCACCAGAGAGGCCGCTAGCCCGAGCGGGGCGGTGCGCTCGCTGGCGTTCTACCTGCCGCAGTATCACCCGATCCCCGAGAACGACGAGTGGTGGGGCCCGGGCTTCACGGAGTGGAGAAACGTCGTCAAGGCCAAGCCGCTCTTCAAGGGACACTACCAGCCTCATCTGCCTGCGGATCTCGGCTTCTACGATTTGCGCGTCCCGGAGACACGGGAGGCCCAGGCGGACCTGGCCCGGACCCATGGGATCACGGGCTTCTGCTACTATCACTACTGGTTCAATGGTCGGCGCCTCCTGAATCGCCCCTTTGACGAGGTCCTCCAAACGGGCCGTCCGCAGTTTCCTTTCTGTCTCTGTTGGGCCAACGAAAACTGGACACGAAGATGGGATGGCCTGGAACGGGACGTCCTCCTGAGCCAAGAGTATTCACTGGAAGACGACCGGGCGCACATCGAGAATCTGCTCCCCTGCTTCGCTGATGATCGCTACATCAAGATCGATGGCCGCCCCCTGCTCCTCGTGTACCGGACGAGCAATCTTCCCGAGCCAGTGCGAACGGCCGAGGTGTGGAGACAGGCGTGCCGCCGGGCCGGCTTCCCGGACGTGTATCTTGTGCGGGTAGAAAGCCACGGCCCCACGATCGACCCAGCGCAGATCGGCTTTGACGCCGCCGTGGAGTTCGCCCCCCACTGGGAGTGGGTCCCCCCTCCGATCCGTCGGCGCGACCGATGGGACGGTGTGGCACGCCTGTACAACCAGCTCCAAAGGGTAGGTTTGATGTCCAGCGCGTACAGGCAGCACTGGATCTACTCGTATGCCGCCTTGAGCGAGCGCATGCGGGCGAAGCCACCGGTCCCGTACACGCGCTTTCGGTGTGCGACTCCAGGATGGGACAATTCGTCCCGTCGCCAGCGGGACGCCAGCATCTTCGACGGATCGACGCCAGAGCTGTACGGGCGGTGGCTGGAAGCCCTCGTGCAAGACACCCTCGCGCATCGGCGAGGGGACGAGCGCATCGTCTTCATGAACGCCTGGAACGAGTGGGCCGAGGGCAACCACCTCGAACCGGATCGCCGGTGGGGCCACGCCTACCTCGAAGCCACCGCGCGGGCCCTCCAGTCCGCCAGCACGAGCGCTCCCCAGAGAGGGACGTGAGCCCCAAGATCGCCAGACCCGGTGGTCTCGGTCGCTATCGGATGACCAGCTTGCAGCCGAAGTAGTGGCTGACCTGATCGATGTAGTCTACGACCCATACCTCGCGGTTGTTGAGCAGGCGTGGATCGGAGCTCACCGGGATTGCGGAGACCACGAGACCTTCCCTGCAGGCCTCGGATCCCTTGTGGGATAGCACGTACTGCGTGCGGGCATCAACTGCGCGCGCAAAGGCCGCATACTCAACCCACGTGCCCGCGCCTGCTCCAACCGCGGCGACCGCTATCACAAGCAGCAGAGGCGTTCCGAAGCGCCCCAGCCCTTCCGGATTCGTCAACCATCTGGTCATGAGCACGAGCATCGCTATCCACAGAAAGGCGAAGGCCCGTGGCTCTGTATAGGGCGCGACGACAACCGCCAGCGACGAGAGCACTCCAGCCGCGAGCAGCGCGAGCAGCCTGCCCGGTAGCAGAGCTCGCCGGTGGCGGCTTACAAGCACCACCACCGCGCAGGCCACGAACACGAGCAGGAGTACGAAGCTTGCATTCCAAAACGTCTCGAAGGTTTGCGAGGCCCGATAGCTCAAGTAGAAAGGCGAGAGCCAGCGCGAGCGAATGCCGAAATGGCTACGATACCAATTTGCCCGACTCGTCGTGGAGGGTGCGGCCATCAGAACCGCCCAGCCAAGGGCGTAGAATGCAGCCGGAATGACGAGGCGGAGGCGAAATGGAGCCTTCCCGGAACGAATGAGGCGCAGAATCTCGAATGCGCAATAGGCGAGAACCGCGGGCGGAAGGCTCTCGAACGAGAGGCCGGCCGCCAGACCCACCATGCACCAGCCCGCCAAGGCAAGGCGGCTCCCTTCCAATCGCTTCCGCAGATCGGGCACCGCATAGGGAAGTAACAGGACCATCGTCAGCGTCAGTGGATGCAGGTATCCCGCCGCAGCGGTCCCCCAGAAGAACATCTCCAGGCGTGGCCAGAAAAGAAAGCAGAGCGCGCAAATGGCGAGCCAGGCGCGGAGGAATGATCTATCGAGTCTCGCCGCGCCCGTGGCCAGACCGGCCAGAGCGGCGCAGAAGGCAGCATACACCAGCGTGTTGGCCGCAACGAACCAACTCTTCGGCTGCGTGAGCCAAAAGATTGCCAGCTGTTCGCCAAGGCGCGCATTCCAGCCCACGATGTGCCGGTGGGACTTTTCGATGATCCAGGCCATGCGTTCCCACAGACTCATGCCCTCCGAAGGTGTGGTCAGAGCATAGTCCTCGCCGTTCATAGGCGAGACCGCGAAGATCAGTGCGAAGAGGCCCAGCAGTGAGATTGCGAGCGAGATGAACGCGGCGTTGGCGAATCCTCGTCTTGCTTGCTCGCCTCGCATGGATGCAGTTCCTCAGAGATCGCGTGGCCAACAGCCACGGGCCGGGCGCAAGGTTTACCCGCGCGCCCGAAGGGTCCACTCAGACCTTGAACTACCCTCCGCCCAGACAGTAAGATCCATTCACTGCGAACGCTGCCCTCAGGCCTAGCCTGCCGGGGGCACACATGGTCCGGCTACTGGCTCTGACTGGAGAGTGCGTGGATTCGCCTGGCGCACCGTCCCTGGGCATGGATGCTGACGATCCAACGCCCCTGGTGAGCATATGTGTGCCGACGTATAACGGCGCTCGGTTCCTCTCGAAGTGTCTCGACACCGCTCTCGCTCAGACCTGGACCAATTTCGAGCTCGTGATCGCGGACGACCGCTCCAGCGATGGGACATTCGAGATCGCCGCCGCTTATGCGGCCCGGGACCCCCGCGTCAAGCTCTATCAAAATGATCGGAACCTTGGGCTCGCGGGCAATTGGAATCGGTGCATTCTCCTATCACAGGGGCACTGGATCAAGTTTCTATTTCAGGACGACCTCCTCCATCCGACATGCATCGCTCGAATGCTTGCGGTCCGCCGACGGGACACGCCCCTCATCGTTTCCCGCCGGACCCTCGACGTTGAACCTGATACGCCGGAATCAATCGTGCGCTGGTACCAGTGGCACGCTGCCGAAGGCATGATCCGCTACCTCTTCCCGGGGGTCTCATTCGTGAGCCCCAGGGATTTTGCCTCATGCGTTGTCAACCAGCCACTGATCAATTGTATTGGTGAGCCAACGGCCACGCTCGTTCATCGTTCCGCCTTTGATCGCTTTGGCCCCTTCAACTCGAATTTCAAGGTCCTAACGGATTGGGATTTCTTCGCCCGTATCGCGGTTCATCACGGCCTGTGCTATATCGATGACGAGCTCGCAACCTTTCGAGTGCACTCGAAGTCCACCACGCAGACGGAGCTCGGACGGTCACCCTTCCACGACTTCGATCTCGATAAGCTGATCATGCTCCACGAGCTCGCGTACTCCGACGCCTTCGAACCGGCGAGAGAGGAAGCGCGGCGCCGGCGGCACGCAACCGATCTTCGTGTTCTCCTGGCCCGTGAAGTCCGCCGAGTCCGGCGCAAGGCCAAAGGCTATGGGGACGCTTCAGGCCAGCCGGATGGTCGAGCCCTTGCCCAGCTCGCCGAACTGATCGGCATCTACCCACGGTTGGCTGCAAGGCCGCGTGGTTACCTCACTGCCGCCGTCGGGGAGTCGCTGCGTCGTGGCCGGTGGTATGTGATACGCCGAGCCGAAGGTCTACTCTTGACGCTTCGGCGGGCCATTCGAGCGGATCGCAACCGCCGCCCCTGACCTAACTTCCCTGCCTTTGCCTTCGCGTACCGCCATCTAGGTACCCTCTGTTTCGTCTCGGAGGGGCTTCCTGCGTATTCCGGCCATAGCCCTTGAGGAAGCACTCGATGGTGGCCGCGGCGAGGCGGATCTCGACGCGCTGATGGACGAGTTGGTAGGGGACGCTATAGTAGTTGTGCTCGACGACGACGTGGTAGTCGATGTTCACGGTGGCGTCGCGCCACTCGGGGACTTCGTAGCGGGTGGCGGACAGGGGCCGCAGGAGCGGGCGGTCGAGCTGCTCGAAGAGCTGCCGGCGCGAGACGCCCAGGTGCTTCATGAGGCGGTCGTTGAGGCTGGGGAGCAGGGCCCAGATCGCCGCGTTCAGCTCGGCGACGCTGAAGAAGCGGCGATGGCGCAGGGCCGCGAGGCGGTGCCGGGAGGGTCAGGGCAGCCGCGGACGTCTGCCCTGCCGGGGCCTGATGGTCCCATGGAGGCCTCTCGCCCTGTGATTCAAGACCCCCGATTTGACCTCTGATCCCCGCTCTGGCAGGATCGGCTCGAGGTGGGAGGGGGTTTATCCGCGCTGTGACAAGGCAGGTCCCGAGGGAGGACCCTCGCGCGAGGCGGGGCCATGACTGAGAACGGGTTTTATGTTATCTACGGTCCTACGGTCCGTACCGAGGCCCTTCCCAATCCGAGCCGCACGGCTGAAATCTGGCGTGCCGCTGCCGCGCGCGCGGGTGTGGGAGACCTCTACCTCGTCAGGGTTTAAAGGTTTGGGACGCATATCGCTCCTGACAGCATACGCTTCGACGCCGCTGTTGAATTCGCTTCCGACGGTCGGACTCTTGGAGCGGCAAAGTTTCATACGAAGCTCCTGTCTAACCTTGCCAAAGGGCGACTCATCAGCCGTGGCTATATCGAGAACAATGTGTTTGACTATGACGAACTGGTCACCAGCATGCTGCAAATCCCGGAGCCACCACACACCAGGTTTCGCGGCGTGACTCCCGGCTGGGACAATAGTCCCCGGCGGACTCGCGGTAGCTATATTTTTCACGGCTCGACGCCAGAGAAGTATGGAGACTGGCTGCCCGCCGTTATCGAACAAACGAAACTACGTCTTCATGGAGACGAGCAGATCGTTTTTGTCAACGCGTGGAAAGAATGGGGAGACGGCAACCATTTAGAGCCCGATCAAAGGTGGGGTCGCGACTATCTAGAGGCAACCCGCAAGGCTACTTGCATATGACTTGCCTAGCTCGGCGCAGTATCTGCTCGCGAGGCGAGATTAGACGAAGCTCCGGGGGGCGGGGAGAATGGCAGGTCAGTTTCCCGCTATGATTGAGCCGCTCGAAGAATTGGCCCACGGGGAGGAGTGGCCTCGGTGATAAATCTGAATCAAATCATCAGTGCCATGCATTCACGAGTAAACAAGGCCATCTCCCCTCACTGTGAGATGTACCGTTATGCGCGTACCGGTTTTGCGAGCGAAGAAGATACTCAAGATTACTATTTCAGTTCTGGCTTTGAACTCGCAAAGAATCTCTGTGGTTTCTTGCTCGAAGTCGGAGTCGAGCCAGAACATGTCGATCTTCTAGACTTTGCCGCAGGATATGGGCGGATTACCCGTTGGCTTGTTCCGACCTTCAAGTCAGTCACTGTTGCAGATGTAGAACAGAACATGCTCGCGTTTCACGAACAGGTTCTCGGAATACAGGGGTTCTTGTCACCGGCCAAGGCCAAGAGTCTCTATAGTCATCCTGATAGATACGATGTTGTCTTTGTGTTCTCTCTATTCACCCATCTGCCGAAGCATACGTGGTCTCAGTGGCTCGCAGCTATCTTTTCCCTTGTCAGGGAGTCCGGCTATCTCATTTTTTCTACTCATAGCTACGAGATGTTCGCCGAACTAGCCCCCGGCAAATTTGAGAGTCAGCATAAAAAGAATTTTGTATTTTGGGAAGGCAATGAAACAAACGGCCGTCTCCAAACGAGCATATACGGATCTAATGTGCTCACGGATGAATTCGTCAAAAGAGAATTGACTAGACTCGGTAATGCTTCTCATGTTCGTCGCTACAAAAAGGGAGAGTTCGATCGGTTTCACGATATCTACGTAGCAAGGAAGATTGCCAAGTCGCGGACGAACAATTCGCTCGTCAATGTATTGACTTACCCTGCTAGCCTTTGGAGGCGATTGAAAGGACAGCGCCAACATTGAAGTTCGAACACTTCAAGTTAAGGCCGCTGCGAACTAGTCGGATTTGGGGGTGGAGTGCTCCCCGTTTGGACTACTCGCCGTGGGGACGTAAGATGCAGCGGGAGGCCCCATGGGCGAGCATCGGCGGAAGGCAGACGGCAGGCGGGTGTTCAGCACCGAGTTCAAGCGGGCAACGGTTCAGCGGGTGGTGACGGGCGAGAAGACGGTGGCTGAGCTCAGTCGGGAGCTCGACATCGCGCCGAGTGTGATCCGCAGCTGGAAGCGGTTCGCCGAGGCGGGGGCGACGACGGCGGTGCAGGCCCATGAGGACGTCGTCCCGGCCAGCCACCTGCGCGACGCTTACGCCAAGATCCGGGAACTCGAGCGCGCTCTCGGCCGCAAGACCATGGAGGTCGAGGTCCTGCGCGCCGCCCAGGAGGCCGTAAAAAAACGCCGTCGTTGCGCAGAGAGTCCGGGCGGTGAGCGGCCACTCGATGACGGCCGTCTGCGGGGTCCTCGGCATCGCCCGGCGCACGGCGTACTAAGTGGCGCGGGCGTGGCCGGACGGCCGTCAGCACCGCGCCGCGGACGAGACCGTCCTGCAGCAGATCCGCGCCGTGACGAACAGCCGGGCGACGTATGGCTATCGCCGCGCCTGGGCGATGGTGAACCGGACCTTCCGGACGGGCTACAACCGCAAACGCATCCGGCGCGTCATGCAGCTGCACGGCTTGATGCTCGCCCCGCGCGTGCACCGGCGCCACGGGCGCCCGCACCTCGGGCAGATCCAGGCCGTCTCGAACCAGCGGTGGTGCTCGGATTTCTTCTTGATTCCCTGCTGGAGCGGCGAAGTACTCTCCGTGGCCTTCGCCATCGACTGCCACGATCGCGAGGTCCCCGCCGACGTCGCCTCTCCTCGGCCCCTGACGGGCGCCGACATCCGCACGCTGTGGGCGCGCTTCGGCGAGGCCGCGCTCAAGGCCCCGCACGCGATTCAGTGGCTCAGCGACAACGGCCCCCAATACACCGCGGCGGCCACGGTCCTCTACGCCCACGAGCTCGGCCTAGTCCCGATCACGACGCAGGCCTACAACCCCGAGAGCAACGGCCTCGCGGAGGCCTTCGTGGGGACGTTCAAGCGATTATCTCGGGGACGCCGAGCTCCGTGACGCCGAGTTGGTGCTCGCGCAGCTCGGGGAGTGGTTCGACGACTACAACACCCAGGCGCCGCACTTGGCGCTCGGCATGCGGAGCCCGCGCGAGTATCGCGCGGCGAAACCCTCACAACCGAGCTTGCCCCTGGCACGGCGCCGACAGCTACGCCGCATTTGCCCCAGGACGGACGATCGACTCCGGGGGCGCTATCTGGGTATCCCCCGAAAATCGGATTTGCTCCGAACTCTCAGGCATTCCTCTCACGCGACCATTCTCGAATGCCCCACACTTGCAGCTCATTCCCCATTCTCAAAATGTCGACGAATCGACAGAAAGGCCTCAATCCTCGCTCCAGTGCCCGGGAATATGGCTCGACGCCGTAGGCTCGTCCTCTCTGTCGATGCCTCGCGTATTGCCAAGAGTAAAGAAGATGCTCTGCGTATGACTTCGTTCGCCACTTAGCCACTTTGAAGCCACTCCCGCGTAAAAGCGAGTGAAGGGTGCGCGGGGTGAACTGGTACAGGTGGCGAGGGACGTCCAGCATATACCAGTGACGGCCGAACGTTCTTGCCAAGATGCCGCCAAAGTTCGGGACTGCAACTTTCAGGGTTCCACCGGGTCTGAGGATCCGGTGCATCTCTTTCAGCAGGGTGGCGGGGTCTGATACGTGTTCTAGGGTGTGCTCAATGATCACGGCATCGAAAGACTCAGATGAAAAATGTGCCGCGTGAAGTTCCCCACAGAAGACGTGGTGTCCGCGCTCTCGCACACGCGCGGCCACCATGGGATTCATTTCGACGCCTGTGGTCACCCACCCTTCCTGTTTGAACCGGTCCAATGTTCTTCCCGCCCCGCACCCGACGTCCAAGAGGCTCCCGCTCCGATCGTACGGCAGAAGATCCAAGGAACGGCTGAGCGGGTAGCAAAGGAGTTTCACAAGAGGAGCGAGTATCGGATTTGTTTGGTAGAAGCCCTCGCCCGGCTTCGGAGGATAGTCAAACCACTGGCGGCGTACACTGTGAGCGAGATTGATGCGAGATAGACTCCACGCTCTCCGTTTGTTCAGGTTGACGGCATTCATCGGTGAAGGTATCTGCGGCGGCTCTGGCATCTGCGGCGCGTAATCGTAGCAACTGTAGTCCTCGGGATAGTAGGCCGTGAGGCTCGACATTGTCGGGCGTGGGTTCAGGTAGACGAGCGAGCATTGCCGGCATCTCACGACCGTGTACGATCCTGGTAGCCCATGCAGGCGATCCCGGCTCTCGTATAGCGGGCGTGTCGACCGTGATCCACAGTGACTGCACGCTACGGTCTCCAGCTCGATCGGCGGAGAAATGGTCATACCTCGACGCCTCTATCCAAACACGTTTCGGCAGCTCTCGTAAAACGTGTCTCTTCCATACCGCAGGCCGACCTCTGCTGCGCTTCGCGACAGCGTGTCGAGGCGATGTGGGCTAGCGATGAGATTCTCAGCGAGCCTCGCCAGCTCTTCCGGCGTCCGCCAAAGCAGTCCAACCCTCTCGGTGACAATCTCGACCTGTCCCCCATCCGGGTAAACCATCGGGACCGCTCCGCGGCTCATTGCTTCGACAGTCGTGATCCCAAAATGCTCTGCCTTTTCCGGCTCAGCGTCCGGCCTCCCGAATCCTGTAGCGTGCCAGAAGAGAGAAGCCTGAGAATATAACTCCAGCAGCCGAGATTGAGAAACGTTCGGCTCGAAGGACACCTGATGACCGGTGGAGGCTACCTGGAGGCGATTGAAGTATTCGAGATCACTTTCCATGTCGCTCAAGCCGCCCGCCAAGACCAGTCGCCAGCTATCTCGAAGGACCCGGGGAAGCAACTTGTAAGCTTCAATGAGAATATCGTGTCTCTTGCAATGGTGACCCTCGAAGAATCGCCCGACGCCGAGAATGACACGTTCCTTCTCGTGGCAATCAAGAGCGCCCAGATCGACCTGGGGATGGAGGACGGTGGAATCGCGATGCCAACGTACCCGCAACCATCGCCTGACGAAGTCGGAATAGACTATGCACCGGCCGTAACTCCACAGACCGATGTTTCGGCGGAGCCGATCACCAAGCGGGCGACCACTCGTAGGAAAGGGAAACTGCACTACGAGGAATGATTGCTTGGCGAGGGAAGGCAGGGGAAGCTCGTTCGTGAGATAGATCACCGCATCGTAGCGCTGGCTCGAATCGGAGAAGAAGGGGAACTGGATCTGCTCGAATCTGTACTGGGTCTGGAAACCTAGATGATGCAGTCTCTCGAGCGAGGGAAGGACTGGCCCGGCAATTGTCACTTCGCAGTTTTGCTGGAGATACGCGGCCAGAGCGAATATATAACGCTCACCACCGCCTAGAGTGGACAGATATGGGTCATAGATCAGTACGTTCCCGCCCTTGCGAATACCGGTGTCCAGCCTGAGTCTTTGAGCGAACTGGTGGCCGAGCAACCGTCCAAATTTGTGCGCCTTCTCACCCAAGGCCAAGACTCGACGGTTCGTGATGGAGTCTGTGGCCATCTTCATCGGTTAGACTAGGCTAGAACCAAGAAATCGCTGAAGTAGAGGTGTGTGTAACGCTCGAACATCGAGCCCACGTCCGAGGCGCGCCGGCGCTGCGGTGCAATCTCACCGAGGTCATAGTACCAAGTGAAGTGCGACGTGAAGTACGCGCAGAACTCTTGCTGGGAAATTCCCGCTTTGGCAAGCCAATACGGCGCGAATTCCATCACAACTGGCACTTGGTGCGCCAAAACACCCTCAGCGCCCTTTAGTACCGGGAGCTCGTAGCCTTGGACATCGATCCACAAGAGACTCACGCGAGAATGGTCGACAGCGAGTTCATCCAGAAAATCGTCAAGGCGACGGGAAGGAACTGAGATCGCTCCACGCTCGGGTTCGCCAAAGTAAGACGCCTCTACCTGGGGGGCCGAGCCCCTGATGCGATGATCACCGAAATTGTCGCGCGAGAGTTCAAGATCAAGCCGCCCGTCGCTGGAGGAGAGGGCAAGTTGGAAAGCTCGGATGGACGATGAAAGCCTATTCCGTCGAATATTTCTGACAAGGTGTCGAAAGTTCCGGGGTTCGGGCTCGAGGGCGAGCCCCAGCTCGAACGTCCGCTCCCGAATCATGGTGATACACACAGTCCCTATGTTCGCACCAATATCAATCAAATAGCCCGAACTGCGCCAGCCCAAGGCTCCGATATCCCTGGCCAACACGATGGCCTTCTGGATCTTGTCGTATTCAAACTCGCCGGTCTCGAAGAGCGTGCGTCCGATGACCGCGTCTTTGTTGCTGTAACTGAGGATTCCATGCCTCGTCGTTGTTCGAATGGAGAACTCCGGCAGGCGAGATAGATACACCCACGCCGCTTGGCGACTAGTTAAATCTCCCCGTCGCCATCCCCTATAGGCGTCTCTGAGCTCGGGAGTAAGCGCCTTGCCGACCAGCGAACGCAAACCGCCCCATCCACTCATCCTGCCCTCTGCCGCTTCAATAGTGTCAAACGACGATCACGGCTCGGGCACTGGGAGGCCAGCCGCCCCGACCAGTGCTGTTCCCGCACTTCGGAGGTTTGTAGAGTTCATGAATCTCTTGAATCTAAAAGCCGGCCGTCGATCTCATCATTGCGTACAAAAATTCGTTGATCCCCTCGGCGGCCGCGTCCCCACCAGCCTATAGTCTTTGGCCCCGATTCAGGATCTAACTTAACAAAAAAGAGGCTCCTAGATTATATCCAGGAGCCCCTTTCCGAGGGATGAGGAGGAGGGTCTTTTGTTTCTAGTCCCTAGGCTTCGTTCCGCCTTCTGCCCCAAGCCACCAACCCAACCAGCCCGGCACCGAGGAGGAGGAGCGTCGAGGGCTCCGGAACTCGCGGCGGCGTGACCCCAAAGATCCGGATCGCGCCACTATCAAAGTTGCTCCCAAGACTTCCGATCGTAGTCGCGGATCCCGGCGTGGGATTATCCGGAACGCAGTTGGCGCCGATGGCATCCTGGCAACCCTGCGTGTGGGAATTGTCCGCGTAACCCACGAAGACCTGGAAGTCTCCCGCGGCGCTGGTGCCGATCAGCACCCACTCGTGCGCCTCGTTCGCGGTGGGATTGCCACCGCTGTAGTTGAAGCCCAGGACGTTGTTCGTGGTGGTGCCATCGGTAAACTTCTGACCGTTTACCGTGACCGAAGGCGCCAGGATACCAGCGCAAGAATTCACGAGCGTCCCTGGACCGCAGTTGTCGCTGGTGTCAAAATTCCCTGGGGCCGTCTGTACGAGAATGAGGTTCTGACCGGGGCTGATGACCTGCGGCAGCCCGCCACCCCAAAGCGTATAAGCCACACCGCCAGAGAACGCGCTCACCGTACTGATGGTGGCCGCGGAGCTGACGGGGGGAGCGGCGAGGAACGCCACTCCCATGAGCAGGGCTACGATCGGCATCCAGAATGAATACTTCTTTCGCATTTTCCTCTCCCCCTCTGTTGATGGGCTTGCTTCCCTCGAGGCAAGCCTGGATTTTGCCACTGCCGGTGCGACTCGCGTTGCTGTGTCCACGGCCCAGCTAAGAGCACACGACGTGCCACCAACTCAATCTTCAGAAGAAACAGGCCTTTACGGGATCGGAGAGCATCGGCCAATCCCCTATTGTAAACATCTCCAACTCCGGGTCGAATTCCGGCCGGCCATCGGGTAGAGTTGACCGTCCTGCCATCCTCAAGCCAGCGCTAGTGAAGGTCCGTTCGGCTTTCGCCTGGCAGCAACCCGTGTCTACCGCGGCTGGGGCTAACGAGCTCTGAATAAGCCATAAAACTACGCGATATTAGGTATTTGAGATCAATTTCCAGAGGACGGGGACCCTGTTCCAGGACACCTGGTATCACCGGCTCGGGACCTTACTACCCGGCCAAAACTGTAAGCTTACCCGTCACTCTTCGAAATGTTTGGCCGTGGCCTCGCGAGTTCAGGCGGTTATAGCCGTTTGTCCTCTATCCCCCAAGCTGCTTGATCAGGTCGTCGATCTTCTCGACCTGGGCCAGTTTGGGATCAAGCTGGGCGGCCCGACGCAGAGAGGACACGGCGTCCGCCTTTCGGCCAAGCCGTGCATAGGTCATCCCCAGGTGGAAGCGCATGGTGCCATTGGTGGGGGACTTCTCCGTGGCACGCGTGAGCGACTTCTCCGCGTCGGCATAGGCGCCCCGTCGGTACTGAATCCATCCCAAGGTGTCCAGGACCTCCGGGCTCGCAGGCGCGAGCTGCTCGGCCTTGATGGCAAGGGGGAGAGCCTCATCCGGCTTATTGCGCTGCTCGGCGAGAATCCAGGCCAGATTGTTCAGCGACGTCACATCCTTGTCACTGATGGCGAGCGCTCGGCGATAGCTTTCCATGGCGCGATCGGTCAGGACCAGCTGCTGATAGGCCTGCCCGAGCCCACGATGCGCGTCGATGAGATCCGCCTTGAGCTTCAGGGCGGCGTTGAATGCCTCCACGGCGGCCTGCGGATTGTTCTGCGCCAGCAGCACGACGCCTTTCAAGAGGTGCGGGGCAGGGCTCTTGGGGTCGGCTTGCTCGAGCTCGCGAGCGAGCCGTAAAGCCTCGGGCAGCCGGCCACTCTTGACATAGAGCGTGGCGACCTGGAACTTCACGTCACGCAGGTTCGGGTTCACGCGCAGCGCCGCCTCATATTCAGCCAGGGCCTGCTCGACCTGACCCCGCTGCTCGAGCAGCCTGCCGAGCTGCGCGTGGGCCGAGACGTGGGACGGGTTGGCCCTCAGGGTGGCACGGAGATGATTGACCGCCTCTTCCGTCTTGCCCTGCTGGCCAAGGATCTGCGCCATCAAGAAGTTGCCCTCGGCGTGTCCCGGCGCCACCTCGAGAAGACTCTTGAGCTCGGCCTGCGCCTCGTTGACCTGCCCTTTGCGGAGCAATGCTCGCGCCAGCGATTCCCGGGCGATCACGTTCTTGGGGTCGTTCTTCAGAACAGTCTGCAGCTGCTCGATCTGCTTGGTCTCGTCAGGTTTCTGGCCGGAGAGCGCAGCCAGCTCGGTCTTGGCGACCTCGAGCTGTGGATTGAGTCGCAGCGTTTCCTGATACTCACCTTGCGCTTCAGACACTCGGCCGAGCGCCGCATAAGTGCGGGCCAGAAAATAGTGGGCGGCCGGCACCTTGGGATTGGCCTTGGCGACCGCGAGCAGCTCCTGAAGCGCCGCGTCGCTCTTGCCCTGACTCAGGTACCCCTGGCCCCGGATCAGCCGGGCCTCGGCGAAGTCCGGATTTTGCGAGAGCAGATCAGACATGAGCGCTATCGCGTCGTCGTAGCGGCCCTTCTTCAGGTACGCATCTCCGAGCTGAATCCCGAACGACGGCTGCCGCGGCGACGCCTTGAGGGCGGCCTCCAGAACGGGAATCGCCTGATCGTACTGGCCGACCTTCTCGTAAAGCGATGCGAGAAGCAGGACCGCCGTGGGCTGATCAGGGCGACTCTTGAGCAGCGTTTGGAGATGGCCGATCGCCTCTTCGTCCCGCTTCTGGCTGACCGCCAACCGCGCCAGACCGAGAAGGGCGCCGGACGATTTCGGATCGAGCTCGAGGGCCCGGCGGAACGAGGCGGAGGCCTTCTCATTCTGGCTGTCCGCCAGGTACAGGCTGCCGAGGAGCGTGTGGAAGCCGGCATTCTTGTCATTCCCTTTGACGGCAGACTCCGCGACCTGGATGGCCTCTTTGTTCCGCTTCTGCGCCAGGAGGGCGCCGATCTTCGCCTGGAGGGCATCCAGCGATTTCGGATTGGCCTGGACAGCCGTGTCGAATTCCTTGAGCGCCGCGTCCACGTTCTTCTCGGTGACGTCCAGCTGCCCCAAGGCCAACCGCGCCGGCACAAAGGTCGCGTCCATCTCTGCCGCCCTGGCAAACATCTCCCGCGCGGCCTTCGCATCCCGTCGTCGAACCTGGATCTGGCCCATGAGGAGATAGGCTTGGGGAAACTGCGGAGACAGCCGCTGGGCCGTGCTGGCCGCGACGAGAGCTTCGTCCAGCCGCCCTAGAAGAAGGAGGGCCCGCCCTCGCTCGAGCTGGTAGCCGGGCACCTTGTCCATCGTCTTCCCGAGCATATCGAGCTTGGCCAGGCCATCCCGCGCGCGCCCTGTTCGGTTGTAGGCTTCGGCCAGGCGAAAGCGAACCACCGGGCTGTCGCTCCCCTGTCGCTCGAGCTCCTCGAACTGCGTGATGGCTGACGCGGGATCATTGTTGGCCAGATAGGCGAGGCCCAACAGATACCGGGCCCCGACGAACCGCGTCGCCCGCTCCACCACCGGCGCCAGCAGTCGGATGCTATCCGCGGGCCGGTTGGCCTGCATGTAGTAAGTGGCGAGCGCCGTCATGGTCTGAGCTGACCACGCTCGAGGATCGAGGTCTTCAAGCTCTTTGATGGCCTCCGGCAGATGTCCCAGGTTGGCCTGCGCCGCCGCGACTCCCTGGCGAATTCTGGGGTTCGCCGGTTCGAGCGCTTTGGCCTGCTCATAGAGCTTGAGCGCGTCAGCGGGCTGGTTCTGGCTCAGCCGGATGGCCCCGAGGCCTGCCAGGCTCAAGGCATCCTGAGGATTCTGGGCGAGGACCGCGCGGAAGGCCTGCTCCGCTTCTGACACCTGGCCCAGGCGGAGAAGGGCTGAAGCGGCCGTCCGGCCAAGGTCAGGGTGAGTTCCTCCCGCGGGCAATGACTGAAGGAGCGCAAGGGCTTCCTTGGTGTTGCCCTGTCCAAGCAACACCGTGGCACGGATGTAAAGGCCATCCTGGTTTTGCGGTTCCTTCTCCAGGATCAGCTTGGCCTGCGCTTCCGCCTCCTTCCATGCCCCAAGCTGAACCAAGGCGCGGCCCAAGTCGGCCGCGATCGACAGCGAATCCGGGGAGAGCTTTTGCGCGTGCTGGAGCTCCCGTGCCGCATCGCCGTACCAGGACTTGGCAGCATAGGCACGGCCCAGCGCCTGCGCCGCCGGAGCAAAGTTCTGGTCCAGCTGCAGTGCCGTCCTGAACTCAATGATGGCCTCGTTGAGCTTGCCATCCTTCATGTACTGCTCGCCGCGCGCCACCGCCTTCTGCTTCTTGGCTTCGGGGCTCTGCCCGCAGGCCACCCCTGCTACGAGCGCGAGTACCAGGAAGATCCCGAGTCGCTGAACCGCCTTGCTGGTAGGCTTCACTTTCACACCTCTTGGCCGAGTGACACGGCCTCCAAATCGGGATGAATTGAAGTTCCGACCATCAACTTTACCATGCGGCTCACTCGGGCTACTTGTCACCCTTGGGAGGATTGGTACCCGTCTGCGCCGCTCGGATCACCTTGGCCCGTGCCTCGAGGGGCGCCGCATCTGTACTCCGCTCCATCTTCCGCAGGAGGGTGGCGTAGCTCTCCAGGCTCGCGGCAAGCTCGGCTTGAGGGCCTGGGGTCTTTTCCCGGATGGCCAGCGACCGCTTGAGAAGCGGCTCGGCCTCCGCGTACTTGCCCGTGGCCTCGTACGTCTCAGCGAGGTGGGCGAGGGCTCCGGCGACCTGGACGTGCTCCGGGCCGTGGATCTTTTCCCAGATCGCCAGCGCCTGTTGGAGGAGCGGTTCGGCCTCGACGGCGTTGCCCTGAGCCTGGTACAGGAGCCCGAGATTGCCAAGCGTGACGGCGACAAGGAGATGATCGGCTCCCCAGACCTTCTTCTGAATGGCCAGGGCTCGCTCGAGGAGTGGTTGGGCCTCAGAGTATCTCTTCTGCGCGCTATAGAACGTGCCGAGATTGTCGAGGCTGGCGGCCACGTCCGCATGCTCCGTTCCCAGGGCATTCTGGCGAATGGTCAGCGCTCGCTTCAGATGGCGCTCGGCTTCCTCGACCTTCCCCTGGGAAGCGCTCAGCAGCCCGAGATTGCTCACGGTGGCGGCCACGCTGAAATGCTGGGGCCCGTACAGGTTCTCCAGGATGAGAAGCGATCGATGATAGAACATCTCCGCTTTGGCGGGATTGCCCTGGGAATTGTAGAGCGTACCGAGGTTGTTCAGGGTGTTGGCGACGTCGGGATGCTCCGGGCCCAGAACCTTCTCGCGGATCTCCAGCGCCCGGTCGAGGAGCGGCTCGGCTTCAGAGAACCTTCCCTGCACCTGGTAAATCCCGGACATCATGTTAAGACTGTCAGCCACTCGCAGATGCCCGGGTCCCAATGCCTTCTCGAGCATCGTCAGCGCCCGCTGGATGACCTCTTCGGCATCCACGTACTTTCCTTGTGCGTAAAGGACGGTACCGAGCCTGTTGAGGCTCTCGGCCAGGCGCCGATCCTCCGGCCCGAATTTCTCCGATTCCCTGACGGCGGTTCGCAGCCACTGCTCTGCATCGACATATCGCCATTCCTGCAATGCCCTCGTAGCGGCCGCGATCGCATCCTTCCAGTCCAGGTCCTGCGCGCAGCCTGTGCCGAGCCAGAAAGCAAGAAGGCAGGCTCCGGCCAGGGTTGCCGCGAAGGCTTTGAGGCTGATTCTACGCAGTGCGTTGGCCATCTGAGCGACCCCCATTGGCGCCCAATCCTGGCGTGGCTGTCGACGTAATACCCACGTAATATCGAACGTATCACGACTCCCCGCTGTTCCGGTTCGGATGCAGTTGGGGGCCCTCTGGACCCGGGATTGGCGGCGTGGGACCCTGGCACCTCTGCCAACCCTTTGTTACGATTGCCGAGACCGTGAGGCGATTCCGCTCGGAGGGCTCCATGCGACCGATACTCTTGGCGTTGCTCCTCGTCCTGCCCGGAGCGCTGCTCTACCCCGCCGCGGGCGCTCCCGTCTTGCCTCTTGGTGATTGCGCTTCAGAGACGGCCCTCGCCGGCCGGACCGACATCGTGTTCTGCGAGCCGTGGGAGAACGCGAACTGGTTCCAGAAGGGCTACATCAACAGCATCAAACTGACGAACCCGGGGCCCGCGAATCAGAATGACGTCCGCCACACGTCGATCGAGACCAACGGGTGCGTGTCCGGCAAGTGTCTGAAGGTCAGCATGAAGCAGTTCACCACCACGGCCCTCAGCATTCTCTGGCCGCTCCGCAACGCCGGGCTCGAGCCTGACCAGCTCTACATGCGGTACTACCTCAAGCTCGGGCCGACCTGGCACAATGAGCAATGTCGGAACCAGGACGGCAAGCCGGTGGTCGAAGACCAGGGAGGGAAGTTTCCCGGACTGGCTGATACCCGCGGCGAGAGCGACCCGGGTGGACAGTGTGGCTTCGGCGGGGAGCCGGGTGATGGGATCCACTGCTGGTCGCACCGAACCGGTTTTCGCGGCTGCGGCGGCGGCAGCTATAGCAATCGCGTGTGCGAAACGGTGCCCGGAGCGATCACTCGCTACTACGGCTACATCTATTTCTACAAGCAAGAAGGCGCCACGGGAAACCCCGGGCTGTGGGACAACGATCCCTGGGGCCAGTTCACGGGACGCGGCGGCAGTTGTGCCACGGAGCCCACCAATCTTTTCTGCGCGGTCGGGAAGAATCTGGGGGTTCTCGTGCGTGAGCGGTGGTACTCTCTCGAGCACTTCATCAAGATGAACACGCCCGGCAAGGCGGACGGCGTGGTACGCGGCTGGGTGAATGGAAAGCTCGCGTACGAGAAGACCAACATGATCTTCCGCCTCCCTGGCCACCAGAATCTCCACGTCCGGACGGCGTGGCTCGATATCTACAAGGGCGGGGTCCTGGGCAATTGCGCGGACAGCGACATCTGGCTTGACCAGATGGTGCTCGCGAGGGACGCGCCTATTGGACCTCTCCCGGGTGGTCCGGCCGTCCGCTAGTTGATGGGGCCTGATTTTCAGAGCTCCGATCGTCGGGCCCGCCGAACGGCTGACAAAGGCGCTCCAAGGACATCGATGGAACTTGTGGGGAGCGTCCCGTGATTTCACGCCGACTGTTCATCGGCACTCTGGCGGGCGGGCTTCTCTCGGCCCCGTTCAACGGTGAAGCTCAGCGGCCGGCGACACCGAGAGTCCCGCTCTCCCTCACGCGCGGGCAGTGGACTCGGTACGGGAACGGAACCTTTGCGCAGTCGGTGTGGGTGGGGGATGGAATCTATCCCAACGACACCGTCCCGATAGGGACGAGTCTCGGTCGCTACCTGGGAGGCAGTACGGAATACGAGGCCGCCTTCAATGATTGGTGTGGTGGTGACTATGACACCGATCGCGACGAGCTTCCGATCCTGCTCCCGGGAGGGCACTCCTCGTGGTCCACGAACGAAGTCAACTTCTGGTCGCTGGCCAGCGGCACCTGGAACCCGGGCGGCCGGTATATGAATCCCACGGTGCGCCTGTTCTCAAAGATCTTCGAGGCCGGAAAACCACGGTCGCCAGGCTTCCTCTTCGACGACGGTCAGTTCAATGGGCTACCGAATATTTACCCGAACCACGCGGAGCTCGACAGCCGAGGCAACCGAGCCTACCCGAACGCCAGACATTCTTACGGCGGCATCGTCTACATGCCCGCGCCGTATCGAAAATTCTTCATGGCCGGCGGCTACCCGTGGTGGGAGGCGAGTGCCAACGGCCCACCATACTTGTGGGGTTCAGCCTACGCGGAGCCCGCAGAGTGGGATCCCGCGACAAAAAAATATCGCCGGCTCGATTTGGACCAACTAGGGGCCCTGGACAGGTACTCAGGAACTCCATACGGATGTTGGGATCCAGTCCAAGGCCGTGTTCTGATGCACTTTGCCAGCAAGCTATTCGCGTACTACCCGGGGAAGGCGTACGGCTCGCGGATCGTACAGGTGAACCCCAACAATGAGCCTTTCGTCGACACCTCGTACGTGACAATGATGTTTGATGCCAAGCGCAACCGCGCTGTCGTCTTTGGCGGGACCGCGGCCGCCGACGGGCAGAGCGCCGGATCGACCTACTATGACTTCAGCAAGAACTCCATGCTCGCGACGCGAGTGAACGCTCGAGTGACCGGGGATCTTCCGGGTGGCGCGGGCCCTGGTGCTCGCTATGATCCTCTCGGGGATCGCTATGTCATTTGGAATGGCGGCAAGACGCTCGTGTTCATCAATCCGGATACCTGGATGGGGACCTCCTTCACTCCAGCGGGCGGCGATACGCCGACCATTCCAACCCTCGCCGGCAGGCCTGGCGGCGGAACCTGGAATCGTTTTTTCTACTCGCCGACCCACGACGTCTTCGGGGTCATCAGCCACGCCCACGATCAAGGCGCCTTCATCTTCGCTCCCGCGCGGACGTAGACCAGCGTTAACCTGGCTCGCCCTCTGGCTG
>WNFC01006578.1_pt1 | contig 21621 bp, 21 predicted proteins | sample 5400541 | NCBI WGS metagenome assembly WNFC01 (sample SAMN13153342, study PRJNA577476) | soil metagenome | isolation source: 120 cm saprolite under Douglas fir tree site 2 hole 2 replicate 1 | place: USA:California | collected 2015-04-18
CGCCCATCTTCACCCAGGACACCTGGATGTTGGTGATCCACGGATGCAGGGCGAGGCGGGCGACGGCATGGATCTTCAGCGCCTCCTCGAACGTCGGCCCCTGGCGGGCCTTGCCCTTGAGGTAGATCGGGGCCCCCATGTGCACGAAGGGAAGCGGCACGAACTCGGTGAAGCCGCCGGTCTCCTTCTGGATGTCGCGCAGCACACCGAGGTGGCGGGCCCACGCCCGGTAGGTCTCGACGTGGCCGAACATGATCGTGGTGGTCATGGCGAGACCCAGGCCGTGCGCCGTGCGGGCGACCTCCGACCACTGGGCGGTGTTGACCTTGTCGGGGCAGATGATAGCCCGGACCTCGTCGTCGAGGATCTCTGCGGCGGTGCCGGGGAGGCTGCCGAGGCCGAGGTCCTTCAGCTCCCACAGGAAGTCGCGGATGCTCACGCCTTTGGTCGCCGCACCCTGCCAGACCTCGAGCGGGCTGAAGGCGTGCACGTGCATGGATGGGACGGCGCTCTTCACCGCCTTCACGACCTCGAGGTAGAAGTCCCCGGTGAACTCGGGGTGGATGCCCCCCTGCAGGCACACCTCGGTCGCTCCCTTGAGCGACGCCTCCCGGGTGCGGGTGGCGATGTCCTCCAGGCTGAGCAGGTAGGGGTCGCCACGAAGGTTGAGGGACTTCGGTCCCTTGGAGAAGGCGCAGAAGCCGCAGCGGAAGTAGCACATGTTCGTGTAGTTGATGTTGCGGTTGACCACGAAGGTGACGGTGTCGCCGCAGACCTCCCGGCGAAGGTCGTCTGCGGCCCGGACGAGCGCCTCCACCTCCGGCCCCCGGGCCGACAGGAGCGAGACCGTGTCCTCCTCGGTCAGCTCCCGACCACAGCCTGACGCCTCGAGGGCACGTGCGAAGGCTGGCCGCAGCCGCACCGCCGGGTTGCCCGACCAGAACGAGGCGGGGACGGTCATGCCGGGGAGCGGGGCGGGCGGGGGGACCACGTCGCCGGCGCGCCAGCCGGGCTCCCGGCCGAGCCCCATACCGTCGGCGAGCGCGAGGACGCGGGGCCGGACCGGCTTGGCGACCCACGCCGGGTCGGAGGCGTACCGCGGGTAGACGGTGAGCCGGGGGACCAGGAGGAAGCCGGCCGCCTCCGTCACCGAGCGGAGCTGCTCGATCTCGGGCCAGGGGGCCTCGGGATTGACGTGGTCGATGGTGACCGGGGAGACCCCGCCCCAGTCGTTGATGCCCGCTGCGAGATAGCTGCCGAGGTCCCCGGGCGACGACGCAAGGTTCGGCGGGGCCTGGACGCTCATCTCCGGCCCGAGGATCAGGCGGGCAAGGGTCACCGTGGCCAGCATCTCGGCGGTGGACGGCTCCGGATGGTCGTGCATCGGCGTGCCGGCCTTCGCCCGGAAGTTCTGGACGATCACCTCCTGGATGTGGCCCCAGCGTTCGTGGGCGTCACGGATGGCCAGCAGCGTGTCGACCCGGTCCTCCCAGGTCTCGCCGATGCCGATGAGGAGTCCGGTCGTGAACGGCACCTTCCGGCGGCCGGCCTCCTCCAGCATGGCGAGGCGGGTTGACGGGTCCTTGTCGGGCGAGCCGTAGTGCGGGCCGCCCGGCTCGCAGAGGCGTTGCGAGGTCGACTCCAGCATGATCCCCATGGACGGGGCGACGTCGCGCAGCCGGGCCATCTCATCGCCGGAGAGGATGCCGGGGTTGATGTGGGGCAGCAGCCCGGTCTCCTCCAGGACCGCCTTCGCGGCCGCCGTGAGGTACCCGACCGTGGAGGTGTAGCCCATGGCGGCCAGCTCGTCCTTGGCGATGCGGTAGCGCAGCTCGGGCTTGTCGCCGAGCGTGAACAGCGCCTCCCGGCACCCGGCCGCAGCCCCGGCCCTGGCCACGTCCAGCACCTCGCCGAGGCTCAGGTAGGCCCGGCGGCCCTCGAGGGGGGGCCGGGCGAAGGTGCAGTAGTGACAGACGTCGCGGCACAGCTTGGTGAGGGGGATGAAGACCTTGGGCGAGTACGTGACGAGGTTGCCCCATCCGGCATCCCGGGCAGCCGCGGCGGCCGTCATCAGCCCGGCATCGAGCGGGTCCTCCGCCAGCACTCCCGCCCACGCCAGGGCCTCGGCCCTCGTCACAACCGGCATCGGTGGACCCTATCACCGCACCGGAAATAGGACAGATCCATTGGTGGCTGATGCCCGTTCCCCGGGGACGGCACGCCCTCTCGACGAGGGGTTGGTCGATTACCCTGGGCCGCATGCGGGTGACGGCGCTGGCGGGCGGGGTTGGGGCGGCCAAGTTCCTTCGCGGGCTGGTGCCCCAGCTCCTCGCCGACCCCGACTCGGAAGTCACCGTCATCGGCAACACGGGAGACGACGCCGTCTTCCACGGCCTGCACGTGAGCCCCGACCTCGACATCGTCACCTACACCCTCGCCGGCATCGTCGACACCGCAAAGGGGTGGGGCGTCGCCGGGGACACCCGCCACGCCCTCGACCACATGGGCCGGCTCGGCGTCGACACCTGGTTCTGGCTCGGCGACAAGGACTTCGGCACCCACATCGCCCGGACGATGTGGCTGGCGGAGGGGCTTGCACTCTCGGTGATCGCCGACCGCATCCGCCTGGCCCTGGGCGTCGGGGCCCGCATCCTGCCGATGAGCGACGACCCGGTCCGCACGCGCCTGCTGACCGCCGCCGGCACCGAGTTGGAGTTCCAGGACTACTTCGTCCGGCGGGGGCATGCGGACGAGATCGCCGCCGTGTCCTTCGACGGCGCCGCAGGTGCCCGACCCGCCCCCGGCGTGCTCGAGGCCATCGAGGCGGCGGACCGGGTCATCATCTGCCCGTCCAACCCGGTCGTCAGCATCGGCCCAATCCTGGCGGTGCCCAGGATCCGTGACGCGCTCCGGGCCGTGGCCGGGAGGGTCGTCGCCATCTCCCCCATTGTCCAGGGCTCGGCGCTGCGAGGCCCGGCCGACCGGTTGCTCCCGGTCGTGGGGGCAGAGGCCAGCGCATCGGGCGTCGCCGGGCTGTATGCCGACGTCTGCCGCACCTTCGTCCTGGACCGCCGGGACCCCGGCGAGGTTGCCCGGGTCGAGGCACTCGGCCTGCGCCCCGTCATGCTCGAGACCGTCATGGAGACGCCGGAGGTCGCCGCTACCCTGGCCAAGGAGATCCTGGCGCTGGAGGTCGGCACCGGGGACGGGCGGTGAGCCCCTCCAACGACCACGAGGGGCTGCCGCCGGGCGAGGTCGGCCCGGTCTACGGCACCCCCGCGGGCCCGATCGTCTTCCTGCCGATCGTCGGCATTCCCGAGGTCGCCCCGGGGGCCGATCTGGGCGACCTCATCGTCGAAGCCGCCACCTCCTCAGCCATCGAGATCACCGACGACGACGTGCTCATCGTCACCCACAAGATCGTCTCCAAGGCAGAGGGCCGGATCCGGGAGGTTCACCCCTACGACGCCGATGCCCGGCACCTGATCGCCGAGATGGAGGCCGCCCGCATCGTGCGCCGCCGGGGAGACCTGATGATCGCCGAGACCAAGCACGGCTTCGTCTGCGCCAACGCCGGGGTCGACGCCTCGAACATGGAGCCCGGCCAGATCACGCTGCTGCCGGTGGACCCCGACAAGTCGGCCCGCCGCCTGCGCGCCCGCATCCGCCAGCTCACGGGCCGCAGCCCGGCGCTCATCATCTCCGACACGTTCGGACGAGCTTGGCGGGTGGGCCAGGTCAACGTGGCGATCGGGGTCGCCGGGATGATCCCGGTGATGGACTACCGGGGGTCGGTTGACCATTTCGGGATCCCCCTCAAGGTCACGACCATCGCCATCGCCGACGAGCTGGCATCGGCTGCCGAGCTGGTGATGGGCAAGGCGGACGGCGTCCCCGCCGCCGTGGCCCGTGGGGTGCGCTTCCGTCGGGGCCGCGGCAACGCCCGCAGCCTGGTCCGCCAGCCCCAGGACGACCTCTTCCGCTAAACGCGGGAAAGGCACATACTGGGGGCGGACTCGTCATCCGAGCCCCTGATCCGAGCCCACATCCGAGCTGGGGGAATAAGCTCCGGCCTCGGTGCTTTGTAGCAGGCGTCGAGCAGGGGGCGCCCCTTCACAGCGGGGGCCCAGGCGCGCGCCAGCCGGCCCGCAACGGGTCGGGGGAATATGCCCGTAGTCCTTTGTGTTCTATTGGGTATGAACGGAACAGAGATGGAGACGAAGGTGACGAACGCTACACCCACGAGACGGCGCCGGCCGCGGGCCGAGGGCGGCCCTGCCCCCGCGGGTGCCGACAGCGTGGGACTCTTCCTACATGAAATCGGCCGCTATCCCCTCCTCACCAAGGAGGAGGAAATCGAGCTCGCCAAGCTTGTCGAGGAGGGCGATCAGGCGGCCAAGGACCGCATGGTCACGTCCAACCTCCGCCTGGTGGTCTCGATCGCAAAGCGCTACCAGGGCCAGATGCCCCTCGGGGACCTCGTCCAGGAAGGTATCATCGGGTTGATGCGAGCAGTCGACAAGTTCGACTGGCGCCGCGGGTTCAAGTTCTCCACGTACGCCACGTGGTGGATCCGCCAGGCCATCGGTCGGGCGATCCAGACGCAGTCGCGCACCATCCGCATCCCGGTGCACCTCGCCGAGCGGGAATGGAAGGCGTGGGCGGCGCAGCGCAGCCTCACCGCCGAGCTGGGGCGCGACCCAACCGACGAAGAGGTGGCCGAAGCGGCACGCATCACGGTTCCCGAACTGGAGCGGCTTCGCCAGACCGCCCGGATCGTCGCCAGCCTCGACCAGCCGCTCGAAGAGGGCGGCGAGACGGAGCTGGGCGAACTGGCGGCCTGGGAAGGCCCCGACCTCGAAGACCAGGTCCACTCGGCCCTGGAGGAGGAGTCGGTCCGCAAGGCGCTCGAGCATCTCTCCGAGCCCGAGCGGGAGGTCATCCGCCTTCGCTACGGCCTGGACGGCGAGCCGGTCACCCTCCGGGAGGTCGGCAAGCTCCTCGGCGTGAGCCACGAGCGGGTACGCCAGCTGGAGTCATCGGCCCTCGAACACCTGTCGAGGGTCGCAGAGATCGAAGCCCTACGGGTCGCCTAGCCAGCGACCCGTTTCGCGTTGTTGCCCCACCGGTCGCACGTGGTTAAGTGGTCTCCATCGTGCACGATCGGTCCGGCAGCCCCAACCAGCCCCCGCCCCTCCAGGACTACAACCTCTTCGAGTCCGATGCCGCTCTGCGGGAGGGCGTCGGGCGCTATCTCGGCGATCCCGGCCGCCTCTCCACGCTCGGCAAGGCCGCCGGCTCGCCCGGCGTGATCGCCTGGGGCTTCGCGGCCAACGCCCATGCCCCGGAGCTCAGGACGCACAACCGCTACGGCGACCGCATCGACGAGGTGGACTTCCACCCCGCGTGGCACGACCTCCTGCGCGTGGCGATCGGCTTCGGTATGCACGCCACCCCCTGGGCAAGCGAGGAGCCGGGCGCCCACCTGCACCGGGCCGCTGCCTTCTCCGTGTGGTCGCAGGTTGAGGCGGGCGTCGGCTGCCCGCTGTCGATGACCTACGCCGCGATCCCGGCGCTCCGCACCGAACCGGCACTGGCCGAGGTCTGGGAACCACTGCTCACCTCGACGGTCTACGACCCCAACCTGCGCCCTGCCGCAGAGAAGCGGGGCGTGCTCTGCGGCATGGCCATGACGGAGCGCCAGGGGGGATCGGACGTCCGGACCAACACGACGTCGGCGGCCCCCGCCGGCAGTGGGGGCGAGTACCGCTTGACGGGCAGCAAGTGGTTCTGCTCCGCCCCCATGTCCGACGCCTTCCTCGTCCTGGCCCAGGCGCCGGGCGGGCTCTCGTGCTTCCTCCTGCCCCGTATGCTCCCCGACGGCACCCGCAACGCCTTCCACCTCCAGCGTCTCAAGGACAAGCTCGGCAACCGCTCGAACGCCTCGGCAGAGGTCGAGCTCGCCGTCGCCGGCGGCTGGCGGGTCGGCGAGGAGGGCCGGGGCATCCGGACGATCCTCGAGATGGTCAACTGCACCCGGCTCGACTGCGTCATCGGCACCGCCGCGCTCATGCGCCAGGCCGTCGCCCAGGCGACTCACCACGCCGCCCACCGCAGCGCGTTTGGCAAGAGGCTCGCCGACCAGCCGCTGATGGCAGGCGTCCTCGCCGACCTGGCTGTCGAATCCGAGGCGGCGACCGCGCTGATGCTGCGCCTCGCCCACGCCGCCGACTGCTCCGCTCACGAAGAGCACGAGGCCCTGATCCGGCGCATCGGCACCGCCGTCGCCAAGTACTGGGTCTGCAAGCGGGGCCCGGTGCTCACCGCCGAGGCGCTCGAATGCCTCGGCGGCAACGGCTACGTCGAGGAGTCGGTGATGCCGCGCCTCTACCGGGAAGCGCCGGTCAACTCGATCTGGGAGGGCTCGGCCAACGTCAACGCCCTCGACGTGCTCCGGGCGCTGGCCCGGACACCGGCAACCCGGGACGCGTTCTTCGCCGAGGTCGCCCTGGCGGCAGGCGGGGACCACCGGCTCGACGCCCACGTGGCGAGGCTGCGCCAGGACCTGGAGGGCGGGCCCGCCGAGGGCCAGGCCCGGCGCCTGGTGGAGCGCATGGCGCTGGCGCTGCAGGGGGCCCTCCTCGTCCGCCACTCCCCTGCTGCGGTCGCCGACGCCTTCTGCGCCTCCCGCCTCGGCGGCGACTGGGGCCACGCGTTCGGCACCCTGCCGGACGGCGTGGACACGGCGGCGATCGTTGCCCGCCACACCCCCCGGGCGGCGACGACCAGCCCGTAGCTCGCAAATGGCGGAGGAATAAGGGCCCCCGGCCGTTTCGCGCGGGCTGACTAATTAAATGTCGTCATGGGGATTTGGTGCGCACGGCGTCTAGGCGGGCGAGCGGGCCTCCGTTACGCTCATTGAACCTGGACAAACCGGAAGGAAAAAGATGATCGATTTCTTCAGCCCCGAAAAGATTCTGCTTGTTGTTGCCGTCGGCCTTCTCTTCATGGGTCCAAAGCGCCTGCCGGCGATCGGTCGCTGGGTGGGCCGGACGCTCAAGGAGCTCCAGAAGGGTGCCAGCGGCCTCAGCGACGAGCTGAAGGCCGGCCTCACCGCACCAGTTGCAGCCGACGCGACCAAGGAATGACGCCTTCGCTCCCGCGCCAAAACCTCGAAAGGAGCACCTCCCGATGCACCCTCTGACTCGACGGACTTTTCTCACCACCGGTGGGGCCGCCGCGATGGCCTTCGTCACCCTCAAAACCGGGATCGCACACGTTGCGAAGACCGGTTCCACGGCGATACAAGGGTCCGGCGTCAATGGCTCCGCAGCCCGTCTGGGCTCTGCAGCCACGCCGTTCACACGCTCGGCATTCCAGCCGCACGTCGATACGCCGTTCCGGCTGCAGACCGGGGCGAGGGCCGTCGACCTGCAGCTCGTCAGCGTCCAACAGCTCTCCCAGCGCACCGCCAAAGGGGCCGCCCTCAAGGGCACGCAGTTCTCGCTCCTCTTCAGCGGTCCCACCCCGGCATTCGGGCAGGAGACCTACGCGATGGAGCACGCGGTGCTCGGCCACTTCGCCTTGTTCATCGTCCCGGTTGGCAAGCCCAATGGCTCCGTCCAGACGTACCAGGCGATCATCAACAACACCAGTCTCTAACCGTTCCGGTAACGCGAAGGGCCCCCGCTTTCCGGCGGGGGCCTTTGTCGCCGTCCTGGGGCTGCACCGTCCGTTAGTGGTGGTCGCCTCCTCGATCGTCCTTCGTCGAGGTGGTCGCCGAGGTCGTGGTGGCCGACGTCTTGTCGCCACCGTTGCCGTCGTGGTGGTCGTGGTTCCCCTCGTGGTCGCCGCTCTCGCCGCCGTGGTCGTCGACCGTGGCCGTCACGGCGGTGGCGGCGGCCGCAATCTTCGCCTTGGCGATCGCCACGGCGCAAGCCGCGTCCGGCGTCCCGCCCGTGGCGACCTTCGCCGACACGGCAGTCTTGTCCTTGGCGACCAGCGACAGGAAGGCCCCGTTCTGCTCCCCGGTCAGGCCGAGGCTGTGGACGATCGAGGCCGCAAAGGAGACGCAGTGTCCGTGGTTTACCGCAGCGGTGTCGTCGGCGTCGTCGCTCTCGACCGTGCCGGTCACACCCTCGTCCCCGTCGTTGTCTTCGGCGACGGTCGAGGTCGGGTGCTCGGGCTTGGGCGTGACGGTGCCGGTGGGCCGATCGGTCTCGGCGGGCTCGGAGCTCTCCGCCGCCGAGGTGGGCCTGTGGTCGTCGGGGTCGGCGACCGTGGCCGTCGTGGTGGCCTGGGACGCTCCCCCATCGGACGAGGTCTGCAGGCCGACGGTCGTTGCTGACGTGACGTGGGCCAGCGCATGCCCTGGGCTGCTGAAGGCGCCCGCAGCGGCGAGGCCTCCGGTGGCGAAGCCACCTGCCAGTGCGACAATGGCAACCTTGGCGGCGAACGTTGCGAAAAGCTTGCTGATCACAGTTCTCCTCCTAACTTTCTCTTTGACCTGAGTCAGCGCCCGCGGCCGGCAAAGGGGTACGGCCTGATTCGGGGGATGCCCGACCCTGGCCGTGACTTTATATAGATTGCCCCTTGCAAATAGAGCGAATCCCGGCTACAGTCGCTGACGTGCCAGATCGCCGGGGTGAAAGCCCGTTGGCCTTGTCAAGGCCCGATGGCCAGGTGAAGGCGGAAAGGAACCGTGCATGCGGACCGAAGCAATCGACACCGGCGGGGTCGAGCTGGTCCTGCCCCCCAAACCGGAGGCCCTCCCGACGCTCGGTCAGGGCATCCTGACCGATATCGCGGCCGGCCTCGCGTGCTCGCTCGAGCCGGACGGCATGGATTTTGACCTCGGCAGCCAGCGCCGCTACGCCCGGCTGCTGCACACGCCGGCGTACGAGGCCTGGCTCATCGCGTGGCCGCCGGCCCCCGACCTCGCGTTGCACGACCATGGAGGCTCGCAGGGCGTGTTCCACGTCGCAAGCGGGACGTTGTTCGAGGCCCACGCGGACCTCGTCGACCCCACCCCGCTGCGGATGCTGTCATTCGGTGCCGGCGAGGGCCGCTACGTGGCGCCCACGCTGGTCCACCGGGTGTGGAACCCGGGCCCGGCCGACGCCGTCAGCGTGCACGTCTACTCCCCGCCGCTCACGTCGATGACCTTCTACGACCACCGTGCCGGCACGTTCCTGGCGCCCCTGCGCACCGAGCTCGTCGAGGGGACACCGGAGGCCGGGGTCGGCCCGTGAGCGGTCCCGACTCCCGGGTCAGGTCTGCAGGCCTGACGTCAACGTCAGGATAGAGGGGTGCCGGCCTCGATCATGGCGAGGGCCTTGCTCAACCGCCGGTGCCTCGTTTCTGGCTTCTTCGCCGAGGCGATCCATGCGGCGAACTCCTTGCGCTGGGTGTAGCTCATCGCATCGAACCGGGCGCCGGCCTGGGGGCTCGACGACAGGGCCTCGGCCAGGTCCGGCGGCACGGCGACCGAACGCTCCTCGTCGTCGCGGCGGAGCTGGACCGCCACCGAGTCGCCGATCCCGACGCCGGCTTGCGCCCGGATCGCCTTGGTGACGCCGACGCAGAAGGTGCCGTCCCCCATCGGCATCGTGGATCCCCGGTAGGGCAGGCCGTTGAAGGTCACCTGGACGCCGAAGCGGACCCGGGTGCCGAAGATCCGGGCGGCGTCGGCCGGCAGCCTGACGAAGGCACCGCCACCCCTGCCCTCCTCGATGGGAGCCTCGAAGTCGAGCCGCTCGCCGGGCGCCATGTCGAAAGCCTCACAACCGCCACGGGGCGGGAATAACCCAAGAGGCGATGAGAAATGGTCCCGCAGCTCCAACACTTCGGCCCGCATCCGGTCGATACACAGACGGAAGCTTTCGGGGCGGGGCCGGTCCGGCGCCTGAGACGCCCTGGTGGGGTCGACGAGAGGAGTCTTCGTGACAGAGAGCTGGGACTGGCGACAGACGTACGCGCAGTACGCGGACACGCCGCAGCCGCAGAACACGCAGGAGGCCCCACCGCAGGGTCCCGAGGGCCAGGGCGCGGTTCCGCAGCCGTACGCCTCGCCCGAGGGCTACGAGCCGCCGCCCGGCTACGGGCCGCCAGCACAGGGCTACGGGCCGCCGGGCTACCCGCCCTATGCCGGTCCGTACCCGCAGTACGGGGCGTATCCGCCGCCGGTCGCCCAGAACCGGGGGCGGGGCTTCAGCATCGCCGCGTTCATCTGCGGCGGCGTGGCCCTCCTCTTCCTGCCGATCATCCTCGGACCGCTGGGCATCATCTTCGGCTTCGTGGGCAGCGCGAAGGGCGACAATATCGGCAAGTGGGCGGGCATCCTGTCCATCGGCACCACCGTCGTCGGCATGGCGCTCAGCTACTACGTGATGAGGAAGATGGGCGGCATCTGATCGGCGCCGGCTCTCACCGGGGACATCCTTCACGGGAAGGCGTGCACGACGATCCGGTACGGCCGGATGCCGGGCACCAGGCCCGGGACGCGCCACGGGCGGCGGAGGTTGTCGAAGCTGTGCGAACGCTTGGTGACCGTGCGCTCGAAGCCGGCCGCCCGGCAGATTCCGTGGAGGCCCGTCTCGGTGGTGATGAACCAGTCGGTGAAGTCGGCGCCCCAGGCGTCGCCCGGGACGAACAGCAGGAGGCCGGCGTCGTCGTAGCCCTCGATGCGGACCGCCTCGGTCTCGACGACCAGCACCCCCGAGGTGACCCGTCGAAGGCGCTCCAGCGCCGTCAATGGCTCCTTCAGGTGGTACAGCACCCCCAGCATGAGGACGACGTCGAAGGGGCCGCCGAGGGTGTCGAGGTCCATGGTCATGAAGTCGCCCATGACCGGGTCGACCTTGCTGCCGAGGGCTTCGTGAGCGATGTCGAATCCCTGGCGCCCCGGTCCCTCCGGCCTCCAGAAATCCGCCAGGTCCCGCCCCAGGTCCGGCAGCTTGCCGTGCTGTCGGCACTCCTCCCAGTAGGTTTGCCTCGCCCCGAAGTCGAGGCACCAGGCGTAGTGGTCCAGCGCCACGACCCGGCTCGCCCCACCCTGCTCGGCGAGAAACGAGTAGCGGCCGTCCCAGGCGCCGACGTCGAGCACGCTCCTGCCAGAGAAGTCCGGCAGCTCGCTCGCCAGCAGGTTGTTTTCGGACACCCCCGGGGTCGTCAGCCCGTTCCCCAGGTCGATCGAGTGATACCACAACGTCGATGCGACGCGGGTGCGCAGTTCCTCGGGAGTCATCAAGCGCCAATCTAGCAAGGATCGGGTTCGGACCGGCTCCCAGCTCGTCGACACGGGTATCGCACGCGGTAGACGGTGCCCTGGGTGTCGGCCCACGCCATCCCTGTGGCGCCGCGTGCCCGGTGCAGGCCCCCGGAGCTGTTGTGGTTGGCACCGATGACGTTCTTCGCCACCCCGGTCTTACCAGACGCGAGGTCGACGAACAGGACCTGGTCCGCCCCGCTGACCGGGTCGAGCGAACTCACGAGCAGCGCCCTCCCGTCCTTGCTCAGGCTCAGTCCGCCCGGGTCGCCGAGCCGGACGCTGTCGAGCACGGTGCTCACCGTCGAACTCACCCGCAGGACGGTGCCCGCGGACCCGTTCCCTCGGTCGGAGACGTAGACCGCTCCCCCGGTGGCCGCGACGACGACGGCGTCCGGTGAGGTGAACGCCGCTCCCTTGGCCACCACGGCCGGCGTTCCACCGCCGGCGGGGAGCGTGAAGACACCGGGAGCATTGTCGGCGGGGTCCCTGCCGGAGAAGTAGATGGTGTCGCGTCCGCTCCCGGTCACGACGTCCAGGCCCCGGGGGGCCCACCCGTCGCTCCCGGCGACCGCCACGGGTGGACCGCCACTCGACGGGACCGCGAAGATGCGGCTGGCCCCGGGATCGGCAGGGAAGACGTGGGTCCCGTCGCCGGAAACCGCGACCCCCAGCGGGCCGACCAGGGGTGCCCCCGATGCCAGTTTGACAACGGCGCCCCCTGCCGCTGGCACGCTGAACACCGCCGGGGCATTCCCGGCCTTGGCCGTGAAGTGGACGGTCGATCCGTCGGCACTGGGCGCCGCGTCGAGCGGTTGCTGGAACCCGCTGCGGGCGACGACATCGACGCTCTGGATGGCGGCATCGCCGAGGACCGGGGCCTGCCCGAACACCACGCCGACCTTTCTCGGCCACGTCAACCACGGGATGCGTGGCTCAGGTGACCGAGAAGGCGCCGGATCGCCTTGCCGTACGTCTACCCGCTCGTCGCTCGCCAGGGTGGGACGATCGCGGACGCCACCGTGGGATCCCAACTATCCCGACCATCACGCTCAGGACGGTCCAGTCGACGTCGACGACCACCTGCGGAGGGTCGACCGGAACCACCACGATCGCCTTCCTCCAGGTGGGCAGCACCGTGGTGATCTCGGCACCCACCAATGTCGCTCCGAACACCAACGTCACGGTCGGAGTGGTCTCACTGGTACTGAACGAGCAGATCCCCGTTGGGGGTCCCGACACGGGCCTGACTGTCAACGCCGTCCACGTGACCGTCAACACCGTGGGTCTCGCTCAGACGAACGTCATCGTAGCTTCGTCCGAGAGCGACATCGGCAACTGTCCGTAAACGGTCTCGGTTCCAGCTAAATCCCCACCAGAGCTGGGCGGAGGGCCCTCGCCCCCGCCCAGCCTGTCGTGGTGTCGAGGTCCTCCTGATGACGCTCAGGCCAGGGCCTCGCCAAACCTTCTTCGGGTTCCACGTGTCATTTCGTGGCTCCACGGATCCCTGAGGAGAGAGGTGTCCCATCCCCAACGAGGACCGGGACACCGGGCATCGTATGTTGCCCCATAGTCTGCCCAAAAAGACCTCCCCGAGCCGCCGGCACGGTCCCATGCTGGTTCGGGCGCCCCGTGAATCCACCCGCTGACGTACCACGAATGCGTTCTCGCACTCAGGGAGGCTCGGTATGCATTTCGTGCTGACGTTGGCGCAACAGACGCCAACCTCCACCGCGACCCCGACATCCACGGCAACCTCAACCCTGCAGTTTTCGCAGGGCCTCGTGCTCCTGTTTCTGGTCGTCGGTGGTGCCCTCGCAGCCGGCATCGTGGTGATCGTGGCACGGAGGCCAGGCGCGAGCGCGCCAGCCGATCAGGCCGGGTCGGTCATCCGGAGCTGGATTGCGATCTCGCTGGTCCTCGGTCTACTGATCTTCTGTGGGGCAGCATTTCTGATTAACGACCCGACGCTCCGCAGCACCTTGCTGGGGGGGCTCGTCGCATCCGTGGGAGCCGCGGTGGCGTTCTACTTCTCATCGAAGACCGCGGAGCAAGCTGTCAGCGCTGCGGTGACGTTGGCTCACGGCGGGTCCAAGCCAACCGGCTACACGCGTGACTCGCCACAAGATGGGACCGTGGGAACGCCGTACACCTATCGATTCATCGCGAACGGCCAGCCCGGGCCGAGCTTCCGGCTTTCGCACGGCACCATCCCGCCGGGATTGGTCCTGGATACGGACGGGACCATGTATGGCTCGCCGACGGCCCCTGGCACCTTTACCTTCACCATCGTTGCCACCAACTCCGCGGGGACGTTGCCGAGCTCTGAGCTGACCGTCACGATCTCTCCCCATAGCCCCCCCTCGTCTTCCGACTGACCTGATGCTCGGGGCCAAGGCCTCGGCGAGCCTGGAACACCGGACTGACCGCACTGGTGAGACGAGCCAGGCGGTGTGCCAGTCCCCCGATGACGCCATAGTCTTAGGCGGTGCGCAAGACCCAGCTCCCGGTTGAAGGGTTCATCGACTCGGCATCCACCTACCAGGTGGTGACCGCTTGCGCCCTTGGTGCTCCCAGTCGGTGTTTCCCCTGGGCATGGATGGTCATCAATGACGTGGCTGGAATGGTCTGTGCAGAACGCGTGGCCCGAGCATTCTCGTCGCCTGGATGGCCTGGTCAACGCCGAGTTTGTCGCCGAAACTGCACTGGTTGTCGGGGTTCCGACGTCGGATATCGAAAAGCTTGCCAAACGCAGCACCGACCCATCCTGGCTTCGTGAGCTCACTCGCCACTCTGGTAGTCCCGAACTCGCCCTCTTGAAGGACGCCTATCTCACGTCGGCCCTGATCCGTGGCAAGTACCACGAACTCGTCGCTGGGAAGTCGCAACTGTTCCGGCACCGCGGCGCGCCGGACCTGTTACGCCCCGGGGGGTGTTTGCCGCGGAACGGACGCAGTACTACTTCACGAGCGCGCTTCTCGCAGATGCTCTCCGGCACAGGCGCCCGGAGGACAGGGTCAAGGCGTGGGTCGCGTAGTGTATGCAGGCTCATGACGCAGCAATGCACGGCAGGCTGAGGCTGTTCGACGAAACACCTGGGAACGTTCCTCTTGACCACGACGACGCGCTGAACGCTGCGGTGGGTCAAGCCCAGGCGCTCGGCCTTGCCGGCCCGACCCACAAGATGGAGCGATTCATCGATGGCGGACTCCAACTCGGGCTGGCTGGTTTGGGTTTCGTCTTGAGTGGACCCGTCGGCGCCGGAGTGGCGGGTGGACTCGGTCTCGCCTTCTGGGCGGTGAGCCCCGGCAAGATGATCAGCAGGCAAGAGAAGAGGATCTCCGAGATGGCCAAGGCCGGCCCCGGGATCATCGACCCAACCCTTCAACCTGAGACGCCTCGGCCTGGGAATCAAGGCAGAATGCCCACGCAGAGGCGGAGAACTTCGAGGATGCCCGCCCCCCGCGGATGGGCTCTGACGAAAGGCCTTGCCACCGTGCATCTGGCCCGGTCAGATACGGTGAAGAAAGAGCGAGGACTTCTCGTTGGCTGCGGTTTGGGGGTGCCGTGGACGGCGTCTGATCGCGCGTTCGAGCCGGGCGATCACCAGCCGATTGTCGTGCGCACTCAGGGGGAGGGTCTCCCACAGATCCTCGAAGATGCCACGAAAGGTTGTCACCACGTCGGGGTCGAAGCTGTGCCCGTAGGTTTTCGTCCCGCCGCCCGGCGGTCCTACGGCGAAGAGAAGGCATCGGTCGCCGACAATCTGCCAGAACGATCTCCGCAGGAAAGGTCTGGCTTGCCGGTCCACCAGCGCCAGCCGGAAGGCGCGGGGATGCTCCTTGAGCAGGCGGATCACGTTCTCGATCCACGCTCTGCGCAGGAGCGGATCCTGCACCGTGCCGGGAAAGGGGTCTACGGGCCAGGAACCCGTGGCCATGAACTCGTCGATGACCTCGGCAGAGGAGATCGCCCGGAACCCATTGGACTGAACCGATTCCTCGAATCGCCGGATCCTCTGGAGCCTGGCCTCGTAGTAGCTATGGAACGCCGCGGCCTGCCCTGAGCTCACACCGGCGAGATGGCTTTCCCGAACCTGGATCGCCACGGCTTCGGGTTCGGAGGCGTTGATCAACCCGTCCTTGAGGACGAGTTGCTCCCCGGGAAGCCTTTCTCCGATGGCAATCTGGACCTCGAAGTCGAAGCGAGCGCGGGCGAGCCCGGGGGCCACGTCGTCGGACGCCTGGTATTGAATGAACTGCCGGCTCGGCTCCCACTGTGCGGCAGACAGCGCGTAGACCGCGGCATCGTGGACGAGTTCGAGGATCGGACCGTCTGTCGAGACCCAAGCCGACACATCCGGATGGTTCCTCCGTACGAAGGCGATGAGTCCCCCGACGCCGGGGATGTCGAGGAGAACGAAGGAGGGCGTGACGCCTCCCCGGCCGACCGTGTTGAGGTCGTAGCGTCCCTTGAAGCCGAGGAAATCAACGATCCACTCCTCGAACGCAGGGCCCGAGGGATGGGTCCAAAGATGCTGGATGCACCAGCCGCTCGCGAGCAGCGCTTGCAAGGAGCCTTTCCAACGCCTCTTGGCATTGTGGCTCTCGAAGTGGCCAGCCATCCAAGGTCCCGAGATGAGTGTGACCCGTTCTTCGTGAGCGGGGGGGCGTTGGGACGCGGCCACGGCGAGTTGGATGAGCGCCTCGACCACCGCGGCCGATGCGCTCAGGCGGCCCTCGGCGAGCTGGAACGGCTGGGCAGTGCCATGACGCAGCGCTCCTCCGCCAAGAGCCGTATCTGCACCGAAGCCTTCCTCAAAGAGCCAACTCAGACGTCGCATGCGTTGTCCGCGAGCCTGCGAGTTGAGGGACTCCAGCACCTGGACCAACGTCCCTGGAGCCAGCCCCAGGGGGGCTTCGAGCTGCAGGAGCCTCGTCTCCCCCGGACACGTCTCTCCTGCTTCCCAGCGTCCCACCTGCTTCCGGCTGCACTGCATCCGGTCGGCGAGGTCATGTTGGGTGAGACCCGCTGTCTGGCGGAAGGCCCGGAGCCGCTCTCCGAAGTCGGCAGCCAGACGGCGATCACTCCCCGACCCTACGTTCACGAGAACAATTATAAGGGACATATGCAGGGTAGGACGCACAACTGTCCCTCTCATGAAATGGGACATTCATGGGACGTGACATGAGACGGACTCATTCCGTAACATCCCAGATGGGAAGTTCAGGTTTCCCGCTCGAGCGGTGAACCCGCCGGCCGTAGGGAAAGGCCTCGCATGAAGCCTTACGTCCAAGCACGGCAGCTCGAACGGCCAGCCACGGGTAGCTGTGCGACCGAGACCATCGAGGGGCCGAGTGATCGAGGATCGCCCAACGGTGCCCTACGCTTCCGGCAACCAGGTCAGCTCGTGGGAATTGAGCTCGCGGGAACGGAGCCGTTTGTCACAGGCGGCCTCACGTTTGTGGAGGCGGAGGACACGTCTCAGGTCCGCATCGATCTCTCACGGATGAGACTCGCGGATCCACTCACCGTCGTGGGCTCGGCACTCGTGGCGCTGAGGGCGGCGAAGGAGGGCAGGACGCCCCGATTGATCCTGCCCCAGGATGACACGGAGTTGGAGAACCTCAGTCTGCTCGGTCTGTTCGACTGTCTGGAGCCGGCATGGTGCCCGGGGTCTCCTCCCGCCCGTGCGGCGTTCTCTACGGAGACGTGCCTGCGCCTCTGGCGGCTGGATTTTCGAGGAAGCCGAAGGGCCGAGGACTTCGTCAGGCGTTGCACGGAGCTCCTTGAAGGGCAGACCGGCAGCCCGAAGCTCCCTCGCCCGGTCGGGCAGGTGCTGGTGGAGGTGATCGAGAACGCGCTGGTCCACTCTCGGAGCCCGGTGGGCATCTATGCCGCCGCCCGGTTCTACCGATCCGGCAAGGTCATCGAAGGGCCGGGACTCGAGGTGGCGGTCGGAGACGCCGGCGTTGGCATGCTGAGCACGCTCCGAGCACGGTACCGGCGGATCACCAGATCGGTGGACGCGCTGTGGGAGGCGTTCAATCCGCGCGTGGGCGGGACGCCGACCGCCGGGCGCTCCCACCGGGGAGCGGGCCTGCCGCTCGTACAGGACAGGATCCACGGGCGCATCCCCCATGGGGAGCTAGTCATCTTGTCGGGCAACGCATTCGCGCGGCTCAGGGCCGACGAGCCGAAGGATGTGTACGGGCTGCGCGCTTCGCACTGCAGCGGCGGCGACCTGACCGAATCGCATTTCGAGGGGTGGGGAACCTGGGCCCGGTTGCGAATCCCGCTGGGAGGTTGACGGCGGGGGGCCGAGGCTCTATCCTCGATGGGTGTTCATGCGGTTCAGTGAATGCAGCCGGAGAGCCGCCGTGGCTCATGCCTTGGGGGGGCGAAGCTCGTCTGGGACGGGAGCCCAGCCGCTCTTGACCCGCCAACCCAAGCATTTCGGAGAGCGAGGCTTCCATGCGCTTCGACGTTCTTGATCATGCAGACGGAAGGCCCGTTGTCCTCGGCCATGACTGGGGCGAGAAGCTGCGCAGAGAGCTGTTTGCGAAGGTACGCCAGCTCGCCGACGGCGACACCGTCGAGATCTCGTTCGCAGGGGTGGAGATCGTCTCGACATTGACCGTGTCCGTGTTCTTGGCGTCCCTGCTCGATGCTCGTCGGGACGAGCGGCCGCAGGTGGGCATCGTCGTCACGAATCTCAACGAGGACCAGCAAGACATCATCGTCAAGTGCCTGGAGTACGGCTCGACCTCGGCTGGCCCCTTGTTCGTCGTATGCCGAAGGGAGAACAACGAGCTGGCTCTCCTCGGTAGGGTCGATGCGACGACCAGGTCGACGTGGGATGTGGCCTGCCGGCTGAAGGAGTTCCGAGCCGTGGATCTGGCCGCGGCCCTCGGTCTCAGCCCGCAGCTCGCGAACAACAGGCTGGCCCGCCTGATCAGAGTCGGAGCCCTGGTTCGCTCTGCCACCACTGCTGAGAGCGGGGTCCGGGAGTACATGTACGGCCTTCCGCGTTTGTCTCGGGAGGTCCAGAGGCGGGAGCGTCGCAAGTTGCATGCGGGCTAGGGCCCTCCGGCACCCGGTCCACCACGCCGGCCAGGGCCGGACTTCGTAGTCCGCAGGCCACCCTCGGCCCTGACCACTGTCGAGCTTGACCGGACGAGAAACCCTCTGGTAATCTTTCATATAGTTCAGTGAACCGTATTAAATCTCCCCCGAGGCTGCGTCTTCCACGATCTGATCGGTACCGCACGAGGGCTCTCGTGGGACGTGCTCTCGGGAGACGTCCCCGGCATGGGGGACCTTCCCGGGCTGAACGGACCACCGGGGGGAGGAGATGCAAACCGAAAGGCTGCCCTGCCACGTGACAACCCTTCGCAATCAAATCAGGCCACCCAGGGGGTGGACGATGCCTGCGACGAGACCCCCCCTTCGGTGGAGTCCAGAAAGGGACTCGATGGACGGGACCGGAGCGCTTTGGCCCTTGGAGGGGGCCTGGTTCGAGGACGTTTTGACTCCCGGCCCGGGGGAGAGTGTGTTTGTCCCCATCCACGCCATCTCGCTCATCCAGCATCACGAGCTCCGCGAGGTTCGACTCTACGCCTACATGCGCGAACATGGTTTCAGGCCTCTGGGAGGCATCTACGCTGTCGCCGAGGATCTGGAGTCGGACACCAAGCCACAAGCCCGCAGGCTCAGAATCCAGGACTTTGTCATCGCCAGGGAGCTGCGAGGGCGGGGGATCGGCTCTCAGATGCTGACCTTGTTCCTACGGCTCGCAAGGGCGGAAGGCTTCGAGTACGTCTCGGGAGAGCTTTCGAGCCAGGACGCGATCGGCGGCTCCGTGGCTCATCTGATGCGTTTCTACGAGCGTCACGGCTTCAAGGTCGTCCCCGCCGTTGGGGCTGGCAGCATCCTCGCGACCATGCGATTCGAGGTCCCGGCGGCCGACGATCCACGATAGCCATCAAGGGAGGGCGAGGAGGCGCGGCGGACCTGAAAGCAGCCCGCCAGAGTTGACCTGGGCTCAGGAAGATGGCGAGGGCCAGCGGACGGTGAGAACGACCGAGTCGTCGAGGGCGTGCCAACGGTGCTTGATGCCGGGCCCCCACACCGCGTAGTCGCCCGGGCGAGCAAGGGCGACAAGCTGGCTATCGAAGTCCAGGTTGAAGCGGCCGCTCACCAGCAGACACAGGGTGGTAGCGGACTCATCAGGGTTCCAAGTCGGCCGGGTATCGCCTGCTGGATGGAGGCCCCACTTGACCTCGACTTCCGCGGTTGCTCGGGCGTCGTCTGCTTCGATGAATCTGCCCACAAACCAGCCTCGATAGTCACCCCCGTCGTCTTCGGCATTCCCAAGATGCAGGGCGCCGGATGGGCGAGGCTCGTGTGGGATCGTGTGCCGGCTCACATCAACTCGGCCGGTGCTGGCGCGAGGCGACGGGCACGTATCTCGGGAAGGCACACCCTCTCCGGGAATTGCCGCTTGAGGAGGCAAGTCCCTCAACGAGCACCATGAGCGCCTCGCTGGTCCACTGGTCGGTTGCCCGGATGAGCCCGCTGAGACCGCGCCGGGGGTGGGCACCGGCGCCCGGACGGGTGGAGCACCGGATGAGATTCGCCACCTCCCAGTTCGGACGGAGGACCCGCTCGAATGCACGCCAGAATCTGGGGTCATGGATGACAAGCATTGTGCCGATCTCGTAGTTGCCGGAGAGAAGGTTGATGCCCAGGCCTACGCAGTGGGCCAGGTAGGAATCGGGGCGTTCCCGCAGCCATCGAAGCGGCTTGCTCTCTTCGACGAACCACATGGATTCCAGGTCCTGGTCCGCAAGTTCAACCTCCCGGCCGCCGAGTACCTCTTCGAACAGCTCTCGGTACATGGTGGCGGACGGTGCGACATCAGACGCCATGGCCCGGAAGTGAGGTAGGACCGATGGCTGATGGAATGCTGTGGGAATGACGCTGAGGAGGCCCGGGGAGTCGGACACGGCGGCGCTCCGGCGTTGAGCAAGTACGACAAAATCGTTGTGAGGCTTGGGCCGGGCGATGGCGAGGAGGGTGAGCACCCCGCCGGAGCACACTCGATTGTCGAAATCTGCGAGCCCGGCACCGTCAGGAAGGATCTGCGTCCGCAAGGGCATGCGGTCCGAAACGGACGGCAGGTCTACGATGCTGTCCGCCTGCGCCAGTGCGCGGGTCAGCTCATCGGCGAGGAGACCAACGCTGAGCCGGTAGTGCAGGAACGAATCGAGCGAGAACGTTGCTGCCAGCCCTCCCCCGCGGACATCGAGGTCACGCAGCCGGAAGATCGGGGAGTCGTAGATTTCCAGGCCCTTGGCTTCGATGTCGCACAAGAACCGGAGGGCCGACGAATGGAAGTGGTCGATGGCTCGGTCGGGGACAGCTGTCGTTGCGAGCCCGCAGCGCTCGTGCGGTGATGACCCCCCGAGCACAGCAAACGGGATGGAGAGGCTGGACCATGTGGCACGCGTGGCCAGCGCCAACCGGACTCGCCTGTCGTTGATTTCCACCTCGTAGGGCGCAAGCCCTCCTTGGGCGAGAGAGTCATCGGAGTAGTAGGCCGTAAGGACCTCCCGTCCAGTGAGGGGCGATGGCTTCAGGTCTTCTCGGCGTACGGGCTGGTGGACGTTGTCAGCAGCAAGAGCCGGAAACAGCTCGTCGCAAGCCTGCAGGTACTCGATGCGAAACAGCCGGGCGTACTCCCGGATGAGCGGCGGACCGAGGGTGTTGAGGCGGGTGGGACAGAGCTTGGCCGCTCTCCGTCGGCGACGGCTTGGCGGTAGCTGTGCCGTCTCGTTGTGCAGTTCCCGAAGGGCCTCAGCCCGAAGGCCGAGTAGCTCGCTCCGGAGCGCTTCGGCCACGTCGGCATCCCCCTGGGCGAGGGCGGGCTGCTGTCAGGTCCGCCGCGCCTCCTCGCCCTCCCTTGATGGCTATCGTGGATCGTCGGCTGCCGGGACCTCGAATCGCATGGTCGCGAGGATGCTGCCAGCCCCAACGGCGGGGACGACCTTGAAGCCGTGACGCTCGTAGAAACGCATCAGATGAGCCACGGAGCCGCCGATCGCGTCCTGGCTCGAAAGCTCTCCACGACCGCGTAATGGCCCTCCTCGTTGTAGATGTGCCGGGCGCTGACGAAGAAGTTCCCCTTGCCAGTGGGGCCGATCACTTCACGTGAAGCCTGGCCGTCTCCCCAATCAACGGACGCTTCATATTCGTTGGCCAAGGCGAGGCTGTCGGGGTCCGTTATGGCTCCTGGCCTGCGAAAACATCTGTGGGCGCTGCTGGGCTCGAACCAGCGACCCCTTCCTTGTAAG
>WNFC01002047.1_pt1 | contig 21618 bp, 16 predicted proteins | sample 5400541 | NCBI WGS metagenome assembly WNFC01 (sample SAMN13153342, study PRJNA577476) | soil metagenome | isolation source: 120 cm saprolite under Douglas fir tree site 2 hole 2 replicate 1 | place: USA:California | collected 2015-04-18
GAAGCTACATCGAGTTTGCTGGCCTCACCGCGCATCGAGGTCGGCGTCGATTTCAGGAACGTCCGGGATGGCGTGACTCACAAAGCGCTCCGAAGCGCGTCGTCGTTCCAGCAAAAGGTTGGCCGAGTGGGGCGCGAGGACAACAGCGACTCGGTAATCGTTACATTCCTGGCCCATAGAACGACCGACGCGCATTTCGCACATCATCCCGCGCGTCTTATCGACGCCCAGCACCTAGATCCTATTCCGCTGAAGGCTGAGAACCCTGACGTCCAGAAGTCGGCTTTGTTCACAGCGCTCCTGGACTTCATAGCATCCCGACCACCTGGGGTCATCCCGAATGAGGGTGAACGCCTGAACATTGTTGGAACCGGTAGTCCTGCGGAGGGCTCGTGGGAAGCGAAACTCCGTGCGTGCTCTACCTTCGTCAATGCCCACCGGCCTCAGGTTCGCGCGTACTTAGTGGGGGCCGTGTCTCAAGCAATAGCCTCCGAAGCCGACGAGGCTATCGACATGGCACTCGCGATCCTCCGGGGTCTCACCACGAACCTCGTGGGCGCCACAATGGCTCAGGGCTCTGCGGCACACTGGATTAAGCAAAACACTGCGCCGCAGGTCATGCCCGGGTTCGAGGCACTCCTTCGCGTGATCGAAGAACTGCGCGCCGAGTTGCCTCGCCTTGGGGGGGCACCCCTGACAGTCCGGCAGGTCGTCGAGCAGGTTTTGTCGGAGTTGTCCAAGCCTATTCCGGCTAGCAATGCCCTCGCGGCTGGCGCAGCGACGATGCAGCAGGCGATCCTCCAAATGCTGCCGCCGCCACCTGAACTCGTCCAGGTTTGGGCGAAGGTTGGGGAGCTACCGACTCTGTTCGCTAACCTGCAACTCAGCGGCAACTTTGGTGACGTCAGACTCGGCTATGACCTGCTCCAGGGGTTTTCCAAGTACGGTACTACCGCCGAGCGCAGGCGGTCGCTCTACTATTTCCATAGCCTGCTGACGACTCTCCTTCCGTTTCGGGCTTTTTACCCGTTTGGCGTGGCACGAACTCAGTTTCAGCACATCAACCAGAAACAGGTGACAGTCCTCCTCCCGGGCGGTGAAAGGGATACCGAATCAATAGGCACTGCTCTGTACGAGCTTCTCCCTGGGTCATGGAATTACCGCTGGCTCCAGCCACGCAAGTCACTGAGCGGGGCGATCGAGCAATTGGGCGGGTCGGCGGCTTGGTTCGCGAATCTCAGCAACATCGAGTCCAAGGGTGCCGTTTTCGAGCCTACAGGAACTGTCCTCAGCCAAGCAGATCTTCCGGTCGAAATGCCGCAGTTGCCGCCCGGACAGGCACTGCCACTGTTGAGGCCGCGCGTTCTGAGGCTGGACCTCTCGGTTTATCGTCCGAACGTTGATGTTGGCAGTAACCTCGTGGCGGACGACGATGAAGCACCGGTTTTGCCGGGCCCTAGTCCGGTACAGTGCCCGACGGTACCCAGGGCGTTCCCGGCGACTTGGTATAGGGTCACTCAAGGCGCAAACCCCTCGCCTATTCGAGGCGTCGCCGATCCGTCGGCAGGTACCCTGCCCCATGAGTACCCAGCGCTTGGTCGCGCGGTCTTCAGCTCGATAGCGTGGTCACCCGACACCAAGGTTGACAAATTCGTTTACGCGCTCGACCGTACCTATGGCGTTGGCTCCGTCGATAGCCCCCGCATCTACTACCGCAGAGGCAATCCAGCTCAACCGGTAGCGATCGGCGACCAAATCATGAAGACCGATGGAATCACCCTGCGTCTCGACGTCGGCCTTGCGGACACCGTCGTAGAAGAAGCAGTGACAGCCACAAGTCCACTCCGTGGTGAAATCATCATTCGAGCATTGCGGCGCTTCCTGCTGCGCGAAACCGGGTGCGATCCTTTTCAGGCGGACATCCTTCGCAAGGTAGTGCTCTCGGCGATTCTGAGCTCCAATAAGAACCTGACAACGATGGAGACTACAGACGTTTCTCACATCTTGTCGGTGATGGATCTCGCGTCCTACGGCATCTACCGAGACAGACTCGTCACTGGAATGCTGGCAGGCACAGGCGGCACGGAACGTGCTCAACTCGAGACGCGATATCGTGATTGGTACGATGGCGCATGGTTGAACTTTGAGAGCGCTCGGAATAGGGCGCAAGCATTCGACGCCGCTTTCCTATCGGCGGTCGCCCGAGAGTTGCTGGTCCACTCGATAGCGGTCGTTGTGACTGATGCTGCCGCCCAACTCGTGGGGGCCTCTGACGGAGACATCGGTTATTTTTACGATCCGACCAGACGCGACATCTATCTTTTCGACACGGTCGATGGAGGCAACGGATACGCTGAGACGATTCGCCGCTTTCTGCACGTTCCGCCGCTACAGCGTATCGTGCATTCCCGAGGGCATAGTCGGCTGGTGCTTCCTGATGCCGACGGGTTTCAGTTACTGGAGGAAGCATTGGGCGATTGTCCTGCTCAATCCGCGACTCGCGTGACGTTCGACGCCGTCCGATCCGGCGTCGTCGACCCCGCAAGCCTGGTGTTTCCTCCGACGGTCGCGGCTGGCCTCGAGGCGCGCGTCCGCCACGAATATAATGTGGTCGCGGGCAGTTCGTTGATTCTGGCCCGCCTCGCTCAGGACCACCCAACAATCTTTGCCTCTTGGGCAGACTTGCTATGGATTCAGGTGCTGCCGGAACACTTCGCTGATGCCCTTGTGGGGGCCGAGACGGTCACCGGCATCGAGGACTTGCGGACCCGGACGTATCTCTGCGTCACCGGGTGCATTGAGTGCATTGACAATGGGGATCAATCCGTCCACGGAGCGTTGGCCTCTCAGGAGCACGTCAGCCGTAACCTGCTCGACAAGTTGCGTGCGACCGTTATCCTGCGCGAGCGGCCCTCTTACGTGGACATCGCCCCTGGGTTCTCTATCGGAGCGGCGCTCCAAGCGCATGCAGGACAACCCGTGACCGACGCAACTGGAAGCCCAGTCACGGTGGAGATCGATGACACCGGTACTCCTCGTCGTATTCTTCTAACTAAGGTGCTGTCGACTGTAGCGTCGTCGCTTGGAATCACGCCCGCGGTGTCCTCCGTAAGGCAAGTCGGACCTGCCCAATTCGAAGTTGTCATCCCCTTCGTCGCAGCCTACCGCGACGAGAGGCCTCTGCCGTGAGCGCGGTAGATGGGTTTCTCGCGCCGGTCGTCACCGAAATCATGCTCGCAGGACTCGCACGGTTGCGCGCCGATGGCGGGCCTGCCCATCTCTACGTGGGATCGCCTTGGCTCTCCGATTTTCCGCTCTTCCCTGGAGTATTCGCAGGTTCGTTCCCGTATCTACTCCCCGACGCTGAACCGAGTGACGTGGCAACTATCGGGAATCTGGTAGCGACTTGGAGTGCTTACGGTGGTTCTGTGACTATCGTTGTGCAGAACTACTCCAAAACGGATTGGCCGAAGAAGGATAGTCCCAGCAGGAACGGCGAGGAGTTGATGCTCCTCGGCCGCTGCCTGGATGCCGGCGCCGAGGTGTACTTTGGAAAAGGATTCCACTCCAAATTTATTGCCGTGCCCGACGTCGTCGTGAGCGGATCGGCCAATATGACTTACTATGGGTTCTATCGGAACTTTGAGCATCTCCATGTGCATAGGTTCGCTGCCGCTCCTGCTGAGTACGAGAGCGAGCGCCAAGCCTGTCTCAACCACGTCGCCACTGCCCATGGGTTAGGCATGTGCTCGCCGCCCGCCAAACTAACCGGTCGTCTCCTTGCAGCGCAACTGAAGGAACTCCGAAGCCATATCGCTTGAGAGGGACGCGAGCCCGATACTGCGACGCTCCCAGCAGATCGCTGAGGGCGGGATCAGATGTAGTACTTGAAGCTGTTCCTTCGATCCTCGACCGCCTTGTTCGAGATCAAGATCTCTCCAACGGCATCGGAGAACTTCACGGTCACCGGCTGCGCCGACCCATAGCGGCAGGCGTTGTAATTCAGCTTCGTCAACGCGAGGATGTCTCGCCCCACCTGACCGACGTCCGCATCTCCGTGCTGCACGTCGATCCGTAATGGCGCGGGAACGTCGCCGCCGTCATATGTTCCGAGCCGGGGCTTGAAGCCGCTCGCGAAGAGGTGCGCCGAGCGATCTCCTCGCTGAAGAAACGTCCCGCGGAGGACCGGCATGTTGCCGGGCCTGAAGAGCCGTAGGCCGTGGAAGTCAGATCGAACGCGGATGCCAACCAGTTTCACCGCGGCGTCGCAGGCCGCTTGGTATCCTTGGAATTCGGCCCGTGAAATCGATGAACGTGAGTGGAGGAACACCTCCGAGATCTTCGGATCGGTTGGCGTCCGCACCGCTTCGTAGGTACGCAGTACGTCTGAAAGGAGTTTCTGCGCGGCCTCTGTCGAAAGATGGAACTGATTCTTCTCGGGGGAGTACCAGGGCCCGAAGTCTCCGAGGAAGACGAGTCCGTCACCGGAGTCGACGAACATCTGCGCAGCACAGCACGCCGACGTCGAGGCTTCGAAGTCCCGACGAAAAGCGATCCCCACGTAGCAGACCCCCGGACGTACATCTCGAATGCACCAAGGCTTTTTCCCCGTCTTGAAGTACAAGGCGGTGCTCAGATTCCAGAGGCGATCGGACAAAGGCGTGAGCTGGCGTTCACCAGCCTTTCGCGTGTCGCTCAATCGCAGTGTCGACTCGCGCACGATCTGCACCGGAATGTCCGCCCGCATGCTCCTTGCCTTGATCTGGCGGCGGAAGTCGGGACTCATGCTGTACTGCTCGGGCTCAAAAGAGTCGAAGAAATCAGTCTGGCCGGCTTGGCGAAGGCGCTTTTCTTGGTGAGAGATCGACGGCCCTCCTGAGACGCGAGAAAGAGGGCGGCAGTTCTTCCAGATCTTGTCCGGGACGATGCACATGACGACCCTGGGCAGTTCGTCGTGTTTCTTAATCGTTTCGAATTGGTCCAGGTAATGATTCACCACAGCGTAGCACCGGGCGTGCTGATCTGAATTGTCCGCGTCACCCAATAGCTTCACGGCGGCGAGTTCGTACGTTCTCAGCGGTTGTTCGCTCCACCGACTTCCGAAGGCCACCTCGTACGTGGGGAATGGGCGCCACAGCACATGCCGCGATGGATCGTCGACGGCCGCGGATCGATTAAAAGCCCGGCACCACTCTCCCCAGAGATCGATGCCCTGACGGGTCCCGATCACCGCGTACGGCGGTGGCGTCGTTCCTGAGGCGCTTCCCATGGCGCCGAACAGCGCAAGACCGTCATGCGGATCGCTCGAGTAATGTTTTCCCTCGAACTCCATAACGGGCTCGTCGAAGATGGTGAGGGTTTCACTCGTCATCGTCGCCCTCATCATCGTCATCGGACCGCGCCTCGATCGCTTCCTTGCGAAGTGCGGCGAAGTCCTTCAGATGATCCTCGTCAAGCGAGACCGGCGCCTCGTACGAAATCGGCTTCGCGCTGACGGATAGCCCGCCACCGGTTGGTCCCAAAGCGATCGTCTTAGCACCAGAGGAAAGGAACTGGGCAATCGCCATCGTCCTCTTGAACCATTCGTCGTTGAACCATGTGGCGCTCAGGCGCTTTCGCCGCGAGAACGCAGCCCGGTCGCTCAGGAGTTGGCTCTTTTCGTCTGTGATTCGGATTCGCACGTGGAGTTCCATGCGTAGGTCACCCGCTATCGACTCTGTGAAGCTGAACTCCGGAACCAGTGCGTACCGGTAGGTCTTGGAGCCATCCATCCGCCAGTAACTCCGCTCCCCCCAGAACTTGAGCCAGGTGTTCGACTCGTCGGGCATCGTGAATGTGAAGCGTTCGAACCGTTCGGTGTGTGGGAAGTAGACCTCTTCCTTCGTCGGACACCAGACCAAGCCAGAAGCGAGCGCGTGAACACGAAGGGCCTTCTTGAGCAGTTCCGTTCGAAGATCCCATCCACGGATGCCCTCGATCTCGGCTGATACAGTGAGGATCGCTTCACCATCTGGTCGAAGACCTAGGCTCGACCTGAGATCCTCGGGTGGCTCGCCAAATGCGATAAAGACCCGACCGGCGCGGCGAAATGCCCACTTCAACTCCGCGGTGCTCAAGTCTTGACTCAGAGCGCGGTCGCTCGCGCGAAAGCAGAGGACTTTCGGCGGAACTACGGTGACCAAGAATTGATTGGAATAGAGCCGCTCCGGCTCGGGCCGGACGACATCGGCCGCCGCGAACACGCGGTAGTCCAGCGTGGTTGTCGCTGCACCCTTCTCGACTCCGCCATCTTCCAGAGCCTGGAGTACCGCACGAAGACCAGCGACCCATCCGCTCTCGAACTTGGCGGGACTGAGCCCTTTTGTCTTCGAGTCGAGCGCTGCCCAATCGACTCCCTCGGAAGTGACGGGCAACAGCAGTCCGGCCTGAGCAGCCTGGCTTCTTCGAGCGGTGGCATCTGGGTCTGCGAGAGCTGCGCCAGATAGGACCGAAACCACCCGTGCTGCTCGCGAAGAGATCAAGCAACCGATCGTTTCGTGTTCCGACTCTCCAGCAAGAGGCGCGGTCGTCGGCGACCACACCCGATAACCCTGGAGTGCAAGACGCCGAGCCAGCCATCCCGCGAGCGCAAAGTCAGCCGGCACCGCATCGATCAGGACGATGTCGTGCCCGCCAGCAATACTCAGACCTCCGGCGCGGGGGAAAAATGGTGGCACGAAGATCTGTGGGTGCTGAGCCACAAGTTGTGGCGAGGCAACGAGCAATGCGCGTAAGCGCTCGAGCGCAAACAGTTCCAGCTCCCAGCCATACTCCCTGGCAATCTCGCTCGTGGCCTTGTCTCTCTCCGTCGGGCTGATGCGGGAAGTCACGACGAAGGCGAACACATCGCAGCGATGCCCGTGCTTCTTGACCTTGGCGCAGTCCTCGCGAAGCTTCCGCTCCCAATCCTCCCGAACGCTGTAGCCAAAGACCACCGAGCGCTCATTCGGACCAGTCGCCCTCCGAATCGCGTCGCGACCCTTGTCGGCCTGCCCGCCGAGTGGCTCAAGCCCCTTGTAGCCCTGAGCGACCATGAGATCATTGCAGAGCCGCTCGAACTGATCGTAGTCGGTCAGTTGCTCGAGACAGTAGATGAGCGGATCTGCTCCCACGCGGACACCCACAAATCAGGGCTGTGCGTGCCCGTCCAATCAGGCTCGCGACCAAACCCGGTGCTTGTATTCATGAAGTAAGTAGTTAGCTAATAGCTGCACATCTTTTGGAGTGTTTTGCAACTCGTTCCACTTCCTTTGTTGGCCAGGCCCGAAGTCCCAATATCCCTCCGTCCACCGGCATACCTCTCGAATACCTTCAAGGTCACGCGCGAAATCTGCGATTGAGGGTACTGGCTTCCGCCGAAACCTGTCAGCAATCGCGTCCATCAGGAATCCGAGGCTAACGATGCCCACCCCGTGCATCAAGCGCGAACGACGCGGGGGCAGTTTCCAGGCTGCGGGAAAGACCTCCCGGACGGCAGACCAGTAACGGGTGAGCAGAGAAAGGATCGACGCTTCGTCTGTCTCGCGAATGCTTTCGCCGGCGAATCGGTACAAGGCGCCGTCGGAGAGGCTGTTCTCGATCATCCTCAGGATCGAGTTGTCCTTGATGACCCCCTCCGGCGTCGTCGGCGTCTGGATCATCTTCTTCAGCGGTGAGGCGCTGTCTCGGTTGAGCCGACCCAAGAGATGCGCCGGATAGCGCCGCTTCTCGAGATGCGACGGAAGCCTTGCCTCCGTGGCGGGAAGCAACTCGTAGATAAGACCTTTGGGGAGAGGCTTGGTCGAGTTGATTAAAATGAACTGCTCGGTCTGTTGAATCAGATCGTCCGTGACGAAGGCCGTTGCGGCGATCGGGAACGACGTGACCACGGCGTCTCGGATGGCGGCGAGCCTCTGCTGACCATCAACGACAAACCCCGGCTTTTCAGCCTCGGACTCCCCCTCGGTCACCGGGATGACGAGTGTCCCCGTGCGGCTGTAGCCAGTTGCGTCACCAGCAGTGCGGTTCGCTTCGAATCGCACCCGGCCATCGAAGGCGACGACGACTGCATTCGGCACAAGCGGCGAGGAGCTCTCGATGTAGTTGCGAATCTCCCGGATGTGCGCGAGCACCTCAGGGCGTTGATACCCATTGAGCTTCCCGTCCTCCTTTCGTTCGATTCGGGAGACCGCCGCGAACCGCGGGACAAGCTTGCCGTCTACCGCGAAGGCATAGAAAACGCGAGCGGGGTTCTGACGCACCTCAAGGGCGGGAAGGCGGAGTTCTCGGCTCGAGTCCATGCTGATCCCCTTATGGCCCTGTGTCGACTTGCGAGGTCGCAGTCACAACACGGGCCCTCTGGCTTTTGGCGGCGGCTCCCGGTGCCGTCCCAAGTTCCTGCTGCAGCCTGCGGTAGAACACCCACACGTTGTGCAATCCGCGGCGGCGATTGCGCTCGGCGCCGCGGAACAAGATGACGTGATAGCGGAGCTCGCGGCAGATATCACAGCCGCACTGCCGCCACGGCCTGGCTTCGAGAGTCCGGACGTAGGCGTCGGTATGATCGCCTTTCGGGTCGTACAACTGCTCGTACTCTCGAAGCACGCGGACCGTGTCTTCGAGCCCACGTCGCCCAGCGTCGAACTCCTCCATTGCCTGCAAGCAAGCCTTCTCGAGGCGATGAGCCTCTTGTTGCTTCACCTGGCCTGCGACGATCTTCTTCTGCAGGCTAGCGTTCCCGTCCACCTGCGGAATGCGGATAGCCGTGTAGGCGCCATCGAGAGTGTAGAAGTTGTTCTTGTCGTCCTTGAATGCCTGTCGCAGCGGCGACGTGCTGTCGAAGCTGGCGACTCCAAATCGTGCGAATGACTGCATCTGCTCGGTCCTCGTAACCCCCAGAAGGTGCAGACGGGTCTTGGGGCGACGCACCTCGGCGATTGCCTCGAGCGAGCTGAGGATCTCTGGAGTCTTGAGGGGCACCATCCCCCCGACGGCTATGTAGTCGTAGCCCATCGCCTGGAGCGACTTGACCGAGGCAGCATAGGATTTTGGACTCCACCCCTGCGCAACGCCGAGCGGCTCGAAGCGGAGCTTGCCGGTTCGGTGCTTCTTGAGGAACTGTGCCGCGAGGCCGAGCGTCAGTTCGCGCCGGTGCACCAAATCCGGAGGCACCTCGCCCTTCGGCCTCCGTTCATCCCACTCGGGCTGGAAAGCCAAGATGACGTGATCGATAGAGATGCCCAGGTCGAACTGACACTCTACGTAGAAGCTCAGCACCTCGTCTGCCGTATACGGCGGCTCGGATTCCTTCACGTACGTGAACGCGCCGCAGTCGCCCATGATCGGCAGCGGCTTGAACTTGGCATCTGGGACGCGGAAGAACTCTGGAGCACCAACACGCAGCAGCCGATGACGCTGAGCCAAGGAATAGCGGCTGGTCGTTTCGCCGAAGCCGTCGACGATGCCCTTCGATACGAGAATGCCATCATACGCACGCGTGGAGAACACCTCGTGCGCGTAGACATCGTCGCGCTGGCGCACGCGAGCCCGCGCTCGCAGCTCAGTGTGGAACTCGAAGCTCGGATCGACCAGATCCTGGCTGTCGGGAAGGAAGTACTTCATCCGTGGGCCTTCCGCGTTCCGAGATAAAGCCTCATCAGTTGGTTCGAAAGAACCCTCACGTGCTGAGGAGTGTTCTGCACGTCGTTCCAGCGCATGTTGCCCATCTCCTCCCAGACGCCGCCTGTCCACCGGCAGTGCGGTGCGAGCGCGGCCAACTCCGTGCGGACCGCCTTGGGCGCATGAGTGTCGGATGGATCTACAGACCCCATCAATTTGTCCATCAGGCGTCCCATCGCGCGAATGCCGGCACCGTGCATGAGGCGGCTCTTGCTCGGAGGAAGGCCCCAAGCATCCCGGAACGTGTCACGCACCGCGGACCAGTACATCAGCAAGATGCCGGTCACTGCCTCGAAGTCGGTCTCGCCAGTCGCGAGGTTGCGGTGAGGGAACAAGCACCCGGACGGGTTGCTGAGGCTCTCCTGCAGCATCGTGACGACCGCCGTGTCGGTCACGACACCCTTGTCTCCCGAACCGCGGCTTGATGCCCGGCGGATGAGCCCAAGGAAAGGGGACTCCGGGTGCTGGTTAAGCAGGTCGCAGAGTGCTGATGGAACCTTGCGTGCAGCCAGGTGCGCCGGTAGAACCGTGCTGACCTCCGGGAGGAGTTCGGTGATGAGCCCGCGAGGCAGCGGCTTGGCGCTGTTGATGCGGAGGAATTGATCGCGCTGTACCTCGACGTCATCCGCGAGGAAGCCGGTGATCGGGACGATGAGATCCTGGTTGCGGCACTTAGAGAGCGCGAAGGCACGCTGCTGGCCGTCTACGATCCAAGCTGGCTTCGGCTGCCCGCTCTTCGAGAGCGGGATCTCGAGCGTACCTGCTGCCGCGCGGCCCTCATCCACCTTCGGCCCGCGAACCTGCCGGAAAGTGATGCCTGACGACAGCGCGAGAATGATCGAGTTGGGGAACACGACGTTTTCGGCGCTGTCCAGGTACTCGACGATGTTTGCGATGTGCTGCTTGACCTCGGGGCGCTGGTATCCGATCAGTTTGCCGGCATCGTCGCGCGAGACGCGCGAGATGTCGGCGATGGCGAGGAGCTCTTTTGGCGTGAGCGCGAACTGGAAGAGTGGATGCTTCGGATGCTGATCCAACCGGAGGGCCCGCCGGCGTAGGACGCGTTCAGGAGACATGGCGGGTCTCGACTAAAGAATGGAACAGCTGCTTGAACCTCTTCTGCTCACAAGCTTGGCCCGACGACCGCAGTTCCCGCAGTAGACGCGTATGCGTCGCGCTCTGGTCCCGGCGAAGTTTACGTCGAATGAACGCGACCACCTGGTGGTCGGACATCTTCTCCCGCTGGGGCATTTCCCAAGCGGGTTGTTTGCTTAAAACGCCGAGCGCGTAGTCGCGCAGTTTCCCCGAGTCGAGGGCCCGACCTCGGGATTTCGCGATGATGTGTTCCGCGACGCGCGCATGCAGCGTCGGCAAGGCTCCTCCAACCTTGCCGACCCAGCGGGCTTCCGACGGAATCACGTTCCGGTCGAACCCCACCGCCAAGTGCTCTTCGCTGCTCGTCACGAGAACGAACCGTTCCTCTAGGATTCCGGCACCGGCGTACAAGTCATCTCGCATCGCCTGGACGTATGCAGGCCCGGCCAGCACCAGCAAGGAAGCGCCGCCGTTCCGCCGCGCGAGCTCCGCGACTGATCGCGGATGCTGCGTTTCGCGCCGATGGCGTGCAAGGCCCTCCCACCACTCTCGCCAATGATGAATTCGCAGCTCACGCGAGAGTCCCTCGGCGCAAACCGAGTCTTTGCTGTACGGAGCGAACGTCGCGGAGTACGGCTTTACCGGCTCGTCCCCAGCGACGAGGCCATAGCCAGCCGACGCAATCCAGAGCTTCACGCTGTAGCCGACACCCGCAGCGCGATCCACGAGTCGGCGCACGTTCGCCCAGTATGTACCCGAGTAGAGACCTTGCGCTGGGCCCGCCGCTGCGTGCGCGGCGTCGCGCTGTTTCGCCCAGAGCTGAACGCGGGCCTTAGCCGCCACTCTTGGCACGGATCGCAACTGCAGCGCACGCGGCACGACGACCGCCTTCGTCTGAGCGCAGCTCGCAACGATGTGCAGAACGTTGGACACCGCTCTCCTACTGCTCGCTCGGCGGTCTGTGCCAGCTGAGTTCGGCGAAGGCGCAGTGGTTGTGAATGCTCTCTTCGTTAGTTGCGCGCACCCGGAACCATGAAATCCGCTCGTCCGCGCACAGGCGCATCGCGACGTTTCGCACCATGTCCTCGACGAACACGGGGTTGTCGTATGCCAGCATGGTCACGTGCCGCTCGTCGGGGCGCTTCAGCAGTGGGTATACCGGCGCCGATGCTGATTGCTCGGCAACCTCCACCAACTCCTCAATCCACACGAGGATCGGCTCACCTTCTCGAGTGTTCGCTGACCGTACCTCGACGTGGATGAACCCGCGCTGGTTATGCGCACCATAGTCCGAGATCGCCTTGCTGCAAGGGCAGAGACTCGTTACGGGAACCTTCACCGCGAGCACGAAGTCCAACTCGTCGCCGCGGATCTCGCCCGTGAATGAGCACTCGTAGTCCATGAGTGCCGTGGCACTGGTCACAGGGGCTCGACGCTCGATGAAGTAGGGAAACTGCACATTCATCCGCGCGGTCTCTGCATACAGTTTCGCCTTCACGTCCTGCAGGATCGCGGGGAGCGTTCGCACGGTGAGCTCGCCCCGGTTCTCGTGGAGGATTTCAAGAAACCGGCTCATGTGGGTGCCTTTGAGATCGTGCGGAAGGCCGACAGACATGCTCAGTCGCGCAACCGTGTGCTGCTTCTCGTTTCGACGGTCAAGGACGACGATCGGATAGCGCAACTCGCTGACGCCCACTTGGTCGATAGCGACCTGCCGGCGATCCGGCTGCGCCTGGATATCGATCATCATCTCAGTCTTCCTCGCCGCGGTAGATGCAGCCCGAGGTACACGTCTCGCGAACTGTGACCTGACTCAGAGCTGGCACCTGCGGTCGAAGGCGCCTCCATATCCAGCGCGCCACCACCTCGCTGGTCGGGTTCTCGAGCCCGTCCACTTCGTTGAGGAAGCGGTGATCGAGCGCGTCGTCCAAGGGCTCGAACGCTTTCTTGATGTCCCCGAAGTCCATGACCCAGCCCGTCTCTGTACCAACGGGGCCTGACACGTGGACCTCCACTCGGTACGAATGGCCGTGGAGCCTGCCGCACTTGTGACCTGGAGGCACGTGCGGCAATCGGTGCGCCGCCTCGAACGTGAACTCGCGGAAGATGTTCATCGAGTCCTCACGGGATTCCCAGGAACTTGTGGGTCTGGAGACTGAGGCGCCACTGCGGGTGCTCGAGGCAGTAGCGGACGGCGAGTTCGGTGTTTCGTGTCTTCTCCGGGCCGTCCATCGGCTGGAGGAAGAAGTGCTCGAACGGGAGCGCCTCGTACCGCTCTGGTTCTGCGCCGGTTTGCGGGAAGACCAGCTTCAGTTCGTGGCCTCGGGAAACCACGATGTCAGACTTTGCCTTTGGGCTGACACAGATCCAATCGAGCCCCGGAGGCGGCGGCGTAGTCCCATTCGTCTCGACCGCGACGTCGAAGTCGCGCGCGTGCAGCGCTCCGACGAGCGATTCGTCGAGCTGCAAAAGCGGTTCGCCGCCCGTGCACACGACGAACTTGCGGCCGGGGCAAGGCGGCTGTCCGGCCCAGGCCTTTGCGATGGAATCGGCCAGCGCCTCGGCGGAAGCAAACTTGCCGCCGCCTGGACCGTCAGTTCCGCGGAAATCCGTATCGCAGAATCTGCACACGGCCGACGCGCGATCCTCCTCACGGCCCGACCAGAGGTTGCAGCCCACAAACCGGCAGAAGACGGCCGGGCGCCCGGTGTGCGCACCTTCTCCTTGCAGGGTGTAAAAGATTTCCTTGACAGCGTAGGTCACGCCGCCTCACCGCGCTGATACGGCGCCGGGTCGGGCATCCCGTTTTCCGCGAACCCTTTCTGGCGCAGCAGGCAGGAGTCGCAGTGGCCGCACGCTTCGCCCGCGGGCGTGGGGTCGTAGCAACTGCGGGTCAGGGAGTAGTCGACGCCGAGAGCAAGCCCCCGCTGGATGATCTGCGCCTTCGTCAGGCTGATCAGCGGAGTGTGGATGCGCAGTTTCTGCTTGCCCTCCACGCCCGCTTTCGTCGCGAGGTTCGCCATGCGCTCGTAGGCCTCGATGTACTCGGGACGGCAGTCTGGGTAGCCGCTGTAGTCGAGTGCATTCACGCCCATGAAGATGTCGCTCGAGTTCAACACTTCCGCCCAGGCGAGGGCGAAAGAGAGGAAGATGGTGTTACGCGCGGGCACGTAGGTGACCGGGATCCCCTGTCCGATCTCCGAGAGGTCACGCGACTTTGGAACGGCGACGTCCGCCGTAAGTGCCGAACCGCCGAACCTACGCAGATCGATGTCGGCGATGACCTGGTCGATGCCCATCCGGCGCGCGATCTCCTTTGCTGCCTCGAGTTCCACGGAGTGTCGCTGTCCGTACCGGAAGCTCAGCGCATAGGGAGTGAAGCCCTCGGCGCGAGCGATCGCCAGCGTGGTGGACGAGTCGAGGCCACCACTCAGGAGGACGACGGCTTGACCAGTCATCAGTTACCTCCTACAAGCTGATCAGCACAACTGCAGTTTCGTCTGTAGCACATGAGGTAGAATCTGTCATCCTTCCTCCGCGCACGGGTCCGGGGTCATGACCTGGGATGCTGTAGGCGACGCCTGGAAGCCCTCCGGGCGGCACGAGTTAGTCAGGGCACCATTTGGGAGCAGACAGGCGAGGCCCGGAAATCTGAGACGGCGGGGTCATGACGGCGGACGCGGAGGAGTTATGAGCGCAGAGTCACTACTTTCTCTCCACGACAAACTGAGAGCGGACCGCTGGCGGGCAAAGCACGCTTTTAGCAAGGACATGCAGCAGGCGGCGAAGCTGATGCTCAAGCCCTTCGCCTACGACCACGAGAGAGCGGAAGTTCTTCGGCACTGGTGCATGAAGCGGCAACCGTGCCAGTTCGGCAAGGTTGCGGCCAGCCGGGGGCAGATCTACATCCGCGTCTTGCACGAACGGGATCTGGCCGACGGCGATGGCTCCATTGAGCAGAAGATCTCCGCGGCCAAACATCACTGGAAGCAGAGGGCCGTCTTTGACACCCAGACGCCCCCGCACAGCTTCCTGCTGGTGTTCGCGACCGACAAGTTAATGCTGGCCGCCCCGGACGAGAATCTTCATAGGTTCGCAGACCGGCTGCTTGAGTTGGCGGGCTGGGGGCCCAAGTGCCGGGCGAAGAGAGGGGAGAACCCGGTCTCCAGCGACTTCCTATACCTGCAGAACCCGGCCGACGACAGCTACTTCGGCTTCCAGTTCAACATCGATTTTTTCGCCAGCGCGGGCGACAAGCGCTGGTGGCACGACCACAGGCTGCCCGGCGGGATCGGGTTCACCGCGAACAGCACTGGCCACATGAAGGCATTCCTCGACTGGCACAAACAAAAGGGCGGCGACCACAGCGACTGGGCTCTAACGCAAGCAATGATCACGATTGCTCAAGCTCACCCCACCGAGGTCGGCGACGCAAAGGCGCCAGGCGATTCCAGCGCCCGAGAGCAGGGGCGCCTCACCTGGCTGCGGAATCTGGACGCCAAGGGCCGCCCGCTGCTGGCGCATCTTCCCTGTCCCCTAAGGAACCCGCCAAAGCCGCTGCAGGGGAAGGACTGGACGAAGTATGAAGGCCTCATCCACACCGACCACGCTGTGCGGGAGGAATTCTTCGGTGATCGGGAGGAACCGACCACCGCATCGGCCCCATACATCCAGGATTTCACCTACCTTTTTGATCGAAGTCAGGAAGACTTCGTCAACTTCACGGCCGGCAAAAAATTCACTGAAGACGAGGTCTTCGCGGACATCGGCGGCAAGGAAACGTGGACACGGCGCACGGGGGAGTACGTGGAAGGCCGAGGGCGCTCATCGGAGGAAGATGCCGAGATCTCGCAACTCTTGAGCGAGTGCCAAAGCTGGGAGCCAAGCGAGGACTACTTGGATCAAGAGACGTCTAGCTGAAGGGGATACGAAATGGCCCTTCGGAGCCTGTTCATCGGGATAGACCGTTTCGTGTCCCCTCGCATTGGTTGGCTAACGTGCGCCCAACGCGATGCGCGCGCGCTCCACGCCCTGTTCGCCGACACCTTTGGGCCGGGCGGAGAACTGCTCACCGACGACCAAGCCACGCGCGCTGCAGTCGACGCCCGGTTCCAGACGCTTGCGACGTGCGCTAGCGACGACGTAGTGGTCGTAACGTTTTCGGGCCACGGCTCGACGACCCATGAACTGCTCACCTACGACGCCGATCCGAAGGACTTTCCTAACACCGCCATCCCGCTCTCGACGCTGGCCGAGTGGTTCTCGCGCATTCCTGCCCGCCTGATCATCTGCGTCCTGGACTGCTGCTTCTCTGGGGGCCTGGGGGCGAAGGTCTTCGTGTCAGACGCCACCCCGCGATCGATCGACTCGGCTGACACCCGACTAGACCAGATCTCCGGGAAAGGACGGCTGGTGCTGACCGCCGCGACGGCGAACCAGGAGGCTTGGGAAGCTGGGCGCTACCGGCACGGGCTGCTCACCCACCACCTTATCCAAGCGCTCCAAGGAGCCGAGGAAGTTGTAGATGCCGGCAAGATCGCGATCTACCGGCTTCTCGAGTACGTCACGCGGAGGGTCACTTCTGACGCGGCCACGATCGGGAAGGTCCAGCAACCAACCCTCCGCGGACAACTCGACGGGGATTTGACTTGGCCGATTTTCACGCCCGGAGCGGCGTACCGAGCGACCTTTCCCGGCCGCTGCACGCAGCCGGCAACCACCGACATAATGAGTCTCCAGGCCCACGGGTTCCCGCTCGAGCTATTGACCGCTTGGGCAGGATCGATCCCGTCGCTCAATCAGTTACAGCTCGACTCCATCAACCAGTTTGGGCTGCTTCAGGGGGAACACCTGGTCGTCTCCGCCCCGACCTCGTCCGGTAAGACGATGGTGGGCGAACTCGCGGCGCTAAGAGGGGTTCTGGAGCGCAAGCGAGCCTGCTTCCTGCTTCCTCTCAAGGCGCTCGTCAACGACAAGCATCGGCAGTTCACCCGGACGTACCGGGCCTTCGGCATTCGGGTCATTCGCGCCACCGGAGAGATAGCCGACGACATCCCTGCCCTGATGCGCGGCCATTACGACATCTCCCTTCTGACCTACGAGAAATTTGCTGCCCTCGCGCTCGCCGCCCCGCATCTGCTTGAGCAACTCGGAACGGTCATTATCGACGAAGTCCAGATGATCGCGGACGCGTCCCGCGGTGCCAACCTTGAGTTCCTCCTGACCCTGCTCCGCATGCGGCGGAAGGCTGGCGTCGAGCCGCAGTTGATCGCGCTGTCGGCGGTCATCGGCGACACCAACGGTTTGGAGCGGTGGCTCGGCGGGAGATTGCTGCGGCGGACAGAGCGACCGGTGCCGTTGGACGAGGGGATTCTTCTTGGAGACGGTCGCTTCCGCTATGTCGACGCGGCGGGAGAGGAGCAGGTGACGGGGCCGATCGTCGCTCGGGAGCCTCGAAAGAACACGAGCCAGGACTGGATCGTCCCGTTAGTGCGCAAACTGGTCGGCGAAGGAAAGCAGGTGATCGCCTTTCGAGAAACCAAGGGTGAGGCGCGCGGCTGCGCCGGTTACCTGGCGGAATCGCTGGGGTTGCCCGCAGCACAGGTCGCGCTCGACGCGTTACCCGGGGCCGATCCGTCTACCGCGTCGAGAGCCCTCCGCGAGTGTTTACGACACGGCGTCGCCTTCCACACGGCCAACCTCGACCGCGACGAGCGGCTGGTAGTTGAGGAGCAATTTCGGGTACCAGATTCGAAGGTGCGCGTACTCGCAGCGACGACGACTCTGGCGATGGGAGTGAACACTCCCGCGGAGGTTGTGTTGATCGCCGGGCTAATGCATCCGGGTGACAAGCCGCAGCCGTACTCCGTTGCCGAGTACAAGAACATCGTCGGCAGGGCAGGACGTCTGGGGTTCAGCGACCGGGGCACCTCGTACCTGCTGGCGCTGGACTCCCGCGAGGAACACAACGCCTGGAACCGATACGTGAAGGGAACGCCCGAGGACTTGCACTCCCGGTTCGTCGCCGAGGGCACGGATCCGCGGACGCTGATCTTGCGCGTCCTCGCCGCCGCGCGAAGCACAAAGGTGAAAGGCGTCCCCTCCGGTGACATCATCGACTTTCTCGAAGGAAGTTTCGGGGCGTTCCAGAAGCGGATGGCGGCAGACAACTGGTCCTGGGACCGGGGAGAACTCTCCGCTGCATTGGCGGAACTGGAACAGCACCGCCTAATCGAGCCCGCCGAGGGCGGACACTACCACCTGACCTCGCTCGGGCGGTTCGCCGGCGAAGCAGGGATTCAGGTCGAGTCGATCATTCGGCTCGTCGCGGCACTGACGCCCCTCGCCCAATCTCAAATCACGGACCCGGCCCTGATCACCGCAGCGCAGCTGACGGCGGAACTCGACGAGTTGCTCTACCCGCTGAACAAGAAGAGCACGCAGAAGGAGCCGCGGACGTGGTTCTCCGCGCTGGAGCAGCAGGTCGTCCCCGCGACATTGCTCGACACGTTGTGGCGATACGCCTCTGACAAGCACTCAGGAACAATGCGGGCTAAGAAAGCCGCTGGCACCCTGTTCTGGATCTCGCCCACTCCGATGGCCGAGATTGAGGCAGCTCTCACACAGCACGGCGGTCTCGACGGGGCGGCGGGCCCCGTACGCTCGGTGGCCTCCCGAACCTGCGACCTGCTGCCTGCCGTCGCCCGCGTCGCCATCTTTCTTCACTCAGGTCTGGACTTGACCGATCGGGTCTCTCGGCTCCTTGTACGGTTGGAACTCGGTGTTCCCGCCGGGAGCGTCGCACTTGCCCGCCATGCGGGGGCGCGGTTGACGCGCGGCGACTACCAAGAGTTGCTGAAAGCGGGACTGACCGCGCCGGAAGCGATCGAGACCGCAAGCCAGGACAGCATCCTCGCCTGCGTAAGCGGGGACGTGGAGAAAGCCCAGATCGTCCGCGAGGCTGCCACGGCGATCAAAGCAGAGCCGCAACCGACACGTGCTCCTGCCCTGCCCGATTACGAAGGATAGCGGGAAACTCTCTGGAAATGTTCGTTGCCTGTTCGCCTCGGAGTTTAGCAGACCCGATTCCGCCCGGTTCGCTTGGCTTGGTACGGCCGCTGCCGCCGTTATAGATACACAGCCGCGAGCGCCCTTCCGACAACTGCTGGCGCTCTGGCTTACTATCGACCGCCGCTACGGGGCAGATCCGTGCGGCGATGACTTGCTTCCGCGCGACCTCTTGCTTTTGCTGGGCGCTGGAGACGCTGGTCGTCGTACAACGTCCGCAACTCGCAGACGGAGCGTAAGTTCCGGCCGCATGTACGAGATGGCTTCCGCGCCCATTTCAAGGGGCACGATCATAACTGCGAGCGCGGCACGAAAATCCGCCGCCGGCCCTCGATGTTTCGTATCTTCCATGAGCACTCTTATGCTCATATTGAACGGCTCGTACTCGCGTAATGGTGCGACGAGTGCCTTCACGCGGTCTCGGTGCCCGCCTTCGTTCAAAGACTTGGCGGAGGTCTCATGCGCAAAATCGTTTCGAATTCGCCGAACGAGGTGAAGTGCGCGTGCGAACTCGTCGTCTACTACATTCAGGCGGTAGCAGATGCGAATCTTGGCGCTGAAGGTCGATAGCGGAGCCTCGCCGTCGAGCAGATCATCTGCACCGGAAGTAGAAGGACGCAGAACCCTAACCAGTAAGTCATACAACAGGGAATCGAGCTTCGCTGCCCCGAGGATAACGGCTGCGCGGTCCGTTTCCTCTTGGAACTGTTCCATGAAATGTTGGAAGTATTCCGGCGCCGTATGGAGCTTCTTTTCGGAATCCTTACCTTTCTTGCCCATAATACCTCATGCGTGCGGAACAGTCTGGATTCTACGCCCGTGTCCTCGTTGATCGAAGCAATCAAGTTTCGACCTAGTATACAACCGGTTTCGGTGGGTCGGGACACGCGGCGGGAAGAACTGGCCCGAGCCACTCACCAGCAAGAGTAACCTCGCGAAACGCACCGGGTAGCCCCAAATTGCTGTCGAGTTACGTCGCTGCCGTGATTCCTTCACCAGTGCAATAGGCAACGGGGTGGACAGGAGGAACTCTCGATCTCTCGAAGGGGTCGAACGGCGATGGGCGCGTGTGCGCAGCGTCATGGGCGCTCGATGAGGGCGCCCTCTCTGACAGAGACCGCCCTCGCTTTTTGCCGTCGCCAGAAAGCTCGGCTTGCGCTAGCCGTCGGTCACTGCGGCGACGGCGTAGAGGGTCCAGCCGATCCGGGGGCCTGCGCGGTCGCGTTCCATAAGGCCTGCGCCGGACACGGCAGCGGCTGCGCCATCGCCGGAGGTCTTCCACCGTCTCGACGACTGCCGGAGTAGCTTGCGGATGCCGGCCGCCGGGGCGCTGCCGTGCTCTGGGGCTAACCTCACTGCAGCTGCGGACCCAGCGCGAGCAGCCCTTCCGCCACGACGCGGCACACGTTGGTCACGAGATCGGACTTTGCGCTGACTGCGTAAAGATGAGGCGTGAGCGCCCACAAGTCCCGCTCGATGCGCCGCGGTGCGGCCGCGACGCTGCCCAGCTCTGTCACGAGCAGCGGCAGGACCCGGTCCGACAGCCGCAGCGCAGTATCCATGGCAAAGACCGCCATGTCCGGACGCAGCCTGCGCACTCGCGCAAAGAATGCCGCCACCTCCCCCTGGGTGAGGTGCTTGGGCGGTGAGGACTTCAGCTCCAGGTAGATGAGCTTGCCCTCGACGGCGGCCACCACGTCGAGATCGCCGCCCAGGCCGGGGGCGCGGAACTTCACCCCGGTGGCGACGTCGCAGCCCAGGCGGCGGCGCAGCTCGCGCGCCACGTACCACTCGAGCGTCGGGCCGAAGCTCGTCGCCCGGCGCACGAACCGGTAGCGGTCGCGCGGCGTGCGGACCAGGATGCCCGTCTCGACCAGCGCGTCGGCCAGCGCCTTCTCCTGGGCGGCGGAGAGGTAGCGCGTCGCCTCGCCCGGCGCGAAGTCGCCCCGGCGCTGGATGGCCCCGCGCAGGAAGAGGCGGAACGAGTAGTGACCGAGGAGCTCGCCAAGGCGCTCGGCGGCCTCGCTGTCCAGATCGCGCGCAAAAGGAAGGTCGGGCCGGCCCACCTCGGGACGGAAGCCGCGGCGCGCTAGCATGGCCATCGCCTCTCCCGCCGGCAGCAGCGGAGCGGGCGCGACCGCTTGCGCGGCGGCGGCCTGGGCTTCCATCTCCCGCGCCGTCAGCCGCCGGCGGGGCGAAGGAGAGGCTGCCCGATGCGCGTGGCGGGTCATGTGGGTGGGGAGAATACCAAGGGCCGCCAGCGAGCCCGCCTTCGGTGCCAATCCACAGGCCACGCGCCGTGCGCAGCAGCGCGTGCACGCGCGGATCGGGAAGAGCGTCATGGCCATCCAGGCCCTGCTGGGTCCCGAAGAACATCCTCCCGCATCGCTGGCCCCGCTACGCGTGCGCCGAAACCCCAGCAAAGACAAACAAGCCCGCCACCGTTGCCGGTCTGTCCGACCTTCGTCGCCGAGATGTTGCTGGAAGGATCCGCCGGACTGCTCTAGCCAGCGTGTCCGGCGCCGCCAGATCCGGCGGCCCGAATCGACTCATCGGTCAGGAGGGTCGCCATGCAAGAGCTGTTGTTCCGGGAACGGTTGCTGAACGACCGCGCCGAGCAGCTCTTCGGCGTCCACAGACCGCTCGCAGCCTCGTCGAGGGAAAGCATCACCGCCGCCGAGGCCAACAGGGATCCCACCGCGCTGGTCACGTTGGCGGGTGGCCTGCGCGCACACGTGGTGTCCGCGGCGACGAACCTCG
>WNFC01003883.1_pt1 | contig 21618 bp, 14 predicted proteins | sample 5400541 | NCBI WGS metagenome assembly WNFC01 (sample SAMN13153342, study PRJNA577476) | soil metagenome | isolation source: 120 cm saprolite under Douglas fir tree site 2 hole 2 replicate 1 | place: USA:California | collected 2015-04-18
AAGCCCCAGCGCTCGTTGGCCACACCTGCCTTGTCGGTCACATCAGTGAAGGTACCGTCGTGATTGTTGTGGAACAACATTGCCTTCGGCGGAGCCTCCTTGCCCTTCAGGGCGGGAAACGTTGAGCCGTTTAGCAGATAAATGTCGAGCCATCCATCATTGTCGTAGTCGAGCAGGGCCACACCGGAGCCAGGCGTCTCCAGAATCGTGCTTTTGTCGGGGGTACCAGACTTATGATGAAACTTATCCAGGCCAGCGGCACGTGTGATATCTGAGAAGATGACCGGAGCGTTATCCACAAACCCGCCCGCCGTAATGGGACGGGACAGCGCGTCTTTAACGGGAGCGTGCGCGATGCCAGTGCTCGTGCCGCTCTGCTGGCCCTGAGTCTGCGCCGGTTCGGTATTCTGTGCGGCGCCGGCGCCGACAAGCAGCGACAGACAGATGGTTCGGATGGTTACGAACCGGGCAATCAACCGGCAATGTAAAGCAAATTGGCTGGAAACCAACGATGGCATTAGGCACCGACTGCCCGGGTCTAGCATCTTCTCACACCGCCGGTTCCCATATCCAACCGGCTGGAAGTGTGTGTGGGGGGAGCTGCGCCGCGAATGTGCTTGCTCCAAGCTGAAACGACGGCCCGGTCTTCAATGTCAAAGCGAAACCACGGCGTTCTGTCGGTATCTGGCCAACCGTCTTTTCGAGTCCAAATCGCTGGAGAAGTACGGGTTTGATAATGGACGTCCACAATGCATAACACTTCTGCGTTGGGTGCAAGCCGTCTTCGACGAAAAGGTCGGCGCGGAGATTACCTTGGCCATCGAACATCGCAGAAGCGACATCGATGTACCGGACACGTTCCTGTGTGCGCGCGAAATGCCGAATCAAACGGTTTGCTGCCTTCATTTTGGGCCACTCGTTCCACCGCGACAGGGATGGCTTGATGGAAATAATGTAGATCCAAGTTTCCGGTGACGCCGAATGAATGGTTTGGACGAATACCCGGGCGTCGTTGGCAACTGATTGCGGTGTCTTGGAAGATCCAGCCGCGAGGTCGTTGTCACCCTCATAAACCACGACCGCACGAGGCTGATAGGCAATGACGATTCGTTTCGCGTATTGGTTAAGATCAGAATACTGCGAGCCGCCAAAACCTCGATTGATGACGTCGAGCGGCTTCATCTCATCAACCAGTGTTTCCCAGCGCGCGATACTCGAGGAGCCGGTGAAAACGATGCACCCGAATTTAGGAGGATTGATCTTGTCTTGCTCTTCAAACTTGCGGATCGAAGATTCCCAATCCTGAGCCTGGGCACGTCCCGTTGAGACGAAGCAATATTTGCGGCCGCCAACGCCCGCAAGACACAACGTAAGGACAATTAAGCCTGCGAGGGCTCTTCGTATTAGCTGGCTGCTTGGTTGGGCCACGAACTATAGGTATACCGGAAAAGCTAGAAACATCAACGCCCAGAACCATTGCTTGCGACCGCTGACCTCCAACCCTCGCGAAGTGGCTCTAGGCGGCAGACTAGGTGGCGTGCTCACGAATAAAACGCTCGCGGTGTTCTTGGTCGCGAAAAGCTTCCGTTCCTCCCGCACACGTAGTGAAGAGTGCGCCCACAAGATTGCCAGATAGAACTCCAAGCCCAGAGATCCGCCGGTTGCTCTATCTTGCCGGCCATCTCCTTTGCAGTCCGTATGACTGCTTCAAATTTCCGCTCCAGGGCTCGCTCAAAGGCTTTGCAAGCGATGCCTTTTTCGGTGTGTGACCACTTGAGATCACGCGCCATGACGTGGCCACTTCGGTTCTCTGCCCCGGGTAAGTTGGCCATATGCCGGAATCGAGCAACGCATTGCTGACGCCGAGCAGGTGCTGCAAAGCAAGCGCGCAGAACTGGAAAATCCCGCAATCGCCAGTGAGGGTACCAGGCTCGTGGCCGCTTATGCTGAGATGGAAGCAGCACAAAAAGATTTGGACGCACTTTACGCACGCTGGGCGGAACTCGAAGCGAAGGCGGGCGATTTGGCGCGATCCCACAGTCGATAACCGATCTCCGGTCGCGGTGAATTTAGATGCAATGCTTACCGACTCGCCAGCACGCAAAGCCAATCGCGCTCATTTCATCGAAAGCGAATCGCCAAATTCGCGATGTCTGTCTTCCTCCTCGCGGCATCTGAGTTGCTGTTCTTACACGTTGAAGGCGCAGTGATACGATATCGACTCACTTTGACGCTCCAGACTTGAGAACACGATGAGAACCTGACTTACGATTACGCGCTTTGGCCTCAAGGGCATGGCTGAGACTGCGCGTCTCCCCACAGGAGTTTCCGTTCGCTAGGAGATGTTATGCAATGGACCCAGGCCTACGATCCACTCGGTCATTGGTGGCTCTCTACGCTGCTTGCGGCTGTACCCATCATCATTCTTTTCGCGCTGCTGGCCGGTCTCAAGGTGAAGCCACACTGGTGCGCGATCGCTGGCGCAACGTCGGCAGTAACCGTTGCTATCGTCTTCTTCAAAATGCCGCCCGCGTTGGCCGCAATCAGTTTTACCTACGGTGTCGCGTTCGGCGCATTGAAGATCGCGTGGATCGTTCTGGCTGCGGTTTACCTCTACGACATTTCTGTCGAGACCGGGCAGTTCGAAATCATGAAAGAGTCGGTCGCGGGAATCACGCCGGACCGAAGGTTGCAAGTCCTGCTGGTTGCTTTCTGTTTTGGGGCGTTCATCGAGGGAGCTGCGGGATTTGGGGCGCCGGTGGCTATCGCCGGTGCTTTCATGATCGGGCTGGGTTTTAAACCGTTTCATGCCGCTGCGTTGAATCTGATCGCAAACACCGCACCTGTGGCTTGGGGAGCCATAGGTACGCCGGTCCACACGCTGGCGGCAGTGACATCTTTGCCGGAATCCGATCTGAACGCGATGATCGGCCGAATCCTTCCTTTCACCGCGATCATCGTCCCTTTTTGGCTGGTAAGAACTGTGGTTAATTGGCAGGAGACCTTCGAAGTATTTCCCGCCATCCTGGTTGTAGGTATCTCATTCGCGCTCACTCAATTTTTCTGGTCGAACTACGTGGACAGCAATCTGGTGGACATCATGGGCGGCGTGTTGTCGATTATTGCGGTTCTGGTTTTTCTGAGATTCTGGAAGCCAAAGAAGATTTGGCGCTTCGACTATGACAAGTTGTCCACTCCTCCTCCAGCGTCTGCGGAGATCGAGGACCAAGTCGGCGGCGAATGGGCTGCAGAGAGGTTTGATGGTCTTGGCAGAGTGCGATCGTACACTGCCCGAGAGGTTTTGAAGGCCTGGATGCCCTTCGCGATCCTCTCCGTATTTGTCCTGCTGTGGGGACTGCCATCGATAAAACTGGCTATGAACCAAGCCACCACCCCGGCATTTCGTGTAACGCTGGCGGATGGCAAGGTCCGGCCCGGCCCGCCGGGATGGGACGTGCCTTACTTGCATAATGCTATCTCTCGCGCAGCGCCGGTCGTCGCCAAGCAAACTCCCGAAGCTGCGCGCTACGATTTCAACTGGCTTTCGGCCACGGGGACCGGCTGTTTCTTTGCCGCAATCGCCTCCGGGTTACTGCTTGGACTGAGCCCTCTGCAACTGATGAGGACTTTTTGGAAAACGCTGGTGCGAATGCGGCTGGCCATGATTGCGATTTCTTTCATGTTGGGGCTCGGCTATGTTACGCGCTACTCAGGTCTCGACGCAGTATTGGGTCTGGCATTCACGCGCACCGGGTGGCTTTATCCATTCTTCGGCACGTTCCTCGGGTGGCTGGGAGTGGCGCTCACCGGCAGCGATACCTCCGCGAATGCACTGTTCGGCAGTTTGCAGAGAATAACTTCTCAGCAACTCGGCATCGACCCCGTCCTCATGTGCGCGGCCAATAGTGCCGGAGGAGTGATGGGGAAAATGGTGGACGCGCAATCCATCACGATCGCCACCGCCGCCACCGAACAAGTCGGCAACGAAGGCATCATCTTTCGCTTTGTGGCGTGGCACTCGGTAACTCTCTGCTCCATCGTCGGAATAATAGTGCTGCTCTATGCCTATGTTTTCCAATCTGCGGTACCGCATGGGCTGCTGTTCGTGAAATAGGCGCAGTCTGGTCTTCAGCGATTCCGCTGGAAGTTTTGCCGCGTCGACATTTCAGTTCGGGCACAAGCCGATCGCTGCTGAGCCGTCGGCAACTCTTCCATGAACCCGAATCGGGGAAGAGTTTCCCGTGATCCGGGCGCAATTCAGCCGAATCTGAGCAGTATACTTGCTGTGTTTCCGACGTTATGTGCGGGAATCTCTCTCCCCGAGGCTCGAATGCTTTTTTTATCGAAAACACTATGCGGTTGTTTGGTGATCAACTTCTTTCTCGTGTCGCTGTTGGGTTTTGCACGGCCCGCAATAACCCAGAGTGCTGAAACGTCTGGGACTCAAACAATGCGTCCCGTGATTCGGGGACGCCAGGCAGCCGTATCCTCGATGAGGGCCCCGGCGACTGAGGCCGCCCGACAAATCTTGCAAGCCGGCGGGAATGCATTCGACGCCGCGGTGGCGGGCCAGGCCGCGCTCGGAGTTACGGACTTTGCCGACAATGGGATCGGCAGTGACGCGGTTGTACTCGTGTACGTGGCTGGGGAGAAGAAGGTCTATTCCATAAACGCAGAACCTCGTGCGCCTGAACTGGCAAGTATCGAATGGTACGAGAAAAATAATCACGGCGAAATACCTGCGAGTGATGGATTGCTTTCTGGGGGCCTTCCAGGTGTGGTGGACGCGTGGTACACACTTTTGGACCGCTGGGGCACGATGAGTTTCGAGCAGGTGCTTCAGCCCGCCATCGAATTGGCTGAGAAGGGATTTCCGCTAAGCGAGGCGAGCGCGAATGACATCGCCAGCACCACGAAAATTCTCAAGTACCCTTCCACGGTCAAGATTTACTTGCCGAATGGCCAGCCGCCAAAGGCTGGTGAGATTTTCAAGAATCCTGACCTGTCCCTCACACTAAGAAAACTGGTTGAAGCCGAACAGGCGAACAAAGAAAAAGGGAGACACCAGGCACTGAAAGCCGCTCGTGATCGGTTCTACCAAGGGGACATTGCGCGAGAATTGGCCTCGTTTTCGGAAACCAACGGCGGACTATTTCGCTATGCTGATTTCGCCGGATATACCGCCGAGGTCGAAACGCCCGTCTCGATTGATTATCACGGTTACCAAATCTACAAGAATCCGTCAGCCAGCCAGGGACCGACCGAGCTAATCGCCCTAAATCTGCTTGAAGGATTCGATCTCAAGTCGCTTGGGCACAATAGCGCTGATTTTCTTCATATCAGTGTCGAGGCTATTAAGCTCGCGATGGCGGATCGGGAGAGATTCCTGGGCGACATGGACTTCATCAAGATTCCCTACGATGGCCTGCTCTCGAAAGACTATGCACGTGAGCGCAGAAAGCTCATCGATCCGGCCAAAGCTTCACTCGAACTGCGTCCGGGTTCACCCGAGAAGTTCGCGAAGAATGCCTCCGCGGTAAACCGGCCGTTGCATATCGTCCTAGACGGAAAGGCCAGTCACGACGGCGACACAAGTTACATTGCGGTTGTGGACAAGGATCACAACATGGTGAGCTTCGAGCCGAGCCTGCATAGCTCCTTCGGAACTGGAGTCGTCATGGGGAATACCGGGATCATTTTCAACTGCCGAGGCGACTACTATTCGCTGGTCCGAGGTGAGGCGAATGCGCTCGAACCGCACAAACGTCCACGCAGCACCCTGCAGAGCACGCTTGTGATGAAAGACGGGCTGCCCTATGCGATTCTCGGGAGTCCAGGCGGTGACGATCAGGTGATACGCACGATGCAGACACTCATCAATCTCATTGATTTTCACATGAATATCAAGCAGTCGATAGAGGCGCCACGGTGGTCGTCGCGCAGCTTTCCAGCATCACCGTTCCCTCACACAATGGTTCCCGGCGACATGTCGGTGGAGGCGCGCATCCCGGAAGCGACTCGGCAGGCACTGATCGCACGCGGGCACAAACTACGCATCTCGTCTTCCTGGTCGCTGGGGTCGAACGCTGGTATTGTCATTGATCCGAGCACTGGGGTTCTCAGCTCGGGTGCCGATCCGCGCGTTGAGGCGTATGCATGGTCATGGTGAATCCCCGAACGTCAAACTCAGATTTGGTCACTCGACTTTCCAGTGGCGGAGACTACCTGCGGGGACGAGTTTCCAGCCAGTACAATCCGAGTATCTTGTCACTTGCGTTCCGTAGCAGTTTGCAACTTCTTTCGTCCGAAAAGGCCGCTCTCCCGGACCAAGATCGCGATTGAGCAACTCCGTAATTTCTTCAGCCGCGCTTGGTTTCCTAATCTTGTTCAACGCTCGAAGGACATGGTCTTCGAGGCGGCGGTTCGCGTTTGGAACCTGACGCATTTCTAGCTCTCGGATTTATAGGTGAACCTGCCCAGAGCTGCTCATTCAGTATTCGGCCCAGTCGCAAGCAGGAACAGCAGATGACGACGGTCAAGTTGATATCAGCTTGAGAATCATTTTGCGAATCGCCTCTGGTCCGTGCTGACCTGCCGCACGCAACAAAGTATACGACCGCTCGAACCTGTTTGGTCGGGGACAAGTTCAGCTTGCCGGGCGCCGACTGCACGTCGCGCCAATCGCACCGGGTATACAACACATCCCACAAAAGGCAAGGCCGCCATTTTCTCCACGCTCTGTTCCAACGTTTCCCTGCCGCACTGCACCCCAAGCGCTGGTCCGTTTTCTTCCTAGGTATAACCGACTAGCCCAGCGCCAAAATTTCGGCTGTGATCGCGAGAAGGCTGGGTTGCGAAGATTGTGAACCGGCCTTGTTCCTGGTCAATGCCAAAAGGCCCCTGGTCGAGCCGGTTGGCTACTTGAGGAGTGCCAAAGAATAGCCCTCCCACAAATGGTAGGCACATCCGCCCACATTTGCGGAGGCAAAAGACTGTTCGCACCTGGCAGGAGTGCCCCGGTCTTCAGAAGATCTCGTCGCCGCATTGTGGGCTCTCCTTGCGCTTCTCTGAGTCTGATCAGACATACGTGTGCAGGCGAGGCGCCCGCTACCACATTCATCATTTATCCGTAGGTTGTTTAAACGTCCCCACGAAGGTTGGGACGCAGTGTGAGCGAACCGTCATCGTTCAATTTCTGATGACAAGCCCACCGCACCGGATAGCCCATTCCCTTTACCTCAATCTCAGCTCTAAGTTTCAATCCTTTCCAATCGGTCGTGTTAGGAAGCACGAACTGTGCCTGGCGAATCTTGCCCGGCAGCGGATAGCCAGCGTCCAGGCAACCGCTGGTGAGTACCTTTCCGTCCTGCCTCTCCACGGTCACTCGCAATACACCCGGCACACCCGCGATGCCGTCGTTCGCAAAGCCGACGATCAGTCCAAGGTAACTGCTGTCCTTAAAGCTCCAGATGAAAGACGGCCTCACCCGATACCCGATCCGGCTATTGATCCGGTCGAACGCAGCCGGATAAGCCTGGTAGTAGGTCATCAGGTTCTTTGCGCTGATCTGGTGAAAGCTCCAAAGCGACCAGTAGTTCGCCCCGATATCGATCACATGAGCGATCATGTTCTCTGCCGGCGATACCCCTTCATGGACTGCGCTTGGATTGGGAGGCTTACCGGGGAGCCCTTGCTCGAGCAATGCGGCGATCCACGGCGGGCGGTTGCTGAGCGCTTCAATCTGCTCGTTCTCGATAAAGATAGTGTCGCTGCGAACCCAATTGTTGCTACGGACCGTGCGGTCGACCAGTTCTGAATTACCGACCCGGCTATAGTCCGGTTGAGTATTGGTCAGCAGAGGAGTCTTCTTAAAATACTCGAGCTGGACTTCAAGCATGTTGACCCAGGTGCGCTCCGCTGTCAGGTAATCAGGAAAAGGGTTGTTGGCAAATGGCCAGGTGTGTCCTTCCCCCCAGAAGCCGTACATAAAAGTGTCAATAAACTCGATGAGCGGGTTGCCATCGAATTCCGCCGCCAACTGGCCAACCAGTTCTTTGAATGCTTGCTGAAAAAAAGGATGGTCAAACCGGGGCTGATAGCGGGAATGCGGATTCTCCAAATATCTTTTGGCTGAAGCGCTGCTTTCCTGATCGCTCAGCACCAAATCAACTTTCGGCACTTTGTCGAGGACAAAGTCCGGCAGGGCCGCGGAATGCCTATAGTCTGGAGCGCACATCTGGATTCGCAATCCGATGCGCTTGTTGTTCTTCTTCGCCAGATCAAAGACGAGCTTGAGGTAATCGGGCAGCTCCAGCCGTCCGGGCCTCGGCTGCACTTCCCTCCACGTCGGGCGGATGTAGAGCTGTTGGCCCAAGGGAAATCGAACCAGGTCCTCAATCGCTTGGGGAATATTGTCAGACTTGATTTCGTCCGTACCCGAGTCCGCCGTGATGTAGGTGACCAGTCCCTTACCATAGTTCGGCACGACGCCTTCCGTAGAAGTTGTGGTCATCACCACATCGTCAGTGGGAATCACGGCATCAGGCGGATATTGAGGAAACGGCCCCTGATTGAGGCGATCGTTCACCTTCGGACCGGAGCCGAAGTCGTAGTTCCCCCAGTTGTGGGCGGGGACCTTTGCCTCCGCCTTGCCGATTCCAAGTTCTGCCGCTGCAGCAACAGCGACAGTGCTTTTTAGAAAATCTCTGCGCTGCATCGGAGTTGCGCCTCCTTCTCGTTCGAATCTCGAGGGCGACACTTTTGCCGCCTCAATCGCGACTTAGTGCGGTAATGAAAAACTGAACACATCACTTCCTGCCGCTATTGCTACATACTGCGCGCCATCTACCGCATAGCTCATCGGCGAGGCATGCATCATCTGGCCTGTGTTGAAGTGCCACAGCACTCGGCCGTTGCTCGCCTCCACCGCCTCGAACGATTCGCTGTCGTCGCCAAAGAACAGTAGTCCGCCAGCGGTCGTCAGCGTCCCGCCCCAGGATCTTCCCGAACCCACTTGGGGGTAGCGCCAGACTGCTTTTCCATCGGAAGGGGAAAGTGCCAGCAAAATCTTCTGGGACTTTTCTGTGGGAGGACGGTTGGTTCCAGTGTTGTAAAACGTTTGGCCAAGCTCAAACTTTCTTGGTTTTGCGAAAAAGATATCGCACCTTTCCAAGGCAATTACGTATAAAAAACCTGTATCCGGATTGTAAGAAGGTGAAAACCAATTCGTCGCTCCGTCGATTCCTGGGCAGATGTATGTGCCTTCTGGGCTAGGAATTTGGCCGGTGAGAATAGGCCGCCCTGATGCATCAACGCCTTTGGCCCAATTCAGTTTCTGGATAAACGGCGTTGCGCGAAGAAATTTGCCATTGGTGCGGTCGAGGACATAGAAGTAGCCGTTCCGGTTGGCCTGTAACAAAAGATGCTGCGTCTTTCCGTTTTCCACCGTATCAATCAGGATTGGAGTTTCTGTCGCGTCGTAGTCGTACAAATCGTGGGGGGTGAATTGGAAATACCACTTCATTTCACCAGTATCGGCGTCGAGAGCTAGAACGCAGGCAGTGTAGAGGTCGTCGCCCGGCCGCGAATCACCTACGAAATCGGGAGACCCGTTACTGGTAGTCCAGTACAAAGTGTTGAGTTCCGGGTCATACGTTCCCGGCATCCACGTGGTGCCGCCGCCATGTAGATAGGAGTCGCCCGGCCAACTGGAGGAGCCCAATTCTCCCGGGCCCGGAATCGTCCAGCGCTGCCATTTTTTCTTTCCGGTGGCCGCATCGAATGCCGCTAGGAATCCCCGAACACCGGAGTCTCCACCAGAAGTGCCGACAACAACCTGGTCCTTCACCACCAGCGGGGCACCGGTTGACCCGTAGTGCCTGGTCTTGTCGGCGTATTCCACATCCCACAGCAAGTTGCCTGACCGGGCATCGAGGGACAGCAGATGCGCGTCATCGGTTTGGACAAAAACCGAGTTCTGCCATACACCTACTCCGCGATTCTTGTGCGCCGCGGCATCATCCAGGAGGCCGGAACTCACGGGCCGATGGTAGTGCCATAGTTGGCGTCCGGTTCGCGCATCCAGAGCAAACACATCGTTGGCCGCCGTCACATACATCACGCCTCTGACGACGATCGGGGTTGCTTCCAAGTTCTGGGAGTTCCCGGGATGAAAAACCCAGGCCGCGCGCAGTTGTGCGACATTGCTCGTATTAATTTCGCGCAATGCGCTATGGCGGCGGCCGGTGTAGTCGCCGTTGTATGAGGTCCAATTGGCTCCGACTGGACTCGTTAGCAAGTCTTCTACGCGTACTGTGCTGGAGCCAACTGCTGATTGTTCTTGTGCGATTAATGGTTCGCTGACCAGCACGGAAAAAAGCGCAAAGAACATTAGCATTAGCACTTTCATCTCAGTGAGTTTTCTCCCGTCCTGATCGGAATTTCCTGAAGCGTGCCTCGATCCCATCCGCCGTGGTCTTCCAGATGTAGAGAGACTCGCGTTGGCTTGCCCTGAGGCGCAGCTTCCAAATCCAGCACCACGAGATCCGTTGGACTCACGTCAGCTAACGGCAGCGTTGCAATGCTCGAACCGTGCTCGTTATAGAAGTGCGCCACCAGCTTGCCGTAGAAAAATACCCCAAAAGAACCTGCCAGCTTCACTTTGCCATTCTCTAACATCGCTGCCCACAACGGTTTGGTTATGATTCCCGCGTCGGTCACTCCGTGAAACTCGCTGTCGGCCCGCGTCGGAAACCAGTCTGTTCCAAGTTGGCAGGACTCTCCCGGACGCAAGCGGCACATCGGGCTGTTGATCTCCGCTTCCATATAAAAAGGAGATACGCCGTTCTCCTCTTCGCTTACCGACGCCACGCCATCCCTGTTGAACTTGAAGTGAGGGCCATTCGTCCAGAAAATGACCGAAGCCTTCCCAGGGTACGGCTTGCGTTCTTCGTATTGAAAACGCTCGACCATGGCATAGCGGCTGCTCCCATCAACGACGGCGAGCCAACCGTCGGTTGAATCCACCCAAAACTCGGCGGCCAAGTGTGAATAATGCAGCGCAAACAATCCGTCGTCTCGTACTGTCGCTGCAGGGTTCTCAGCCGGACCCGTGCGAACGTGATAACGATTCAAGTATCCGCTGGATGGATTCGCCGGAGTAAATCCCCAAATGTCGCGGTTGCTGATTGAAGAGTCTTTTGGATTGCCTGTGTCGTACTGCGAAACCGACTGCATCGACCACTCCACTGGGTGGCCGCTCACATTTTTCATGGACGCGCGAAAAGCGATATGAGGCGAGTCCGAATCCAAGCGAATCATGCGCGTAAATTGGATTCCAGTGTGGGGATCGAGCGGTCCCGTAAGTTCTACACCGCAATCCTTTTCATCCGAAAGTTTTCGAAAGGTGAATTCCCCGTCATCGAGCAAGTCCGAATTGCCTCGCCACTGCCGTTCATTGTCGTCTCCCTCTGGCAACAGCCAAAGTTTGTCTCCGCCATAGTTGAACCAGTGATCTTGGGATGGCGGCATGTACTTTCCGGCGAGCTTAGGATTGACAAAAAGATAATCATGCCCGTTGAAACGTACCTGCATCAGTCGTCCACCATTTTGTGGCACGATGATGAGCTGCACCCAGCGATTGGAAATCTGCTGTGCTTTCCAGCCTTCATAGTCAACACTTTCCACCCGGCACACCACGGGTCTAGCTTGGGGCGCTGTTTGCCCCGCAGCCTGGGGCGTTCTACCTACACCAAGCAGGATCGCCATCGTGAAGACGCCTCTTGTTATTTGCCGAGTCAAGCCCGTATGCGACTTCGCTGAACATCTCGACATCTTGGATTTATTCGTCATACACCTCCGGAGACTGCGGAAGCTACCCGCCAAGCTTACAGAAAAAGAAAGACTTCAATATAAAACGAAAGAAAATGATTGGCGACAGTAAAATTCTGTGTTAAACCCTAGGTGCCTGAACTGTGGGGACAAACAGGGCGAGACGTTCAAGGAGAGTCATCATGCCTGGAAATGGTTCTACTCGGCGTACTTTCTTCAAATTCTTGGCAGCGGCTCCGCTGCTGAGTCAAATTGCAGCCCGCGATCTCTACGCGCACGCCAGTACGGCGATGGGAATCGCTGCAAAACAGAATGTCTATTCCCGCCTTGGCGTGAAGACAGTCATCAATTGCCGCGGCACTTGGACCTATCTCAGCGGCTCCCTGGAGTTTCCCGAGGTCCGCCAGGCGCAGCTGGAAGCCAGCGAATATTTCGTGAACATGCTCGAGCTCCAGCGTGCTGTCGGACACCGCTTGTCGGAACTGACTGGCGCGGAGTCGGGCATTGTAACCTCCGGTTCCGCCGGCGCCATGGCCGCAGCAACGGCTGCCTGCATGGCCGGTACGGACGACAAACTGATCTGGCAGCTTCCCGATACGACCGGAATGAAGAATGAGGTTGTCATGGCAGGAGGCCGCAGCGCTTTCGACAGCGCCATTCGACTTACCGGCGCCAAACTTGTTCTTGCACATTCGCCGGAAGAAGTCGCCGACGCCATCACCGAAAAGACGGCCATGATCTACACCAACGACCTGGGTGAAAAGCTGGAACAGGAAGTTAAGACCGCCAAAGACCGCAAAGTACCCCTGTTGCTCGATGATGCCGCTGGCATTCCTCCTGTAGACAACGCAAAACTCTACGCCAAGATGGGAATTGACATGTATTGCTTTTCCGGAGGCAAGGGACTTCGCGGGCCGCAGTGCAGCGGTCTGCTCCTGGGGCGGAAAGACCTGATCGAAGCTGCTCTCCTGAATAGCAGCCCGCGCGAAGGCGCCATTTGCCGCCCGATGAAGGTCGGCAAGGAAGAAGTCATCGGCTCTCTGACGGCGCTTGAAACTTGGTTGAAGATCGACGAAAAGAAACTTTACGAAGAATGGAATGCGCGCATTGACCGCATCCGCAAGCTGGTGGAAACCGTGCCTGGGGTTACAACCAGCACTTTTGTTCCCGAGGATGGAAATCGGTATCCAACCTTAAGAGTGAAATGGGACCAGCAAGCCTGGGGCTTTTCGATTTCAGATTGTGCGCGCGAACTTCGCGCCAGCGATCCCGTCATTGAAGTATTAGGCGCGGACAATCCCAGTCTGGTGACTGCGGTGCGCGAGGGCAATCCCAACCGCAAGGAAAGCAAAGTGCCTGATCACATCGAATTGGTTTCCATGACGATCAAGCCGGGAGAAGAGGTGATTGTCGGCCGAAGGTTGCGCGCCGTCCTGAGCGCCGCACAGAAAAAAGCTGCCTCGGCATAAGCGAGAGGAACCCCGTGCAAGTGTCAACGATCACTCAACGTTTAGCGTCTTCCCTGCTGCTTACAATGTGCTTGCTAACTCCGCTTCTCACAGCGCAGATGCCAGTACGCGCCGTGGCTCCGGCCCATTCTCCCTCTAGTGGCAACCGTTTTCTATCGCCCGGCGTGGATGCGGGTGACTATCTCTATATCTCAGGCCAAAGTTCCCGTCGCGCAGATGGCACCATGCCATCCACATTTGATGCGCAGTTACGGCAAGCCCTCGACAATGTCAAGGCCGTCGTGGAATCTGCGGGGCTGACTCTCGAAAATGTCGTCTATGTCCAGGTGTATCTGACCGACATCAGCTCGTATTCAGAAATGAATCGAGTGTTCGGTGAGTACTTCCCGAAGGCTGCCCCGGCCCGAGCCGTCCTCGGAGTTTATGCCCTTCCCGATCCGCCGGTTGAAATCAATACAGTTGCGGTCCGCAATTTGGAAGGACGAAGAGTTATTCATCCTCCAAACTTCTCTACAACCGAGTCCGCGTCGCCGGGCGTTCTTACTCATGACCGCCTTTTCATTTCCAGCATGGCCGGGGTTGATCCCGCAACTGGCAAGGTTCCCGATGATCCTGCAGCTCAGGTTGATCTGGCGCTCGACCGGATGCAGGCTGTTGTAAGAGCCGCTGGCTTAGAAATGGGCCACGTAGTCTTCGTCAATCCCTATCTGACTTCGGAAATCCCAACGCGGATCATGAATGAACGCTATGCCCGGCGATTCGAATTCGGCAACACACCGGGCCGAGCCACAATTCAGGCGTCGAGCCTTCCTGGAGGCGCTCATATCGAGTACACCGGTGTGGCCGTTCGCGACCTTCGGCAGCGCAAAGCAGTGCGGCCGAAGAACATGCCTCCCAGCCCCACTGCCAGCCCCGGCGTCTTTGCCGGCGACACCTTATATTGCTCAGCCAAGAGCGGCTTTATCCCCGGGCCACATGGCGGCGTTTACGCCACCACTACCCAACATCAACTTCGGCAGACTATGCGCAATCTCCTCGACAACCTCGAAGAAGCAGGGATGGATTTTAGTCAGGTGGTCGCAACAAACGTATATTTGGACAACCTGGCCGATGGGCCAACATTTAATGAAGTCTACGGTCAATATTTCGGACCCCTCATGCCGGCGAGTACCACCGTTCAACAGATTGCTCCCGCAGAACGTAAAGCGGATCAGGATGACCACTATCCCGATCTCGAGCAGGTTTCGCTGATCGCGGTCCGCAGACCCGCGCATTGAGGAACATGTTTTCAGCGAATGGACAACTCATCAAGCGGCGCGCTGCATGGATTGCTGTTGTGCTTATTTGCCCTCATGCTGCGAACCACGCTCAGACGACTGTCAGTCGAGCGCGGAAACCGAAGCAGTCCAACCGGGAGTTGGCTGCCGGACGGCAAACGTTTGAATCCAGTTGTGCACCGTGCCACGGCTTGAATGGAAAGGGGGGCGAGCGCGCCCCCGACATTGCGACCAGGCCGGAAATCGTGAGGCTATCGGACAGCGAAACTGTGAGGGTGTTGCGCGAGGGCATTCTCCAGAAAGGAATGCCTCCATTTGCAGCGCTGGGTCCGGCGAAACTCTCCGACGTACTGAATTATTTGCGATCACTGCAAGGCACAAGTAAAGCACTTACGTTGATGGCAAGCAGCGAAGAAGGCAAAGAAATTTTCAGAGGCAAGGGTGGCTGTTCGCAGTGCCACATGATCCACGGTGCAGGTGGATTTCTCGGCCCCGATCTCTCGGACTACGGAGCAAGCCATTCCGCTGACGACCTCCGCAGCGCCATTGTGAGCGCAGACAAGCGGCCCGAATTTCGCAAAGGATTGGTCAAAGCAACTACTAACGATGGCCGCCAAATCTCCGGGTTGGTAAGAAATGAAGACAATTTTTCCGTGCAATTGCAGGCGCTGGATGGAACGTTCCACCTGCTGGAGAAATCTGCCGTCTCTGAACTTACGTTCGATTCAGTTCCTCTGATGCCAGATAACTATGGCTCGAGTCTCAGCAAATCAGAGCTAGACCAACTGGTCGGCTATCTATTGAGCGTCGCGGATACAAAGCGAGATGGACAAGCTGTGACCAGCAAATGAATGCCGACCTAACAACGTTCGGAGCTATATGAAAAGGCCGTTCAGGTTGGGCGAATCGTTGAAGCGGTGAAGCAAGCCGGCTGGCTCTAAGCAGTTTTCTGATTCTAAGCAGCAACTATCTTCGTTGTTAAGGAGAATCTCGCAATGTTATCCACAACGCGTAGAAGTTTTGCATCCCGTATCGCGTGTCTATTCACGGGCGTAGGTGCTGCCAGCATGTTCGGTGGACCGGCAAATGCTGCAACTGCGAAAGAAGGCGGTGTCCGCAAGCTGGGTTATGACGGAAAGCCGACCGATGGCACCGGATTTATCACGCCGCTGATCGTTCACAACGGAGTCATTTATATCGCCGGACAGGGCGCGCACTCTCGCAATCCGCAGGAACAATTTCCCACCGATGTCGAGACCCACACAACGAAAGTGTTGGATAACGTGAAGACCTTAGTCGAAGCCGGTGGTGGAACCATGGACAGCATCCTGCAACTCACGGTTTTCCTGACGAAGATTGAAGACTACGACGCCATGAACAAAGTCTTCAAAACTTATTTTCCCCATGGCGGGCCGGCCAGAACGACAGTTGCGGTGGCAGCTCTCCCCGGCCAGTCGCTGGTCGAAATCAACTGCACGGCTGCTGTTGTTCGCAAATAATCGGTTCACGCTGTTCGGGAAACAGCGTGCCAATTGCTCAGACTTCGGCTCCTCACTCACAGGCCTTCGCGTATTGGCACAGGATTACCTGAATGTGATGTCGTACCAAGTCTCGTGGGCGAGTCGAAAGCGAACCGGCACGGTGCGCCTCATATTCCAGCGGGAGGTATCGAATAGTCGTGCAATCTCATTTTGTACTTCCGCCTCGTGCCAGTAATAGCGGCAGCGGTCGCTGTAGCTGTACGCGCGAGAAAAGTGCAGCTTCGCTTCGTCTCCCTGATAGTAGGAGCGCCAATATTGCGGGTTGCGCAGCATGGCATTCTCTAGCGCCTGGCGTACTTGGGATAGTCCGGTGAGCTTACTGTCGCCCAGAAGTTCGCGTTCCATTGCGCTTAGGGCGAAGATGGCCTCGCGGAAAGCGAACGTGAGCCAGGGACCTACTTTGAGGATGGCAAAGTGATCTTCCACCATCTCCCGCAGCGACTGCGTAGATTGATAGTCCGTGGAGTGGGCCTCGTAAACGATGGGGAGATCTCTTGGAAGCGCGGAACAAAGGTCACGCGCCTTTTCGCGATCGTAGGGGAACACCACATCGTCGCTGAACTCGACCCCCGGCTGGACAACTAAAGCAATGACTCTCTCCCAAGCGGCATCGAAGCCGCGCTGGACAAATGCGGATCGAAAACTTTCCAGAGTGTGCTCGACATGATCGGTCGGGGTGACTGCGGGAGGAGCACCTGCAGTGGTCTCACCTCCCGGCGCGGGAACCTCGGTCCCGATCACGTACATGGGTGGCACAGAACCTATCGGCAATTCTTCAAACGCCGATTCAGCAGCTTCAGCCAGTACCGCGGCACGTTTGGCGATGACGTGCGCGTCCAGCGGAGCATCCTGCGGGTCGTCTGCGCAGGCCATGCTTGCATCCAGATGGACCTTCTGGTAGCCGGCCAGCACACACGCACGCACTAGCTCATGGGCTTTTTCCATTGCAACCGAGGCATGCTGATTTCGCCAGGGAAAAGGGCCCAGATGGTCTCCCCCCAGCACGATCTGGTCGAGCGGAAATCCAGCAATCCTCGCCGCAGAATGAATAAACCCGGAGAACTCCCTGGGTGTTTGCCCGGTATACCCACCCTCCTGGTTGACCTGGCTGGATGTTGATTCCACACAGAAGAGCGCCTGGTCTGCAATCGCATTGTGAAAGGCTGCTTCAACAACCGAGGGGTGAGCGGAGCAAACCGAGTACACGCCGCTCCCGCGGGAACGACGGTTACGCTCGACGATTTCCTTTAATCTGGCGCTGGAGCTTGATTTTCTGGTAGCCACAGATTTCACACTGCAACTTCCATTTGATTTTCCTATGATTACGTTTACTTACATATTAATTCGTATTGTATTCTTCCCAAAGTTCTAGACAGACGAAATGAAACGTTATAAAGTGAAATGGCAATCACAACCCCAGGGAACAGGCCCAGACTCCAAGATGAGTGAGACTTTGTGCTGAACGAAGAACGCAGGCGTTCTATCGTTGATCTAGTTAACCGGGAGGGGCGAGTCCTGGTGGCCGGCCTTTCCAAGCAATTCGACACCTCGCAAGTCACGATTCGTAAGGACTTGGAAGTGCTGCACGAGCAAGGGCTGCTGCATCGCAGCCATGGCGGCGCCCTCCCATCCCGGGAGGGCGCGCTCGAAGACCCGACCCTGCGCGAGAAAGAGCAGCTTCACCACAAGGAGAAGCTCCACATTGCGGCGGCAGCGGCGCGCTTCGTCAAAGAGGGGCAAGTCCTCATTCTTGACTCTGGCACCACCACGACTGCGATCGCCCGAGCTGTGCGGGGCTTTCGCAATCTGACAATCATTACGAACGCAGTGAACATCGCTGCCGAGCTTTCGAATACGACGGTAGATGTGATTCTTACCGGAGGAACGTTGCGTAAGAACTCCTTCTCATTGGTCGGTCCGATCGCGGAAGAGACGTTGCGCCATCTGAACGCTGATCTATTGTTCCTGGGCGTGGACGGTTTTGATGTGCAGTACGGCTTGAGCACTCCGAATTTGCTGGAATCGAAAGTGAACCGGGTGATGCTCGAAGTTTCGCGACAGAGGATTGCCGTGTGCGACTCCAGCAAGTTCGGGCGGCGCAGCCTTTCCCTGATTAGTCCCACCTCGTCGCTGCATGGCGTCATCACCGATCACGCGATTCCAAAGCATGACCTGCACGCGCTTAAGAAATCCAGCATTGAGGTCACTCTTGTCTAATTCAGGAAACCATTCTCCGGGCGCACATAGCCTGGATGAGATTCTTTCCCAGCCGCAATGCTGGAGTGCAAGTCTCGAAGATCTGCAACAAGACAAAAAGTTGCATTCGGTCGCAAAGCGGTTTGCCCGGGCTACGGAGTGGCTGTTTATTGGCTGTGGGTCCAGCTACTACGTGGCGCTCTCCGCCGCCGCAGCCATGGGACGACTGACCGGCCTGCGTTCGCACGCGCTTCCTGCGTCGGAGATATTGCTCTACCCGGATGCGATTTCCGCCGGTGCAGGAAATTGCGTGCCGGTGCTTATTTCCCGCTCGGGACAAACTTCGGAAGTAGTTGCCGCCGCTGAAGCACTGAAGATCCGCGGAATTCCCACGCTCGCCATCACTTGCGCCAGTGGCCAGCCACTGGAAGAATGCGCCAGCGAAACTATCCTGCTTTCTCGCGCCGACGAAAAGAGCACGGTGATGACGCGCTCGTTCAGCTCCATGCTGTTGACCCTGCAAGCCCTGGCTGCGGTGATCGTGGGCGATGCCGGATTCCTGGACTCTCTTTCCCTCATGTCGCAAGCGGTGGATCCTCTATTGCGAAGTCTGCCAGAAACGCTTCGGGCTTTTGTTTCGGGTCATGACTTTGATGATTACGTCTATCTCGGCCAGGGGCCGTTTTATGGGTTAGCTTGTGAAGGCGCGCTGAAAGTGACGGAGATGTCGGCTTCCTATGCGCAATCATTCCACACGCTGGAGTTTCGGCATGGCCCCAAGTCGATCGTCGGACCGGAAACTCTGCTGGTCTTCTTACTTTCTGAAAGCGGTTACCCCGCGGAGTGCGAAGCGCTGCGCGAGATGAAATCTTTGGGCGCGATGACCCTGGTTGTTACCAATCGCGCGGACGGCGCTGTGCGCACGGCTTCCGACCTGGTGGTCGATCTGCAACTCGATGTTCCCGAATACGCTCGCCTCGCTCCCTACCTTTTTGTCGGCCAGCTTTTGGGACTGCATACTGGACTGAAGAAAGGCCTCGACCCGGACTCGCCCCGCAATCTCAGCCGCGTGGTCTTGCTTGATGACAACAAGCCCCAAGTCAAACCTGAGCATGCCTACGAGAAATTCTTCGGCTGATGGCCACATAAGGCACGTGGCCGAAAGCGGCTACGCGCTGGTCACTCGTAGTTACTGTGGTGTTACCTCCAGCAACAAGTGCCGATTGAACTCAGTCTTAAGTTTCGGAGCTTGCCCGGCACTCGCCTGGATCGTACCTAAGTCCATCCCTTCTGCGTAGTCCATAACGTGGTGTGCTCCAGGTTTCAGACCACGTAACTCCACCTCGCGCGGCCCACGGTTGTCTCCATCGGCGAAGAACGCATAATACATCGTTCCGTCTTTTTGGATCGCGTACGCTTCCGGAAAGTCGTAGCCATACGTGTACAAATCAAGGAAAGTGCCTTTGGAGAGCATCTTCTGGTTGTAGATGCCAATCCATTTTTTCCAGCGAGCATCTTTCTCGGGAGTCAAATTCACCGCTTTGAATTTTGGTCCCGGATCAGGCCAGACGAACTTCGTTCCTACCACGCCGCCTGTGCCGATCGTCGAAGCAAAATCGTCCCCATGTTCAAGCCAGTCGTTGCCGTGTCGGGTCATCGCAGAGAGTTCGACATGGTCACCGTACACCGCCGCTTCCGGCCCAAGCAGAGCTTTATACACCTTGATGCGCGAGCGCACTTGTGTAGCACCCACGGGGTCAGCCGTGACCGCCTGGTCCATGTAAGGCAGCCAGGCCAATGACGGAGGCGTACCGCAGGGGCAAGATTGCGTGACGCTTTCCGGCTTCAACGCGCGCGTAGTCTGGAAAATCGTCTTGTACACATCCGCAACCGCGTTCACTGAATCCTGCGGAGACTTGTGATGATGTGCGGGGTTGTAGCACATGGGCACGGTGTAGATGTTGTCCAGCTTCGACCCGTCAAAGCCCCAGTCACGAATGAATTTTTCCGTGAGCTTCTTGTAGTACTCCTGCACTTGGGGCACTGCCGGGCAAAGCGCTGCCAAGTTGCGCGCCATGCGGCCGTGTTTGCCATTCTTATCGAGAATGAGCCATTCCGGATGCTGTTTTACAACATCCGCAACCCGGTATTTGTGCGACGGCCATTTACCTTGTCCGTCTTCGACTCCAATGGGCAGCCACCACAGTTGCACCAGCATGTTCTGTTTGTGGAAGTCATCCGCCATTTTCTTTATAGATTCGCCGGGAAAGGTATCTGAACGGGGACGCCAGTCGCCGTAGTCGTCAAACCAGCGGTCATCCAAAGTCGCCCACTTGATACCCAGTTCCTTCAACTTCGGGGCTGTGCCCAGCATCTGCGCCGGGGTTACATTGAATTCGTATCCCCAACCGCACCAGCTGATGTTGTAGGCTTCGTTGGAGGGCTTGGGAATCTCCCAGCCTTCCTTCTGCAGTACGCGCGACCAGAGATGCAGCGGCTCGTAGAAGTCTCCCGAGTACACGGCGACAAAGCTGCGTGGAGTCCCGAAGGTTTCACCTGGCTTCAGGGTCGTGTTGGCGGGAATATCCACCGAGGCATTCACCGATCCATCGCTTTCAACTTTCACGGGAAGCGACAACGTGAGCGGAACGGTTTCGACGTGGCCAATCGCTTCCCCTACCGAGGCATTCCAGAAGGCGACAACCGGAATCCCGCCGCCGTATCCGCCTTTGACTACTTCTCCCATGGCATTGACTTGAGAGAAGCCTTTCTTTAGCTTGAAGATGTCATCTTTGCCCCAGTCAATGCTCGCGCCTTGATAAGTCCACATGTCGTAGGGCTTGCCAGAAACACCACTGTCGAAGCGATGTTGCTGCGCAATAGCGTGGTCGATCTTGAGAGCAGATGACCCGCCATTCTTATACTCCGCGCTGGTCAGCACGAGGTTCGGTAACTCATCGTAGGCCTCCACATGCAGCGTCGCCTGAAGATCCGCGGATTCTGATGCACGGGCTGGAATATCTACCCGCTTGCCGCGTCCTAATTTACCGGAGGCTTCGTTGACAATTGCGTGATCGAGGTCGAATGTAAAACGGATATTCTTGCCCTCTTGCGAAAGGTAGTTGGCATCAGGAGACGGTAAGTCGAGAGTGAGCTTGGCGCCATTTTTGAGCAAGAAAGCTTGCACGGATCCTGAAGGCGAAACTTGGAACTCTGCGGCGCTTGTGGTCAGCACGATGGGCCTGCCAGCTTCGGATTCGACTTTGATCGATGACGCTGACTGCGCTGGCGCCGAAGCGGTCTTCT
>WNFC01003858.1_pt1 | contig 21617 bp, 24 predicted proteins | sample 5400541 | NCBI WGS metagenome assembly WNFC01 (sample SAMN13153342, study PRJNA577476) | soil metagenome | isolation source: 120 cm saprolite under Douglas fir tree site 2 hole 2 replicate 1 | place: USA:California | collected 2015-04-18
CGGACAGCATGTCGAGCAGCGCGACCTGCCCGGCAATCTCGATCGGATGCACAAGGTAGGGATTGCGCGCGGCCGGGCCGAGATGGGCGCTGCGCAGATGGGGCGCCATGAGCAGCAGCGGCCCGAGCGCAGGCTGAAAAAACAGATCGTTGTATAGGCTGACAACGCCAAACGGATAGCGATCGATCAGTTGGGCGTGCGCGACATACTCGGCGGGCGTCTTGTTGCCCTGCAGGGCAATGCCGAAACGGATCGCCGCGGTCAACGCCTAATCGCGAATTGCGAAGTAACGCACGGCGACGTCCTCCTTGCCACTGACGGCCGATCGCGCGTACGCAAACATCAAATAGGTGTTGACATGGAATTTGGTCGGCTTGAACGTCAAGCGCCAGCCTGCCGAGGCGAATTGCGAACCGTACAGGCCCTCGGGAATCGAGTCGCTGAAGCCCAGGTCGGCCTCGCCCAGGAATGCCCCGTTGTTCTCCCGCTCAGCACGGCGGCACGTCAATGAAACCGGCGTAGGTGTCATCGCCGGCGGCGCCTGGTCCGGGCGTCCAGGTCGAGAATGCGTCGGCAGCAACCGAAGCTGGAGCGCTGAGCGCGCCCAGCAATGCGGCCAGGCTGAGCCAGGCCAGAAGCGTATGTCGGAATCGGCGCATGGTCTCTGAGCTCCCCATTTCTTCACGGCCTACCGCGGCAGACTTCGAGGTCTGGCGGTGGCCTGGTGATTCGGTCGACCTCAATTCTGAGATAGGAGGCATCGGTCAAGTCAAGGACGGGTGTGGTGCACGTGCTGACGAAGGCCCAGAACTGTCGTTGGAGCGCCTCCGGGAAGGCGTGCACGTCGTCGCGAATGTTGTCGTTGACAATGATGGCGTCGGCCTGAGTCGAGCTGACCCAGGCGGCGAATTGGGGGTCTTGATGCGGGCCGGCCGCGGCCCACCACTGCCACCACACGCTGCGCAGTGAAGCGTACGGGTGGTCATGCAGCGCCCACCACCAGCGCTCAGGGCCCAGGATCCGCGCACCTGTCGGCAAGGCCTCCTGGAGCCGCAAGCCAACGCCGAGATATTGGCTCACTTGAGACGCTTGGGTGAGATAGACCTGGTACGCGGCGAGGCCATCTTTCGCGACGACGAGCCCGACGCATATGAGTGCAACCCGGGGTATGACAGCGTTCACTGTTGTGGATGTGAGATTCCACGCCCCGACGCACGCGACCGCGATAGCCATGCAGATCGACGGCAGCAGAATGATCGCGTACAACGGCGTCTTGGTCTGATCGACGAGCAACAGCAGGCCGCTGAAGATCACCAGACTGGACCACAGCAGACGATCGCCAATGGCGCGCGTTCGCCTGCTGCGCCATACGAGGTAGGCCGCGGCGGGCCAAACGCCGATGGCCAGGAACAGTTGACTGGCTGGACTGTTGGGCGCTCCAGGGTCCTCTGGAGGCCCGATGCGCAGCAGATCCTGGTAGCGCGCGGGCTCATTCAACAGATTGGTCAGATAGAAGCTCGGGTTGAAAACGTCCCAGCGGTTGGTGCCGAAGACAGTCAACTGCGCGGTCCAGTCGGCGTGGTGTTGCGCGACGAAGACCGCCCATGGCAGCCAGACCGTAATTACGCCGAGCGCGATGAGGTAGAGCACGGGATCGGCGAGGCCGCGACGGCCGCGGGCCCATAGCCAGTTGACGGCCACCAGTGGGAAGACGAAGGCGCCCATGAATTGCGCCAGCGCCGCAAGGCCACAGGACACTCCCAGGCCAAATGCGGTGGTCCGCCGTGGCCGCCGCAGCAGCATGTACAGCAGACCGATGGCGAGCCAGGCGAAGGCCACGGCCAGCACGTCGTAGCGTGCAGCGCGCGTCACGCCCAGCCAGGGCAGCCCGTTCGGCGCTTGCGTCAAGTTGCTGGGCCAAACCACCAGGAGTAAGCCACTCAGGATGGATGTGCCCAGGCCATACCAGCGGTACGCCAGCCAACTCACAATCCAGAGCAGCGCCACGCCGGCCACCACCGACACCCAGCGCATCTGGGCAACGCCCGTGCCGAACAGCCTGAAACTTGCGGCATCAAAGACGTGCTGGAGTGGCAGTGTGATGAGAAAGTGCTGGTCGGCGTTGAAGAAGCCCGCATACAGGTCGGAGCCGAGCACGCCCTGGGTCGCCAGCTTGTACGCCACGGCCATCAACTCCATCTCGTCGTTGCTGACAGGCCGATAATTGCCCAGGTTGTACGCCGCGACGCGGCCGAACACCAACGTCAGGGCAAGCGTCCAGCCCACCCACGCCAGGTGAGTCAATGGCATCCTATGGAGTCCGTTGCGAGAGCGTCCCACCGCGAGGCGCAAGTGGGCCTGAGCACACGCCGAAGGCGACCACATTCGTCTACCGTTGACTTCCGTGTGGCCGCGGGGCGAACATCGTCGGGCGGGGAGGAGTGGCGTTGGAGTTCGGGATCTTCCACGAGTTTGACCGACTGCCGGGCGCGACCGAGGCAGAGGCGTTCACGGATGCTTTTGAACTGGTCGACGCCGCCGAACGCTGGGGTCTGGACGCCGTGTGGTTGGCCGAAATCCACTTCAACCCGAAGCGGTCGGTCCTGTCCGCACCGCTGACGATTGCCAGCGCGATCGCCGCCTGTACGAGCCGCATCAAGGTCGGCACCGCCGTGCAGGTGCTGCCACTGTGCCACCCGCTCCAACTCGCTGAAGAAGCAGCGACCGTGGACCACATCAGCCACGGTCGGCTCATTTTCGGTGTCGGCCGCAGTGGGTTTGCGCGGACCTACGAGCAGTACGGCGTGCCCTACGCCGAGAGCCGTGAACGATTCGCCGAGACGCTCGAAATCGTCCGCCGCGCCTGGACGCAGGAAACGTTCTCGTATGAAGGCGAGCATTTCCAGTTCCACAATACGTGTGTGGTGCCCAAGCCGTATCAGCGGCCGCATCCGCCCATACGCGTCGCGGCAACCAGCCCCGATACCTTTCCGAGCATCGGCGCGCAAGGCTTTGACATCTTTGCCGCCGTTCGGATTGGCACCCTGGCCGAGCTAGCGCCCAATATCGCCGCGTATCGCGCCGCGTATACCCAGGCCGGCCACCCCGGCAAAGGCCAGGTGTTCCTGCGCGTACCCGTCTACATTGCCGACGACATGAGCCGCGCCATCGAGGAGCCGCAGGCGAGCATCATGCAGTTCTATCGCCAGCTGGGCGAGCAGCTCGAGGCCTCCGCCAGCCAGGCGGGCGCGCGCGCCGTCGAGCAAAGAGACGTCCGTGGCCGGCGGCTGCAGGAGATCACGTTCGACGAGGTCTTACGCGACAAAGTCATCGTTGGGACACCAGATGTCGTCACCCAGCGGCTCATGACGATCTCTGACGATCTCGGTCTAGACGGCATCCTGGCCGAGCTCAACTCCGGCGGCGTGACCCCGCGCGCCGGCGTCATGCGCGCGCTTCAGCTGCTGTGCGAAGAGGTCATGCCCAGCTTCAACGCTTCACCCGCGGCATAACTTCGTCACAGAAGCGGCGGCTGGACTCGGCGAAGACGTCGGGCGGGGTATTGCGACTGTGCCCGACGATGACGACATGGTCGAGGCCGAGCGCAATCAGCTCGGTCAGCCGCTGGGCGACGTGCTCCGACGGGCCGACGATCCCGAAGCGGTCGACAAACTCATCGGCGAGCGCCGCTTCGTGGCGTGCGCCGCTGGTCGCGTGCGACTGCATGTCGTACAAGCTGACAAGTTCCTCAGCAACCTTGCGATCAGCGTCAGAGAGTGAGTTGCGTACCCCGCGATCCATCATTGAAAAACGGGCGTAGACCCCGAGGCGACCCCTGACCAGGTCGCGCGCTACGCGAATGTCCGGGTGCGCGACGGTGTTCAAGTAGGCGCCTAGCCTGAGTGGCGGCAAGCCGGCCGCGGCGCGGGTCTGACGCGCCAGGTCAATCGACGCCTTGAGCCGAGCCGGGTCTGCGCCGACCGAAAAGGTGATAGCGTCGGCGACGCGTGCGGCGAGACGGATGACCTTCGGCCCCGTAGCCGCCACGGACATCGGTACGCGCGGCATGTCCAGGCCAGCCAGCCACTGGATCTGGCTGGCGAACCCCTCGCAGTCGACACTCTCACCGCGCAAGTACGTCTGGATCTGATCGAGAGCCTGGCCGAACTGTTCCAGCGGCTGCGGTTTACGGCCGATATACGCCATCGCCGAGTCGCCCCGAGCGATGCCCAGCCACGCCCGCCCACCAGATTCGACGTGTACGGTCGCGATGGCCGAGGCGATGACCGCCGGGTGGCGGGTGACCGGATTGGTGGCGCCCGTGGCCAGGGTGATCTGGTACGTGCACTGGGCGGCGATCGCCAGCGCCGCGAAGGAGTCGCCACCCAGGTTTTGCGAGTCGGTGAAGGCGAGCCCATCCCACCCGTCGCGTTCGGCCATCGTGGCGATCTCGGCAATGCGCCCAGGAATGGGAAAGGTGCCGAGCCAGAATTGGACCACCTAGTTGTCGTTCTAGCGCGACTGAGCAGCGCGTTGATTGTTGATCGCGCTGATCACGGCCTTGAGCGATGCAGACGAGATGCTCTTGTCTATACCAACCCCCCAGCGCACGGCCTTGTGCCCGTCGGTCAGCTCGACGTACGCCGCCGCGCTGGCCTCGTGGCCGGCGCTCAGCGCGTGCTCGGCGTAATCGACCACGTCAACCGCCAGACCCAGGCTCCGCTCGAGCGCGTCGACGAATGCAGCAATCGGCCCGTTGCCCGTGCCCTGGACCGCGACCGACTCACCATCAACCAACAGGTCGGCCGTGATCTGCGCGCCGTCGTTGCCCTCGGTGACCTCATGATGCAGCAGTTGCAGGCCGGGGTTTTCCGGCAAGTAGACCGCGCGGAACGCGCTCCACAGCTCGTGCGGCGAGATCTCGGTGCCGGTGTCTTCGGCGATCGTCTGGATCGTCTTGGAGAACTCGATCTGGAGGCGCCGGGGCAGATCGAGACCGTGCTCGGCATGCATGATGTAGGCGACGCCGCCCTTGCCAGACTGGCTGTTGATACGAATGATCGCCTCGTAGGACCGACCCACATGCTTGGGGTCGATGGGCAGGTAGGGGACTTCCCAGTTGTGGTAGTCGGGCGGCAGCGCGGCCATGCCCTTTTTGATCGCGTCCTGGTGCGAGCCTGAGAACGCGGTATACACGAGGTCGCCGACGTACGGGTGGCGCGGGTGGACGGGCAGTCGGTTGCAGTACTCGGTGGCCCGGCGTAGCTCGTCGATGTCCGAGATGTCCAGGCACGGGTCAATGCCCTGGCTGAACAGATTCATCGCCAGGGTGACCACGTCGACATTGCCCGTTCGTTCACCGTTGCCGAAGAGCGTGCCCTCGACGCGGTCGGCGCCAGCCATTACTCCGAACTCAGCGGCGGCGACGGCGCAGCCCCGATCGTTGTGCGGGTGCAAGCTCAGGATGATCTTCTCGCGGTCCTTGACGTGGCGGTTGAACCACTCGATGACGTCGCCATAGACGTTCGGCGTGTACATCTCGACTGTAGCCGGCAGATTGAGGATGAGCTTGCGGTCGACGCTCGGTTTGATGGCGTCCATCACCGCTTCGCAAATCTCCAGGGCGAAGTCAGGCTCGGTGCCGGTGAAGCTCTCGGGTGAGTACTCGTAGCGGACGTCCGTCTTGGGCACGGTCGCTTCGAGCTCGCGGCACCAGCGCGCTGCGTCGGCGGCAATCTGGACGATGCCGGGCTTGCCCAGACCAAACACGACCCTTCTCTGGAGCTCAGAAGTCGAGTTGTAGAAATGAACGATGGCGCGCGGGGCACCGCGCAGACACTCGAACGTGCGCTCGACCAGCTCGCGGCGGCATTGGGTCAGAACCTGGATGGTGACGTCGTCGGGGATGAGATCCTGCTCGATCAGCTGACGGATGAAGTCGTAGTCTGGCTGTGAGGCCGATGGGAAGCCGACTTCGATCTCTTTGAAGCCGACCTCGAGCAAGACGTCCCAGAAGCGCCGCTTGCGCTCGGGGTCCATCGGGTCGATCAGCGCCTGATTGCCGTCGCGCAAATCGACGCTGCACCACAGTGGCGCTCGCTCGATGCGTGTGTCCGCCCAGGTACGGTCCTTCAGCTGCAGCGGTAGGAACGGCTCGTATCGGTCATGCGGCATCGGCTTGGGTACGACACGCGGCGGCGGCATCCCCGCAATGATGCCATCCCTAGCGGCTGATTCAAATCGAGGGTTAGGACCCGCGTCGAAAGAGGGCCAAGCTGGGGATGAACGGCATCGTCGGTGGGCGGCGACGGCACATCGAACAGCGCGTCGGCACGCGGTGGACGCCGCGCAGGTGCTGCAGCTCTTGCTCCCCCGCGCTAAAGACGAAGCTCTCTTTGCACAGGTGGCAGATCAGCGTCTGGTCAGTAAGCGGCGACGACATTGTCCGAGGGCCCCCGAATCTCTGCGTCGAGTATCGGCAGCCTGGCGCAGGTCTACAGTTTTCAGAAGACCAGAATTCATCGACACCCGCGCTGGCGGGTGGTAGCCTCCCGGAGCGTTCAGGTTTTTCGTGGAGTGCGACCGGGCGCGCACATCGGCGCCTGGCATAAGCGGGGGAGTTCGCGATGCGGCACGACCGTCGGACGTTTCTCAAGCACGTTATCGGCGCGGCAAGCGCTGGCTTTACCGTCTCGTTGTTCGCGGCCTGTGCGCCGGCGTCCGCGCCGACCCCAGCGTCGCAAGCCCAGCCCCAGAGCGCGGCACCGACGACCGCGCCGGCGACCGGCGCCAGCGTCACCAAAGTCAGCTACGCCTATGCCAGCCCGAACGGCTTCCACTTCGTGGCCACCGTCGGCAGCGAGAAACCAGACCTGCCCCACAAGTTTGGCATCGAGTTCGACCTGCTCACGACGACCAACTCACCCAACGCGGTCAATGCCCTGATGGGTGGGTCGGTCAACGTCGCCGCCGCCACCCCTGACTCTGCGTGGCCGGCCCAGGACAAGGCCCCGGACGCCAAGCAGCTGATCGCCATCGCCGAGGGCACGCCGTACGTGCTGATCGCCCAGCCGGAGATCAAGAAGACGGCCGACCTCAAGGGCAAGACGCTAGGCGTTTCGGCACTCGTCGGCGGTGCTGACACGACCGCCGTCAAGATCATGATGTCCGAAGCCGGTCTCACCTCGAACGACTACACGCTCGTCCAGGCCGGCGCTATTTCCGACCGCACCGCCGCGATGAAGGCGAAGTCGATCGACGCGCTCGCCCAGCTCGAGCCGCAGGCCAGCCTGCTGCGCGAAAGTGGGTTTGTCGAAATCGACAACGCCAACAACTATCCGGCGCTCAAGGGCGTGGATTCGATCATCCTGCTGTCAAAAACAGGCTGGTATCAAGCCAACCCCGATCTCGCCGCCAATTTCCTGCGCGCCTGGGACGCCATCACCCGGTGGATCTACGACCCGGCCAACAAAGCCGAGCTGCTGGCGATCGCCAAAAAGACGATGGGCGGCACGGATAAGGGTGCCGAAGGCGTCTACAACCTGCACGTAACCGGGAAATCAATCACGCAGAACCTGCGCATCAACGAAAAACTGATGCAGCAGTTCGTCGACAACTTGAAGAAAGTGGGCGCCGAGAACGTGCCCACTGACGCCATGAAGTACGTCGACAGCAGCCTGGTAGCCAAAACATTGAACGTGTGACAGGCTAGGAACACAGAGGACTCCTATGGCTGATATCGCACTCGGGCTGGAGCTCGACCTCGAGCGTCGCGAATCGTCAGTTCTGCGCTGGTATCGGGCGCACATTTCGACCGTTCGCGGCCTCCTGTCGCTGGTGATCGTGGGCCTGGTCTGGGAGATCGCCGGGCGAAGCGGCCGCTGGCCGTTGATCCTGGCGCCGATCTCCGACATCTGGGGCAAATTCCTGCAACTGTCTGCGACGGGCGAGCTACAGCGGCACGTTCTGGTCAGCCTCAATGAATTCTTCATCGGCTTCGCGCTTGCGGCAGTCCTGGGCATCCTGCTGGGGATCGCCATCGCCAGCAGCGAGGCGGTCAAAGACTTCGTCGATCCCTGGGTGTCGGCCATCTATGCCACACCGACCGTCGCGCTGGCGCCGCTGTTCATTTTCATGTTCGGCATCGACGCGCCGTCCAAGATGGCTGTGGTGTTCTTGCTGGCGATCTTCCCGGTCGTCATCAACACCTCGACCGGCATTCGCTCGACCGATCAGGTGTACATCGAGGCGGCACGCTCGTTCTCGGCGAGCCGCGCGCAGATTTTCACCAAGGTGCTGATCCCGTCGGCGCTGCCGTTCATCGTCGCCGGGCTGCGCCTGGGCATCGGTCGCGGGTTGGTCGGAGTCGTCGTCGGCGAGTTCATCGGCGCACGGGCCGGATTGGGCTATCTGATCTTCAGGTCGTCGCAAGCCTTCCAGATCGATGCCATGTGGGCGGGCGTTTTCCTGCTGGCGGGCACCGGTGTGCTGGCGGTCATCGTGCTCCAGAAAGTCGAGCGTCGAATGGCGCCGTGGCGCCAGTTCGAGCTCAAGTGAGCACCGAAGGAGCGCGCAAACTCGAGCTCAAGCACATCTCGATGGTCTTCACACAGCGCGGCAAGCGCTTCGAAGCGCTGCGCGACGTGTCCATCGACGTGGAAGCCGGCGAATTCATCTCCATCGTCGGCGCCTCAGGGTGCGGCAAAACCACACTGCTGCGCATCGCGGACGGACTGCGGGCACCAACCCGCGGCGAGGTGCTGGTCGACGGGCGGCCGGTGAGCGGACCTGGCCCGGACCGCGGCTTCGTCTTTCAGCAAGACGCCCTCTTTCCGTGGCGCACCGTACTCGACAACGTGATCTTCGGTCTGGAGGTTCAGGGTCGGAAGAAGGCTGAGTCTCGCGCTCGGGCTGACGGACTAATACGGCTGGTCGGCCTGGCCGGTTTCGAACAACACTTCCCGCACGAGTTGTCCGGCGGCATGCGCCAGCGCGCCAATCTGGCCCGTGCGCTGACCATCGATCCCGACGTGTTGTTGATGGACGAGCCGTTCGCCTCGCTCGATGCGCAAACGCGCGAGATCATGCAGGCCGAGTTGTTGCGGATCTGGCGATCCAACCGCAAGACCGTGTTGTTTGTCACCCATCAGATCGACGAAGCGGTCTTCCTGGCCGACCGAGTGATCGTGATGACCTCACGGCCAGGTCAGGTGAAAGCCGTCCTCGACGTAAATATTGAGCGGCCGCGGGACCTCACCGTCAAACGCACGCCGCGCTTTCTTGAGTTGGTGGATGAGATCTGGAAGATGATCGAAGAGGAAGTCAAAGCCGCGCTGCACATGACCGAGGACGGCAAAGTCGACTCGAAGGCTCTCGCGACCTATTGACGTTATGTCATTCTGAGGAGGCACGACGAAGGATCCGTACTTCTCGCGTCGCGACAAGGGATCCTTCGCAAGCTCAGGATGACATAGACATGCACGCCAGGCCGGGCGTCCCGACGAATTAGTTCGTCGTGGGCGTTTTTCTATGCGGAAACAGAGAGGAGGGGCCGATCATGCTCGTCAATCTCGGATACCTCGACCAACATGTGAAGGATCAGATGGCCGAGCTCCAGCGTGAGATCGAACACAACCGCCTGGTTGATCTGGCGCTCGGGCCCGGTCGGCCCTTTCGGTTTCGCCTAGCGGAGTGGCTGCACGCCGCCGCGGAACGGATCGAAGGTAGTCCGCGCCGATCCGTCGTGGGGCTTCACCTGAGCTAAAGTGCTATCAGCTGTCAGCTATCAGCCGGGACTCCTGACAGCGAATAGCTGATAGCTCGTCAGGAGGACCAGCCCATGACGGCCGAAACCAGCCAGAAGTCGCTTGCCGACATCATCGATGCACGCATCGCGCGATTGGACACACGCACCCTCGACTGGGACGCGCTGAAGTTCCAGGAGAAGGTGAGTCCCAGCTTCCGCCGCGCCCAGATGCGCTACGTCGGCACCGGGGCGACGGGTGTCAAGTCCGACAGCAACACCGTTCCGGCTGAGCACTTCACGCTTAGCACGATGGTCATTCCGCCGGGGCACGAGGGCCCACTGCACACCCACCACGACGTTGAAGAGGTCTTCTTTGTCTTGCAGGGGCAGATGACGTGTTTTATGGAAAAGGACGGCGAGCGGGTCGAACGGACGCTGGGGCCGCGCGATGCGATCTCAGTGCCGGCCGGGGTGGCCCGCGGTGAACGCAATGACGGCAACGAGGACGCACTGATGATCGTGATCGTCGGCGCGGGCAAACCGCGGCTGCCGACGTATCCAGAGAACAGCCCGATGTACGGAGTTACACGCGACTAGCGTTCTTCAAAGCCAGTTCGACGAGGGCATCACCTGTGGCGACGACGACCTGGCCATCTTTGACCAGGCCAAGAGGCGCACGGCTACCCTGAGACTGCTCGCACACCCGCCTGATCGCCGCCATCGCCTCGCCCTCGGAATCGAACGCGCCCAGCGAGACTCCCAGCTCAGCGTCCCAGAGCTCGAACACCGCCCCGTATTATCTACGGATATGGCGACGCGGCGGACCGCGGCGATCGATACGGGGCTGCAGTTCGGGCTGCGCAACCGCTGGTATCCGATCTACGAGTCGGCCGACCTGGGCCACGGCAAGGCCATCGGTATCAAACGGCTCGGCGAAGAGTTGGCGCTGTGGCGCGATGGGACGGGCCAGCCGCACCTGTTCATCGATCGCTGTCCACATCGCGGCGCGGCATTCTCTGAAGGCGGCACGGTCCAGGGCCAGGACCTGCAGTGCTGGTACCACGGGTTCCGTTACGCGGGCTCGGGCCAATGCACCGCGGTCCCCGTCGAAGGTGAGCAGACCGCTTTGGCCAACCGCGTGTCGATCACCAGCTATCCGGTCGAAGAGCGGTGGGGCATGATCTGGGCGTTTATCGGCGAGGTGGACCTCTTCCCACCCCCGCCCCTGCGCCTGCCTGACGAGATGGTCTCCGCCGCCTGGGCCGGGCACATTGCCCGCGCGACCTGGCACGCCAACTGGCTCCTGGTCCTCGACAACCTGATGGACCCGATGCACGCTTCGTGGCTGCACGCCAGGTCGTACACGCTCGGCAAGGGCAAGAAGTCCGCCAGGATGGCCGTGCGCGACCTCGACGATGGCTTCGTCGTCGAGCGCGAGAACCAGCGCGGCGTGAACTTCGACTGGACTGAGTACCACGATACCGGCTCGCTGTGGTTCCGACTCGAGATCCCCTACCCGCGCAGCGCTGGTCCAGGCGGGCCGTTCCGCATCCTGGGCTGGTCGACGCCGATCGACGCCGATTCGTCGCTGAGTTTTTTTCTCAGAATGCGTCAGGTCAGCGGGTGGCGAAGGCGTCTATGGGATGTGCTGTACGGGCTGTACCTGGAACGCAACCACTGGCACGTCCTGGAGCAGGATCGCCGCATTCTCGAGTCGCAGCGGGGGCTGTCCTCGCGACTGTGGGAGCACATGGCCCAGACCGACATCGGCGTCGTCCGTTTACGGCGCATGCTGAACGAAGCGTACTGGCAGCAGCAGGAGGTGTATCTGGCCGCCGCGGCCGCCGGCCGCAAGCCTTCGGCCGGCGAACGGGTCAAAGCACTGCTGGCCAATCGCTCGCTGGCGCCACCGGCCCGCGAGCCCGCGACCGTCTGACGGAATCAGTGGTGCGCATCCACTACGAGCGCCGCGGCAGCGGACCGCTCCTGCTGCTGCTGCACGGGATCGGCTCGAATAGCGGCTCGTTCCGCCACCAGTTGGCGGACCTCTCCGATAAATGGACAGTCGTGGCCTGGGACGCGCCAGGCTACGGCCGCTCTGACGATCCCATGCAGCCGTTCACCCTGTCAGACCTGGCAGACCACGTGGTTAGCCTGCTCGACGAGCTCGAAGTCGAACGCGCGCACGTGCTCGGCGTGTCCATGGGCGGCGTCGTCGCGCAACTGGTTTTTCACAGACATCCGCGGCGGGTGCATTCCCTCATCCTGGTGGATACGAACCCTGGCGGCGGCGGACTGCCCGAACCCGAGCGTTCCGCACGCGTCCAGGGCCGGCTCGACGCACTCGAGAGATTAGGCCCGCGGGGCATGGCCGAGGCACGCGCGCCCCATCTCCTGCGGCCCGACGCACCTGCTGAGCTCCTGGCCGAAGTGACCGAGATCATGGCCGAAGCCCGCCCCGCGGGCTACCGCGCCGCGGCCGTCGCGCTGGGCCAGACCGACCTCACCGCACTCTTGGGTGGCATCGATGTACCGACCCTGGTGATCCACGGCGCGCAAGACACGGTCGTGCCACCTGAAACTGGCCGGTTTCTCGCCGAGTCCATTCCCGGTGCAAGATTCGTCCTGATCCCGGACGCTGGGCACCTCAGCAACCAGGAGCAGCCTGCCGCGTTCAACGCGGCGGTACGCCGATTCCTCGAAGACTTCTAGAAAGTCACGATCGCGCGGCCCGCAATCTCGCCGCGCGCCAGCGCATCGCAAGCCTCGTTGATCTGTTCGAGCTTGTAGCGGCGCGTGACCATCTCCTCGAGCGGCATCTTGCCCTCTTTGAACCAGCGCACGAGCAGCGGGAAATCGCGGTCGGGCGTGCTGCAGCCGCCTGGGGCACCGCGATAGATTTTCCCACCGAACAGCATGTGCATCGGCAGGGTCGGCATTTGCCCGTGCGGCACGCCGACCAGGACCGCCACACCTCCGTCGCGCTCGCCTGGCTGCCGCGCGCGGGCCATGTGCAGGATCTGCTCCATGGTCTGGCCAATGCCGATGGCGTCAAAAGCAACATCAACGCCGCTGGTAATTTCGCCGCCCATCAACGCACGCACCCGCGCCACAGGATCCTCCGTGCGGGCATTGATGCCGATCGTCGCGCCGAACTTCCTGGCGAACTCCAGTTTTTCGTCGGACAAGTCGACCACGATGATGGGATACGCACTGAGATTCGCGCAGGCCTGGACCACCGACAGCCCGACCCCACCCGCGCCGATGATGACGACCGAGTTGCCCGGCCGCACCTGGGCCGCATTCAAGGCCGCGCCGGCGCCAGTCATCACCGCGCAGCCGATGATCGAGGTGACGTCGGTGGCCACGTCTTTGTCGAGCGGCACCACCATCTGTTGATCCGCGACCGTGTCGCGCGACCAGGTGAAGGTGCCCGTGAAGGCTGGCGCGCCGAAATGTACCTGCTGACCCTTGTACGTGACGCTGGCTGGCGTCGGGCGCGGAGTCGCTCGGGTAGCGTTGCGCTGGACCCAGGTGACCATGACATGGTCGCCTTCTTTCACGTGGCTGACCTGGTCGCCGACAGCAGTGACGACACCCGTCGATTCGTGGCCCAGGACCGACGGCAGGTTCGGATTGGGCCGATGCAGCTCGTGGAGCTGTGAGTGGCAGACACCCGTGGCGAAGTGCCGTACAGCAACCTGGGTTGGCCCCGGATCGGGTAGGTCGATGTCGTCGACGACGAGCGGTTTGCCCGCTTCAACAAAAATCGCGGCCGGCGTCTTCATTGCTGATCTCTTCTCATAACAGGCCCTGTTAGTCTAGGACGACGATGCAGCGCACGGGTGGCGAGCTGGTGCTCGATAGCCTGAAGGCCGCCGGAGTGGACACGGCCTTCGGCATCATCAGCGTCCACAACATCCCCATCTTTGACGCCATCGCTCGCGAAGGCGGGGTGCGAGTAGTGCCTGCCCGCACCGAGCACGGCGCAGCGGCGATGGCGGATGGCTTCGCGCGATCGTCGGGCCGGCTGGCGGCGGTGATCACCAGCACCGGTGTCGGCGCGGCCAACGCGGCTGGCCCGTTGCTCGAAGCGTTTGCGGCCAGCTCACCGGTGATCCACGTGACCGGGCAGGTCGACGCGGCGTATGTCGACCAGGATCGCGGTTTCCTGCACGGTGCCAAGGATCAGCTGGGCATGCTCGATCGCGTCGGCAAGGCCGCCTTTCGGGCGCCTTCGACAGACGAAATTCCAGACGTCATGCGCATGGCCATCCAGCTGGCAGTCTCGGGCCGGCCTGGGCCAGTCTCGGTCGAGATTCCCATCGACCAGCAGTACCGCGCGGTCGAGGCGCACGTCGATCCGATTCGGCTGCCCGGCCCGGTCCTGCCGGATAGTGACGCGATCGACAAGGCGGCCCGGCTCCTGCAGCACGCCCGCCGGCCGCTCATCTGGGCTGGCGGAGGGACGATCGCATCAGGGGCTGCACAGGCGCTGCGCGAGCTGGCCGAGCGCCTTGGCGCCGCGGTCGTGACCAGTGCTTCGGGCCGCGGCGCGCTGCCCGAGGACCACCCGCAGTGCATCGGCTTCTTCGGCGTCGACGCTAGTGTCGCGCCGCTCTTTGAACAGAGTGACCTGCTGCTGGCCGTCGGCACCCGGCTGCGCGGCAATGAAACGCGCGGCTGGCAGCTCGGGATGCCGTCGCCGCGTATCCAGATCGACGTCGAGCCGACGCTGCTCGGACGCAACTATCCGATTGACGTGGGCATCGTCGGCGACGCACGACTGGCGCTCGAACAGCTGCTGGGTGCGGTCGGTGGGTCAGCCGATAGCGATTGGCTGGCCCTGGTTGCTGAGACACGCCGGGCGGCACGTGCGCGCATGCGCGCGACGCTCGGTCCGTACGAGCGTATCCTCGACGATCTGCGCAGCACGCTCGCGCGCGACGCGATCGTCGTGCGCGACGTGACGATTCCCGCGACCACCTGGGGTGGGCGGCTGTTCGAGACGTACGTGCCGCGGACGTCGCTCTACTCCGCGACCTACGCGATTGGCATGGGCTTTGGCCTGGCCATCGGGGCGGCTATCGGCCGGCCGGATCGGGAGGTGGTGTTGCTGGCTGGCGACGGTGGCTTTGTGACGGCCGTCGGCGAGCTGGCGACGGCCGCTCAGGAGCGCGCCCGCGTCCGCGTGGTGCTGTTCAACGACGGCGGCTATGGGATTCTGCGCAACCTGCAGGACACCTACTTTGACGGTCGCCGCTTTGCTGTCGACCTGGTCACGCCAGACTTCCTGCGTCTGGCAGAGTCTTTTGGCGTGTGGAGTGGCCAGGTCCGCTCGGCAGTGGAGATGGGCCCAGTGCTCAAAGAAGCGCTGCACCAGGACAGCCCGGCGCTGATCGAAGTCGATATGGCCACCGTTGGACCGATGGCCACGCCCTTTACGGGCTCCGCGCGGCTGGTGCCCGGCCGCTGATCGGCTCATAAATCGTAGAAGATGACCAACGGCGGTGGGTCGCTGGTTATCGCCGCCGTGGCACGGACGGCCCGTCCGAGACGGCGGCTGCACCCGCCATCCGAGTCGGTGTCACGCCAGCGCCCACCCCCGTCAGTACTGTGTCTAACGCCGGCAGCGGTTGGTCTGTCACGGGTGGGCTTCAGCCAGTCGCATGCGCCGTAATCGGCCGCCAATGACTTCGCCGCTGGCTACGGTCGCCACGCCGATGAGCAGGTGCAGCACCTGGATCACCCAGTGCGCGCTCCCCGGCAGCAGACTGGTCTGGACCATGCCGAATACCAGCGTTACCAGGCCCAGGATGACCACCCCGCTCGCCAGGCCCAACGGCACACCCGCGCGGCTCGAGACGGCCGCCAGGACCCACAGCGACACCACCAACACCAGGCCAATGAGCGTGTGAATCCCGATGAGGTTGAACATGTTCTCGGCCCAGATCAAGAGTCCGAGAATCAGCTGCAAGACGCCCGTGATCCGCACCAGCATGTGGGCAACAGTGAGTGTGGTTCGCATGCAAGAATCTAAGCAGAATCGTATGCACGAGATCGAACGCCCCGCCTATATCAAGGACGCGCCGCGGCGCGTGTTCGACACCCACGTCCACTATCCCTGGCGTGCGCGCGGCTCCAAGCTGCCCATCTATACCGCCGACGGCATGCTCGACATGCTGGCGTATAACAGCCAACGGCTGAATATCTACAAGCTGTGCCTGCTCGGTCGACCTGGCGAAGGCAACGACCTGGTCGAAAAAGCCTGCGAACGCTACCCAGATTTGATCGTGCCGTTCGCCATGATCGACGTCGATCAGACCGACCCCGCCATGATCGACGATTTCGCCGATCGTGGGTTTCGCGGGCTCAAGATCATCAATCCGCGCCGCAACTACGACGACCCGGCGTACTTTCCGCTGTACGCGGCCGCCGAGCGGCGCAACCTGGTGATCCTGTTCCACACCGGTATCGTGGGCGGGATGATCGACTATCTCCAGTTCCCGCCGACCAGCTTGAAGCACGCGGCCGAGCTGTCGCGCGATCTTTTTGGATGGCATCAGCGTTGCATTCCCCGAGCTGCAGATCATCGGGGCACATCTCGGCTATGGCCTGTATGACTCGGCGGCGGCGGTCGCGCGCTGGCGACGCAACGTGTACTTCGACATCTCGGGTGGCACGGTGGTCCGCCGCCACCTGCTCGAGCGGCGCATGCTGCGCTCGGAGGTCTCGACGTTCAAGCTCGTGTGGGGTTCGGACTGCGACATGGCCCACATGAGCCGCGAGCTCACCAACTGGATGCAGGCATTCGACGAAATTGGGCTTTCAACCGAGGAGCAGGACCAGATCTTCTGGGGCACCGCGGCGCACATCTTCGGCGTCGAGGACTGATCAATTGGACGTGGGTTCGGTTGTCCCGTTCACCACGCGCGATCAATTGCTTGAAGCCCAGATGGGCGGACCGACCTTCGTGCGCCAGTCGTATAGCCCCGGGCCCAACCGCGCACTGCCGTGGCTTGATACCCGTGCCGACCTGACCCGGCGTAGCCGTGCCTGGCGAGCCGCCCTGGAATCTAGCGGAGTGAGCCAGTCCGATCGCATCCTCCACGCACTGCCGAGCGAATCGGCGGTTGCGCAGGATTGTTGGTCGGCCTCGTTAGAGCTCGGTGCACGGTCGCTGGCTACCCAGCAGCCCTCGCTGGAAGCCGTCCTGCAATTCGCACCGACTGTGCTCGTGAGCACCCCCACCGACGCCCTGCGCCTGGCCCAGGCCGCGGCTGAGCGCCAGATCGAGCTGGCCGAAGGGCCACTGTCGCTGGTGGTCGTCACTGGCGAGCCAGGCGGCAGCATCGGCACTATCCGACGTCGCATCGAGGAACAGTTCGGCGCACGCTGCCTGGACGTCTATCAGCTGATCGAGGCGGGCGTCGTCGGCTGGGGGTGCAGCGGTGCAGGCACTGGCCTCCACCTGAACGCGGATGAATTCACCATCGAATCGATCGAGCCCAACGGCGATCGTCCGGTGGACGACGGCCAACTCGGCGAGCTGGTGATCACGAGCCGCACCGAGCGCGGGACGCCGCTTGTCCGCTACCGCACCGGCGACCTGGCTCAGATCAGCCATGGCATGTGCGCATGCGGCAGTACGTCGGTGCGGGCCGAGGGTGGTGTACGCGGGCGGTTGAGCGAACGCCTGCTGGTGCGCGGCGTCGACCTACTGCCGACCACCATCGGACAGATCGTGCGGCGGCATCCGGCCGTGGTCGAGTATCGCGTGAAGGTCTACCAGGTCCGCGGCGAGTGCGAGGTCGGCGTGCAGATCGAGCTGAATGGCGCGGTCGCCAGCGAGGGCGATCTGGCCCGCGTCACCACGGAAGTTGGCGAGGACTTGCGCCGCTCGCTGGGTCTCCGCCTGCTGGTCGAAGCGGCCCCGCCTGGCAGCCTGAACGATCAGGATACCGGTCGGCGCGCGCGCAGGTTGAGCCGCCAGTAGTCCTGGCGATAGGGCGGGTCGTCGGCCGCGCTTTGATCGGCCATGGTTTCGACGAAGGCCGTCCGAAGGGCGGGATCTGGAATACGCGCCAGGTGGGTGCCCAGGATGACATTCTCGAAGAAGTCGCGGGTTTCCTCGTATGTGGCGAGTTCGAAGGGTGCTTCGAACATGCTGGTTTCGACGTCGACGAAACCGGTTGCTGTCAGGCGCTCGGCCATGACGTCGGGATAGGCGAACTCCCAGGGACCGGGCCACCCTTCGAAGTACGGTCGGTACGGCGGCGACGCCATCAGGCGCCCGGCCCGTTCACGAATGCGGGCAATGTTGGGGCCAGCGCCACACTGGGCAACCAGCCAGCCGCCGGCCCGCAGGGCGGCGAAGATCCCGCGCAACAGGCGCGGATGATCCCTGACCCAGTGCAGCGCCGCGTTGCTGAAGGCGAGGTCCGCCACCTGCTGCAAGTCGAGCTCGTCGAGCGAGGCCTGCAGGTAGTCGACCCGCCCGCCGAAGTCAGGCTCGAGGTGCTCGCGGGCGGCTTCGAGCATATTTGCCGAGCGGTCAATCGCGATCACTCTGCCGTTCGGCAAGCGCCGCAGGAGAAATTTCGTCAGTCGGCCGCTGCCACAGCCGAGGTCAAGCGCGGTTTCGTCGCCGCGCAAGGACAGGCGCTCGACCATCGCTTCGCCCCACGTCTGCATCGGGTTGCTCAAGCGGTGGTAGGCGCGCGCGTTCCACTCCGCACCTGGCGCCGCGGCTGGCATCGGCTCGGTCATCCGCGGAAAGGATAGTCAGGCGGCGACCTGCATGCGTCGTCCACGGACGTCGCACGGCGCTGGCCCAGCGGGCAGAAACGTGGCTTGCCCGCGCGCGATGCGACCCAGTCGCCGCGAGTGTTCCGCGGCACGGCGCTGAAAAGACGCTGTTCTGTCGCGGCGCTCCAAGCCGTTGCCGCGCGGCCCGATCGCACGCCCGCGCTTCACGTTCGGCCAGCCCAATGGGCACATCGATCGCCACGACCGCGCCCGTCCCCGCCAGCGCCGCGAGAAATCCCCGCAGCTCGCGATCAGGGATCACGCTGTAGGTAACAACCGCCAATTCCAAGGAGCTACACGCCGCCAGCCACCCGCCAGGGCAACCGTCCAGACCATACAGGCGATCCTCGCGCGCCGCAGACACCACGCGACTTCAGGGTCGCGCATCTGCAGCCTACATGCGAGTCATCAAGCGGTCTAAACTAAACCACCTGAAATGCTCACGGTTGTCCGTCCCGACGTGGATGCCATCGTGGCAACGCATGTCATGGCTGGGGACCTGGCCAATCTTGAAGGTGACGGATACCGCTACGACCTGCTCGAAGGCGACCTGATCCGCGTGTCGCCAGCCGGTTTTCGCCACGGCCGCCTGGCTGCCGAGATCGCCCGCCGACTCGGCAACTTCCTCGCTCAGCACCCTCATCTCGGCGTCGTCGTCGGAGCCGAAACGGGCTTTCGTTTGACCCGTGATCCAGATACGGTGCTGGGGCCGGACGCAGCCGTCGTTCGCACCGATCGCCTCCCTCGGCCCGAAGCTCAAGTGGGGTTCCTGGAGTTGGCGCCCGATCTGGCAGTCGAAATTGTCTCGCCGACCGACCGCTGGACGACAGTCAGCGGCAAGGTCGACGCGTACCTCGCGGCGGGTGTCCGCCTGGTGTGGGTTATCGAGCCGGGCCCGCGTGCGGTGCGAATGTACTCCGCGGAAGGCACGGAACAGCGACTACGGGCTGATCGAGGCGACGTGCTGCGGGCCGAGGCCGTTCTACCCGGTTTCAGTCTGGCGTTGGCCGAACTCTTCGACCTCACTCAATAGAGGCTGAAACCGGCTGGGCCGTGGATCGTCGTCAACAGCGCGTTTGACCGCGCTGTGTATTAATGGGACGGTCTACTCCCGTTATAGCCCACGCTCAACTCCCGTTTTGGACCGCCCGCGACCGAGCTTTGCGGGCTCTTCGGAGTGCTCGACGTCACGAGCTTCAGACCGCACGTGGAGGTAGTGTTCGATCCGCTGCGGTTGACCAAAGCCGCGTCGCTCAACCGTACGGTTTTGGCAGACCTGGCGGGAGCTGACGCGGATTTGGTGGGGCGGCACGCATACGATCTGCAGCGGCTCGAAGCGCTTGAAAGTCTGGCGGCGGAGCATGGGATCTACGCCGTGCAGCGAACGGATGTGCCTCGGCGCTTGAGAGCGGCGCTGGGTTCGGGAGACCTCGCCGAGGTGGACCGCGCACGCCGCGTCGTGGCAGTGTTCGGGCAGCGGTTGGGTCACCTGGTGGCCACCTTGCGCCTGGGGGACGATGACGCCAGCGCCTGGCGCACTGCCTACGAAGGCGCTAGCTCGTGGCGAACCGCCTACTGCCAGCATTGGCGATCCGTAGATCGCGTCTGGCTCGGCGGCGGAGTTGTCGCGGCGCTGGGCGGCCGCCTGCTGCAATCCGCGCGCGCCGAAGCGCGACGACTTGGCGTGGATGATTCGACGCTCGATCTCGCACCGCATCCCGACGTCCTGGCCCTGGTAGGCGCCGCGCGCACCCGCGCCACGCCGGCGCCAAGGTCTATCGTCCTCGACTTCGGGTACTCGTCGGTGAAGCGCGGCATCGCCCAGTTTCAGGGCGGGACGCTGCACCGCCTCGAAGTCCTGCGTGGTCTGCCGCTCGGACCGCTTGGCCTGGGCAGCCAGTCAACAGCCGACGAAGTCATGCACGCGGTGATCGGCGTGATTCGCGCAACGTTCCAGGAGGCCCAGGACAACGACCCGGCGGCTTCTCTCGATGCGGAGGTCGGCGTCAGCCTGGCCACGTATCTCACCGACAGGCGGCCCTTCCCATCCAGCGAGCTCTACGATCTGCTGACCGACGTCGACCTCGACATGCTCACCGCCGAGCTCACGCGCTCGACGGGCGTCCCACTGCACGTGCGCTTCATCCACGACGGCACCGCCGCCGCGGCGGCCCTCCCGAGCAACGGCCGCGAGGGAATCATCGTGCTTGGGACGTCGCTGGGTGCCGGCTTCACGCTGCCAGATCAGCGCCGACTACCGCTCGCCGCCGACCTCGAGGTACATCACCTTTAGCGGGGCGGCCAAGTCGGCACCCGGGCGGTCCCGATCTTGCGCAGGTGCGACGTTTATTCTGTTGAGGGCTCGCGTCTAGCGCGGACCTGGCTATACAAAAGGAGCGGACGCGATGGTGTGGACCTGGGAGTCAACCTGTTCGGCGTGTACCTTCGTGAAGGGTCAGATCGGCGCCAAGACGCCCTGCCCTGCCCACGCCGGAAACTGGTCCCGCGCCTATGCGTCCGTCCAGCCGGCCCGCGGCGATTCACCACCAGCCGTTCAGCCAACCGTGGACCAACCGTGGCCGTTCACCCGCCAGCAGTTCGCGCGCCTGATGCTGCTGCGCGGCCATGTGCGCGATCGCCAGCGCAGCGCATCACGTGGCACGCAGGTCCGTACTGTTGAGATGGAACTGCTCGCGCTGCGTTTCGGTCCGACTTGCGCACATCTGCTGCAGCGTGTTCACTCAATCTACGAGGCCTGCATGAGCGACGACATGCGCACCGTACTCGCCGGCGGGCTGGCACTCTTACTGTTCCTGGTGGTCTTTGCGCTCGGCCAGCTGCAGGAGATCTTCCGCGCGACGGGCTACCACTGAGGCCCTCTAGCCGGCCATCAGCAGGCGGATCACACGGCCTCGGTGGCCGCGGAACGGCTCGAGTAGCTCGAGCATGCGCTCATCTGAGCCGCGCCGTTCGCCGGCCAGGGCCCAGGTCACCATGTGTGGGATGTGGAGGTCGCCAATGGTGACGGCGTCGGGATCGCCGAGGGCAATGAGACCGATGCGGG
>WNFC01006419.1_pt1 | contig 21615 bp, 23 predicted proteins | sample 5400541 | NCBI WGS metagenome assembly WNFC01 (sample SAMN13153342, study PRJNA577476) | soil metagenome | isolation source: 120 cm saprolite under Douglas fir tree site 2 hole 2 replicate 1 | place: USA:California | collected 2015-04-18
CGAGCCGCGGCCGCGCCCCCTTTCTGCGACAGACCGCAGGTCTCCGCGGGTAGCCGCGGATAGGAGCGATGGCACCGAGGACTCCGACGGCGAAATCCACGATGTGCATCGAGCCGCCCTTGTCCCACACAGGGGAGAACATGGCGGATACCGGCACTGTGGGTCGGTTTGTCCGCGGGAGATCTGGAGGAGCCGGCGAGCAACGCGAGACGCGTCGCACCAGGCGCAACGAAGTGGAGCCGAGCAAACGAGTCCGCGAGGTGCGTTCGAAAAGGATCTCGCGCGGCATTCCTTTGCCGCGTTATTTGCCGTCACGCAAAGAAAGAATCATCACGGCCGCAAAGATGGCGGCCGCGAGATTCTTCGCCTTCGGCTCAGAATGACGTCTTCGGCCTTTGTGAACTTATTTGCGGGACCTCAAACTACTCTGGACTCTGATTAAGATTATCGCGCGCCGTCTCTCGGTTGTGCTCGGTTGAACCGCTTTATTCGACCTACTATTGTGAGTACAGAAATCCGATCTCTGGTGCTCCTAGCGCACCGGCGGCATCTACCGACACGGAGATGACTGTGGCCCGTACACTTTCGCGGCGGCTTAAGCTGATACATACCTCAGACGTTCACCTGGAGAGCGACACGTTCGGTTCAGGTCCTCGGGGCGATATCTTCCGTGATAGCGTGCGCCGCGCGTTTGCCGGCGTAATCGACGTCGCGAACGGCAACCGTGCCGACCTTCTGCTGATCGTGGGCGACCTGTTCGATTCGAGCCGTGTCAGTACCGAGGCGCTCGACTTCGCCATGAATCAGATTGCGCGTGCGGACATGCCGGTAGTGATGATTCCTGGTAATCATGACGCACATGATGAGCGCTCGATCTATGCGGGTCTTTCGCCGGCTGCGCTGCCCCGAAACCTCCACCTCATCCTCGACCCCGAGGGCGTCGTATTGGAATTTCCGGAACTTGCAGCGCGTGTGTGGGGCCGCGCTATGGTTGAGCATTCACCGGAATATCGCCCGCTATCCGGCTTGCCCGAGCCGGTACCAGACGTATGGAATATCGGGCTGGCGCACGGGTTCTTCACCGAAAGCGAAACGAATCGGTCATCGCCGATAACATCGGCCGAGATCGAGGCGAGTGGCTACGACTATATCGCGCTGGGCCATATCCACGTGTTTGGCGACGTATCGCAGGGCGGCACCCGAGCTTTCTATTGCGGCACACCGGCCCCGCTTTATGCCAGTACCGAGGCGGGTTGGGTGCTACAGATTAGTTGTGTTCCAGGCGAATCCGTCCACGTCGAGCGATTGATGGTCGGCGGCTCCATATTCGCGGTGGAGGGCCTCGACGTCCCCTGATCTCGCCGACCGAGCCGTTTCCGGCGCCGGAGCATGCGGCCGTCAGCAAATTGAACCACCACCATCGCTACCCTCAGCAATCGGATTCATACCAGCCCCAACTGATGCAGCGGCGCCACCGCGGGTTATTTTCGTTCTTGCCGATGCAAATCTCGTCCAATCGCCAGAGCGTCGGCTACTAGCAGGGTGCGGAAAAACCTATTTGCTTACGAAGAGTCTTTCCGCACCCTACGATAAAACTGGCCTCCGTCCTTTGGTTCTCCCCCTCTGGGGGAGATTACAGAGAGGGAAAGCAGGCTGCGGAAGTCCTTTTTCCGCAGCCTGCTAGAGTACGGATGGGATGAAATGGCCGGGCGGTCGCGCTAGTCTCTTCAACCCGATGGTGATCAGGGCCGTGATCCTCTGGATCCATGTGCTGTGCGGGGTCGTTTGGGTCGGTTCGTGTGCGACGTTCGTCTTAGCGGCGGCGGCATTGGCTGGCGAACCTCATGAGTCATTTGCATTTGCCATCAGGGTGGCGCCAAGGATTAATCGCCTATGCGTGCCGCTGGCAATTGCGATTCCAATCACCGGGATAAGCAACCTCTTGTTCGCCGCGCAGGCACGTGGCTCAGTCCTGCCAGTCGAGTTCATTGGAATTGTGACCGCAAAGGTCGGCCTGCTCGCAATAATGGCATCGGCGTTACTGGGTGCCTGGCGTGCGGCGGCGATACTTGGAGAAAAGGCAACGAAAGCGCCTGAGTTGGGATGCGCGGTCAGCATTCGCTGGCTGATGACCCTGTATGGGCTCATCGTTGGGGCAGGCATGGTGGCATTGGGATTGGGGTTATGGCTTTCGGGAACTTAGGTGCGCTTCAATCATATGACTCCAAGTGCGCATATTCGCCTTATAGTCGGCGGGAATCGAGCCAATGGAACAGCCACCAAAGATACAGGTCGGTGAGTTTACCGTCGCTTTTCTAAGTGATGGCATGTGGCGCAACGACGGCGGATGCATGTTCGGGGTCGTGCCGCGCGAACTGTGGCAACGGGAACATCCGGCCGACGAGAAAAACCGTATTCGCCTTAATCTCGTCTGCCCGCTGATCCTCAAAGGCGGCCAAGCGATTGTGGTCGATACCGGGATCGGCAACCGGCTGAGTGAAGTTGAGCGCAAGATTTTCGACCACGGCGACGGCTGGCTCATCGATGGTCTGAAGCGGCTTGGGATGGAACCTGGCGACGTCACTCATCTACTCTTGTCTCATCTTCATTTCGACCATTGTGGTGGAATCGTACGGCGGCAAGCGGCAGGAGATTTCAGCGCGGCTTTTCCCAAGGCTCGGATATTTCTACAAAAAGGCGAGTTCGAAGTTGCCCGGAATTCAAGCAACGAACGGCAGCGTGCCGCTTATCGCCATGTGGCTGAATGCCTTGAACCTGTCGCCGGGATGCTGGAGGTAATCGACGGCGATGTGGACCTGGTGCCAGGTGTGACTGCGGTTGTCACCGGTGGCCATACCGAGCAGCATCAGGTCGCGCTAGTGCATTCCTTGGGCGAATGTTTCATGCATCTGGCGGACATCGTGCCGACGCGCTCACATCTGCGAGGTGCCTGGAATCAGGCCTACGATCTGGACGCGCTGCACACGATGGAGCAGAAGGCCCATTACCTGGGTCGCGCAATAGCTGAAGGATGGTGGGTTTCTTTCGCGCACGACGCCTCAGTCTGTGCGGCACGGATCGTGAATAACGGAGGAACTTTGATGCTCGGAGACTCACTGTCAGCACCCGAGAGTCTCGATGGTAAGTGATGACAACCGCTCTGGCTGGTCGGCAGAGTTCACCTGCCTGCGGCGAAACTCGGAATGGCACGTGGTCGAATGCGAGAGCCCAGCCGGAATCGAGGAACAAAGTTGCTTTGTTAAGGGAAAACGCGTTATACTACGCGCGGGATGCGCTTAAACCACAGCACGCCCGTCTATCTAGATTTCTCCCTAACTTCACATAAAAGTGAAAAAAGAGGCTCGCCTAACCAAGGAGTTAGCTGATGGCCGAACTGAATTCGTTTGAGCAAGTGATCAAGGCCGACCGCGCTGCTCGTGAAGCCAAACAATGGCGCGGGACACTGCTCGATTATCTGGAACTGGTAAAGGCAGACCCCACCGTTACCAAGATGTCGCACGCCCGTATCTATGACATGCTCATCGCCATCGGGCTACGCAGCATTCACGAAACCGACGATCCACGCACCAAGCGCCTATACAAGGACGAGCCGATAAAGGTTTACAACTTTTTCGCGGACGAATTCTTCGGTATTGAACGCACCATTGCCCAGATCGTCCGCTACTTCCATTCAGCCTCCCTCAAAGGTGAGGAAAGCCGGCAAGTGCTCTACCTGATGGGTCCGGTCGGTTCGGGCAAAAGCTCGCTGGTCGAGCGCGTCCAGCGCGGACTTGAGCAACTCGACCCGGTGTACGCGATCGAAGGTTGCCCGATGCACGAGGAGCCGCTGCATCTCATCCCGCGCCATCTGCGGCGTGAATTCGAAAAGATGCTCGGCGTCCATATCGAAGGTGACTTGTGCCCGGTTTGCCGCTATCGGCTCAAGGAACAGTACGGTTTGCGCTACGAGGAAGTCCGGGTCGAGACCAGGAATTTCTCGAAACGCAACCGCCTCGGCATAGGAGTGGTGCCGCCAGTCGATCCCAACAACCAGGATACTTCGGTGCTGATCGGTTCGGAGGATATTTCCAAGCTCGACCAGTACTCGGAGGGCGACCCGCGCGTGCTCGAGCTCAATGGCGCGCTGAACGTCGGCAATCGTGGGCTGGTCGAATTCATTGAAGTTTTTAAGAACGAGACCGAATATCTGCACGCGATGATCACGGCAACCCAGGAGAAGGTGATGCCGGCGCCGGGGCGTCACGGGATGGTCTACGTCGATACCTGCATCGTTGCTCATTCGAACGAAGCCGAATGGCAGAAATTCAAAGCCGATCACACCAATGAAGCGATTCTCGACCGTATCGTCGTGGTCAAGGTGCCATACAACCTGCGCCTTTCCGAAGAAGTAAAGATTTACCAGAAGATTATCCGCAATTCCGACTTCCGCGCCCATGTCGCGCCGCATACGCTCGAATTAGCTTCGATGTTCGCGATTCTGTCGCGGCTCGAAGCGACCTCGAAGTGCGACCTGATGACCAAACTGCGGTTGTATAATGGCGAGGAAGTGGTCGAGAAGGGGCGCACCAAAAAGATCGACGTGCAGGAACTCAAGGAAGACGCCAAGCGCGAAGGGATGAACGGGATATCGACCCGCTTCATCATGAAGGCGCTCGACAATGCTCTTTCCGATAACGTCTCGGGTAATTGTATCAACCCGATCAATGTGCGCGAGGCGTTGATCGCGATGAGCAAGGAGGCGGACCTGCCCGACGACACCCGCAAGCAGTATCTCGAATTCCTGCAGGATACGCTGCACAAGGAGTATCTCGACCTACTCGAGAAGGAGATCACACGCGCGTTCGTCTATTCCTATCAGGAACAGGCCGAGTCATTGTTCCAGAATTACCTCGACCACGCCGAGGCTTATGTCAACAAGACCAAGGTGCGCGACCGCAATACCAAGGAAGAATTGCCGCCCGATGAGGGCTTCCTCAAATCTATCGAGGAACAGATGGCGATTATCGGCTCGGCTGCTGACGGTTTCCGCCAGGAGGTTATAGCCTACCTGTGGGCCTCGTCGCGGCGCGGCGAGAAGGTCAGCTATCGGAGCTACGAGCCGCTGAAGGAGGCGATCGAGAAGAAGCTGATGACTTCGGTGCGGGACATCTCGCGCATCATCACCAAGGCGCGCACCCGCGACGAGGAGCAGAGTGAAAAATATGGCACGATGGTCAAGAATCTGCTCGAAAACGGCTACTGTGAATCGTGCGTCGACGTCGTGCTGAAGTACGCGGCGAACAATTTGTGGAAAGACTGAGATGGAACTCTCCGAAGCATTGCCTATTCTCGTGCGTTTCTACACGCCCCGATTCGAGGACATGGGTCTTGCGATGTTCCACGATCACATTTGCGATGTGGAGCATCTCCACAGTGGTTGCCCTTACCCCGAGTCCGGCAAATACACTGAGCTTGACGCATTCTTCGACACCCCCAGCAAGCTAAGGCGGCGGCTCTTGCGGGGAGGTCCGCTGAAACCCGTGTGGTGACCGGTGGGGCTCCGACGACAGGCTCCAAGGCACGGATCGGAGTATTATTGGCTGAGGGGATGAGCTACGGCCTATGAACGATGACACTATCTTTCGCGAGTATCGTCCATCTGACGCTGAACGCTCCGATCGCTCCGCCGGCGACCGCTTGCGTCATCGCCAGAAAGTGCGCGAGTCGATTCGTGAGAATATCGCCGACATTATCGCCGAAGAATCAATCATCGGCAAAAACAAAGATAAGGTAATCAAGGTTCCCCTGCGCGGGATCAAGGAATACCGCTTCGTATACGGCGACAATACCCCGGGCGTAGGCCAGGGCGATGGCGAGGCGCGGCCCGGACAGGTGGTTGGCAAGACCGGCAAGGAAGGCCAGGGTAAAGGAGATGGCCGGGCCGGCGATCGCCCCGGGGTCGATTATTACGAAACCGACGTCTCGCTCGAGGAACTCATCGATATCATGTTCGAGGATCTCGAACTGCCCAACCTCGAACGGCGCGCGCTGCGCGAAATTCCATCTGATCGCTCCACCAAGCGCAAGGGTTATCGCCACGTTGGCATCCGCGTCCGGCTCGACAAGAGGCGCACGGCGCGGCAGCGCGTGATGAGGGCGTTGGCGACCGGCCGTAAGCAGGATCTCGCCCAAGTTGAGGCCACCGACGAGCAAGTTGAGGCTATCGACGAGAACAAAGAGATCCGCGAGGAAGAGCGTCAACCTCAATCGGGGCCGGTCGCAGGATTGCAGACGCCTGCCAAGCGGCGCTTCCCCTTCCATCAGGATGACCTGCGATACAGGCACCTGGAGACCGACATCCGGGAAGACTCCAACGCAGTCGTCATGTGCATCATGGACACGTCCGGTTCGATGGACACGATGAAGAAATACCTGGCCCGCAGTTTCTTCTTCCTGCTCTACCAGTTCATCTCGACGCGTTATCGCAATGTCGAAATCGTGTTCATCGGCCACCATACCGAAGCCAATGAAGTGACCGAGGAGGAATTCTTCCACAAGGGCGAATCGGGCGGTACTTTTATTTCTTCCGGCTATCAAAAAGCACTTGATATTATTGCCGAGCGTTACCATCCGTCATTGTGGAATGTCTACGCGTTCCACTGCTCGGACGGTGACAATTTCGATTCGGACAACCCGGCGGCGCTGAGAACCGCTAAAGAGTTGGCGGAAGTCTGCAACCTGTTCGGCTACGGCGAGATCAAGCCGCTTGGCTCGCGCTACTATGAATCGTCGATGCTCAATGTGTTCCGGCGACTGGACGAGCCCAATTTTCAGGCGGTGCTGATTGAGCGCAAGGAGGACATTTGGCCGTCCTTCAAGGCCTTTTTGTCCAAAGACCGCGTCAAAGAATAAGGCGCTTAGCGTGCGCTCGACGCTTTGGCTTATGCTGGGTCGGTGAAAAATGGCGAATTACGAAATCAGCGAACTGGTCGAGTGGGACAATCGGATCCGGGAGAAAGCGGCGGAATTCGGCCTCGACTGGTTCCCGCAGGAATTTGAGATTTGCGATCACAGCGGCATGCTGGGCTACATGGCGTATTCGGGTATGCCGTCGCACTATCCCCATTGGTCATTCGGCAAGGCCTACGAAAAACTCAAGACGCTTTACGACTACGGCGTCAACGGATTGCCGTATGAGATGGTGATCAACTCCAATCCGGCGATCGCCTATCTGATGCGTGACAACACGCTACTGCTGCAAATTTTGACGATCGCGCACGTCTACGGGCATAACGACTTCTTCAAGAACAACTTCACCTTCAAGTCGGCGACCCGCGCTGAGCTGACAATTGAGTTCTTTAAAGCGCATGCGATGCGAGTGCGGCGCTATATGGAGGATCCGTCGATCGGCGTCGACAAGGTCGAGCGCATCCTCGATGCCGCGCATGCCTTGGCGTGGCAATGCCGGCGCAATCTGGCTATCCGCAAGCTGAACCGCAAGGAACAGGTCGAACGCGCAATCGAGGCGGCGCAGCCCCGCGCCGACCCCTTCCAGCGCTTGCACGGCCGTCCTGAGTTCAAAGAACCGGAAACGCGTAAGGTTCCGCTCGAGCCCGACGAGGACGTGCTACTTTTCGTCCGGGACCACAATCCATTCCTGGCGGAATGGGAAAGAGACCTGCTCACCATCGTGGACGAGGAAACCAAATTTTTCCTGCCCATGATGGAGACCAAGATCATGAACGAGGGCTGGGCCAGTTACTGGCACAAGAAGATACTCGAGGCGCTTGGGCTCGCTCAGGGACTGCACATCGAATTTATCGTGCGCCACAATCAGGTACTGCGTCCGATGCCCGGACAAATCAATCCCTACCATGTCGGCTTCAGGATCTGGGAGGACATCTACCGGCGGCATACCGAACCGACTTCGGAAGAAATCGAGAAATATGGTGCGCCGGGCAAAAACGGCAAAGATAAGCTATTCGAAGTGCGCGAGGTCGAACGCGATACTTCATTTTTGCGGCGTTATCTGACCGAAGAATTGATGCGTGACATGGACATGTTCCAGTACGAGCCGCGCGGCGACGAGTTGGTAATCGACAAGGTTTCCGACGAGGAAGGCTGGAAACCGATCAAAGAGACCCTAATCAAAAACGTCGGCACCGGCTCGATTCCAGTGATTAAAGTCGAGGACTCCGACTTTGGCCATAATCGCACGCTTTACCTGAAGCATTACCACGACGGCCGCGACTTGTTGCTCGAATATGCCGAGAAGACCCTCGCCTTTGCTTACCGGCTCTGGGGCCGCGAATGCGTGCTGGAAACAACGCTGCAAAGCAAACGCTCACTGCTCTGCTATAATGAGCGCGGCTTCTCGATGCGCGCCCTGAAGTAGTCACTCGGGGAAGATAAGAGAAAAGAGGGTCTATAAGATTCGAGGAAAATCAGCAACACGGCTCGGGCTTCGCGCTGAACGCTGCTCTCTCAGATCTCTTATCGCGTATCTCCTATCTCCCCTCTAGCAGGGTGCGGAAAAACCAATTTCCTTATGAAAAATCGTTCCGCGCCCTGCGATAAAGCTGGCTTCTTTCCTTTAGTTCTCCCCCTCTGGGGGAGATTACAGAGAGGGAAAGCAGGGTGCGGAAGGCCTTTTTACGCAGCCTGCTAATGGATTACGGCCCGAAGTTCGAACAAGGACTGCGGCTGATGCTCGACGCGATCGCCGATGCGCAGCGCTCTGCCACTCCGCCGCTTAGCATGTCCACGATGATCGCGGAATTGACCGAATTAGCTGAGCTACGCGGCCGTGCGGCTTTCTATCCATACTTGGGCGCGGGAGTCGGCCGCGGCGCTCGCGCGATGCTTGCCGATGGCCGCTGGGTGCTCGACCTGGCCCTGGGCATCGGGGTCCACCTGTTTGGCCACGGTAATATGGATCTGATCGAGACTGCGATTCGAGCGGCAGCTTCGGACCTGGTGATGCAGGGAAATCTGGTCTTTAATCGCGAATACAATCTCTTGATGAGGGCCTTGCTGGCGCATGCGCCGCGCGGCATGGTTCATTGTTGGCTGTCGCTTTCCGGTGCCGACGCCAACGAGAACGCGCTCAAACTCGTTCGTCAAAAGCGGGACGGGCGCCCGGGCGTAATCGCGTTTCGTGGAGGTTTTCACGGCCGCACCAGCGCGATGGCCGAGATTACCGACCGGCCTGATTATCGCGTCGGGCAACCGCAAACTTTTCCGGTCAGATACCTGCCTTTCTACGATCGTCGCTATCCTGCTTCAGCAGCAACCACGTTGGCCATGCTCCGCCAGATCATCGCGAGCGAGGGAGACCAGATGGCGGCAATGATCGTTGAACTGGTTCAGGGAGAAGCGGGCTTTATTACTGCACCGCGAGATTTTTTCGTGCCTTTATTTGAGCAATGCCGACGCGCGGGAATTGCCATATGGATCGACGAGGTGCAGACCTTCGCGCGCGTCTCGGAATTGTTTGCGGCTGACCTGCTAAACCTCGCGGACTATGCCGACGTTATCACGATAGGCAAGGTCTTCCAGGGAAGTGCCCTGCTGTTCCGCAAGGAGTTCGCTCCGGATCCGGCGTTGATTTCCGGCACCTATTCAGGTGCTACCGTGGCGATGGCGGTCGCGCGCCGCATCATCGAGAAGCTCACGAGCGAACCAATCCTGGGGCCAGACGGGCGTGAGAAGCAACTCGAAAGGCTTACCCGCGAACACCTGGAACGGCTGTCGCGCGCGGAGCCGGGGCTCATTTCGGAAGTCGACGGCGTTGGCGCTATGATCGCTTTCCGTATCGGTGACGGCGCCCTGAACCGAACGCGTGAGTTCATCCGGCGATGCTTTGACGCGGGATTAGTACTGTATTACGGCGGTCATGAGCCCGCGTGTGTGCGACTGTTCTTGCCCGCCGGAGTCCTGACCGAGGACGAATTGGACGAGGCCTTCGCGATCATTCAACGCTGTTCGTGTACCTGAAGTTCAACGGGCTAAAATAGCCGGCGCTCTTAGCGACGAGTCGCGGGCGGCACCAGATTCGCGCCTTCACGCGACAGGCGGCAATGGCTTAACAGACCACTGATAAGCAACGCAGTACCGATAAGCGAAGCGATCACTCCCAAAAGACCCCCCATGCTGGCGAGGTTCTGGCCCGCTGTCTCGACCACCAGGTCAGTGCCGAAAGTCAGCAGAATCCCGCCGAAAAACACCAGAATGTCAGAAAAGAATCGCATTTGCGCCTGATTTCGCCGTACGTCGAACCGAGTTATGCCATGGCCTCAGCCGCTGGCGCAGGACCGCCACAGGGCTGAATTTCCTTTGGTCCATCAAGCTCGCCGGGCGCTGGCGCCCTAGCATCGTGCAAATCGGCTTACCATGAGTTTGGTCGATACGGGCCGGAAAATGTCTTCGCTGGATGCCGCAGCCACTCTCGCAAGTTTTACAGAGCCAATCGCACCGCAGTAGTAGAGTTTACCCCGCCAACCATCTAAGAGACATCAGGGCAGCAATGCAGCTATTCAGAGCAATTTAAAGGAAGTGCAAGGCCCGTGGCACGCGCATTGCGCTTAGGCATTGAGTGAAATGTGCCGGCGGCGCAACTGCTCAGGCGTCTTTACACCCCATCACGCGCTCACCGGCTTCGGCAGCAATTAAAACCCGCGCCTGTGGTGATATCTGCTTTTTGTGCAGGGAACGCCACCTGAGGTACGTCCGAAAGGTGGCAGGCGCTGGACGCAGACTCCGAATAGCAGAGGAATGCAATGAATCCAGGCCACGACAAGATTCTCGAAACACTCAACGACGATCCTGTAGTGCGTTTCGAATACAATGCGCTGCGAACTCATAATGTGCTCGATGGCGAACGCGCGTTGATGTTTGCGGTACTGGTCGATGCGCTGGATACTTACGTCAAGACGCGTAACGCCAAAGGCCATCGCAAGCGTGCTGAATTTAATGAGGTCGATAGTTGGATTCGCAGCCGTACTACTGCCAGTCCATTCTCCTTTGATAACATCTGCGACAGTCTGGGTTTAAATCCCGACGCCATTCGCTTTTCGCTCAAGTCACCCCGTTTCAACGAACGCCAAACCATCCGTCACTTCCGTCACGTCGCTTCCAACTGCGGCCTGGATTCCGCCTCGGCCTCGTAGTCCGCAACGCTGCGTAACAGCTGATCCCGGCCATTGCATCATCTGTTGAGCGTTGATGCGGAGAATGCTCTCATCTTTCCACGAATGCCGCAAAAAAGTAGGAGAAGTCCGTCCGCGCTCTTATAAGTGAGTAGCTACCCTGGCTGCCGGAATAGTTAAAGGCCGCTTCGATTCAGCGATCCCGTGCCTGAGGTGGATCGGGCAAATAGCGTGCCGTCATTAATTATTTCTCAATTCGTAGGCACCACGCATCGCCGGTCCGGCCGACGTCAATGACGGCATAACCCTCCGCCTCGGCGGCGCGCGGAATATCGCGCACGCCGCGAGGGTCATCGAGCAAAAGTTCGAGCCTCTCACCACGAGTCATCTGTTCGAGCCTGACTTTGGCGTGCGCCCAGTTGAGCGGGCACTTAACTCCGCGCAGGTCGAGCTTTATCGGGTTCCCATCCACTATTTCACCTTAGCACAGACCGAATGTAGAGACGGGAACCGCGACGAGCGAGGCGACCTGCTGTGGGGAACTGCGAGAAGTGTCCTCTCAGACGACCGGCAGCGGCAATTCACCAACGGCCCCCCAAACCACGCATCCGCCGCGGCGGCAGCGCTATTTTGCAGCGGCCATTTTCTGAACGTATCGTTGCAAAATCTGCCGCATCACCTGTTCGCTTTGCGCGCCGACCAGCGGATAGTCGCCGACGAAAAACGTCGGCACGCCATCGACCCCCCGCTCGCGGGCGGCGAGTGCGTTATCTTTGAGACCGCCTTGGTAGCGGTTCGATTCCAGCGCAAGATTGAGCTGATCGCGATCAATACCGACCTCGTCCGCCAGCTCAGCGAGTACGCCCTCACTACCGATATTCAGGTTTTCGTTGAAGTAAGCCCGAAAAACCCGTTCCTCGAATACTTCCGCCTTACCACATTCTTTGGCAAATTCGGCCGCCTCAAGCGCCAGCCGGGAATTTGCCAACATCTCCGGGGATTTCATTTCAAGCCCCACCGTCTCGCCCAAAGAGGCGATTCGCGCCCACATCATCCGACGCGTTTCCGGATCCATGCCTCGCCGATATTCCACCGCGGCCATTCCGGTGGCCGGCCATTCAGGATGAATTTGAAAGCCTTTCCATTCAAGTTCGAAACCAAACTCGGGTTTCAGCTTGCGTACGGTCTCGAAGCCGATGTAGCAAAATGGGCAGATAAAATCCGAGAACATCACAAGGTTTAGGGCCATGGTAGTTGACCTCGTGCGCATAGTAAGACGCCGTGCAAGTGTGGGTCAAAGGCTTCGGCCGAGCGTGTATGCGGGCCGCAGGTGTGGTAGGCTGCGGGCAGCGCGAAATGACCTGGGCAATCAGTCGCCATCGCCGGTCAAAGACAGGTGCTAAAGCTTTTACTCCGCTGACTGCCATGTGAGTGCCTCCTGTTGAATGGTCTCACGGCAGATCGCGATAGCTAGGGGTGACACTGTCACCCCCTCCAAAGACGAGAAGGTTGCAGATTTGCCAAATGACAGGTTCAAGTCTCCAGCATACGAACAGATTTCAGCTTAACTCGGGGACGTTCGATGATTCTCGACAGCTTCGCTCTTGACGGCAAGGTGGCGATTATCACCGGCGCCGGACGCGGGCTCGGCCGTGCGATGGCGCTGCGGCTGGCCAACTGTGGCGCGGATATCGCAGCCGCGGCACGCACCGTTTCGCAACTCGAAGAAACCGCCGAAGGCGTTCGCAAACTCGGGCGGCGCTGTTTGATCACGCCGACTGATGTTTCTCGAGCCAGTTTTACTGCGCCCGCGCTGTAATCCCGCAGATGGTCGGACAGAAACACGGCAAGATCATCAATATCGCCTCCGGATATGGCTTGCGTGGCGAGAAACACAACTACATGTATGCTTGCGCGAAAGGCGGCGTAATTCAGCTCACCCGCTCACTCGCCCTGACTTATGCCGAGCACAACATCCAAACTAATTGCATAGTGCCCGGAATCTTCCCCCATAACGAACGCCTGATGAAGTTTTTCAAGGGCGGCAAATTCATCCCGATTGGACGCGTCGGTTTCGACGAAGACCTCGGCCCGCTCGCCGTGTTTCTCTCATCAGGAGCATCGAACCATATCAACGGCGAATTGATTATCATCGACGGCGGCGGACTGGCCGGGGGGATTACACCTACGGGCGTCATGCCGCATCTGCCTTGACCGAAACTGGCGTTAGCCCGCGGTCTGGCATGGCGCCGTTCAGCGAAGATGAGACTTACCGCGACCAAAGCTAGGCGGACCGCACGGCGTCTGCATTCCTCCCCCCTGACCGGGGGGAGGTTTAGGTGGGGACCGGCGGTTGCCTGTTTCAGAGGAAAGTCGAAATGCCACTGCCCGACGGACTTAAGGATTTTTCGCTGAGCGGCAAGCGCGCTCTGGTGATTGGCGCCGAGCACCCGGTTGGACGCACCGCCGCGGTGACTCTGGTCGAGGCCGGTGCCAGGGTCTTGCTCGCATCACAAGAGCCCGGCACGGAGGAAGCGACCGCAGTAACTGCCAATGCGGTACACGCGGCCGGGCAACGGAACCCACCGGTGCAAATACAAAGCGCCACGCTGCGCGCCGATGTCAGCGCCACCATCGACTTGACCGTTAAGGAACTGGGCGGGCTGGATATCCTGGTCACCGCGCTCGACCAACAATTTTACGGACCTATCGAGGCGGTCGATGACTCCATCTTCGATCGCGTTATGGAAGAAAATTTCAAATCGGTTTGGCTGGCGTGCCAGGAAGCCGGCCGTGCGATGCTGCAGCGCGGCGGTGGCGTAATCGTCAATATCAATAATGTGATGGCCGAACGTGGCGTGCCCAATGCGACGCTGTATTGCGCGGCCAAGGGAGCGGTGCGCAACCTGATACGCGCGCTGGCGCTCGAATGGGCACGGCGCAACATTCGGATCAACCTGCTCGAATGCGGCTGGCTCGACACCAAGGACAGCCCGGCGACGCAGGAAGGTGAATTCAGCGAGCGGCTGATTAAGTATTTACCGTATCGCCGGCTGCTGAAGCCCGACGAGATCGCCGGCGCGTTGCTTTACCTCGTGTCACCGGCCGCAGGTTTCGTGACCGGCACATCCATAGCGGTCGACGGCGGTCTGCTCTGCCGCGTCTAGCAGGGTGTTGAGAAAGGGTCACCGATGGAGTTTTTGGCGCCGCGTGGTCTCAACACCCTGCATAAAACTGGCTTCTTTCCTTCAGCTCTCTCCCGCTTGCGGGGGAGATTACAGAGGGGGAGCGGCTGTGAAAACCCTTTTTCGACAGCCTGCTGGGCGATGAATCTCTTTGCCACCAGACAGGCGTTCCCTCTTAACCGCAGGATAGCAAACCAATGGTGACAATCGGCAACCATCTTAAAATGACTGTGACTAGTGCTCTCAAGGCGAGGACGCGTGAGTTTTACGGAGGCCTGCTCGGACTCAAGCCGATTCCCAGCCCGGCGGAGAATCTGGACCTTTATGAATTCTCGGGCGGCTTTGTTTTGGGGTTGTTTTTCTCCGACAACCGAGCCGATTTGCTGACGGAGCAGGATTATCTCAAAGCGACGTGGCTGGAACTCAAGGTGGATGATTTGACGGAGTGGAAGGAACGGCTGCAAAGGTTCGGCGTGACCGAGATTGCATACGACGATCCGTCGCGCTTTGCGGAACGCTACCCCCGCTTCTTCTTCCAGGCACCAGGCGGCCAGGTGTTCCGCCTCGCGCCGCTATAAAAGAAAACGAGTAGGAGAGAACTGAGAAACGACGAGGAACAGAACCCTGACCCTGACCCTCTCCCGCCAGGTCACCCTCACCTCTCCCGCAACTGAGCGGGAGAGGAACAGGCAAGAGCGGGCGAGGGGCAGAGGATTTTCGGATCTCGCTCCCTCCTATCCTCCGTTCTCACTTCTCAATTCTCTCCACTCGTTTCTATCCAATGGCGTCAATTAGTACCGCGGCCAGTAGCGCCGGTTCCTTGCCCTTGTTGAGCCATGCGTGATTAGTGCCGCGCTGTACCACAACATCGAATGGCTTCAGCTCGACTTGTGCCTTGTCGAGCAGCAGGGTTACCTCACCGGAAAGCAGGATGATGTAGTCGACGGTGCGCGTCTTGTGCATCGCGGGATGACGGCTGGTGTCGACCCGGCAATGGCTTGCGTCCATCTCGGCGAAGCGTTGGGCGGTCATCCGCTCACGTTCTTCGACGGGCACGCCCGGATCCTCCGGCATCACCACGAAGTAGCGGAAGACGCTGCCGCAGAAGGGGGGTTCGAGTTTGCGCCGCCGCCGGGCAGCGTCACCCGCGACTGAATTGTCAGCCGGCGTATTGTCCGTCACCCATAGCTCGCCGAAGCCGGCTCCGGGCGGACCGTCGATCACCACAACCGATTTCCCGTCGGCGTCATGTCCGGTCACGATTCTGCGCAATTGCCGTGGCATCGGGCTGTCCCCTACGGTGCATTAATATCCGCGGACCGGATCAATCACGTTGAATAGCTCGCGTCCGCTCATGAAGCGGTTCAGGTTTTCAGCAAAAAGCTCGCAGGCCAGGTCATAAAACGACACTATTGGCCGCGCTGCCGAAGTATGAAATGTCAGCGTCACGTTTTCCATGTCCCAGAGCCGACTGTCAGGGTTGAGCGGCTCGGGTGTGGTCACATCCAGACAACCGCCGCCAAGGTGGCCGCTCTTAAGTGCTTCGATCAGCGCGTTCTGATCGATTACTTCGCCACGCGCAACATTAATCAGGTAGGCATTGGGCTTTGCGGCAGCAAACTCACTTGCACCAAGGAAATGACGCGTCTCGGCAGTCAATGGAGGCGCCAATAAGATATAGTCACTCAGTCGAACGAGTTCGAGACGCTCGCCCGGACTGAACCATCGGCTCGGTATTGAGCCTTCAGGATCGCCCATCCCGGGCAGACTCCAGCCGGGGTCTTGGCGCCTTGACGAGTCGCGCTTCAGCGCCAGCACCTCCATTCCGAATGCTTGCGCAAGGCGGGCTGTCGCGCGTCCGATTGAGCCATAGCCGATGACGCCGAGGGTTTTGCCGCGCAGCGAATGGCACACGGCTCTGACCTCTTGATGAGACCATTGATGCGCCATCTGCGCGCGCATCGAAAGCTTGAAGCCACGGCAATGCTGCAGCATCGCGCCGATTACGTATTCGGCAATCCAGGGCGCGGTAGTGCCGCTGCTGTTGGTCAGCACGATTCCGCGCTTAACCACCAGATCGCTCCTCAACACATGATCGACGCCCGCGCTAAACAGGTGAATCCATCGCAGTAGAGGGGCGATTTCGCCGAGACCTTGGGGATTAATGTGACCCAAGAGCACCTCGCAATCCCGCGCCGCCGGGTCCTCCACGGTGGGGAAATAGGGGCTGCCGGTCTCGAACTTGATCTGCGGAAAAAACAAATCGACGCCGGGGATGGCTCGTTCGACGATCTGCCGCTGATGATCGCTGAGCCGCACGGTGCAGGCTATCTTCATGAGCCTTCCGATAACAAAGAGATGGGCGCGTCACAACAGGCGCGCTGACCCCCCGCAATCGCGAAATCAAATGAAGGAGCCCAAGTCCAACTCCCGGATTATATCATCCATCGCGCGTTAGTCCGCTTAAACATTTCCACCAGAAACGATTTCGCTTGATAACGAAACTGAGGTGGATTATACGCCATCCATAGGAGAGTGGTTTTGGCGAGGGTCGCTTTATCAGTGCAATTCGAGATGGTCCCAAACGGAGGACAACAACATGACCAGTATTGAAGGCGATTACATTTCTGCGGATGGCCATTTCGTGGAACCGGCGGATTTATGGCTGCAGCGGATGGACCAGCGCTATCGCGATCGCGCGCCGCGCGTCGAGTCGCGGGACGATGCTGACTGGTACGTCATTGAGGGCGTGACGGCCTTCCCGGTTGGGCTGGAGGGCGCCTCGATGGAGGATAAGATCGCCGGCGAGATTAAGATGATGGGCGGGCGGCGGCATGCCAGCACACGTCCCGGTGCCTGGAACCCGCAGGCGCGCATAGCTGACCTGAAGTTGGATCATATCAAGGCCGAAGTGATGTATCCGGGCGCTCTTGGCCTGCAGTTCTGGGCAGCGCCTGACCCTATGTATCAGGCAGAATGTTGCCGGGTCTATAACGATTGGGTGAGTGAGTTCTGTTCGGCCGATCCCGGGCGGTTTTTGGGCGCCGCGGTGATTCCGATGCGCGGCCCCATCGAGCTGGCGGTGAAAGAAACCCAGCGCGCGGCCAGGCTCAAAGGTATCAAGACGCTCTCGATTCCCACCACCATGGTCGACCGGCACTACTCACATCCCGCCTACGAGCCGCTGTGGGCGGCGCTGCAGGATGCTGACATGCCGGTATCCATTCATATCGGCACCACCGGTGAGCCAGTCTACGACCTCTTCTTAAAACTAGGCATCGGCACGGGAGTAGTTGAGGCGAAGGTGCTGACCGGCCAGCGCGGCATGGCCGAGTTAATCTGGGCGGGTGTGCCGCAGCGCTATCCGAAGTTGCGCTTTATCATTGCCGAAGGCGGCATCGGCTGGATTCCTACGTTGATCGGCTTTATGGATCACTGGTGGACCGACCATCGCCGCTGGATGGAACCCAAGTTAGAAGAGAAGCCGAGCAATTACTTTAACCGCCAGTTCTGGGCGACATTCGAGGAGGATCGCGCAGGCGTCATCCTGGCGCGCGAGGGAATACTAAATCCCGATCGCATAATGTGGGGGTCGGATTATCCGCATACCGAGGGAACGTTCCCGCACTCAAGGGAAGCAATCGCCCGAGACTTCGCCGGTGTACCTGAGGCGCTGGTGCATAAGTTAGTAGTCAGTAATGCGGCCGAGTTGTACCAACTCAAGCAGTGATAGGGGGCCAGAGAGCAGAGGCAATGCCTCTGCTCTATATGAGACGTCGCATGAACCTCCCCCAGACTGGGGGAGGGGAGGGAGAGGGTCATTATTCAGCGGCCTTGCGCGATTCGAGAAAATGATGGTGCGGACAAATCATAATCGCGCGCCGGGCGCGCTGAAAAGGGACCCTCTCCCTGTCAGGGAGAGGCGTTAACACACGCCGATCGCAAAGAATTAGCAAGAAGCCATGAGAGGAGACACAGCACCTATCCAAACAGTCGATCGACTGAAGCGCGATCACAGGAACATGTCGAAAATCGGTACGCCGAATTGGGCGGAACCGTACAGCCTCGCGGCGGGGTTGGGGTTCATCGCGGTGTGGTGCATCATCCCCTTGACATCCTGATAGCGGCGCTGCAGTGGATGATCTAGAAAGATCGCGCGGCCGCCGCCTTGCTCGAACAATTGCTCGACTGCGCGCGCCGCAAGTTGCGCCGAACGGGTGGTGTTGTAACGCAATTCGGCACGCCGCTCGAGCGTGAACGGAATGCCCGCCCGAGCGGTCTCCATCATCTCGTCGCAATCATTGAGGAAGTTCAGCGTCGCGCTTTTGACCGCGTAACTGGCCTCGGCAACGAGTTGCAGACAGTAGGGATCTTCGACCAGCTTGAGCCCCATGCCGCTATTGCGCTCGCGGCCGCTTTCGATGAAGGCCTCCAGGAAGCCCGCCGAAGCGCCGAGAACCGCCGCGCTCAACGTGTTGATGAAGACCGTGGCGAACGGCAGACGGTAAAGTGGTCCGGGGTTAATTTCCCATCCGGGCATCGGCCGTCCCAGGGTCAAGTCCCAATGGGACATACTGCGATGGTCGGGAATGAAAGCATTATCGACGACGATGTCCTTACTGCCGGTGCCGGCCAGACCGGCGACATGCCAATTATCGTCGATAACATAGTCCTTGCGCGGCAGCAGGTAAGAGCGGAAATCCGGCGCTTCCCTCCCGTTCACCTCGACGCCGCCGGCAATTGCACCGAGATTGACCCAACCGCAATGGTCACAGCCGCTGGAGAACGACCAGCGGCCGCTCAGACGGTAGCCGCCGGCGACGCGCTCGGCCTTGCCGGTTGGGGCGTAGGACGACGAATTCATCACGCTGGGATCTTCGCCCCAGACTTCCTGCTGAGTCTTCTCCGCATAAAGCGCGGTTTGCCACGGATGCACACCGATAATGCCGGCGACCCATCCTGCACATCCATCGGCGCGCGCGACTTCGATGACGGCACTGTAGAAGTCCCGTGGATGGACCTCGCCGCCGCCCCATCGCGCCGGCTGAAGACCGCGGACGATGCCGGTGTCGATTAGGTCCCGCCACGTAGCGTCGGGCAACCGGCGCAACTGGTTGGTTTCCGCGGCACGTTCGCGCAGGATCGGAGCCAGCGCTTTGGCGCGCTCGACGAGAGTAAGACGGGAGTCACTCATCTTCGTAATGTGCTCGCGGTTGCGAACGCCTGACCGGTCGCTCATGTGGCTTCCCTCCATAAGGGATGTGTCAGCAAACAGCGGGCTAACCATGGATCGGTGGCCGGCGGCCACTCCAAGGACGCGCTTCTTCCAATCGAGCTGCGATTTGCAACAGCAGACCTTCGCCGCCGAGCGGTGCCACTAACTGAATCCCAATCGGTAACCCCTGCGCATTCCAATTAAGTGGGAGAGAGATTGCAGGTTGGCCAGTGGCGTTGAATTGAGGGGTGAACTGAATCGTCGCGATAATTCGCTCGAGCGCTTCGTCCGGATTCTCACGCGTCGGCATCAAAGCGCCCAATGGCGGCGGCGGCTTAGCGATCGTCGGTGTTAACAGGAGATCGAAGCCCTGTTCGCTCCACCAATTGACAACCCGCCGCGCCCATCCATGAATCCATTGAACCGACGCGAGATAGCGGGCGGCGGGAATTCCGCGGCCGCGCTCGACCAGGTACCAGGTACCAAATTCCACATCTTCAGGAGTTATCTTGCGCCCCACGATTTGTTCTTCCTGCTCGATCGCGAATGCGGCGTGGCAGCCAACGATGTCGGTGAAGTGATGCCACATCGGCTTGTTCTCGTCGAGGGCAGCGGGATGCGACTCTTCGAGCCGATGGCCCAATGACTCGAGCAGGCGGGCGGCATCCTCAACCGCCGCGCGGCAGTCGGGATGAAGCGGGGCGCCATCGCGCGGTTCGCGGCGCATCATGCCAATTTTGAGCCTTTGCGGACGATTGGCGAGTTCGTCGCGAAATGGGCGGGATTGCATGGGAGCGGCATATGGATCACCGGGCATGTTGCCGGCAATCGCATCGAGCACGACCGCGGTATCGCGCACACTGCGAGTCAGCACGCCCTCAATAGCGAAGCCTTGCCATACCTCGCCGAAATCGGGACCCGGCGAGACTCGCCCGCGCGAGGCCTTGAGGCCGACGAGACCACATTCGCTGGCCGGAATGCGAATGGAGCCGCCGCCGTCGCCTCCATGAGCAATTGCCACCAGGCGCGCGGCGACCGCCGCGGCCGAGCCACCGCTGGAGCCACCAGTTGAATGGGCGGGATTCCAGGGATTGCGCGTGGCGCCGTAGGATTCGGGCTCAGTGGTAGGAGTGAGGCCGAGTTCGGGCGTGTTGGTTTTGCCCAGATTAATCAGACCGGCGATCTTGAACTTCGCCGCCAGATACGAGTCATGCGGCGCGACGTGCCTGACATCGCGCAGCAGACGCATCCCATCGTGTTGCGGATCGCCGCCGGAGGTGCACATCAAATCCTTAAGCAGAAAGGGAACGCCGGTTAGCGGACCCTGGGGCAGTGAGCCACTCCCGGCGAGCGCGCGTGCCTTGTCGAAGAGCGGAAGGATAACCGCATTGATTTGGGGATTGACGCGCTCGATGCGCGCGATAGCAGCGTCGACCAATTCGAGCGGAGTGACTTCCTTGCGCCGCACCAGTTCGGCCTGCGCAACACCGTCGAGATCGAGAATCTCGTCCATATTTTATACCCCATATTTTATACCTACCCAGCTTCTCAACCTGTTTAGGCAGTGCGATACTCGCCAGCAGGGTTTTCAACTATCTGAGCAGCGCAAGATTGACAACCATAGCCAGTCCGAGGACCGCGAGAATCAGCGCGACCGCGATCGCGGCGCCGGAGTAGCTATCCAGGACTTCGCCACGATTCAGCCGATTCAATAGCCTGACATGTTGTACGGTCGCTCCGACATTCACGATGATGCCGATAACCAGCAGTGCAGTGCCGAGCCAGAGTGATAGTCCAGTCGTCGGGTGTGGAACCACCTGATGGGCGGCGGCCAGTTCACGCAGAAAAAGGCCGAACCTGGCAACCACAAAACCGAATCCCATTAAGGCGACGCCGGTCCGGATCCAGGCGAGAAACGTCCGCTCGGCCGCCAACCAGACCCGCGGATCATCGATCCAACGCGCAGTGCTCACATTTGGCTTACGCTCTGGCAATTGCGTCTCCCGGTGCCCGAAGACCCCTGCACCCCCTCCCTAACCCTCCCCCGTATCGAAAAACGGGGGAGGGG